>Ga0302316_10003155_pt1 | contig 11367 bp, 11 predicted proteins | sample III_Palsa_N3_2_FD_200456 | JGI IMG/M metagenome (GOLD analysis project Ga0302316, IMG submission 200456) | Peat permafrost microbial communities from Stordalen Mire near Abisko, Sweden - III_Palsa_N3_2 | ecosystem: Environmental > Terrestrial > Soil > Palsa > Peat permafrost | place: Sweden... | reverse complement strand
CTACCGGCTCGGTGACCTTTTACAACGGGACAGCGACGCTGGGCACCGGCACCTTGAGCCTCGTGGGAACCACTTATACCGCGACCTTCTCTACCGCCGCACTTCCACTAGGTACGAATTCAATCACGGCTACCTACAGCGGCGACGCGAACTTCCTTACTTCCACCTCGACTACCCTCGTCCAGACAGTGGCTGCTCCCACCTTTACGATTGTTGCCAATCCCACAACATTGACCATCACCAACGGGCAGAGCGGCTCTGTGACCCTCACGCTCACCTCCCTGTACACCTACGCCGGCACGGTCTCCTTCTCGTGCAACCCGCTGCCCCGGCAGAGCTACTGCTATACAACGACGCCAACCTTGACCTTGACCAGCAACGGCACGTCGACCACAACGCTGACGATCCAGACCACGCCCACCGGAGGGCTCTTCACGACGCGGCTGCTCCGCGGCAACGGGACTGCACTGCTCGCGATGCTTCCTGCCATGTTGTTACTGCTGCCATTTGCCCGCAAGCGCCGCCGCTGGCCTGCGCTGTTGCTCACCGTGCTGCTCCTCGGCGCAGGATTGAACCTGCTCTCCGGCTGCGCCAGCACTGCGAATACGCAAATCCTGCCGGCGGGCACACCCACCGGCGTCACCAACGTCGTGATCTTCGCGACCGATGGCACCACCACGCAATCGGTCCCCCTCACCGTGACCGTCCAATAAGCTGGAGCACGTTGACTAGGTCACAAGCCTCAGTGTGCGAAGCCCTTCAACTGCATCGCCGGTTGATTGAACTGCACTTCCTCGTTCATCAACAGGAACGCGCCCAGCCCATGGAAGTCATCCACGGGGCGTTGGCGCGCCAGGTAGTAGGGCAGATCGGCAACGTCGGTCCCTTCGGAGATGTCCGAGATATGCGGGCGGCCATCGGCTCCGGTTGTCACCTTAGACAAGACTCCCTGGCGTCCGTGCTCCACGGCCGCATGGTAGCTCGCAGGGATGTAGCCGCGCTTCACCGAGATATCGAGGAAGTAGGTAAACATCGAGGAACTTGAGGTCTCCAGAAAGTTCCCCTTCACTGTCGGCTGGTCGATCACCTGAAACCAAAGGCCGGTAGCGGGGTCCTGGACCTGCACCAGGTCGTGGGCCAGCTCTTGAATGATTGCCAGAAGCCGCTTCCGTTGCGCCTGCTCTTCGGCATCCTTCGGTTTACTGGGAAGTGCGTCCATCACGTCGACCAGGGCCATCGCGTACCAGCCGATGGAGCGGCCCCATTTAATCGAAGATTGATGCGTCGTGGCATTCGCCCAGGACATCGTCCCCGATTCATCGTACGCGTGCAGATAGAGCGGCCCGTGCGCGTCCTTGAGGTGCTTGTTGTAGAGCAGCAGCTGCTTCGCGGCTTCGGTATCGGCTGCCTGCTCCTGTCCCAGCAGAGCGCCCGCGCGCACTATGAACGGCGTCGCCATGTAGGTGCCGTCAAGCCAAAGCTGATGGTCGCGTTTGCCGTTCTCCGCGTGCCAGAACGCGCCATCGCTGGTGCGCGAGTAGTCTTTGAACGCAGCATAGACATTGGTTGCGCCGCGCTTGTATTTTTCCTCTCCCGTGGCCTGGTAGAGCTCGATAAGAACACTCCCCGGCATGATGCTATCGAGCGAGGTACTGGTATGGTCCAGCTTCCCCTGGTCATCCACATGAAGGTCTGCCCATGCCTTCGCATAGGTCAGATACCTGGGATCGTGGGTGCGGCGATAAACATTCAAATCGCCCAGAAGAAATAGCGCCCGCGAGTATCCCCACTCGCCGAAATCGTGCGCGGTTGGAAGCCGGGCGATGGTCGCGTCCACTACTTCACGCGAGATATCGTCACTGGTTGCGCGGGAAACCTGCGCAGGGACAGCACTCCCACCCTGCTCCAAACCATTGGCGATCATCTGTTGGGCAAAGCAGGCAGGGAACGCCATAAGACAGCTGACAAACAAAACAGCGGAAATCTTCATGTGAACTCCAAGAGCGTCTTCGAGACATGCCGGAGAGACAAATAGCCTCTCTTTCCATAGCAGGGAAAGTATGCCCTTGGCAGTTGCAGGGAAGTAATGCATTGAACAAACCTAATCTTGCATTTTCTGAGCCGGATGGGACTATTGATTTTTATTGGAGGGAATGGTGGACGCGGCAGGGATCGAACCTGCGACCAGTCGATTAAGAGTCGAATGCTCTACCAGCTGAGCTACGCGTCCAGACCTTGAAACCCGCTCGGGTGAGCGAGGAGAGAACAGTTTTCAGTTCGCTCAGGGGTGCACGAGAGGATCATCGCACGAATGTTAGTTTACCACAGCAGGGCGGGTTGGAAGGCTGTGGGTTTCCTGGGCATGGGATGGGATTTTATGGCGGCCCTTGGCGTGGTGCGGGGCCGACTAGCCGACGAAGTCTACGTTGGCTTTGTGGGGGATGATGCCGCGGTCGTGGCCCATTTCGAGGAGCTTGCGGATGGCTTCGCGGCCGTCTTCGCCGTAGTTGAGGGTGCGGTCGTTGACGTACATGCCGACGAAGCGGTTGGCCAGGGCGGGATCAAGGTCACGGGCGAACTGCATGGCATAGTCGAGGGCGGCTTCGCGGTGGTCGAGGGCGTGCTGGATGCTGTGGCGCAGGGCATTGGTGGTGATGAGCTGAACTTCATGACCCAACGAGCGTCGGATGGCGTTGCCGCCCAGGGGCAGCGGGAGGCCGGTCTGCTCGCGCCACCAGACGCCGAGGTCGAGGATCTTCTTGAGGCCGTCGTTGGCGTAGGTGAGCTGGCCTTCGTGGATGATGAGGCCAGCGTCGAACTTGCCGGCGACTACGGCGGGGATGATCTCGTCGAAGGGCAGGGTGACGGTTTGGATGTCGGGGCCGAAGAGCTTGAGCGTGAGATAGGCCGTGGTGAGCGTGCCGGGGACCGCGATGGTGAGCTTCTTTACCTCGTCGAGGGTATAGTTCTTTGCGGCGACGATCATGGGACCGTAGTCTTCGCCGACGGAGCCGCCACAGGCCATCAGGGTGTAGTTGTCCTGGAGGTAGGGATAGGCGTGGAAGCTGATGGCGGTGACGTCGTAGAACTGCTCGTCGATGGCCTTGTGGTTGAGGGTCTCGATATCGGTGAGGGTGTGGTTGAAGCGATAGCCGGGGACACGCACCTTGTTGGTGGCGAGGCCGTAGAACATGAAGGCGTCGTCGGAGTCTGGGCTGTGGGCGATGCTGATGTCGCGAACTGCGGTTGATGCGGTGGTCATGCGGTCCTTCTGTTGAGGGTGGGCGTGGGACGCAGTTGGTGCTGCGCAAGAAGACTAGGCGCGCTTGGTGCGTACCAGAGCGCTGTAGATGCCGGCCGCTGCGAGGACCTTGACGGCTTCGCCGGGAAGGAACGGCGCGACCGCGGCGATCCAGGTTTGGTGGAGTGAAAGATGGGCGATGTGGCTTAGCCATCCGGCACCGCAGGCGAAGAGCAACGTGATGGCGGCGGTGCAACCGATGAGCGCGGCCAGGAAGCGCGGGGTGCGCGTGGGGAGTGCTCGGGTGAGGCCGCCGGCGATGGCCGCGACGAAGGGGTAGGCCATGAGGAAGCCGCCGGTGGGGCCGAGCAGCTGGGCGATGCCTCCGGGGCCGGTGGGGCTGAATACGGGAAGGCCGATGGCGCCTTCGGCGAGATAGGCGAGCAGGGTGAGGAAGCCGGCGACCGGGCCTAACGCGAGTCCAACGCCGAGGACAGCTAGAGGCGTAAGAATGAGGGGGACAGGCGTGAACCACAGCGGGAAGGCGATGTGTGCGGACGCGGCGACGACGGCGGTCGCGGCAAGGCCGAGCAGGAGCTTTCCGGGCAGCGTTGCCGCGAAGCCGGAGAGCGAGTGCGAGGAGACGGGTTGGGTGAGTGCGTTGTTCAAGAGGGCCTCAGTGCGGTGGTGCTTTACTAACGGGCGCGGGCGCGGTCTCTGATACGGCTGGGTACGGGATCGGAGAGGTCGCCCATGTCCTTGTTGAAGTAGACCCAATCGGGCCGCCGGGTGGGAATGAACGGAACCGCTGGATGCGCGGGATGAACGGAGCGGACGGGACGGCGAAGTTGTGTGTCGGGCTCGTTGGCTGCGGGTTGAGCGGGAAGGGCCCGGGAGGGTGGACGACGGTCTGATGCCAGCAGTGGGGTTTCGAGCTCGGGAGGCAGGGACTCCAGGGGAGTTGCTAGCTCGGCCGGTGGGGCTTCGAGCGTTATGGAGGGTACGAATTCGGTGGGGACGACTTCTGCGAGGACTTGAAGGTGCGGAGGAGCTTCGATCTGTGGTGGGGGTTCAGGGGCAGCCGCCTGGGTTAGTTCGATTGGCTGGGCTCGGTTTATTGTCTGCGCTGGAATCGAGTCGTGGGCCGCGTCGAGGATGGCCACTAGCCTTTGTACAGGTGTCTGTGGCGCCTGTGTCTGCTCGGCTATTGGGATGTATCTGTCGAGGGTTGAGGGATTGAGGATTGAGGATTGAGGAAGGAACGGTTCGAGCGGCTGGTGTCGCTGGGCCGGCAACTTGGCGGATATAGGTTGCGGCGATGGGCCAGGAGACGCAGGTGCAATATTGCGGGGTGCGAGAGCAGCGAAGGAGTACTCCGCGAAATCGCGGTCAGGCGTGGAGAGCCTGACCACCGGCAGGGAGATGCCGGAGAGTCCGAGGATGCCGGCGACCGGTTGGGTCTGCCGGGCGCGCAGGATGTGGCGGCGGCGGCGGGAGCGGCGAATGTGCTGGATGATCGAGACCGCGGCCCACAGGAGCGAGACCAGAGCGAAGATCGAGATGGTTAAAAGAATCCGCATGAGCCTCGGTAAGAATAACAAAGCCGGGCCGGCCTGCTGTGATTATCCGGACAGGGAAGAAAAGTTGAGGGCCCGGTCCGCAGGCAGGGAATTGTGAAGCCGTAAAAAAGTTTATACCGAGTTTGATTCCCCCTACAGTTTTGTTGGGTAGGTTAGGCGACATCGTGGGCGATACTGGAAGAGATAAAGCCGTTCGCTTGAGTCTTTTGCGGGCGGTGGTAAAAGGGTCCCTTATGGCACCAGTAGAAAAACATGGGAGAACTTCGCGGGTGGCGGTTCCGAGCCTGCCGGCGATCGCTACGCAGGTGACTGAGCGGGTCTACGGCTGGCGGCGCAAGGCGGCCACGGGAGCCGTTGGTGCGTTGGCGCTGGCGATGGGCTATGGCGTGGTGTTTGGGCACAATGGGCTGACGGCGTTCGAGCATAAGCGGCAGGAGGCGAAGTCGCTGCAACACCAGATGCAGTTGCTGCAGAGCGAGAATGAGCGCCTGCTGGGGCATGTGGACCGACTACAGAACGATCCCGGGGCGATCGAGCACCAGGCGCGCGAGGAGTTGCACTACACGCGCGCGGGTGAGGTGATCTATACGCTGCCGGCGACTCCGAACGCGGTGGCTGCGAAGCCTGCGGCAAACCAATAGGGCTTGGTGGGCGTTAAGCTTATATGAGTGTTTTGGACCGAACACCGCCGCGGGCCGATAAACGGCTTGCCTATGGGGACGGGCGGTTACAGTTCGGTGATCTGCTTCTGCCTGTGCGTGGTGGAACGAGAGTGCCTCTGGTGGTAGTGATTCATGGGGGATGGTGGCAGTCGGCGTACGACCTGGAGTATTGCGGATTTTTGTGCGAGGCGCTGAAGGCGCTGGGCGTGGCTACGTGGTCGATCGAGTACAGGCGCGTGGGCGATGCCGGAGGCGGCTGGCCGGGGACTATGCAGGACGTGGCTGCGGGCTTTGATCATGTGGCGACGCTGGCGAAGGCTTATCCGATTGATTTAAATCGCGTGGTGGCGGCGGGACACTCGGCGGGTGGGCAACTTGCGTTTTGGCTGGCGGGGCGGCATCATATTGCGGCGACGAGCGTGCTGCATGAGCCGCAGCCGAAGGTGGCGTTGCGTGGGGTGGTGGGACTTGCGGGCGCAGTCGATCTGCGGCTGGCTATTGAACTAAGCGGTTTCTTTGCGTTCAGTAATGGGAAGCCTTGCGCGGAGAGCTTGGTGGGCGGATCGCCGAAGCAGTGGCCGGAGCGGTATAACGCGGCGAATCCGGGCGATCTGCTGCCGCTGGGCTTGCCGCAGATTTTGGTGCAGGGGAGTGAGGACGATCAGATTCCGGCTGCGCTGCCGCAGCGGTGGGCGGATATGGCTCGGCGGCAGGGCGATGCGGTTGCGGTGAAGATGATCGCGGGCGCCGACCACTTCGATGTGGTCGATCCGCAGAGCAAAGCGTGGCCGGTGGTACGGGATGCGGTGATGGGATTGCTTCATGCGTAGAGAACAAGAGAAACAGCCTTGAACGCAGAGGACGCCAAGGTTGCGCGGAGGTCGCAGAGGAAGACCGCTGCTATTGAGGCGTGGTGCGAACGATGGGGGCTGGGGGTTGCTGGCCGGCGTCGGGCGGAGGAGCGGGAGTTGCCGGATCTTCTTGCGCTTCCTGGGCTGTGATCTCTTTCTCGGACGTGTCGGCTTCTTTCTGCTGCTGGTCGATTACGCCGGCGGCGTCGGGGTCGGGCGGAGGCGCGAGTTTGGCGAAGGCCGTGGTGGTTGGCGGAGCGTTAGCCGATGGCGGGAGAGCCGGAATTCCATCCTTGCCTTGCTTCTGCTGGAGTTCGTCCATGCCCTGGTCGATGGTCTCGCGCATGTGGTTCTGCATCTCCTGGAGATCGTCGAGATCGACCGTTACGGTGGCGGCCTTGGCGCACTCCTTGTTGCCTTTGCTGGCGAGGACGATGAGCGAGGCGGTCTTGTCGTCGGGGCCGGGTGGGTCCGTGGTTTGCAGTACGTCGCCGTCGCTGAGGGGGCAGTCCTCCTGGGTGTTTTCGTCTTCTACATCCAGCGGGCTGCCTACGACGAAGATGTGAGACTGGCCGTCGGCGAGCATTCTGGCGAGGCCGCTGGATGCGGGGTCGACCTCCTGATTGGCGGCGTCGAGCGCGGCTTCGCCATTCTCCAGTTCGATGTCGTACTGGACCTCCTGGGCGATGAGGTCTTTGACCTCGGGAGTGAGCGCGGGGGGAGTGTCGGCGGCCAACTCGGGTGCAGGGCCGGAGTCCAGCGTTCCGGCATCCTGGCGGGCGGCGTAGTCGGCCTGGAGGTCGTTCGAGATCATGTAGTCGGTGAGCCAGGCGGAGGCGCTGACGTACTCCGGGTAGGGGGCGAAATAATGGCCGTAGTAGCCGTACCAGGGAGCTCCTCCCCAGCCCCAGGCGTAGACGACGTGAACGTGCCAGGGGTGATAGGCCCATCCATAGAAGCCGATGGGATAGTAGCGGTAGGGCGCGTAGACGTGGAGTTCAATGCCGTGGAAGTAGAAGCCACGGTAGAAGCGGTTGTAGAGGTGGCCGTGGTAGAAGTAGCTGCGGCGGTAGTAGTCGTGGCCGTGGAAGGCATAGGGACGTTCGATGTAACCGCCGCGTCCACGCTCGGCGACGATGCGGGAGTGGTCGGCGCGCATGACGGAGACGCGGCGGTCGCCGTTGAGGCCGTGGTGGACGTCCATGTGGCGCTGTTCGTCATGCACGTCGCTGATATGGCCGTTGGAGCGGCGTTCGACGGAGTTCCCGTTCTTCATCACCTTCTTGTGGTGTTTTACGTGATGCTGCACCTTCTTCTTCGCCGGCGCCACCTTTTTATGGACGGGGGCCGGAGTGGTCTTATGTACGGGGGTCTGTGCGGATAGACCAGCCGTGAAGAGAAGAGCCAAGGCGAAGGAGAGACGTACTTTGACGAAGTGGGACGCGGACATGAGAACTCCTGAACGGCGAACTGCAGGAAGAGGATGGAGGGGGCCCTGGTTCATTTCGATTCTATGTTCATAACCCGTTTGCGGCCCGAATAGTTGTGGGCGCATAGGAGGAACGCCGAGGTGTCACGGTCTTGCAGGGGTTGGCTAACTTTTATTTGGCAACGCCAATTGGACGAGGCGTGGAGGGGTTTGGAAGCGGGATGGATGGATGCAGGCGGCGAGGCAGGCGAGGCCGTCGAGGAGGGTGTGGGCGGGGGTGTTGAGGTACTCGTCGGGGACGCAGAAGACGCGGCGGTTGCGGACGGCGGTGAGGTTGTGCCAGACGCGCTGTTCGATGATTTTGGCCAAGGGGACACGGTCGCCTGCGCCGCACCAGGCGAAGATGAGGACATCGGGATCGGAGGCGGCGATGGCTTCGGCGGTGGTGTGGGTGCCGGGAGTGCCGAGGAAGTCTCCGCCCGCTGCGGCGACCAGCTCGGCGACCCAGGTTTGGGAGTGGATCAGGGGCTTGCCCCACTCTTCGCAGTAGACACTGGGGCGGGGAAGGTTGGTGGATTGAGAGCGGGTGTGGTCGAGAGTGGAATTGAAGCGATGGATGAGGACTTCGCCCTCTGCTGAAGAGTGGGTGAGGGTTGCGAGCAGGCGGATGTCGGCAAGGATGCTTGCAAGATCGTGCGGAGCGAGGGCGAGGACAGGGATGGAAGTTTTGAGGATGGCGGCGAGCGACTCCATGCGGTAGGGGACGGAGGCGATGACGAGGGTGGGATTGGTGGCGGCGATTTGGGCGGTGTTTGCGGTCCAGGAGTCTTGAATAACAGGGAGGTTGCGTGCGGCGAGTTCAGGGAGGGCTTCGAGGCAGTAGCGGGTGTGGGCGCAGAGGAAGTCGAGGCGGCCGAGGGCGTGCAGGGTGAGGGTGATGGAGGGTTGGAGGGAGGCGATGCGCGGCGAGGTCATCCATTGCTACCGGCGGCTTTGACGACGGTTGTTTCCTGGGCCTCGATCATGCCGGTGCCTGCGAGCTCGATGAGCTTTGGCATCAGCTCGTCTACCTTTGCGGGGGTTTCGATGAACTCGATCTTGAGGGGGAGGCTGTCGGCGAGAAAGATGGAGGCAGAGGTGTGGAGATGGTGGTCGGAGCCGAAGCCGGCGAAGCCTTTGAGAGCGGTTGCGCCGGAGACGCCGCTCTTGAAGAGGAAGTCGAGGATGACATTATGCACGGGCTGGCCGTGATGGGTTGCGCCGTCGGTTACGTAGATGGAGACCTTGAGTGCTTTGCCTGTTGCCAACATGGGAGCCTCTGCGAAGCGGGTTAGGAGATGGCCCTGGAGGTTGCAGCGCCGAGCGCGACAGCGATGAATCCGGCGACGATACTGAGGGCGACATAGAGGAGCGCGACCCAGAAGGCGCCGCTGGTGACGCTGGTCCAGACCTCCCACTCGAATGTGGAGAAGGTGGAGAAGCCGCCGATGAAGCCGATGGGGATGAGATAGCGCCAGGCAGGATTGAGGCCGGCGTGGCGGTTGAGGTATTCGATGGAGAGGCCGATGAGAAAGCAGGCGCAGATGTTGACGATGAGGGTGCCGATGGGGAAGCGGGGGCCGAAGCGCTCAGCCGCGGTGGCGCCCATGAAGTAGCGCAGCATGGAGCCCAGTGCGCCTCCGACGGCGATGAACAGGTAGCGTTGCAAGCTCAAGCTCCTTCGATAGCTTTGACCCATATTAGACGCTGGCGCGCAACTGGGGCGACCTTTGCAGCCGGGTGGATACGTCCGCTATCGGGAGTGTATCGAATTGCACAGACAGGTGATTCACCCCGGCGCTAATTTCGTGTACAGTGTCCGAGGTTAAAAAGAGGATCGGAATGAAGTGTTCAAAGTGCGGAGCCAATGAACTCAGAAGGCTGACACGAAAGGGCTTTCTTGAGGATAAGCTTTACCGTCGGTGGGGGTATTTCCCATGGGAGTGCACCGGCTGTAGAGAGCGGCTGATGCTGAAGGCCCGGGGGCTGCAAGAGCCATTGAGAAACCTGGAAGAGAGCGGTCATATGGTCCGTCCTCAGGCGTAACGCTGTTGGTGCCACTGCCAGGCGCTTTCGAGGATGCGATCTATCTCTGGAATTTGTGGGCGCCAACCGAGTTCGGCCTGAGCTTTGGCGGAGCTGGCGACGAGGCGTGCGGGGTCTCCGGGGCGGCGGGGTTCAATCACAACCGGGATGGCGTGGCCGGTGACGCGGCGGGCGGATTCGATGACCTCTTTGACGGAGAAGCCGGAGCCGTTCCCGAGGTTGAGGACCATGCGGCCGCGCGTGCTTAGGGCTTGCAGGGCGAGGATGTGGGCTTCGGCCAGGTCGCGGACGTGGATGTAGTCGCGGATGCAGGTGCCGTCGGGGGTGGGGTAGTCTTCGCCGTAGATGAAGATTTTTTCGCGGCGGCCGAGCGCGACATCCAGGATAAGCGGGATGATGTGGGTCTCTGGCTCGTGGGCTTCGCCGCGGTGAGGCAGCGCGCCGGCGACGTTGAAGTAACGCAGCGAGGCATAGCGCAGGCCGTGGATGCGGTGGAACCAGTTGAGCATGTATTCGACGAGGAGCTTGGACTCGCCGTAGGCGTTGGTGGGAGCGAGGGCGGCGGTCTCTTCGATGGGGACGGATTTGGGCTCGCCGTAGACTGCGGCTGTCGAAGAGAAGACGAGGTTGTTGGTGTCCGTGGCGTGCATGGCTTCGAGCAGCGAGAGCGTGGAGGCGGTGTTGTTGCGGAAGTAGACCTCGGGGACCTTCATGGAGTCGCCGGCTTCGATGAGCGCGGCGAAGTGGAGGACGCCGTCGGGCTTCAGATCGCGGAGGAGGGCTTCGACGCGGGGATAGTCGGCGATGTCGGCTTCGACGAACTCTGCGCCGGCGGGGAGCTCATTGCGCTTGCTGTGGCAGAGGTTGTCGAGGACCGTGACGCGGTGGCCGGCCTGCATGAGGATGGTGGCGACAGTGCCGCCGATGTAGCCTGCGCCGCCTGTGACTAGAAGGTTCATGGGTGCTCCGAAGGTGAAAGGAGTAGAGGGTAAGGAGTAGAGAAGAAGACTTGGTTCTTTCTACCCTATCGTTTGCACATAAACTTGTTTAGGGCGTCATAGCTTTGCGTAGGGTTTGGGCGGCGGATTCTGGGGTGATATCGCGCTGGGGGCTGCCTAGCAGCTCGAAGCCGACCATGAATTTGCGGATGGTGGCGGAGCGTAGGAGTGGCGGGTAGAAGTGGGCGTGGAGATGCCACTCGGGGTGAGGTTGGCCGTCGCAGGGAGCGGGGTGGAGACCCATCGAGTAGGGGAAGGGGGTGTTGAAGATGCGGTTGTAGCCGCTGGTGAGTGCTTGCAGGATGGCGGCGAGGCCGTCGCGTTCAGGGTGGGTGAGGTCGCTGAGTGAAGCGACTGTGCGTTTGGGGAGGACGAGAGTTTCGAAGGGCCAGACAGCCCAGAAGGGGACGAGGGCTGCCCAGGTTTCGTTTTCGGCGACGATGCGTTGCTGCTGTTGCAGTTCGAGTTCCAGATAGGCAGCGAGCAGGGAGATTTTGTGTTGAGCGAAGTAGTCGCGCTGG
>Ga0302316_10003143_pt1 | contig 11404 bp, 10 predicted proteins | sample III_Palsa_N3_2_FD_200456 | JGI IMG/M metagenome (GOLD analysis project Ga0302316, IMG submission 200456) | Peat permafrost microbial communities from Stordalen Mire near Abisko, Sweden - III_Palsa_N3_2 | ecosystem: Environmental > Terrestrial > Soil > Palsa > Peat permafrost | place: Sweden... | reverse complement strand
GCAGCTTTTCGCTGAGCCAGATCAGGTCGGCGACGGCGTCTGCCAGCGGTCGCTCAGACAGGATCCAGTAGAGCCTTCGCTGATAGTCGTCACCGTCCGCCTGGAGGATAGCATCGATTGCGGCCGTGCCCTCACTGTCGGCGGCGGCAACCCCGAGCCGTCGGTCCGTCTCGAGCGTACGGAACGCCTCGAGCAGCTCATGCGCGCTGAACAGCGCGTCATCCAGACCCTGCCGCAGCGAAACGGCCGCGAGCGCGCGTCGGTCCGCCGAGAGCCTGCAATCGCCAAGCGCGTCATTGAGCGGTAGGTTGAAGTCATAGCCGGTCAGCATTTCGGGGAGGTACGACATGGCCAAGGGCTCCATGGAATTACCTCTCGAGCAGAACAGAGAAAGAACGATCTTGCAAGTCGTTTCGTGACGCGCAGCCTGCGCGACGGCGGCTATCTTCAATCTGCCACCGCCGTGCCGACCCGCTGTGTCAGATGTTCAGACCCCATTCTGGACCAGACTCGCATTGTCCTTGTTGACGGTCGTAAAGTAGGCGAGCGCTTCTGGGTCGACATTCGCAGATTCCAGCCCGGAGAGAAGCGATCCGCCGGGTGGCTCGCCTCAGGCCCTACACCCTCCTTCTGCTCGGTCTGGTCGATCACGCCACCATGATTGCGGTCATAGCTGTCGAAGGCCTCGTCCATCGAACCGCCGGCGGACAGATCGGCGGGCACGAGCCCGCCCACGTCCTTCGACACAGGCAGATCGAATTCCCGTCGCGTGATCTTGCCGTCGCCATTCCGGTCCTGCCGTTGATCGACCACGAATAGCCGGCAGCCCCCAGCTGATCTGTCACTGACATCGACATTGCGCTCTCCCTATTTACGACCGCTTCGGTCGCACCATTCGCTTTGCCAAAGGTTAAATCCAGCACTCTATCCTAAAGTCCTCAACGTAATAGCCGTATTAAGTGGCTCACCCATAGAATGACAGCCACCTATGGCGATAATAAAGCGCCCAATCTGGACGGGCAGTCCGCAATGACTAATCGAAGCCATATGGTTGCAGTTTTCGGCGCGCACCTGCGTCATGCATCCGAGACGCGCATCGATGCATTGCGATCAAGTCGGGACCGCGATGCGCGCTCGCTCAGTGCGTCAGCAGATCAGGGGTATCGATCAGCAGGGGTACGTCCGCTCCGGCATGGAAATGCTTTGCTTGAAGATAGGCTTCGATGGTCGGCTGCAACAGGGATAGCATGTCGCCGATCATCGCCCCGCCAAGATCACGATCGGCGTCGAAGCCGGCCCGGGCCATGAGGCGCTCGAAGGCGCCAAGCGTGATGCCGGCGCGCCCAGGCGCGCCGTCGAGCGTGGCGTTGTAGAACATGATGCCGTCCTCGGCGCGCTGCGTTTCGACGGACCTCGACGCGGAAGTTGGGCCTATGGCGACGGGAGGCTGGCTTGCCAGACTCCCGTCGTTCAACGCTGCGCCGGCGTCAGGCTTCCACCGTCTCGTTCGTCCCCAGATCCTGCTGGGCGGCCTGCTTGGCAGCCGAAATGCCCAGGCGCTTGCGGCCAACGCTCGTCGACGGCTCGGCTCCCGACGCGGTCGGACCGTTCGCGGCGCTGGCTGCGGGCTTCCGGCCGAGGCCGATCTTGTGGGCGAGCGTCCTCCGGGTCTCGGCATAGTTTGGCGCTACCATCGGATAGTCCTTGGGCAGGCCCCATTTTGCGCGATAGTCGTCCGGCGTCATGTCGTAATTCGTCCGCAGATAGCGCTTCAGCATCTTCAGCTTCGCGCCATCCTCGAGGCAGACCAGATAGTCGGGCTTGATCGACGCGCGGATCGAGACAGCTGGCTCGCCCCGGACCGGTTCGTTCGCCAGCGGCTCCGCAGTCCGTGCAAGCGCATCGTAGACCGATCTGATCAACGCCGGCACGTCGGCTGCGACCACTGGATTGTTGGACACATGCGCCGACACGATGTCGGCGGTGAGTTCAATGAAGCTGGTATCGGTCACGATGAGATCCTTGATCGCCTGAACGGGTCTCCGGGCCTCTGGGATCGCGACCCCATTACGAGATCATCCCCACTAAACCTGGAGCGCCGCCGCATAACGGTGCGGCGCGCGGCATATAGGTCCGGTTAGCGGAGAAAGGAACCTCACCATGCCGATAAATCTTTCCATTCCATTGAGGAAACGCGCCCTCGGAGGGTCTGCACGCGCACGGGCACCGTTTCCTAAAGGTCGACGAGCGCCGTGACGCGGTGGCCGAATCCATGATGGGGTGCCTGTGCGCGTTGGACGTCGTGGAACATGCCGGCGCCGAAGCCGGGCAGGATGATCTCGAGCTTGAGGACATCCTCGAGCGAGCGCACGTCGATCATGACGTGAAGCCTGCCGTCGAACTGGAAGCTGACCTTGGTCTCCGGCGGACAGGCCTCGCTTACCATCAGCATCACTTTTGACAATTCGTCGGTAACGACCGTGGACCGTGTTTTCTTGGGAACGAACTTGCCATGTAAGATTTAAAAAAAGGCTTCGCCGCCGAGCTGGCAAAGGTCAAAGCAAGCCTCACGACGGGCACATCCATAGAGATATGGTGGCAGGACGAGGCTCGCATTGGCCAGAAAAACAAGATCACCCGCCGTTGGGCCAGGCGATCATATCGCTGGCATAAGAAGATGCCGACGGGCAGGGGATTGGTGTGATGACGATTTCTGTCAGTAAGCTGTTTGCCAGCGAAGTTGTCTCCTGCGTCTCCGAAGGCAGAGATCCGACCGTGCACAAGCTGTTTGCCGTCGCAGAGCGAATCTGGGTCGAGGGTGCCGACGAGCGATCAGCCTTTGGCTGGGGCTCCCTTTCGACGGTCTCTCCTGACCGGCTCGGAGTCCTGCGCGCCGCTCAGCTCGCTTTATGCGGCGACGTCCAGCCGTAGTCAGCCAAGGATCGATATGACCTCGAACTCCCGCGCCCTGCCTTCGCCCACCCGTTTGTCGCGCCGAACTCCGATTGCGGAGGTGTATGAAACTTTGCATTGGAAGCGCGATCATCGTCTCTGAAGAGGATCGCCCCAGCGCGTGACGCGTCTCGACGATCACGAGGGTATCGAGTGCGTGTATCAATCCATGATGGGCGACAAGACCGAAAAGGTCCGGTTCCGGTAACCACGGTGCGGCAAGGCATGATGCCGCCGGCCCGATTTGGATTTTTGAATACGTCGTCCAAGAATCCATCGCACGGATCGAGCGATGAGCGTATTGAGAGGCATCGCTATCGACCGTCCCGCGAGCAGATGGCGACTGAGAGACAACAGCGCTCCCGCTTGTCAGGGAGACCATATGTGTCACGTTCGCAAGACATCGGATATTTCCGCGAGAGGGCCCGGATTTCGCGGTCTGCCGCCATCCATGCCGTAGACGTATCGGCACGGAGCGCGCACGTGAGGCTGGCTGCCGCTTACGAAAGCCTCGTCGCTGACGATATGAATCGGAACGTCCACCGAATGGCGGGCCGTTGGGCGGCGAGAAGCCGATATTCAAATTCGGTCGGACACCGCTGAGGTCCGTTAAGTTCGCCCGCCTGTCTCCAGGCGGGCGAGACGGTCAGCCGTTGAGGCGATCCTTCACGGCCTTCGCCGGCGTGAAGCCGAGCTTCTTCGAGGCGGCGATCTGAATGGTTTCACCGGTTGCAGGGTTGCGGCCCTCGCGCGCGGCGCTTTCCTTTACCTTGAATTTACCGAAGCCACTGATCGAAATCTCGTCGCTCTTGGCAGCAGCGTCTGCGATCGCGGCGAACACACCATCGACGAGTTTGCGCGCATCGGCCTTGGTAAGGGTGCCATCGGTCAGCGTGTCGGCAATATCTGCGTTATTCATTGATCATTCTCCCATTGGGGCGGCGCCCATAGCGCTGGCCGTGCTGGAGCGCCACTGGCGGCGTCGCGATCGTGTTGCAGACGCGCCAGCGGCGCAGTCAGACAGACAAAGCCTGCCCGATCAGTTCGTCGCGGGCTTTGCGGGCGCTTTGGATCTGCGCGCGGCCGGTTTCGCGACAGATTTGGCGGCAACGGTTTCGGCAGTCTTGGGTGCCTTCGGTTTCCGCCCTGGCTTCGTCGGCGCCTTGGCCGCGCTCTTCGCCTTGGGAGCCGCCTTCTTCACCGCCGGCTTTGGTGGCACCGCCTCGATCGTCGGCGCATCAACCGGTGCGGTTGCGGCGACAGGTGCGATGGGCTTGGGCTTGCGACCAGATCCGGTCGTTTTAGGAGCGGCCTTCGCTTTGGCTACGGGTTTCGGCGGTGTCGCTTCGATGGCCGGCGCTTCGATGGGTGTCTCTGCCGCGGCGGGCGCAGGCTCTCTCGGCTTGCGACCGAGTCCGAGCTTTGCCGCGACATCACGCCGTGCCTGTGAATAGGTGGGTGCCACCATCGGATAGTCGCGCGGCAACTTATAGCGCTCGCGATATTCGGCCGGCGTCAGGCCGTTGGTCGAGAGATGACGCTTCAGGGTCTTGTACGGCTTGCCGTCGACGAGGCTGATGATGTGATCTTTCGACGCTAGACTTGCGCGGATGCTGACGGCCGGCTTGAACTCCGGCTCGACCGGGGCTTCCGGCGCAGGGGCATCGATGCCCTTCAGCGCTTCGTGCGTTGAGCGGATCAGTCCCGACAGTTCGGCGCTGTCGACCGTGTTGTTCGCAAAATATGCGCTCAACAGATCGACGGTCAGGGACGTGAGGTTGGTCTGCTCGATGTCGGCCATAGTTGCTCCTGCGACGGTACAATCACGTCGGTGTCCACTATAGGTCGGATAACCTACCGTTTTGCAAGATGCATGAGATGATCGGGGGCGAAGGCGAGCGAGTATGGCTCTCCTGCTTTACGATAAACCCCTTCAAAGTTCCTGCGCGTGGAGTGCCATTCATGGCACTTTACCTGGATGGTAAGGTGCCACACATGTCGTTTAGAGCCCCCTCTCTCTCTTAGGTTTTCGAGTGTTTTAGGGATTCAGAAGGAGTCTCGATTGTGCTTGGTATGTTCTACCATGAAACACACCGTCATCACCTCTCCCGACACCGGCGCTGCGCTTGATGTGCCAGCAATCCTCGAGCGCGTCGCGTCCGTGTCCGCGCGTCCACGCTACACCATGCTCGTGCTCGAGATGATCGCGCGGCTGGCTCGCGACAAGGGCAAGGACGACCCTTGGATTCAGGATGGAGACTGTCTGGTCACCGTACTGGAATGGCTTTGCGACGCGCTGTCGCCCATGGCAGCCCGCAATCCCAAGCGTCTCGCATTGGCCGAGCAGGTGCGCACGGCCTTGGTCGCGGAAGGACGTCTGCCAGCCGATCCCGATGAAGCGGCCCAGATGATCGACCTCGAAGTGCGTGAACGCGTGCGATCCTCCGGTCTGACCGGCGTCAGCCGCGCCGTCACCGAGCTCGTCAACGCCGGCCTGATCACTCGCCACTATCAGGGCTACCGGGTGGCTCATGAGAACCGTGGCGCACAGCGCCATGCCGTCTATACCGTTCCCCAATCGGTCCGTACGGCCCTTGGCGGCGAGCCTGTCCCGCTCAAAGCGGAAGCGACAGATTGAACAATATGGACAAAGTCGACAAGGTCGGCTATGTCCCCCGCATGGTTGGATCCGTCGCCTCTGGAAACCGCAGTTCATCACGCGTTCGTCGCATCAGGCGGGGTGCCGGCGCGTCCAGCGATCGTGTGACCCGGCTGTCGCAGCTTTTCATCCAGCGCGCCGCGCGCCTGCCGGCCGAAGGGCTGCGCATCCTCGAGGCGGTGCTAGAAGATCGCAACGCCGACGCCGGCGCGATCGCGGCGGCCGTCGCGGCGGTCAGCGAGGCGACGGCGCTCGACCTCAACGGAGAGGGCATCGGCGAGACTGCCTCCCGCCAGCAGGGTCTCAAGCGGCTGGACGCCCTGACCATCGACGATGAATCGATCGACTGGGCGCAGACGGAGCTCATCGGCGTCGGCGAGCTTGCCGAGCGGTTCGGCCTCGGTCGCAGCACGATCGACAATTGGCGTCGTGCACACCGAGCGCTCGCCTTCTCTCGGGGGTTGCGCAATTTCGTATTTCCGCTCGCGCAGTTTGAGGGAACGCGGCCGATCGCCGGCCTCGACACGGTGCGCGCGTACCTCGCGAGTGACGAGGAAGCGTGGGAGTGGCTGGTGACGGCCAATCCGCGGACGGACGATGCGCCGCCGCTCGACTGGCTGCGGGAGAACCGGATCGACGAGGTCGCGCGCGCGGCCGAAGGAGCGTTTGATTACGCGTGACGCCCGATATCAAACGGATCGACGCCGCCATGATTCACGCTCGCCTCAGAGGATGGCGGCGAGCACGCGCTGAAGACGCAGGACGATGCTTTCATTGAGGTTGACCGGTACGGCAGGGGCGGCCGCGAGCAACAGCGCAGCAATGAGTTCGTCTCCGTCGCGTCCGCTGTCGATCACTGCCTGAATGGCGGGCGCGGTGTCCTCCGCGGCGAGCAGAGATGATCGTCGATGGGTAAGGACGTTTTGCCACTCTGTGCGCATACGCGCCGCGAGAAGCGTCATCTGGATGGGCGGCCCGGCGGAGCGGTCGAGCCACTCGTGCAAACGCAGATGGACGCGAAACAGATCCTGGACCAGGACCGGCGTCCCGCGACAGATCAGCGCAAGGATCAACGCGATAGTCTGATCCAAATCTTCACCCTCGAAGCCGCCTCGTCTTTGCCATTCGGGCACCAGGTCGTAGCCAATGCCGGTCGCCATGCCGTGATGCAGGTCTACCAAGCCAGTCCAGTTATCGCTGGTCAGCCAGAGTTGAAGAGCCATCGCAAAAGCATGGTTGCGAAGCGTGGATCTGGCAGCATCAGACAGCGCTTTGGCGTCAAACGCCGAAGCGTGCGTCGGTTGAGGGGCCATCGGGTCGCGGAACAGTCCTTGATCGATAAGGTCAGTGTCTTCGACGATCGTCTCTGCCGCAAGAGGGAAGAAGCGAATGAACATGTCGCGATCACAGCGGGAAATCGACGCGCGAAGCACGGCCTTTCGCAGCATCGCTTCGGTATCGGCGAGGCTCCGTACTGCGCCAGCGCCAGGCCATTCTAGGACTTCATCGAAGGGGAGTCCGTTGTCGATACTGACCGAGAGAATTGTGAACCACAGCATCGCCGGCGGATGTAGCGTCAGCGCGTATACGCTGTCGCGGGGCCCCGGATTGCTGGCACTCCCTGGCGAATAGCGCACGGCGCCACCATCGGCGACCCGGGCTTCAGGATCGTCGATGGTTCCCATCCAATAAGCAAGATGCCCGATGATCAGGTAGAGGTAACGATGCAGTGGAATTACCGATGAACGAGCGTCTCCAACAAGCGCCGCGGCGCGCACCAGATCGCGGATGCCGCCCGCTCGATCGCCGGCCTGGAAGCGGCTGGCTGCCCCGTCGGCGCCAAGTCCGATCGCAAGTGGATGGTCGTCACGTCCGGATGCACGTTCGGCGGCCGACCGGCCTGCCGCAAAAAGCTGCTCCGCCCTTTGCCAATAGCCAAGCTCACCAGCACTCATTGCGGCCTCCCGCAACGCGAACGCAGCGTCCATCGTGCCTTGCGCGATGAGCGCCGGCACGATCTCTGCAAAGAGATCCAATGCGTGCTGGTAATCCTGAGCACGCCAGAAGATTTTCGCGCGCTGACGCGGCAATTCGAGGTGTCCGGGCAGCAAGCGCTCTGCCTCGTCGAGACTGGCCAAAGCCGCCGCCCGATCCTCGGCATAGTCGTCGAGGAGGATCGCGACGACACGGAACGCCTTTTCGGCGAGGTCCGGCGCTCCCCAGCCAAGCGCCAGCCGCGCCATCCGATCGTATCGCGCCGCGTCGGCTCTGCCATCGACGACACCACTGTCGACAGCGCTTATCCAACCATTGTCGATCAGCATCGTTCGCATCGGTGCGGAAGCGCGGAACGGCATCAGCCAGCGCTCGCGCTCAACCGGCGTAAGTCTATCGAGACGATCGAAGAGGTCCGCCAGCGAACCCACGCCGCGGAGGTGCGTTGCATGGGCAATAAAGAAGAAGTCTCGGTCACTTTCGTGGCCCTCGGAGCGCATTCCGGTCCGCTCGGCGAGGTCGGTGTCGCCGGTCAGCAGAGCGTCGAGCTCGCGCAGCCAGTCGAACCAGTCTGGTAGGCGCCCGAAGGCATAATCGTCATTGAGCAACCCTTGGAGCGCCATCACCGCCCAGCGCCGTCGAAAGGTGTCGTCTGCGGGAATGCGTCGCAATACGGCGAAGACGTCCGCAGCTGACGCCGTGACCGCGGCATCATCACCGACGGATGTCGCCAGCCGGTGGCGGCCGATCGCCATCATGATCCGTAGACCGTGCGTGAGCGCTGGTGTCGTCGCCGATAGGGCGCGGAACAGCGGCATGCTTGCCGCGACCGCGGGTCTTGCATCATCGGGAGTAGCGAGTACCCGATGTCCGATCAACGCGAGTTGCGGGACATCATTGCCTGCGAGAGCGTGGAGGAAGGCGGTGTCGAGCAGATCGGGGGAGGGGTCGTCGCGCTCCATGATTTCGCCAACAATATGCTGATCCAGCGTGCGTCGCTCCGAGGGCGTTAGCACCGCGTCGGCCAGACCGTCGGTCAGTGGTGAAGTCCGAAAGCGCCGGGGCGCCGATCGTTCGATCCAGATGCCGGTCAAGCGATCAAGCGACGTCGCAACATCGTCTAACTCTGGCGCAAGGAGCCCGGCGGCAACTGCAAGCTCACGATCGAAGCTGCCAGCGATCCGGCTGGTGCGAGACAAAAGCTGAAAGGACTCTGGCGGCAACTCGCTCAGCAAGCGCGTCCGGACAGCATCGCGTTCGGTCTGAATATCGTCGGAATATCCATCGTCGGTATAACGCTGCATCTCTTCCGGATTCCAGCCACGACCGGCTAGCCCGCTGACCATCGCTTCGACCAGTTGCGGATGACCTCGACCCGCGACCGTCCATACGAAGTTGGTCCAGAGAGCCGGGTCACCCGCATAGGCCGCGACCAGTTCAGCCACATCGAGGATGTCGAATACAGGAGCGTGCATGACACCGGCCGGCGTCAGGTCAAGCGCGCCGCGCATTCGCACCGGCGGAGGATCGTAGGCAGTGATGACACAAACGGCGTTAAGCAGCGCCAGACTAGCTGCGAGGTGGCGAAGGACACTCTCGAGCACCCCATCCATTGGCGCGGTCAGGTCATCGAGCACGATCCCCGTGAATCCTGGGATCGACGCCAGCGACAGCCTGGCGGCATGAATCCGCTCGGCGGCAGCCGCATTGCCGAGACCGCGCAGGTCAAGCACGCGCCAATTGCCGCCCCGGGCGATCGCTATAAGTTCTGCGAGCATCGACTTGCCAAGTCCGGTGGCCCCGTAGATCCAGAGGCAACCTTCGGCACCGAGCACCGGCAGGGTGGCTTGGACCAGAGACGACCGTTGTGTGCGCCGGGGCGCTTCGGCCAAGAGCGGCCGCCAGGCGTCTGCAAGATCGAGATCAAGGCGTCCTCTTGGGAGGGCGCGGGGGCGGGCCAGCGCGTCACGCGCTGGCACCCGGACCGTAGCGCCGCGTTCCAGAAGTGTCAGCAGGGAGCCGCGAGTGAGCCGGCGATCGCCTCCGCCGACGATTTTATCGAGGACGTGGGCGAGCAGCACATCGGCTGTGCGTGTGGAGAGCTCCGGAGATCCGCCAAAATCGTGGGACAGGGCGATCACGCGCTCCACATTGTCGCGCTGGATCATGCCCATATCGGGTTCGCCGCATGACCAGATCATGGGACGCAAGATGCGCTCACGAAGCTCGGTATCGCTGGCGTTACGGACAAATGCGCCAAGCTCGTCGTCAAACCGGGCGACCAGTGCGGCTCGAACGGCGTCGATGGGGCCGCCACGGGCTGCGCGAAGCCATGCTTCCAGCCCGGCTTCTCCAGTTTCCAGAGGCTGCGCGCGTTCGGTAGCAATCTCGCCGGTCGTTAGATAGATCATCTGGACAGGCCGTCCACGATTGGCGGTCTGCAGTGACCAGAGATGGGCGATGGCGCTCTGGACGTCCGGACTGTTCAGGGTAACGGACCGGGCCACTTGCTTGACCTGAAAAGCAGTGAGGGCGCGCGGTTCATTCGCGGCCGCGCTCACCACGAGATAATCTTCGGCAACCTCGAGGATGAGGACATCATCGGTTCGGAGCCCGAGCCAAGCGCTGAGCGATCGGTGCAGTTGATAGGCATAGCCCCCGAGCGACGCCACCGCTTGCCGGCGCAGTTCAGCCTGGGGTACGTTCCAGGACCCCCCGCCGGCATTAAAGGTCGAAATCTCCTCGCTCATCGCCAGCCAGCATGGCGCGGATACCGCGTCGGAGCCAGTGGCGATCGGATAGCGGGCGCTGGCGCCTTGGTCGTCCCTAAGTTGATGGGAAGGGGGCGTTCGCGCACGTCTGACATGTGGCTGCCGTAGCGCCTGGGGCCGAGTCAAACTTACCGCTACACGTCAATCCGCGCATGACCGTGCTTAAATATTGCACACTCCGCCGCTCGTATGCGCCTCCACCAGCGACGAGAGGGGCTGGCGTAGATATTGCGGGCCTCGCCCTCTAGTAGGACCTGTGCGCCGCACGGGATCAGATTGGAGATTTTCAGGCGAATAGATAGCCGATTTGCGCGTTCCTGCATGCCCAGGAGACCGAAATGTCCTGGGCTGCCATGCGCTAGAATGTCCGGGTCGATGCCGATTCCGTCATCGGCTATCGAAATGCAGAAGCTTTCCGGATCGAAGACGAGTGTCATGAGAACCGATGACGCTTTGGCATGCCGAACGATATTGTGCATGGCCTCGTCGACAATTCGCGCAATTTCCGATTTTGCGTCTTGGTTCAGCGGCCTCGGTTGGCCTTTGATGATGACTCTGAATTTTATATCCGAACCGGCTAGTGCGCGCTTGGCAACGGTGTTGATGCGTATGCTCAAGTCTGAGAGGGGGTCGGATGCTCGCAGGTCCAGAACGCGGTTCCGAGCTTCGATCATCACGCGATTGGCATAGTCGAGGGCGGTCTGCAGCGGCGCCTCGTCCGCCTGCCCACGGCGCATCTTGGTGACGGCGACATGGACCTGAAGTATGAGGGCCTGCACCCCCTGAAGCAGGGTGTCGTGAAGTTCTCTCGCAATGCGCTCTCGCTCGTCGAGGGTGGCCTCATGCTGCCGCTTCAGGCTTGTCCGGATCTGACGCACGCGCGCGAAATACACGAGACAGGCGATCCCCAGAAAAACAATCGCAGCTAGACCTTTGAATAGGTTCGATTGGAGGAAGGTCGGCGGTTTGTAGAACGCCAGTGAGGCGGCGCTGGAGCTCCAGACGCCGTCATTATTGGATGCCCTCA
>Ga0302316_10003134_pt1 | contig 11424 bp, 13 predicted proteins | sample III_Palsa_N3_2_FD_200456 | JGI IMG/M metagenome (GOLD analysis project Ga0302316, IMG submission 200456) | Peat permafrost microbial communities from Stordalen Mire near Abisko, Sweden - III_Palsa_N3_2 | ecosystem: Environmental > Terrestrial > Soil > Palsa > Peat permafrost | place: Sweden... | reverse complement strand
CAGGCAACAAGAGATTGGAGCAACTTGTGGAAGACCTCCTTGACGCGAGCCCGGAGTTCGGGCAGATGTGGGAGGCGAGCAGAAAAAGCGGGGCAGGCTCCTATGTGCCTAGCGAAATCAGGTTTAACATCGCGGACTTCGGGATCTTAACTTTCTTGTCTTTGAGGCTAAGGATAGTCACGAACCCGGACTGGCTACTTGTTCAGCTGATCCCGGCGGACGCGAAAACTGCGTGCGCAGTCGTTGAGATCCGCGCTGGAAAAGGAAAGTGAGAATGGACTTCATACTGGGATCATGGTGTGGACCGCGCTCGCCTGATTTCTTTGCCCAGATCTTGCGGCGCTATATGGAGCACAGTCGCAGGAATGATGCCTTCGCCTGAACCTGACGAAAGTTATGTTGGCTGTTGAGGAGCCGCACTGGCGGCAAGGGCGACAGGTAGTTTCAAGACGTTACACAGCGTCATTTTGACGGCAGTTCATAATCGAACACATAAGAGTGCTTGCCGGCCGAGTCGATGATGATGGTGAGATCGCCCGATAAACCGACGAGGTCTTCAGTTCCAGAACCCTTGACCACGACAATGTGCATCTCGCCTGAGGCCGCGTCTCCCTTTGTCATCGTTGCCCGGTGTGCGAAATAAAAGCTTCCGTGTTTTCCGCTGAGCTTACCTGTCACTTCCTCCATCGCGACGTAGGCCATCGCGCCACTGCTTTCGGTGAGACTGCTCAGCATCTCACCTTTCGAAGTTCCGACAAAGTCTCCGTTCCAGTCCTTTACCAGCTCGTAGCGAGATGCACCCATGGCCCTCTCAAATGCTGTAGCTTCTGCTGGCTTCACTGTCACCTCAAAAGTTCCTCTTGCTTCCATACGATCAACTCCTGTTTTGGCCATTCCGGCGGGTGTGAGCATAATTAGGGATGTCGCTAACGCTTTGTAAATTACGTGCATGGTATGCCCCTCAACAGCCAAGATAAGACGATGAAATCGAGCCGTATTGAAGAAAAGCGACGTGAGCCCGCGCAGTTTGCTCCGAGTGTGGCTCCTCCACGCGGAGTCCTGCATGCGCCCGAAGACCGTGGGACTGGTTTCTATCACCAGCGGATAGCCACTCCACCTCAACTATCACCGTTCATCCAGCACTTTTGGTACGTGCAGTGGGATCATCGCGGCATCGCCCCTGGCGTCGCCGAAACTCTTCCTCATCCCAGCTGCTATCTCGTCTTCGAACATGACCTCGAAAAACCTATCGCCGATCCCTGTGTCCTCCAGCGGGCCGAAGTATCGGGCGTGTATACCGGAAAATTTTCGCGCTCGATGGAGGGGCTCGGGCGCGTCTTCGGATTAAAGTTCCAGCCGGGGGGGATCTTTCCGTATTTGCAAAAATCTGTTTCTGTGCTCACGGATCGGGTGATTCCGGCTGAACAGGTCTTTGGTTCAGGCATAAACGCGCTGGCCGAACTTCTTCGGTCACAATCCACTCCCGAAGCTATGGCCAATGTCACTAGTTCCTATCTATTGTCTGATTTGCCCAATCCCGACAGGTCTTGCGAACTCGCAGCCGAGCTTGTCTCGGCCATCCTTAACGATTCGGACATACTAACCGTGGAATTCCTGTCTCGGCGCTGCGGCCTGAGCGTCCGCGCGCTGCAGCGGCTGTTCAAAATGTATATAGGAGTGACACCCAAGTGGGTGATACGTCGCTATCGGCTACATGAAGTGTTGGAGCGTTTCAACTACGGAGAAGGGTTTAACGGTGCTCAGCTTGCCATCGATCTAGGCTATGCAGACCAAGCCCACTTGATCAATGACTTCAGGAAACTCGCTGGTGTATCGCCTACCGAGTATATTCGCCGCGTGAGGAAATAGAGACACACCACCTCGAACATCTAAACGACGAGGCAGCGATCGCCCGGGACCTTTCACTTACCATCCGGCGAAGAGAGTACGATCCGGCAAACATTGCGAGTCGCAATGTTTTGGGGTGCAACCACCGACCTTATCGGAGGTTTCTGAGCGTTTTTATAACTCGCTCTTTTGCTAATGCAGGTTGTAGATGCGCAAGATCTGACAGCGAGGTATCCGATGCAAGATTCTGCGCGATTCGTGCTCCCAGATAGTAGCCCGCCCTTGGCGGTACTGCACCTTTGTCTTGATGATATTCAAAGAATTCGGAGAAGATGGTGGCCTCTGAGCGGTCAAGAGCCGGCGCGATGGTTTTCACCAGCCAAGGCACCTCCCGCTGAGCCCTCGTAACGAGATCTGGTGGCGCAATAAGGGCCTCTTGGAGCGAGGTCCCAGGATTGAGAACCATGCTGACATAGGTCGCCAAACCTTCAACCCATAGCGCCCTCCAAATTACCTCTTGGTCTCCATTGTCATCGCTGAATCCCGCGACTTGGAAGTGATAGCGATGGAAGAGCTCGTGAGTAAGGAAAATCGGAAGTGTGGTCATTGTATACTCGTCGGCCACGTTGTCGACGCCCACGGCGAGTGCTTGATGATGATCAATCACGCGCCCAGCTCCATCGAGCTTGCCCAGTGAGGGAGCAAGATAAATGGGAAAGTCGCATCGAAAGTCTGGGAAGGCGTGCTGAAAGCTCTTGATCGTCGCCGGAAGCTGCGTCCTGAGAAGTGCGGCCATCTGCTGAACGTGTTGCGGGTTTCGGCGAGCCGCTAACAATCCCCGGAGTATGGCAGAGTCTAACTCTGTCTCGGAGTGGAATCCAAAACCAGTTTCAGAGTAGATGTCAGAATTTGCTAATACCTTCGTTCGAAACTGTCGGATTTCCTGCTCCGGAGCCGCATCGTTCGTCTCGGACACGACTTGCCAGAACGCCGGCATAAGGTCCACAATCCGGCAATCCTGGGCAACAAGTGTGACTGGGCTCGCAAAGACGGCGACCACAATGACGATCAGAAGTTTTATGTCTCTCTGCACCGGCTCTACATCCCCCTCTTGCTTCACGCCTGGTCAACAATCCGCATTCCGATCTCTGCAAACCTCAGATGATCAGTCGACTAGTGAGTCAGTAGCAATTGAACCTCAGCCTCTGTGTCCAGCGAGACTTAGCTGCATCGGCTAACGATCCGTCACTTGCAACCCTTGTGGTTCCCGCATTTCTACCGCAAGCGTTTTGGCGGACCGCCCCGTCTCGGCATGAATGGCGTACATGCGAACCTCGATGGCCTGCGACCCCCACTGAATGTTGTGCGTGTATTGAAAACCGGTGCGTTCTAACAGCTTCTGGGAGTTGTCGTGTCCGAGGCCGTGTCCCGCGACAATCCTGGGCAGGACTAGCGACTCAAACCCGTACGTGAGCACTGCACGCAATGCCTCCTCACCTAGACGCAGCCCCCACGCTGACCTCACTAGGTGAACGCCCGCCTCTATCGTCTCCGGATCCATCTGCCACGGCCGGAGTCCGGCACACCCTGCGAACGTACCAGTCTTGCGCAAAAACATCGGCCAGTACTGAAAACCGAGACGCTCCCCCCGTTCTCGTTCGGCATTAAGGCGTTCTCGGGCTTGCTCTCGGGTCATAGCTCCACCGAAGAAGCGAGTTACCTCAGAATCACACCACAAGGCTTCAGCAAGCGCAACATCAGTTTTCATCCAGGTTCGGAACGTCAGACGAGGGGATTCAAGGATCATGCAGAGCAACTCCTGGGTTCGAGTAATGAGGTTTTCTAAATCTGCGCGAATTCGACACATGGTGTGATAAAGCAGTACCTAGACTCTCCGGTGATGACGCTGCCGGTTACGGAACCGCGCGATTTGTGATCAAGTGCATTCTCCGAGCAGGTAGATGCGATCAGCGCGTATTTCCTCAGGGAGTGCCGAGCGTTGACACGCGGTGCCGATTGTGAAGCTCGCTGACTCGACCACTCGTTCCAGCTCTACCGATGAGCAAGCAGCCCAGTACGTTTTGACGGGACCACCCATCGGATCACTTATCCAGCCTTCACCGTGTCCATCCTTCATCACGATAAGGAGTTTCCCTCCCGGCTTCAGCACACGTGCAAACTCTCTGAGTACATTCGGCCAGTTCGCTTTGGGTATGTAATGAAAGAGGTAGTACGCGACGAGGCCGTCTAGTGAGGAATCTTCGAGTTGAAAATCTGTCGCATCCATGACTCGAAGGTCTAGCGAGGGCTTCTCCTGACGAGCTAAGTCGATGCATACCGGCGAGAGGTCGATGCCGAAGACATCTAATCCGCACGCTCCCAGCAGACTTGTAATATGAGCGCAAGGACCGCAACCTGCATCGCATACGATTGCGTTCTTCCCCATCGCCTCGGCGAAATTGCGAATGACGAGTTGATCGAAAGGCTTCCCTTCCAATTCATTACGGAACAGGGAGAGATACGTCGGCGCAACGAAGTCCCAATAGGAGGTGACCGCACGTTGATGAGCTTGATTGACCTGAGGCATGGCGTTGAGTTCTCGCTTGAAGGGATCATTCATATGGGGGCTGGCACATTAGCTTCGCCAGGCCAACGCGAACCGCCCGGTTTCACTATAAGTCGATTTTGCCGGCCAAAGCCTGGGCCGGAAGCGTCTGGGAGAGGCAGAAATTGCCAATACTTCATACTTAGCCTGGAACAATGATATTAGGAGAGCGCAATTCATCGAGCAGGTACAAGCCTTCTCGCCAATGACCAAGGTTGCTTGCTGCATTGATGTGCCCGGCCTTACCGAGCGAGATGGATGAACTGCCCCAAGCCTGAGCACACGCCATGGAGAAATCAGAAGTTGAAAATGGGTCGTCGTCGCTGAAAACGACGATTGTCTTGAACGGCATCGTCTTTAGGGGAACTTTGGAGAATCCGATAGCGTCGGAAGGAAATCTTGGCCCTGTCGGATCAGGCAACGCCACCAGCAGTGCTCCCACGATTTGCGGTCGGCATTTAGAAGCCCAATGCGCAAACGCCAAACAGCCCAGACTATGAGCAACGACAACAAACGGCACAGCTAGAACGTTAGTCTGCTCCTCAATCGCCGCAACCATAGTTGAGCATTCGGGATGATCCCAATCCGCGAGCTCAAGTCTCGTGAAAGATGGGTCAGTTGCTTCCCAAAGGCTCTGCCAATGGTTCGGCCCGGAACTGCCAATCCCGGGTATCACAAACACAGGCGCTTTCATCTGGTTGCCCCTCCCTTGTTACGAGCGGCGAGAGCGCCGTCCGAAGCATCGAGAACGATGGTGAGTGCGCCAGACAGACCGGCCAAATCTGTTCCGGTAGGTACCAACGTTCTGAAAATTAGGTGCATCGCGTTTGCCTCTGCTGAACGAGGGCCCCGCATGTATCGGGACCGCGCTTCATGCGTAAGTTCGCCACATTGGCCGCAGTCACTCATTGGCCAAGGGTTTCAATGCTCTGAAGCGCCAGCCAAAAGGTCCCCAGAGCACAATGGGCCCAGCCAAATCGGTGTCGGTCACCCCGAGAGTGTGGAAGTCCCGAAGATATGAATTTGTATGCTGTATATCGAAGATATGAATTTGACCGCCTGGTCGAAGGACTCGCCACACCTCGGAAATCGCCTTTCGCCTCCCGGCCGCACTCTCAATATTGTGGATGGCGGTCATCGAACAGACGACGTCAAAGCTCCCATCGGCATACGGAAGCTTCCGGGCGTCCCCGGTGTCGATCTCGATATGATTTGCTACTCCCGCTATGGCCGCATTTGTGCGAATTGCACTGGGACCATTGCCGCTGAGGTCCGCCGATTGCCAAATGTCCACACCGTGAACCTTTCCATTAGGGACGCGTCGCGCAGCCTCGACGGTAAGAAGACCACGTCCACAACCTATATCGAGGACTCTCTCATCACCACGCCAACGGCGCTGATCGAGTAGCGAACGCATTACTCTTCTCTTGATCCACAAACTTGATGTGAGCATCCAGCCCGCAGCTGCGAGCGCGCTTATGCCGGTCATCCAGCAATTGTGAGCTATCGACGCACCCGGGACGATGTTCGGAAGGAATCTACAACCGACGCATACGATGCCTAGCAGACCGAGCGTGCATACAACTCTCGGCGCATCGATGCCATAGTATTCACGATTCACTCTGCGTACACTCCCATGATGAATAGACTCCGCGGCAGATTGCACAGCAACAGACTAGAAGATGCGCAGCGGACGTTGGCTTTTGAAACGAAGCCGGCAAGTCTTAGATGAAGCTATCAAGGTCATCCAGTTGCTACAAGGTGAGATGTCATCCTAGTACTAGCAGTACCACCTTCAATAGTGAACACGCGTTGGTGTGCATTGGCGATGGCCTGTTCGCTGCGTGTCCAATGGCTCACCGTTGACTATGCAGCGCCTGCACCATACTCTTGATCATCGATTTGGGTTGGCGATTCTCACCAATGATCACCGGTGGATGCATCAAGCTTTAGAGCGTTAGGACCTGAGGGATACATCGCTATCATGACAATCTCTTCAAGCACTGCCGCCCCTCTTGTCGTTGAGAAGCATGCTCGTCGTGTCGCTTTGGTGGATATTCTTCGTGGGTTGGCGATGGTGCTCATGCCCCTCGATCACACTCGCGAGTTTTTCACGAACTATGCTTGTAATCCTCTTGATCCGCAACATACGACATTGCTCCTTTATCTAACGCGCTGGATAACCCACCTTTGCGCACCGATCTTCGTCTTTCTCGCTGGCACGTCGATTTACCTTCAACTGCAGCGCAAAACAAAAGTGCAGCTCAGTGTTCATCTTTTAAAACGTGGAATTGGGCTCGTCCTCACAGAACTGACCCTTGTACATCTTGTCTTCAATTTTAACTGGCAATGGAATGTCCAAATTCTAGAGGTCATCTGGGCTATCGGGGTCTCGATGATCGTGATGGCGGGACTCATTCATCTCAGCATGCAGGCGAACTTTTTTATCGGGGTATGCATCGTGGTTGGGCACAATCTCTCCGATAGCCTCACTGCCGCGTCGTTTGGTCACTTTGGCTGGTTGTGGCATCTGCTTCATGTTCCAGGTTTCATCGGGGGTGTGTCCCTCACTCCGCCCCTCGTTCTGGTTGCATATCCTTTCTTGCCATGGCTGGGCGTCATGATTCTAGGGTATTGCTTCGGGCTCTTTTTGATTCAAGGCGGCCAAAAGCGAAAGGCGTGGGAATGCAACCTTGGGCTTACGATGTTGCTCGCGTTTGTCTTATTGCGATGGAGCAACTTCTACGGCGACCCGTTGCGCTGGTCCTATCAAGCCGTCTGGTGGAGAACGATCCTTTCCTTTCTGAACGTGCAGAAGTATCCACCGTCGTTGCTCTTTCTCCTCGTTACCATGGGCCTCTCCGCACTCATCGCTGCTGGAATCGAATCTCTCGAGGAACACGATATTTGGAAGCGTGTAAGGGGAGTGTTGCAGGTCTACGGCCGCGTTCCTCTTTTCTTCTTCCTCTTGCATCTCGCCTTCATCCATCTACTGGCTCTCGCGATCTCCGCCGCTCGTGGTGAGAACTGGCATTGGTGGATCACAGAATTTCCCCGTGGTGGCGTATTGACGGGTCACCCTCGCGGATATGGGTATGGACTGCCATTCATATGGGGCATCTGGTTGCTGGTGGTCACACTTCTCTATCCTGCCTGCAAATGGTATGCAGACATAAAAAGGAGCAGTCGAAATGCCATCCTGTCGTATTTCTAAGAGCGCAGGTTCATCTGACCTCGACAAGCAAGCTTTTCGGCAAGTTCGACCGCTGCACCTCAACAACAGGTTCAGTCCTGCTATACGCTCTTCTCGGAAGTTAAGCCATGGTGAGCATGCACACACTGTGAACCCACATCTCAGAATCGAGATGTGGGCACCCGACACCCAGAATGGTGGGGGCATTATCTTGTCTGTTCTGAAACGCATCCGACTGACTAGAAGGTGACTTAGCAAAAGTTGTCAGAGGCGCACAGCCGCATGCGTGAGTCTCCGCCGCTGCTTCGTTCGTATAACGACAAGGGCTTATCCGGAGGATTTCTGGAGGATTTTGCGGTGATGGCGATTCCCGAGCACACGTTTCCGTCCAGAACGAAGTGGCTCCTCAGGCAGAAGAAGCTTTGGGCTGGATTGACTCTCTGGCTATTGCTGGGGGCGTCGCTTGTTGTGCTCGGCGGTCGAATGTTGCCCTTGAAGATGGTGGAAGATCACGCGATGACCCCGGTGCAGCATGTGATCGGCAGCTTGATCGAGCTGATGATCTTGATTGTGATGATGGGTCTAGTACAACTCATTGCAAGGCGAAGGAGCTATCCGGACTTGGCGGCGCGCGCACCCAACCGGGGCGTTTCCGCCCGGGAGGCGGCGTGGCTATGGGTCTATGCGGCGATCGTGCTGGGCTTCGGTCAATGGCTTGGGTTGCGTCTGTTCGGCGAAGGTATCGGATTGCATCTGAACGGATGCATCAGCGGAGCGACGCGCGTGCAATCGCCTGCAGAGGTTTGGACCTGGGCGATGTATAACGGAGTGTTCTACGCGCTGATACCCTACGTCATATTTCGCAGGCGAGGTTATTCGCGGAGAGACTTGAATCTGGTTTCAGCCGATTGGAAGAACGACACTTTCATCATTCTCCTCGTGTTGCTGATTGGTTGTGGGCTGGAACTGCTGGGGCCGAACATCTTTCGGCTGACTCATCACCAGCAGATTGCGGGTGGAAGCCTTTCCTTCTTCGTTCATCTGCTAGGGACTGATCTGCCAATCATGATCTTTATTTACGCAATCCTTGTACCGCGTTACTACAGGCTTTTTTCGCCAGCAACTGCCTTTCTACTGGGCGCGGTGAGCTATCCGGCTTTACACATTTTCGAATCCTGGACGAACTACGATACACCGATGCACTCACTCCTCTCTGTCATGTTCGCATTCTTCGTGTTCTTCCCGGCAGGTTTGATGAAGTCCTACCTGACCATGCGAACAGGCAATGCGTGGGTCCACATGTGGGCCTACCACGCCTTTACACCGCATGTCATGGTCGATACCCGGCTGGTAGTGAAAGACTTCGGAATTCAGTAAAGATGGAGGAGATCAATGAACTTGAATCCCCAACGGTCGACAGTATTTGTACTCGGAACTCTCATGCTCGGCGGACTCATGCCCCTTCCAGGTGCCGCTCGCGCCCAGACAAGTGACCCAAACGGCACCACTCATTTTGCGTATGACACGAGTGCCGCTCTCAATCTGACGGAGGTCACAACTCGGGTGCAGGATGGGGTGATCGTCCGAGACATCACCTACACCTGGTCAAATGGCGACATTGTTCCGGCTTATCTCATCATTCCAAAGGCGGGCGGGAAGTTTGCAGGCGTGGTCTGGGGCCATTGGCTCATGCCGGGCGCTAGCAACTCCAATCGAGATGAATTCTTACAAGAAGCCATTGCTCTAGCACCCTCAGGCGTCGTTTCACTTCTGGTTGACTCTCCACAGGCTCGGCCTGGCTTTAAGCCGACACCCAATTCGGTTCTTGTTGCGCAGCAGGTGGTGGACCTGCGTCGAGCTGTGGACCTTCTCCTGTCGCGCGGCGATGTCGATGCGAAAAGGATTGCCTATGTCGGGCACAGCTGGGACGCTGGCACCGGGGCCATCCTCGATGCCTTGGACAAGCGGCTTGCGGCTTTCGTCTTTATGAGCGGACCGCAGTCCATGATGGAGTACGTCCTCACTTCCGACTCGCCCCGCATGATGCCAATGCGCAAGACCACCGATATGGCAAAGGTGGAGCGGAGCATGAAGGTCACTAGTTGGTCTGACCCTGGCTCCTATGCAGACAAGCTCGGTCCCGCACCAGCACTCTTCCAGTATGGTCTCCATGACGAAGAGTGGGTGCCATTGAAGGATGCGAAGGACTATGTTGCTATGGCTTCTGAGCCGAAAACTGTCAAGTATTACGAGGCCGATCACGCACTAAATGCGAAGGCAACTGCGGACCGCGATGCCTTCCTCAGAAAAACACTAGCGTTGACGCAGTAAGAGGGTTTTGGCGCCGCCGATATTCTCCGATAAACGCGCTTCGCGTAAGGAAAGGCTGACGAGAAGCCGGCTTCCCGTTACTGATCCGGCCTCGACGAGCGCATTGGCGATTTCGCACTAATTCAACTTCATCATCGACGGTAATTGCTTTTATTTTCCTAAGTTGAACGGCCAGATCCATCAGCCTTTTGGGAGTCAGCGAAGCCGATCTTAAGTTTGGTCATGTTCGCGATCTGGTTGAGCTTCTCAGCGAGCAGTTGCTTCTCGCGCAGGTTATCAGTCAGGAAGATCGCGCGTTGGAGTTCTTCCTCTGCTTCCGTGTTGCGACCGAGTTTCATCAGCAGGTCGCCGCGAACACTGGAACGCAAATGATAGTTGGACAGACCATCGATTGCGTCCACCGCAGCAAGTCCGGCTTCGGGGCCGTGAACCATGCCAACGCCAACAGCGCGGTTAAGCGCAACGATGTGTGAGGGCTTGATTTTCAGGAGCACGTCGTAGAGAGCTACGATGCTCCGCCAGTCCGTATCTTCGGCCTTCATCACGCGCGCGTGGCAGGCGGCTATCGCAGCCTGCAGGGCGTAAGGCTCCGCACTACCGCCGAGTCTCTGCGCTTTCTGGAGCGCGACGAGCCCTCGTTGGATTTGACCGCGATCCCAGAGAGTGCGGTCCTGATCGGGAAGAAGAATCGCTTCACCGTTGGTCCCCTGTCGTGCCGCGGAGCGTGACGCGTTGAGTTCCATCAAGGCAAGGAGTGCGTAAGCTTCGGGCTCTTTTGGGAGCAGATTCACCAGCATTCGTGCGAGGCGAAGCGCTTCCTCCATCAGCTCGGAGCGCGACCACTCTGAGCCGGATGTCGCCGTGTAACCCTCATTAAAAATTAGGTAAATCACGAGCAAGACTGAATTGACGCGTTCGTGAAGCTCTCTCCCACGCGGCGTTTCAAACGGGATTTGCGCATCGGTGAGCGTTTTCTTCGCCCGTGTGATGCGCTGGCCCATCGTCTTTTCCGGTACCAGGAACGCTCTGGCGATCTCGGTGGTGGTGAGACCGCCGAGAAGGCGGAGCGTGAGGGCAATGCGGCCTTCGACAGCCAGCACCGGATGGCATGCGGTGAAAAGAAGACGCAGGATGTCGTCGTCGATGACCTGATCGAAGGACAGTTCCATTTCCTCTCCGATCCTTTGTTGCCGAGCGTCGAGTTCACGCGCAATTTCTTCGTGTTTGGGCGCGAGGTTTTGCTCGCGACGCAGAGAGTCAGTCGCGCGCCATCTGGCAGCCTTCATCAGCCATGCGCCTGGATTTTCGGGGATACCTTGCACAGGCCACTGCTCCAGGGCGGAAACGAGCGCGTCCTGCGCAAGTTCCTCGGCGATACTGATGTCGCGCGTGACGCGAATGATAGCCGCCATAAGGCGTGGGGACTCGTTCTTCCACACTGCCTCGA
>Ga0302316_10003133_pt1 | contig 11427 bp, 11 predicted proteins | sample III_Palsa_N3_2_FD_200456 | JGI IMG/M metagenome (GOLD analysis project Ga0302316, IMG submission 200456) | Peat permafrost microbial communities from Stordalen Mire near Abisko, Sweden - III_Palsa_N3_2 | ecosystem: Environmental > Terrestrial > Soil > Palsa > Peat permafrost | place: Sweden... | reverse complement strand
GCTTTTCGCCAGTTGAGCCACTACACTCCCCTTTAGAATGAAACACTTGGAACTAACCCCTTTAGAAGAACATAGTTACGAGACATCGCTGTCCCAGAGTCCAACATTCCAAAGCACTTACTCCCAAGAAACCCCCCACAGGGAGTAGGGGGTACCCGTGACACCCGCTACTACCCAGGAAGCGGTATTTCCCATGTATCTGAATCATTTTCCACGCGAAAAGCGTCTTATCTAGTGCTACACTGAATGTCGCTGGAGACGTGCGCCTTTGAGTTGCCGAAGCCTTCCCTGACGTAAGTCATATTGTTTCCGCCCGCGCCCGCGGCCTTGACCGCAAACCCCGTGCTCCAGCGATCCGTCACAACTAAGGGAGAACTCCGCGACGAGGCTTCGCCGCGAAGAAATCCCGCGAAACATTATCTCGCGCACAACGGCGTGAGAAGCATCCAGGAGCGCCCCAGTGGCTGAAGATATCGATAAGTACGAAGAAGACGTAGACCGCATCATCGACACCGGCAAGGAGAAGGGTTATCTCACCTATGGTGAGGTCAACGACCTGCTGCCCGGCGACATTACCTCGCCCGACGAGCTCGATGATCTGATGACTACCATCAACACGCAGGGCATCGAGGTGATGTCCGGCGAAGGTCGCCGTGCGTCCGCCGAGCGTGCCGCGGAAGATGGCGACAATGAGTCGGGCGAAGAAGGCGATGACGTCGAGCTGGATCTTTCGCCCGGTACGCTCGAGAAGACCAACGACCCTGTCCGCATGTATCTGCGCGAGATGGGTACCGTGCCGCTGCTTACGCGCGAAGGCGAAGTTGAGATTGCGAAGCGTATTGAGCGTGGGCAGATTCGCGTAATGAAGGCCATCTCCCGCTCGCCGATCGTGATCCGCGAGATCGTGAGCCTGGGCGAAGACCTGAAGCGCGGCGTTCGCAACATCAAGGAAGTCGTGGTCTTCGACGAGGAAGAGCTCACCGAAGAGATTCTGGCAGCACGTGTTAAGCAGACCGTTGCGAAGGTTGACGAGCTGATCAAGCATCAGAAGAAGGCAGCCGATTACCTGGCGCGCGTCAACGAGCCGCATGGCAAGGATGCGAAGGCCAAAGACAAGGACAAGCGCAAAGCGCGCTGGCTGATGGGCCGCGAGCACGTGTTCGTGAACCGCATCATCCGCGAGCTGAAGTACACCAATGGCGAGAAGAAGCGCCTGCTCGACAAAGTGAACAAGACTGTCGACTCGATGCGTACGCTCGAGCGTCAGATCAAGTCGCTGGACCACAAGTACGAGGCTTCGCGCTCGGAAGAGCTGAAGAAGGAGTACAAGCGGCAGCAGAAGAACTGCCGCGTGGATCTGGAGCGCGTTGAGGCTGATTCGGGTATTTCGCTGGAGGATTTGAAGCGCACGCAGCGCGAGATGATCCAGGGCGATATGGACGCGGAGCGCGCCAAGCGCGAGCTGATCGAGGCGAACCTTCGCCTCGTGGTTTCGATTGCGAAGAAGTACACCAATCGCGGACTACAGTTCCTCGACCTTATCCAGGAGGGCAACATTGGCCTGATGAAGGCCGTGGACAAGTTCGAGTACCGTCGTGGATACAAGTTCTCGACGTACGCAACGTGGTGGATTCGTCAGGCCATTACGCGCGCTATCGCCGACCAGGCTCGTACGATCCGTATCCCGGTCCACATGATCGAGACGATCAACAAGCTGATCCGCACCTCGCGCCAACTGGTGCAGGAGCTTGGCCGCGAAGCGAGCTCGGAAGAGATTGCCAAGCGCATGGATATTCCGGTTGCGAAGGTCCGCAAGGTGCTGAAGATCGCGCAAGAGCCTATCTCGCTCGAGACGCCGATCGGTGAAGAGGAAGATTCGCATCTTGGAGACTTCATCGAAGACCGTATGGCTGTCAGCCCGTCTGATGCTGTGATCTCGGTGAACCTGAAGGAGTACACGTCGCAGGTTCTGCGCACGCTTACGCCGCGGGAAGAGCGCGTGATCAAGATGCGCTTTGGCCTTGAAGACGGCAGTGAGCACACGCTGGAAGAGGTAGGTCAGAGTTTCCAGGTGACGCGCGAGCGCATCCGCCAGATAGAGGCGAAGGCTCTCCGCAAGCTGCGTCATCCAAGCCGCTCGCGCAAGCTGAAGGCGTTCGTCGATGGTGTCAAAGAGATGTAAGTTGAAACAAGCTTCAATACAAAGGCTCGCCAACTGGCGAGCCTTTGTATTTGGCTGGAGTGCAGTGAGCAAGTAGACTGCTTCCTGATGCTGAAACCACACTTAGAGCGCGTCCTGGTCACCGGGGCGTCCGGCACGCTTGGCTACAACGTTGTGCAGTACCTCGCCGCGCGGCATCCGGAGACGCGATTTCTTATCGTAATGCGGAAGCTGGATCGCGAGCTTTTTGCTGCGCTTCCGAATGTTGAGTTGGAACATGTCGATCTGTCGGACTCGCCACGAATCGCAGCGGTTGTTGCTGGCTTCCGGCCCAATGCGATCATTCACTGCGCAGCCAGTGGAGTTCGGCCGTCCAAGTTCAGCTACTTCGACTTTGTGGCCGTTAATGTCTCCGCCACGCTGGATCTCTTCCGTGCTTCGTGCGAGATCGATGGATGTCACTTCATCAATGTGAGCACTGGTCTAGTCTATGGCTCACAAGAACGTCCTTGCCGCGAGAGTGATCCTATCAATACGCTGCATCCGTATGGTGCCAGCAAGGCTGCGGCTGATTGTCTGCTGCGTGCCGGCGCTGAGAGCCTCGGCCGGCATTTGACGATTGTGAGGCCATTTTCTTTCACTGGCGTTCATGATGGCGGCGACCGGCTCTTTCCATCGCTGCTGCGAGCGGCGATGGAAGGCAAGCCGTTTGGGATGTCGCCTGGCACGCAACTGCGGGACTTTTGCGCAGTGGAAGACATCGCTGAAGCTATCGGGCTGATTCTGGAGGAAGGCGAGCAGCCGAGCCGGGACATCTTCAACGTCGGTAGTGGTTTGTCTGTCTCGCTTGGACGCATTGTGTCGTCGGTTGTGCGGCAGCTTGAGCTTGATGTGGAGGTGCAGTTGAGTGCACGGGCATTTCATCGCTTTGAACCTGATGGTCTTGTCGCCGACATCTCCCGCATAGAGAGCATCGGTTGGCGGCCGAGGATCAACCTGGCTTATGCGGTTTGGCAACTGGCGCGCACCAGCTTTCCTGCCCTCACTGTTATGGAACCGGAGAAGTATCGATGAAGGCACTGATTACTGGAGGCGCTGGTTTCGTGGGGTCCAACCTAGCGGCGAGTCTGCTGGGTAAAGGCGGGAGCGTTACGGTGTTTGACTCGCTCGCGCGGCATGGAGCTTCGGAGAACCTTGCGTGGCTGCGGTCGCTGGGGATGGAGAACTTTATCCACGGCGATGTTCGTAACGCGTTCGATGTGGAAGAAACCATAAAGAGCGTGAAGCCGGATGTGATCTTCCATCTTGCCGGGCAAGTGGCGATGACGACGTCCATACAGAGTCCGAGAAGAGACTTCGAGATCAATGTTCTTGGGTCAATCAATGTGTTGGAGGCGGTTCGACAGTACATGCCGAAGACTGCAATTATCTATGCATCGTCGAACAAGGTTTATGGAAATCTTGAGCATCTGGATTTGGTGGAGGCGGCGACGCGCTATCAGCCACGGAACGCGCAGAAGGGTGTGGATGAGTCGGTGGCGATTGAGTTCCATACGCCGTACGGTTGCAGCAAGGGAGCAGCGGATCAGTACATGCTGGATTATGCGCGAGGATTTGGTTTGAATACTGTGGTGTTTCGGCACTCGACGATCTATGGGGGACGGCAGTTTGCCACCTACGATCAGGGTTGGGTGGGTTGGTTCTGCCGGCAAGCGATCGAGTCGAAGCAGCATCCTGATCGCGAGGCGTTTACGGTCTCGGGAGATGGGAAGCAGGTTCGGGATCTGCTGCACGTTTCCGATGCGGTGAACGCTTATGTTTCGGCGTTCGAGCACATCAAGGCAGCGCGAGGGCAGGCGTTCAATATCGGTGGTGGTATTGAGAACAGCATGTCGCTGCTGGAGTTGTTGCTGTTCCTGGAGAAGCGATTGGGGATCGAGCTGAACTATAGGCATCTGCCTTGGCGGCAAAGCGATCAGAAGTTCTTTGTGGCGGATAACTCGAAGGCGGAACGATTGATTCAATGGTCGCCGAAGATGTCTAAGGAACAGGGTATTGAGGACACGATCAACTGGGAGTCGCGGTGAGAAGCGGCAATCATGGATGAGGATCCACATCGTTTGTCATTGCTGAGGGGCCTTTGTCGGGAGAAGCTTCGGCGATACTCCTAGAATTCAACTGCCAGCAACATAACTTCGCTAGCCTGAGCGAATGAGATTGAGCTTTGTTGTTCCCGCGTACAACGAAGAAGACTATCTGCCGGCTTGCCTGGAGTCGATTCTGGAACAGACTCGTTCGCTTGATCCGGCGCTTACCGAGATTATTGTGGTCAACAATGCGAGTACCGATGGGACACGTGAGGTGGCACTGCGCTATCCCGGTGTGACCGTCGTGGATGAGACGCGCAAGGGGCTTACCTTTGCGCGGCAGGCGGGGTTTGCGGCCAGTACCGGGGATTTAATTGCGAATGTCGATTCAGATTCGCGGTTAACGCCGGGTTGGGTTGCGATGGTGCTCAATGCGTTTGAGGGAGATCGGAAGTTGGCGGCGCTTTCGGGGCCGGTGGTGTACTACGACCTTACGGTGCGGCAGCGAGTGCTGGTGCAGGGTTTCTACATGCTGGCGTTTGGGAGCTATGTGATCAATCGCTATGTGTTGCGTGTGGGGTCTATGGTGCAGGGCGGGAACTTTGTGACCAACCGCTGGGCTCTGGAGGCGATTGGTGGGTTCGATACGGCGATCACGTTCTATGGCGAAGACACCGACATCGCGCGGCGGTTGAACGCTGTGGGTGAAGTTCGGTTTACGTTCGGGCTGAAGATGTTCTCGTCGGCGAGACGGTTGAAGAAGGAAGGGATGTTGACGATGGCGGGACGATATGCGATCAACTACTTTTGGACCACGTTCTTCAAGCGGCCGTTTACGAATGAGCACATTGATATTCGAGAAGCGACGGTGGGCGAGTAGCGGAGTGCGTGCTGCCGGATAAGAAAGCAAGTCTCAGGGGCTGAAGCCCTATTTGTGGTGGGTTCTAATGCCTGGTCTAAAGCCCAGGCTTATCTCAGAAGCAACGGCAACAGCAACAGCCAATATAGTGGTCCATTCGCTACGCTCAGGATGACGAGAGTGGAGGCGGCGTGGTCGGCTGCAAGAGCAACAGCAAAAGCAAGAACGAGCGAAAGATACTATCGCCAGAGTAGAAGGATGGCGGTTGCTCTGGGGATCAGGTGGAGGGCGGCGGCCTTTGAGAGCCTGACTATGGAGTTTACGGTCTGAGGTGGCTTGGGGTGGTGGTGATTGACTAAACCCATTCGAGCTCCTGTTCCAGTTCGTTGACTCCGGGAAAGGCGAGGCTGAGAGGGGCGGAGACGCCGCGCAGGTTGCCGAGGCGGACGAGGGCGATGGTGGCGGCTACGGCTGCCGGGGGTTTGCCGTGGACCCAGAGTTGGCTTAGCTGGCGCATCTCGCCGCGGGGGTCGGGGTGGTAGACCCGATCGTCCCAGCGCTGCCAGCCGGGCATGAACTGGGGGAAGTCGGTGACGGCGTTGAGGGTGGACTGCAGGATGCGCTGCTCCCAGCGCTCGCGGTACTGGTCCATGAAGTGGACGTGGGAGCGGCGGTCGAGGCGGATCTCTTCGACGAAGTCGGTGAAGTTGGTGGCGCAGGTGAGGTTGAGGTTGGCGTTGGGTTCGAGGCCGTGGCGGTCGCCGCCGGAGATGAGGAGGTGGTTGGTTTCGCGGGCGAGGCGGCCGACTGCCCGGTTCTCCTGGGCGTGGCGGAGGCCGTTGAGCTCGAGGGCATGGATGCAGTTGCGGGCCTCGGATAGGAAGCGGCGGAGTTCGGCGAGGTGGAGGGATTCTCCGACCTTGTGGAGGTCCCAGAGGGGGTGGTTGAGGACGATGAGGACTTGCGGCTGCTCGTGGAGTTCGCGGAGGAGCATGAGAAGCTGGTGGTCGTTTGGTGCGGCGGTGAAGGCGGCGAAGCGACGCATCCACTCGACGCCGTCGCCGCTGGGGAGGTTGTGGATGCCGAGGTGGAAGACGGTCTGGCCGTAGGGCGTTGACCATTCGACCGACATGGGGATGTGGCGCGAGGACGGGACGGCGCGAAGGAGCAGGGTGCCTTCGATGGTGTCGTGATCGGTGATGGAGACCAGCGGGTAGAGGCCGAGGCGTTGGATCTGGCCGGCTTCGAGCTCATAGGCCATGCGCGGCTGCAGTGGAGGACGCCAGTTGGCGCGTTCGAAGTCGAGCTTGAGGTTGTAGCGGGTGAGGCAGAGTTTTTCGTAGTGGCGCTGTAGCAAACTTACGCCTGGGAAGCGCATGCCCATGACCTGGATGAAGCTGAGGGTCTCTTCCGAGAGGCTGGTGTGGCTGTGGAGTGAGACACCGGTGGAGTAAAGCGCTGCGGTGAGCGGCTCTCGCCAGTTGGAGGTGATCTGAGATGTGGGCTGCATCGTCGCTCCTTATGCGGCGGCCGTTGTACCCGCCTGCAACCAGAGTGACGACTTCGTGCAATTGCACCGTTATTGCAACAAGAATGTTTGGGGAATTTGCGGGGTGTTCCGGATTTGATACCCCCTGGTGGGTTTTTGGGGTTGGTTTTAGGTTTTGGGGTCGGGGCTTGCGCTGTTGTTCGGGCGGTGAGATAGTCGGTTGACTAATAACTGTAGCTATAAGAGATCAGGAAACTACGTTGAGCAGATACCTACGATACCTTTCCCTATTGTGCGCAGTCAGCGTGGCGTTGCTGACGGGTTGCGCGGTCCATCTGATCATGGACTACGATCCGGTGCTGGATCAGTCCATCTCCGCTGTGCAGGCCAGCACGGAGCAGTTTCTGAGTCAGCTTGATACCCAGGTGGGTACGCCGGCTGCGTCGTACACGAACAACCAGAGCTTTTACGTGACGACCAGTGCGCAGTTGCGGACGCTGGCGACGCGGGCGCAGTCGGAGCCAAAGAGCAAGATCGTTGTGCAGCAGGTTGCGCAACTTCAGGCGAGCTTCGATGATATGCAGAAGCTGCACCAGCTCGATGGCGACAAGGGCCTCGGGCACCTGGAGATTGCGACGATACGAAGCGGGCTGGAGAACGAGTTTGTTTCGATGCTGACGCTGCAACTGGCGCTGAAAAACCGGCTCAGCACCCCGGCTACAACGGCGATGGCGCCTACGGTTACGCAGTAGAGATTTGCGAAGGGATGGATGGATATGAACCTCGATATTGCAGCAATGGTGGAGACGATGTGGTCTGCCGCGAAGGGGCCGTTGGGAAATGCGGCGGCTACGGCTGAGCCTTTTGCAAAGACGCAGTTTACGAATATTGCGCAGACATGCGCGTCGATTGCGGCGGGCGTGGCGCTGACGCAGATTAGTCAGCAGCAGGCTGCGTTTCTGTTGGATATTCAGAAGCACGCGACACAGAATGCGCTGCTGGCGACCGAAGGGTTGGGACTGATCGCGGCAGAGGCGGCGATCAATGCGGCGCTGGGAGCGGTGGCGGGGATTGTGAATGGGGCGGTTGGGTTCAAGTTGATTGTGATGGACTGAGGGTTTGGGTAGGGTTTCCTAAAGAACAAAACCCCAGCTTGCGGTTAGGCGAAGCTGGGGCTTTTTGTTGTTCGCAGGTCGTGTGGGTTAGCGGCGAAATCCTCCACGATAGCCGCCGCGGTAATAACCGCCGCCCCATCCCCATCCTCCACCCCATCCCCAACCGAAGCCTATGCCGACTGGATAGCCCCAATAGGGATAGCCGTAGGCGTAGTAGGGGTAATACGGATAGCCGTAGAAGCCAGCGCCGTAGGGTGCGTAGGTGTAGACCGGGTACGGAGCGTAGATGGGCTCTCCGTGGGCATAGGCGTTGCGTGATGCGGTGCCTGGGAGAAGATCGGCGCGGGAGGTATAAGGGTCGACATCACGGGAGCGGATGTCGGTGCCAGCAAAGATTAACTGTTGGTTTTCCTTGACCTTGCGGGGGTCTCCGTTGGGGCTGGTGGCAGGAAAGGCGTAGGCTTCGCCGACGAGGACGCGGACGGTGTTGGTGTCGGCGTTGAAGGTATAGAAGCCGTTCTTGAGGGCCTGGGTCTGGCCGCCGGGGAGATCGATGAGGACGAGGGAGTCGGCGGCGGGATCGTGGACGGTGACGTTGGCGCGGCCGTGGTCGAGACGGAGCTCGGTGCGGGTGGCATCCGAGGCAACGATGTGCAGCGCGTTGGGTTGGTCGGTGCGGACGGTGACGCCAGGGGCGGGCTGGGTGGTGGCGATCGCCGGATCCTGTGGCTGGGTTTGAGCCTGAGGCGGGCCATAGGTGTCGGGGTGCGCGGGGCGTTCGATGGGCGCCGGTTGAGACTGGGTGTAGATGGGATTTCCTGAGCCGGCTACGTACGCGTTCTGCGCGAGCAGGGATGCAGTGGACGCGGACAGAGTCGCCAGGGCAAGCAAAAGGACTTTAGACCGTGGCATTTGTGAGAACCTCTGCTACTTTAGACGCGATTTTGCGGTAAGAGTTCCGGTATTAGCGCGGTGTTTGTGCGGTATCCGAGGGACGCGGCCCGGACAAAGGAAATAGCGTTGCCGGTTTTGGTGTGCTTCAATGAAGGTTCCACGAAATTTCAGGGACACCACTTCCTCACAGAACACGGGCCTGTTTGAGCCATGGCTGAAGAGACAGGGTTTTATGTCACGCATTGCAGTTGTACTTCTTCTTCCATTCGTAAGTCTGTTGACGATGACCGGATGCGGGCCGACGCTCGAGCATGCGGTTTCGCCGGTAATCCCGACGCCAACTGCTCCGAGCACACCTGCGGGTCCGCCCATCCAGCACATCGTGGTGATCATGCAGGAAAACCGGTCGTTCGACAATCTGTTCAATGGGTTTCCCGGTGCGGATACGGTGCAGAGTGGCTTGAACGGCAGTACGGTGGTGCCGCTGAAGGTGACGCCGCTGGGAAACGGGCCGGATCTTGACCACACGCATACCAATTGGTGGCGAGAGTGGAATCAGGGGAAGATGGATGGGTTTGGCAATGAGGGGACGCTGCTGCCGTACTCCTATATCTCCGAGACAGAGACCGAACCGTACTGGACATTGGCGAAGAAGTTTACGATCGGCGACCGGATGTTTCAGTCGAACACGGGGCCGAGCTTTGTGGCGCACCAATATATGATCGCGGGGCAGTCGGGGAATACGTCGGAGAATCCGAATGCTACGGCGTGGGGATGCGATGCGGCGCCAGGTGGGACGGTTGCGCTGATTGGGCCGAACGGAACAGACCTGCCGGGGCCGTTTCCTTGCTTCGACTACCAGACGATGGGGGATCTGCTGGATGCGAAGGGCGTGACGTGGAGGTACTATGCGCCGGGGAGCAATGACAGCTTCTTCATCATCTCGGCGTATCAGGCGATACGGCATATACGATATGGGCCGGACTGGCAGAACAATGTGATCTCGCCAGAGACGCGGGTGCTGACCGATATTGCGAACGGACAACTGGCGCAGGTGACGTGGATTGTGCCGACGGGCGATAACTCGGACCATCCGGGGACTCCTCCTTATGGGCCGGACTGGGTTTCGAGCATTGTGAATGCGATTGGAGCGAGCCCGATGTGGAGCTCGACGGCGATTTTTGTGTCGTGGGATGACTGGGGAGGGTGGTACGACCACGTTCCACCGCCGCAGGTGGATGCGATGGGCCTGGGATTCCGTGTGCCGGTGCTGGTGATCTCGCCGTACGCGAGGCCGGGGTATGTGTCGCATGCGACGCATGAGATGGGCAGCATCTTGAAGATGATGGAAGAGACCTTTAATCTTGGGAGCCTGGGAACGCGGGACAGCACCTCCGATGACTTCAGCGACTGCTTCAACTATATGCAGAAGCCGACGCCTTTCGTGAAGATACAGACGGCGCACAACGGGGCGTTCTTTATCCAGCGAAATGCGAAGGGGCCACCGGACGATGATGATTAATCCCCTATGATGACGCGCGCTGCTATCAATAATTCGCTCTTCCTGGTTGGCCTGCTGTTGCAGATTGGGTTGCTGGTGCTTGTGTGCCTGCGGGGTCTTGCAAGGCGGATTCCTTCGTTCACGTTGTTGCTTTTTTTCTATCCGATGCGGTCGCTGGTGCTATTTGTGCTGCCGCGTGTGATTGGGCCTGCTGACTTTGGCGTGGCGTATCGCGAGCTCTCATTGTTTGGATTGCTGTTGCAGGTGGTGGTTGCGGCGGAGATCGGCTGGCGTTTGTGGAGGGTGCTGGGATCGCTGCGGTGGGGATTGCTGCTGGTTCCGGTGGTTGCGTGGCTGGGCGCGGTGGCCCTGTGGGCTGTGCTTCCGGGGAGAACTCCGCTGCCGGTGGACCGGCTACAGATGTTCTGCTCGATTACGATGTTGCTGCTGTGCGGGTTAGCGCTAGCTGGGCGTACGGGCTCGCTGCTGCTGCGAGTGATCGCTGGGCTGGGTGTGTTTGGGGCTGTCGATCTGGTTGCGACTGCGGGGAAGAGCTTTGCGGCGTTGCACCGGGACGCAGCGAGCTTTGCGGTGTGGTCGTATGCGGACGCGGGGTGCTATTTGCTGGTGGTGATCTTTTGGATGGCGAGCCTGAGGAACGAATAGGGCGGCCGTCGGCTACTCGGTTTCGAAGGGTTTGGCGGCGGCAAGGTCGCAGGCTCGCCACATGTACCAACTGGCTACGGAGCACCAGGGAGCCCATTTTTTGGCGCGGCGTTCGATCTGCGCAGGGGTGGCCAGGAGGTCGGGGGTTAGCTTGGTGGTGGGCTTGAGGCCTAAGTATGTGAGGGCGAAGCCTTTGCGGATGCCGAAGTCGGAGGTGGGAAGAACGTTGGGGCGGCCGAGGCGGAAGATGAGCATCATTTCTACGGTCCATTTGCCGATCCCGCGCACCTGGGTGAGGTGGTCGATGATTTCTTGATCGGACATGCGACGGATTTTAGCGAGGGTGGGGACGGTGCCGTCGAGGGTTTTTGCGGCCAGATCGCGGATGGCGAGTGCCTTGTTGGCTGAGAGACCGGCGGCGCGGAGTGACTCGTTTGGTGCGTCGAGAAGCTGTTCCGGCGAGGGATGGAGGAACAAGTTGGCAGGAGCATTTGGCGGGAGGTGAGGCGAGAATGAGGCAATGAGTCGAGTGTGGATGGCGAGGGCCGCTTTGCCGTGGATTTGCTGATAGACGATTGCGCGCAGGAGGGCTTCAAAGGGGGATTGCTGGTGTGGCAGGCGTATGTCGAAGGGACCGACTTTGGCGATGAGTTTG
>Ga0302316_10003131_pt1 | contig 11429 bp, 10 predicted proteins | sample III_Palsa_N3_2_FD_200456 | JGI IMG/M metagenome (GOLD analysis project Ga0302316, IMG submission 200456) | Peat permafrost microbial communities from Stordalen Mire near Abisko, Sweden - III_Palsa_N3_2 | ecosystem: Environmental > Terrestrial > Soil > Palsa > Peat permafrost | place: Sweden... | reverse complement strand
GATCTCCGGGCTGGTCCAGTCCTGTGCGCTGACGAACTTGCGTCGCAGGATGCCGTTGCGGTCGATGGCGTAGGTTTCAGGGATCTGGGCCGTGCCGTAGAGGGCGTTAATGCGCGCCGAGGGGTCGCGGATGGTGAGCAGATCGACGTGGTGCAGCGTCAGGAAGCGACGATAGGCGTCGTCGTCCTGGTCCATGCTGATGGCGACGACGACCAGGCCGGGCATCTGGCGCTGCAGGGCCAGCAGGCTGGGCAACTCGTCGACGCAGGGGGCGCACCAGCTTGCCCACAGATTGACCAGAACGACATGGCCGCGGAGTTTGTTGAGGTCGACCGAGTGCGTGCCGTCGGCGAGGGTGAACTCCGGCGCGGGCTGGCCGATGTTCTGCGGGTGGTCGTTGCGGTCGCAGCCGACATTGAACAGAAGCAGTGCGAGGCAGGCTGCGAGTTGTTTTGTGCGTGGAAAGCCCATCGGTTCCTATAATACGAAGCTGTGGCCCAATATCCCAATGCAACGACGAAGTTGAGCCCGATCCTGGGGCTTCCGATGGACGACGAACCAATGACGCCGCGGACTGCCGCGGAGGTCGAAGCGGAGGATGCCGGCGACAGGCCGCAGCTAAGCGTGATCATTCCGGCGCGGAATGAAGCGGCGAACCTGCCCGCGTGCCTAGCGTCGCTGCTGGCGCAGGACGATGCGGTGTTTGCGCTGGGCAGCGACTGGGAACTGATTGTCGTGGATGACGACTCCACTGACGGCACGCGCGCGATTGCGCTGGAGACTGCAACTGGTCGAGCGGGGATGCGCGTTTTGGAGGCGCCGGCGCTGGAGCTTCGCGCCACGCAGCGCGCCTTTACCGGGAAGACTAATGCCTGCTGGGCCGGTGCACAGAATGCGCGTGGCCGCTGGCTGCTATTTACCGATGCCGATACCGTACATGAGTCTGGCGATCTTGTCCGTGCGATGCATGAGGCCAATAAGCATAATGCGGCGCTGCTCTCGTACTCGCCGCGACAGATTGTGCATGGTTTCTGGCAGCGGGCGCTGATGCCGCTGATCTTCTCGGAGCTGGCGAGCGTGTATCCGCCGGCGGAGGTGAACGACCCGGCCAATCGCGTGGCCGCGGCGAACGGACAGTTTCTGCTGGCGGAGCGCGAGGCTTACTTTGCGGTCGGCGGCCATCGCATGGTGGGGCGCTCGGTGCTGGAGGATGTCGATCTTGCGTACAACATCAAACGGTCAAAGCGGAATCTGTGGTTTCGCTATGCGCCCGATGCGTTGAGCACGAGGATGTATCGCGGGTTCGGCGATATGTTTGAAGGCTGGACGAAGAACCTTGCGCTGCTGTTTCCGCACGCGTTGGTGCTGGCCGCGTGGCGCCTGCTGGATATCGCACTGCTGTTGCTGCCGGTGCTTCTGTTTCTGTACCCGCACCTGGTTCTTTGGCAGCAGGGGGCGATCCTGGTGCTGTGGTTTCGCAACCTCTGGCGGTTTTACAGCCGCGTCGCGCGCTCGAACTTCAGCTTCTTCGATTGCGCCCTCTCCGTCTTCGCGCTGCCGCTATTTATCCTGTTGCTGGTTCGTAGCTGGATGAAGCACAAGGTCTTCCATCAGGTAGGGTGGAAGGGAAGGGTTTACCGCTCAGGCCGCTGATTGCATCGGGGCCGAATCTTCTGCATCCAACCATTGTTGTGCCCGATCGATCTCTTATGATTCTTCTTACCCGCAAAGCCGATTTTTCCGCCGCCCACTTTTACTGGAATGATGCCTGGACCGAGGCCGAGAACGAACGCGTCTTCGGCAAGTGTTCCAACCGCCAGGGCCACGGGCATAACTACACGCTGGAGGTCACGGTGCAGGGCAATGTCGATCCTGTGTCCGGCTTCGTCGTCGACCTGAAGCAGCTAAAAGACATCATGGAGCAGGAGGTGGTTTCGGTCTACGACCATCGCCACCTGAACCATGAGGTACCCGAGTTCAAGCATGTTGTACCGACGACCGAGAATATCGCGATCGCCATCTGGCGGCGTCTCGACGGCAAAATTCCCGGCGCAAAACTGCACCGCGTACGCATCTATGAGATGGCTGATCTCTTTGCGGACTTCTATGGAGAAGGCGCATGAGTCGGCCTGTCGCGCATCTTTCGCGCCGGTATCACTTCGCCGCATCGCATCGGCTGCATGTGGATGCGCTGACGCCGGAGCGCAATCGCGAGGTCTACGGCAAGTGCAACAACCCCTTTGGTCATGGGCATAACTATGCCGTGCAGATCACACTGTCCGGGCTGGTGGATAAGACCACCGGCATGGTCACCAACCTCGGCGATCTGGATGCCTTCGCGCAGCGCGAGATGCTCGACCTGTTCGACCATGCGAATTTGAACACGTTGGAATGCTTCCGCGATCTTGTGCCTAGTACGGAAAATCTATGTCTGGAGCTGTGGCGGATCTTCGCGCAGTATCCGCATGCGACGCTGGAGCGCATCCGCATCGAAGAGACGGGCAACAATGCTTTTGATTACTTCGGCGAAGGTGCTCCAATAAAACACGAAGAGTAGGATCGAAGAGCAGATGATAACGAAGCTACCCATTGAATCCCCAGGCCCGGAACGCAGCGGCGAGACGCCCGCACAGGTCGCACACGAGGCGGCGAACGTCCCGCTTGGCAACGCCACGATGCAGCAGTTATACGCCGAGCTGTTGACGCGCATCGGCGAAGATCCCGCGCGCGACGGCCTGTTGCGCACGCCCGAGCGCATGGAAAAATCCATGGCGTTCCTCACGCACGGCTATCACCAGTCCGTTGAGAAAGTGCTGCATCAGGCGCTCTTCGATGTGGACTACGACGAGATGGTGATCGTCAAGGACATCGAGTTCTACTCCTTATGTGAGCACCATCTGCTGCCATTCTTTGGTAAAGCGCACATCGCTTATGTACCAAACGGCAAGGTGATCGGGCTGAGCAAGATTCCGCGCATCGTGGACGTCTTTGCGAGGCGGCTGCAGGTGCAGGAGCGCCTTACGCAGCAGGTTGCGGAGGCCATCGACGAAGCGATCCAGCCGCAGGGCGTGGGCGTCGTTCTTGAGGCGCAGCACCTCTGCATGATGATGCGCGGCGTGGAAAAGCAAAGCTCCAGCACAGTGACCAGCGCGATGCTGGGTGTCTTCAAATCGCAACTGCAAACCCGCAACGAGTTTCTGTCGCTTGTTGAACGCTCCCGCTAGGAACCCTGTTTATGAATGGCCTTTTAGTTCTTGATAAATCTGCGGGGATGACCTCGCACGATGTCGTCGCGATCGTGCGACGCGCTACCGGCGAGCGCTCTGTCGGGCATCTCGGCACGCTCGATCCCATGGCGACCGGCGTGCTGCCGCTGCTGCTAGGCAAGTACACGCGCCTGGCACAGTTTTTCGGCAAAGCGGAAAAGCAGTACACCGGCACCATCCGCTTCGGCTTTGCCACCGACAGCTTCGACGCCGATGGCACACCTTCATCCGAGCCCGCACCGCTGACGCAATCGCTTGACGAGCTGCGAGTCCTCGCGCAGCACTTCCACGGCGAGATGGACCAGATGCCACCGGTATTCTCCGCAAAGAAGATCAACGGCGTGCCCGCGCACAAGCTCGCTCGCGCGGGCAAAGAGGTGCCCGTGAAGCCTGCGCGTATCTTCATTCACGGGTTTGAGCTCACCAGCCTTGAAGGCGATATCGCCGGCTTCACGATGCACGTCTCCGCCGGCGGCTATGTGCGTTCGGTTGCGCAGGAGCTCGGCGCAATGGCTGGTTGTGGCGCGCATCTGTCGTCGCTGCGCCGTACGCAGGCAGGCCCGTTTTCTTTGGATCAGGCAATCACTCTCGCAGAGTTGAAGTCGCTCACACCGGCAGAGATAGAAGCTCGCCTGCCGCATCCACGCGCGTTGCTGCCGGAGATGCCCTCGGTCATGGTCGACGAACAGACCGCGGGCCGCATCCGCAATGGCATGCAGGTGAATGTGCCGGAGTTTTCGAACGCCCCGCAGGTAAAGGTCTTCAGCGGCCCGCGCGACCTGCTGGCCATCGCCCGCCGCATCGCCGGCACGCTGGTGCAGCCGGAGATCGTACTGGGCTAGTGCTTCAGCATCGGCTCAATCAAGCCTGCAACATTCGCCGCGACCTGCTTGTTTCCCTGCGCGGTGGCGTGTATCTGGTCGTCCTGCATATCGCCGGGGACGCCGTAGACCCCCTGTAGCAGAAACGGAAGCATCGGCACACGGTATTGCTTTGCCATCGCGGGATACATCGCGTTGAACTTCGCAATGTAGTCCGGGCCATAGTCGGGCGGAAGCGTGATGCCCGCAAGCGCGACCTTGGTGCGTGCCGCCATCAGTTCCTCGATGATGCTGCCGATATTGCTCTTGGTCTGCTCCAGCGGCAGCCCGCGCAGTCCGTCATTGCCGCCAAACTCCACCACTACGAGTACCGGATGCAGTGCCAGAACGCGCCCGATGCGATCGAGCCCATCCTTGGTCGTGTTGCCGCTTACGCCTTCGTTGACCACGCGATACGGGTAGCTCGCCTCGTCGAGAATCTTCTGCAGCGCATCCGGATAACTCTGTCCGGGATCGGTTCCAAGGCCTGCGGTAAGGCTATCGCCGAAGCACACGATGACGGGCCGACCATCGGGCACTTGCGTCGTCACAGGCTGTTGAATTGTGATCTGCGAGCTAATGCCCGGATCGGCCTTGCCGTTGTCGGCTTTGCAGCCGAATAAGCATGCAGCAAAGACGAAAGCGCTGAGGCCAGCTAAGATAGGGGAAACGACAGATCGCTGCACAATCCAATTCTACCGAGGTCCGCACCCTTTGCTCGAAACGAACGAACCTGGAACTGGAAAGAGACCGATGATCGTCGTCGACGGCCTGCGAAAGTCGCTGCGAACCGGCGCCACCACCGTAGAGATCCTCAAAGGCATCGACTTCACCATCGAGCGCGGCGAGTTTGCCGCGATCATGGGCGCGTCGGGCTCGGGCAAGTCGACGCTGCTCGGCCTGCTCGCGGGACTCGACAATCCCACCTCCGGCAACGTGCATCTCAACGGCACCGCCATCAGCTATCTTCCCGAAGACAAACTGGCGCAGCTACGCGGACGCACCATCGGTTTCGTCTTCCAGAGCTATCAGCTCATTCCTACGCTGACCGCGCTCGAAAACGTATTGCTGCCCTATGAGCTGAACGACACCACGGGCAACCGCAAGGCCGGCCTCGACCGCGCACGCCAACTGCTTGGATCCGTTGGCCTGAGCGCGCGGCTGGACCACTATCCCGTGCAGCTCTCGGGCGGCGAGCAGCAACGTGTGGCGCTGGCCCGTGCCTTTATCCTGCGACCGCCGATCGTGCTGGCGGATGAACCAACCGGCAATCTCGACACCAACAACGGTCAGGCTGTGCTCGATCTTCTGCTCTCGCTGAATCACGCGGAAGGCACCACGTTGGTGCTCGTGACGCATGACCCCGCGTTGGCCGCGCACGCCACGAGAGTGATCACGCTGCGCGACGGCCTTATTGTCGGCGACGCTCATCAGGTTCCATCCACGGCGCACCTCTAAAGGGGAAGGGAACAACGTTGGCCAGCCTCAGCTACTCCACCGCCTCCCGCATCGCCGCCCGCGAGCTGCGCGCCTCGCGCGGCAAGTTCGTCTTCGTCATTCTTTCAGTAGCGATTGGCGTTGCCGCGCTCACCGGCGTACGCGGCTTCTCGTCTTCGTTTCACTCGATGCTGCTGTTACGTGCACGCAGCATCATGGCCGCGGACCTCTCCGCGAAGACCACCCGCCAACCCACGTTGCAGGAGCAGGCCGGCCTCGATAAGATCGCCGCCACCGGTGTGCAGGAGACGCAGGTCGCCGAGCTGATGTCGATGGCGTCTTCCACCACCTCGCTCGACCCGCTGCTGGTCTCGCTCAAGGCTGTCGATCCAGATAAGTATCCGTTCTACGGTGATGTCGTTCTCTCCCCTGCGATGCCGTTAGACCATGCGTTGACACCGGATACTGTCGCTGTTGGCGATGACCTCCTGCTGCGCTTGCATCTAAAGATCGGCGACTCCATCAAGCTCGGCAACCGTGCCTATCGCATTACAGCAATCGTCGAGGAAGAACCTGATCGTCTCTCTGGCAGTTTTGCCGCTGGCCCGCGCGTTCTGCTGTCACACACCGCGTTGGCAAGTTCCGGTCTGCTCGCTGCGGGTTCTCACGCATCGCGCCGCTATCTCTTCAAGCTGCCTCCGGTAAAGACCGCAGCCGCAAGGTCAGACGAAGACGTAGCCGCCTTGAAGTCTCAGCTTGAGACGCTGCTTCCCGAGGCCCAGATCACCGACTACCGCGAAGCAAACCCCGCTCTGACCAAGGGTCTCGACGGCGCGACCGGCTTGCTGTCCCTGATGTCGCTAGTCGCGCTGGTGCTCGGCGCCGTAGGCGTGGCCATGGCCATGCGCGCACACCTGCAGCAGCGGCTGGATTCTATCGCCATCATGAAATCTCTCGGCGCACGCTCCGGCGAGATCATGAAGATCTACCTCTTCCAAACGCTGTTGCTGGGCCTTGCCGGAGGTCTACTCGGCGTCGTGCTCGGCATCGGCGTGCAACTGGTCTTCCCGCTATTTCTCGCCAAGCTGCTGCACATCACGCCCGACTTCCGCCTCGATCCACGCTCTTACGCCATCGGCCTCGGCGCGGGCTTACTCACCACACTGCTCTTCACCTTGCCACCGTTGCTCGATATCCGCGGCGTAAGACCGATCCTCATCCTGCGCCGCGCCGTCGAGGTCAGCGACGACCCCTTCGCCACGCGCCTCGCCCGCAAACTTCGCGGCTCGCTCGCGCAGCTCGGAGCCATCGTGCTGATCCTCGCCGGCCTCGCATTCCTCGCCGCTCGGGTCTCAGACTCCCGCCAGGTCGGCGGCTTCTTCGCGGCAGGATTAGTGGTGGTGCTGCTTGTCCTGCTTGCGATGTCCGCGCTCACGCTCTATCTGCTTCGCTTCTTCCTCAGCCACACGCGCCTGCATCTCCCCTCCGCGTTGCGCCACGGTCTCTCCAATCTCTATCGCCCCGGTAATCCATCCGCCGCATTACTGGCCGCTCTCGGCCTCGGTGTCATGCAGATTGTGACGGTCTACATCGCGCAACGCTCCGTCGTGCAGGAGATGCAGATCTCCACCGCCGCGAACCTCCCCAACATCTTCCTCATCGATATCTCCACCGACGAAGTCGCCGGCGTACGCACCGTTCTCGCGCAGCAACCCGGCGTCCACGGCACACCCGAGATCATCCCCGTAGTCAGCTCGCGGCTCATCGCCATCGACGGCGTCCCCGCATCGCAACTCAAGCTGCAACACATGCCACGCCGCATGTTGCAATCGCTCAATCTAACCTGGGCGCCCACCGCAGACACACCACCCGTCGGCGACAAGGTCATTCGCGGCGATTGGTGGACCGCACAGCAATCCGCCGCCTCCGCACAGCATCCTCTGGTTGCAATCGAGCGCATGGAGGCCGACCGCCTCGGCGTAAAGCCGGGCCAACAAATGACCTTCGCCGCACAGGACGCACAGTTCACCGCAACTGTTGCCGCTGTCTACGAAGCCGATAGCCGCCACGCCTTCTCCCGCGCGGAGTTTGTCTTCCCCGCGCCGGCCCTCTCTGGTCTGCCCGTCGTTTGGTACGGTGGCGTACATTGTGACCTCGCCGCCACCGAACCCCTTCTGCGCGCGCTCTATCAAAGCTTCCCCACCATCACCGTCATCAACGTCGCCGCCACGCTTGAAACCGTGCGCCAGGTCATCCTGCAGATCACCTATGTTATTCAATTCCTCGCGGCCTTCAGCATCTTCGCGGGCATCGTTATTCTTGCGAGCTCTATCGCCGGCACGCGCTATCGCCGCATCCGCGAAGTGGTCGTCCTCAAAACACTCGGCGCCACGCGCCCCCGCATTGCCACTATCTTTTCGATCGAATTCGCCGTGCTCGGCCTCGTCGCAGGATTTGTCGGCCTCATCTTCGCCAACATCCTCGCGCGGCTGATCCTGCTTCGTGTCATCCACTTCGACTACCACTTCCAGCCCTGGATGAACCTCGGCGCGTGGCTAACAACCGCTGCGCTCACTGTCGCCGCAGGCTGGCTTGCAAGCCATCGCATCCTGGGCCAGAAGCCGCTCGAGGTCTTGCGCGAAGAGTAAGTCCTGCGAGGTTGATTCTTTGCCGCACTCCCCGTACACTCAATAAGGCGGCTGATTGTGGCTCCCGCCGAGCCTGCAGCTGCCGTTACAATTTGTCTGTATTGCCCTCTCGTTCAATGGTAGGACTAGCGACTCTGACTCGCTCGATCGGGGTTCGAATCCCTGGGGGGCAACCAATACACTGCAAGTTCGTTGGTTACTGAACCAGCTTCGCCGTCCGCAGAAAATCAAAGCTCCCACCCGCATCGATCTTCACCTCCGTCAGCCGCGTCGAATGCACCACCTCGTTGTTCGGATACCACAACGGAATCCAAGGCAAGTCTGTCGTAAGAATCTGCTGCGCCTCGACGTACATCTTCCGCCGAACATCCTGGTCAGTCTCCGCATTCGCGTCCCGAAGCAGCGCATCCACCCGCGCGTTGGAGTAGCGCCCACGATTGGCTCCATGCGGAGGAAACGACGACGTCGCCGAGGTGTAGCGAAAGATATCAGGATCTTCGTTCGCCCCAATCCAGCGCAGCATATACATCTGGAACGCGCCTTTGGTGATGTCCGAGTAGAACGTAGCAAACTCCGCCGACCGCACCTGCAGTTGAATCCCCGCAGCCTGCAACTGCTGCTGAATCACCTGCGCCTCAAGCCGCGTCGTCTCATCGGTTGAAGTCTTCAACGTAAAACGCAGCCTCACGCCATTCTTGTCCGGCTTGAAACCTGCCGCATCCAGCAGTCGTATGGCCCGCGCGACATCATGCGAGTACTGCGGCAACTCCGCATCCTTCGCCCGTGCCCATTGCCCATAAGGCAGCAGCGTATCCGCAAGCGCAGCCTGCCCACGCCACAACGCCGCCACCAGCGCCGGCCTGTCGATCGCGCACGCAATCGCCTGGCGAACCCGCGGGTCACGCAACGCTGGATCGTTCACATTGAAGTTCGCATAGTCCACCCGCGCGCCGCTGCCCGACTCTATCTTCAAATTCGGCCGCCCTTGCAGCGCATGCACCATGTCCAGCGTAATGAAGTTGCTCTCCACATCCGCCGAGCCCTTTTTGATCTCCAGCGCCGCCGTCAGGTTATCCGGCACCACGCTAAACCGCACCCGCGGAATCGTCGGCGCACCGGCCCAGTAGTCCGCATTGCGCTCCACAACAACTTCCTTATCCTGCACCTGGCTCACAAACCGAAACGGCCCCGTCCCCACCGGATGCAACCCCTCCGCCCGCCCGGCACCTTTCTCCACCACGCCAAAGAGCCCATCGCTCATATTGAATAGAAGACTCGAATCAGGCTTCACCGTATGCACCACAACAGTCAGCGGACCATCCACGCTGACGCGATCAACGTTAGCAAATGCGCCACCCTTCGCCGTAATCAGCGTCCCATCGCTCATGCTGCGTATCGACCAGGCAACATCATCCGCCCCAAGCGGCTTGCCATCATGAAAGCGAACCCCGCTGCGTATATGGAAGATCCACGTCAAAGCATCCGGCCGCTCCCAGCTAGTCGCCAGCCACGGCTGCAGATTCAAGCCATCATCCTTATGCACTAGCGCATCATAGATCAACGCTCCCACCCGCTCCGACTGCGAATCCGTGCCTTGCCGCAGATCAAGATTGTTCGGCGAGCTCTCAATCAGAAACGTAACAGTATTGGGATCTCGCGGTCCCGAGTGGCAAGACGCCAAGGGCAATACCCCAACCAACAGACAACACCACGCGAAGCGCTTCATACTCGCGTCACCTTGCCCAACACAGCCGCCCGCTTCGCTCCCGTAGCGCTCGGCACATTCCCCGGCAACCCATGCCACGTCAACCATCCCATCAGCGCAAACGCCGCCGCCTCTTTCGCCTCAGTAGCGAGACCAACAGCCTCCGTAGTCCCCACCTTAACCCCAAGCCCCGCAAATCCATCGCGCAACATCCGCATCAACACAGCATTGCGAGTCCCACCACCCGCCGCAAACATCTCCGTCGCCCGAGCCAGCGGAGCACGCTGCCCAAGATGTGGCCAGCAGAACTTGCGATAGGCATCAAGCACCGTCTCCGCAGTAAACGCGGTAGCCGTAGCAATCACATCCTGCTTACGCGCCCCGGCCTTCTCGCACAGCGCAACAAACCGCGCAACGAACGCCGCCCCATACTCCTCACGTCCACAAGACTTCGGCGGCAGGGCAGAGAAGTAACTACCCTGCATCAGCTTCGCAACAACATCCGCAAGCACTCGCCCTCGCGCAGCCACCGCGCCATCTTTATCAAAGCGCCGCGAGTACAGCCGCTGCATACAAGCATCGACGATCATGTTTGCCGGCCCAGTATCGAACGCCAGCACATCCCCCACGCCACAGCCCGCCGGCAGCGCCGACATATTCGCAATGCCCCCAAGATTCAGCAACAACCTGCTCTTCGCCGCATGACGAAACAAGCAATAATCCAGCATCGGAACCAGCGGCGCCCCTTGCCCACCCGCCGCCATATCCGCCGGACGAAAGTCACTCACCACCGGCACCCGCAACCGCTCCGCAATCAGCGAAGCCTCACCAATCTGCCACGTACACCGCATCGGCGCCCCAAGAAACTTTTCAGCCGCACCCTGGTGATAGATCGTCTGCCCATGGCAAGCCACCAACTGCGGCCTCACCTTCAGCTCACGCGCGGTCGTCTCCACGCACTCCGCATACACCGCCCCTAGCCTCCACGAAAGCCGCGCCAACTCCGCCGCACTGATCGTCTTCGCATCCATCGCCCCCAACACCGCCGCCCGCAGCTTCGCATCATAAGCAAACGCCCGATGCCCCAACACCTTCACCTTAGGCCCAGGTGAAACGCGACAAATCGCCACATCCACCCCATCCGCCGAAGTCCCACTCATCACCCCAGCAACCACCATCGCCCTTTCTGTTCCCTGTTCCCTAATCCCTAATCCCTGCTTCATCATGCGCCGCCTTTCAGCTCACGCTGCAACTCCGCCAGCAACTGCAACGCATCCCGCGGAGTCAGCCCATCCACATCGATCGCCTCCAGCCGGTCCACAATCCTCTGCGAGAGCGGCGTAAACATCGTCATCTGCAACGAAGCCTCCCGCTCCGCCGCCGGCACAGCCTCCCGCACCTGCTGCGTCTCCGCCTTCTCATGCAGCTTCAACACCTGCCTCGCGCGCTCGATCACCACCCCCGGCAACCCCGCCAGCCGCGCCACTTCAATCCCATAGCTCTTGTTCGCCGC
>Ga0302316_10003121_pt1 | contig 11470 bp, 7 predicted proteins | sample III_Palsa_N3_2_FD_200456 | JGI IMG/M metagenome (GOLD analysis project Ga0302316, IMG submission 200456) | Peat permafrost microbial communities from Stordalen Mire near Abisko, Sweden - III_Palsa_N3_2 | ecosystem: Environmental > Terrestrial > Soil > Palsa > Peat permafrost | place: Sweden... | reverse complement strand
GCGACCAGGATCGCACCCAGCGAGCATTCGCCGATCGCGAAGCGGATGTCATGGTCGATGCCGCCGGCGCGATAGCTGGACGGCGTCATGCCGAGCACCTGGTTCGACGTCTCGTAGAAACGGCTGCTGGCGTTGTAGCCGGCGTCGAAGATCGCTTCGGTCACACTGCCGCCGCGATCCAGTTCGCTACGCATGCGGCTGGCGCGATGTGCTGCGGCGTACTGCTTCGGCGTCACGCCGGTAACGGCCTTGAATACACGGTGGAAGTGGAACGGGCTCAGGCCAGTCGGTTTCGTCAGCTGCTCGAGCGTGGGCGGCGTCTCTGCGTTCTCGATCAACCGACAGGCTTCAGTGACCATCGCCGCGTGCTGTTCCTGCAGCGACGGTTGATCGGGCTTGCAACGCTTGCATGGGCGAAAACCGGCCCGTTCCGCGGCAGCGGCGGAGTCGTGGAACGCCACATTTTCGGGCCGGGCTGGGCGCGACACGCAGGATGGGCGGCAGTACACGCCCGTGGTACGCACGGAATAGAAGAACCTGCCATCGGCGCGTGCATCGCGCGCCTGCACCGCGACCCAGCGCGGGTCGTTAAGCGTGTCGGCAACAAGTGCAACATGTCTCTCAGGCGTTTTCATGGGAGTTCCTTCCGGTAGATTATCGCGTGCTGCCCAATCTACGGAACACTGGCGTCGGCGACACTCCGGGTCTTGTGCTTGAATTCGCGCGGTTCACCACTGCAGCACGAGCTTGCCGATATGCGCGCTGCTTTCCATCAGCACGTGCGCCTGGGCCGCTTCGGCAGCCGGGAACACCTGATGGATCACTGGCCGCAGCTTGCCCGCTTCCAGCAGTGGCCAGACCTTGTCATGCAGCTGACGCGCCAAGGCGCCCTTGAACGCAATGGGGCGGGCACGCAAGGTGGAACCGGTAAGCGTGAGCCGACGACGCATGATCGTCGCAGCATCGATGCTGGCCTTGCTGCCACCCAGCGTGGCGATGAAGACCAGGCGACCGCCTTCAGCAAGTGCATCGAGTTCGCGCGGGATGTAATCGCCGGCAACCATGTCGAGGATCACATCGACGCCACGGCCGCCGGTGGCCTGCTTCACCGCGGCCACGAAATCCTGCTCGCGATAATTGACCGCCAGCTCCGCGCCAAGCTTTTCGCACGCCGCGCATTTCTCTGCGTTGCCAGCAGTGGCGAATACACGATGGCCGAACGCGTGCGCCAGCTGGATCGCGGTGACGCCAATGCCGCTGGAACCACCCTGCACCAGCAGGGTTTCGTGCGCACCGCCTTCACCACGACCGAGTAGGCCACGATCGAACACGTTGCTCCACACGGTGAAGTAATTCTCCGGCAGCGCAGCGGCCTCGACCAGCGAAAGTCCGTCCGGCACCGGCAGACATTGCGCCAGCGGTACCACCGCGTATTCGGCATAACCGCCACCGGCGAGCAGGGCGCAGACAGGATCACCGTGCTTGAGGCCGAACGGGTTGTCGCCAGCCAGATCGCCTTCGACCAGGGTGCCGGCCACTTCCAGGCCGGGTAGATCGGACGCGCCGGGTGGTGGCGCGTAATGGCCCTGTCGCTGGAACACGTCGGGCCGGTTGACCCCGGCCGCCGCCACCTTGATCAGCACCTCGCCCACGCCGGGTTGCGGTATCGGTCGCTGGGTCAGCTGCAGCACGTCCGGGGGGCCTGGATGGATGATCTCGATGGCTTGCATATTGGGCATCACGTGGCTCCGCGGTCGCGTGACCGTCGTGTTTTGATCAGGGCGCTGTGTCGACCAGCACCAGCTCGGCGTCTTCCAGTGCTGTCAACCGCAGCAAGGCTTCGTCGCGTATCGCCGCGCCGTCGCGGGCATCGAGCTTCACGCCGTTGAGTTCGACTGATCCCCTCGCGGGGACCAGATAGCCGTAGCGACCCTCAGCCATTGTGTATTCAGCCGTTTCTCCCGCTTTCAAGGTGGCGCCGAGCACGCGCGCATCCGTGCGCAGGGGTAGGGCGTCGGTGTCCTGCTTGAAACCACTGGCCAACGCCACGAAGCGGCCAGAACGATCGCCGACCGGAAACGATCTTTCGCCCCACGACGGCGGCTGGCCCTGCTGGTCGGGGATGATCCATATCTGAAAGATGCGGGTGGTGCCCGGTTCAACGTTGTATTCGGCATGGGTGATGCCGCTACCTGCGCTCATGACCTGCACATCACCGGCCTTGGTACGGCCCTCATTGCCCAGGCTGTCGCGATGACTGATCGCACCCTCGCGGACATAGGTAATGATCTCCATGTCCGAGTGCGAATGTGGTGGAAAGCCGCTCTGCGTGGCGATGGTGTCGTCGTTCCACACGCGCAGCGCACCCCAGCCCATGCGCTTCGGGTCGTGGTAGCCGGCAAACGCAAAATGATGTTTTGCGTCGAGCCAGCCGTGGTCGGCTCCGCCCAGGCTGCCGAAGGGTCTGCGTTCAATCATGGTGGTTACTCTCGTGGCGATACGCGGGGCATGGTCATTGACGCCACGATAGACCGGCCGCGTGGACGAACACAGAGGCCATGGTGGAACGGACTGTTGCCGGATTGCGTCATTCACATCTTGCCAAGGGACGCAGGACGATATTTTTTCGCAAATAATTGCGGTTCTTGTGGGGGACGCCGAGACAAGCACGAGCGAATCTCGAATTCTGCAAGCGGACGCACACTTTCATGGCATGCGATATGCCAAGGTGGCATTGCAGCCATCCGGACTGGATGGTAAGTGACGTAGCAAACGGAATGTGATGCTTGCGGAGATGGGCGTTGCAACCGTATCGGCGATGAAGGGCGTAGTGTGCAAGTAACAGCAGTAGATGTGAGCATGCAAGAGCAAGAGGCCGTACTGGCCCGATCCGCCGTCATTTCGCTGCCCACCATCGACGCGATGCTGGGGAACCTGCCTACCGCGCATCGTGCCCTGCCTATCGGGCACCGCGGCGCTGCGTTCGGCATGGGGCGGTCCGCAAAGATCGTACGTGGTCGCCGGCTCCGTTTCGTCTATTTCGCCGTGCTTGATGACGACCGGCACGATACCTACCACCAGCACCTGGTTACGGCCGAGGTTCTGCTTGGCCGCGTGTTGACAGCCCGTTCCGCCGGGCTTCGTCCGATGGCGCCTTCTCTCGATTATGCTGCCGAGGCGCGTGCCACAGTGCGACCGCCGCGGGCACTTTTTCATGCGGCTACGCTGGAATACCGTCGCTGGTACCACCAGGACGGCTCTGCACGTGCGGAACCCCTGACCCAGGAAGCGCTCACCACACAACTGCTGGCCGATGGCCTATCGATCGAAGATGCGCGGCATCGCGCTGCCCATCGGTCGCATGCTCTTCCTGCAGCCGACCAGGCGTGGTTAATCGATCGCCGCAAGACCCACTTGGACAAGCGCCCGCTCAACCAGTCGGAATTCCAGACTCTCATCGAGGCCATCGAAGGCGCCTATCAGGGGGCGACCGGCACATCGCACGCGGAGCGTGCGAACCGCCAGATCGCGCTGCGCGTTGCCGCCATGCTGGGCAGCCTGCTGGACGAATTCGTCGCATCGCCCTTCAAGGTCGCTGCTTTGGGTCATGCCTTCAGCGAAATCCATCTTGCCCATCTTCGTCGCACCATCGAGAGCTCGCGCCAGGCGGAATCCGCTACGGGTGCGCTGCTGGCCGGTCCCAAGGCCTGGTTCGCGGCAAAAGCGGCAAGAATGCGTGCCGAGCACCAAATTGGCCTGGCCATGTCGCCGGGTGCCTTCCCTGCGATGCACCTGAAGGCGTACCCCGTGGTTGCCGTCGTGGGTGGCAAGCTGCGGACATTCGTAGGTGGGTTCAGTCGCGGCCGTGGCCGCTCGCGCGCTGAGGACTCCGTCTCGGCGGCATTTGCAGCCATCGGCTGAACGATGGCTGCCGACCTGGCAGGCATCCTTTGCTTTTTTGATCCGGCGATGGCAAATGGCCGTGATCCTTATGCCCGTCGAGAAACCTTGAGCATCATGGCGTAATCGCAAGTTCCAACGATTGCGCATGCCTTGTTGCTAGCGATGGCGACACCTGAGTACATTCGCGCCCTTGTCTCTCGGGGGAGTGCCAGTGCACCGCTTGCTGTTGATCACCGCCATCAGTCTGCTGCTCGTTGGCTGCCATCATCATTCGGGCGGCAGCAAGGGCGATGGCCGCGAAGATGTGACGTTCTCACCCGGCATCACCGAAGCGGATGTAAGCGAACACGTGAAGGTGCTGGCCTCCGACGCGTTCGAAGGTCGCGCACCCGGCAGCAAGGGCGAGCAGCGCACCACCGGTTATCTGATCGAGCAGTTCAAGCGCATCGGCCTGCAGCCCGCCAACCGCGGCAGTTGGCTGCAGGCTGTGCCTTATGTGGAGGCCACGCTGCAGCATGCCGACCAGGCGAAGCTCGTCATCGATGGTGGCAAGGACAAGTCCGAGCTGGCCTTTGGCAGCGAGATGGTGGTTGGCTCGCCGGCGAACGAGGCGCATGCCGAGATCAAGGATTCGCCGATCATTTTCGTCGGCTACGGTGTCGATGCGCCCGATCAGCAGTGGAACGATTACGCGGGCATGGACCTCAAGGGCAAGACGGTCGTGATGCTGGTCAATGATCCGGGCTGGAACGACCAGGATCCGATGCTGTTCAAGGGCCGCGAACTGACCTGGTATGGCCATTGGGCCAGCAAGTTCGAGGAGGCCGCGCGCCGTGGCGCCGCCGCAGCCTTCATCGTGCATGACGCAGCGGCGGCCGGTTATCCGTGGAACGTCGTGCAGACCGGTTGGAGCGCCCCGCAGTTCAGCCTGCCGACCAGCGAAGATCCAACGCCACGCCTGTCGGTCGCCGGCTGGCTGACCACGGCAGCCGCGAGGAAGCTGTTCGCCGATGCGGGTGCCGATTTCGATGCGCAGAAGAAGAATGCCGACATGCGCGGCTTCAAGCCGGTCGAGCTCGACGCCAGGGCCAGCATCGCGATCGACAGTACGATCAGCCACGGCCAGTCGAACAACGTGGTTGGCGAGCTACCCGGCAGTCTGCGTCCCCACGAAGCGGTGATCTATTCCGCACACTGGGATCATCTTGGTCGCGACGGTAACAAGATCTACCACGGCGCCGTGGATAACGCCTCGGGCGTGGCAGGCCTGCTGAAGATTGCCGAGGCATTCGCACATCGCAAGCCCAAACCGGTGCGCACCATCCTGTTCCTGGCATTGACGATGGAGGAGTCGGGACTGCTCGGCTCGCATTACTACGTCAACCATCCGCTGGTGCCGCTGGACCTGACCATGGCGGATATCAACGTGGACGCCTTGACCGTCATCGGCCCCAGCCACGACATCGCAGTCATCGGCTACGGCCAGTCGCAGCTCGATAACTACCTGGTCGAGGCGGCCAGAACGCAAGGGCGTGCCTTGACGCCGGACAAGGTGCCGAAGGGTTTCTTTGCACGCTCGGAGCAGTTCAATTTCGCCAGGGCCGGCGTGCCGGTGTTGTATGCGCGCTCAGGCCTCGACTTGTTGGATGGTGGCGTGACCGCCGGCCGCAAGGCCTACGATGACTACATCACGAACCGCTATCACCAGCCTGGCGATGCGTTCGACCCGAACTGGGACCTGAGCGGGATGGTGCAGGATCTGCGGCTGCTCTACATGGTCGGCAGCAAGCTCTCCACGGGAACCACGCCGTTCCCGCAGTGGAAGCCGGGTAGCGATTTCAGTCGGCCCGGCACTGAAGCGAAATAATCCTGACGCTGGATCACAGCGGCTCGGCTGAAGCTCACCAGTCGGTCGGTCGATAATCCTTCAGGAACTGTCCCCACACGTGCTCGCCGCTGTTGATGCCGCTGATGATCGGGTCGACGATGCGCGCGGCGCCGTCGACAATGTCCAGCGGCGGATGGAAGCGTTCCTCGGCTACCTTGCGTGCGGCCAGTGCCGCTGGATCCTCGTCGGTCACCCAGCCGGTGTCGACGCTGTTCATGTGGATGCCGTCGTTGTGGTAATCGGTGGCCGAGGTGCGCGTCATCATGTTCAGCGCGGCCTTGGCCATGTTCGTGTGTGGATGCCGCGTGGTCTTGAAGTTGCGGTAGAACTGGCCTTCCATCGCCGACACGTTGACGATGTGCTTGTCGCGTTCGGGCGTACGCAGCATCAGCGGCTTGAGGCGCGCGTTGATGATGAACGGCGCGATCGCATTGACCAGCTGAACTTCCAGCAATTCCACCGATGGTACTTCGGCCATCAGCAACCGCCATGAATTGCGCTCGCGCAGGTCGACCTGCTGCAGGTCCTGGTCGAGCCGGCCTTCGGGGAACAGATGGCTCTGCGCCAGCAGTTCTTCCGGCAGCAAGGGTACTTGCGACAGCTCGGCGGCGCGGGTCAGGCCGGGGACATGCGAGTCACGACCAGTGAGCGCCATCGCCGGCGCTTCGACTTCCGGCAGGATATGCGAGCTGCGCAGACCCTCGTAATGGCCGACCAGCTTGCGCACGTGTTCCGGCATGTCATGCAGGGCGGCCGTCTCGCCTTCCATCATGTGCGCGTAGAAGTCCGGCGGACGGCGCACGGTCTGGCAGGCGTTGTTGATGATGAAGTCCAGCCGCGGCCGCGTGGCGACCAGTTCCTGGCAGAAAGCCTCGACGCTGGGCGTATGGCGCAGGTCGAGTCCATACACCTGCAGGCGATGGCCCCATTCGCCGAAGTCAGGCTCCTCGGCGTAACGCGCCGCCGAGTCGCGTGGAAAACGCGTGGTCACGATCAGCTCGGCTCCCGCGCGCAACAGCTTCAGGCCAGCCTGATAGCCGATCTTCACGCGACCACCGGTCAGCAGCGCGACGCGGCCACGCAGGTCGACCAGTTCGGTGCGCTTGGCATAGTTGAACGCAGCGCAAGCGGGGCACAGCTGGTCGTAGAAGAAATGGATAGTCGAATACTTCTGCTTGCACACATAGCAATGCTTCGGCTCGATCGATTCGCGTGGCTGCGCAGCGTCGGCATCGGGGCTGATGTCGTGCGGCTCGAAATCCAGCGGCGCATGCACATTCGGCGTGGTGAACACCGGCCGCCGGCGCAGCTCGCGGATGCCGGTCTGGTTGAGCACCGCGTCCTCGGCCTGGATCTTCGACGCATGCCGCGCCTTCTCGGCCGCCTTCAGCTTGATCCGGCGCGCGCCAGGATCGGGGTGGTAAAGCTGTGCCACCGCCTGATGCAGGCGCTGGCGATCATCCGCCGGCAGCTGGTCCAGCAGTTGCCGATCGGCAGCGACCGATTCAAGCAGTTCCGCTGCGGCGCGCAGGCGCTCAAGCAGGGCGGTATCTGCGTCGTCCGGTAATGGCACGGTGGCCGTGGTGGTGGTCAAGAGCGTTATCCGTCATCGAGTAGGGCGGTGCGCTTGGCGCTGCCGCATCAGGCTGCGCATGCAGGTCATGCGTCGTCAACCGTGTATTTTGCCTGTTTTTGGCCCGGTTTCGGGGATTGCTCACCAACGAGGGGCAGCACCCGGCTATTTCCCGCTTATTTCGCGACGTTCACTCGCAGGACATCTGCAACGAAAGACACTGCCGGGTCGGAACTTCAGGAGCGACAGTGCAAGACAGAAACGCTGACAGGAATCCTCTTTGCTGGACAGGAGGGCGCTCGTGCTCCTTGTGGGGCGTCTTGCTGCTGCTCGCTGGCATCGGCGCCACATCGCCGATTCACGCCCATGGCGCTGCGCCGCCCGCGGAGCACACGCAGACCGCGAGCCAAATGGCGATCCAGCTCAACAATGACAAGATGACCCTTGCCATCACCAAGGTTCCGCAGATCTATCTGTATGGCGTCATCGACGCCGGCGCGCCGCAGCGGTTCGAGGCGCTGGTGCGGTCTGGAAAGATCCCCAGTGGGTCCGATATCTACCTGAACTCGTCGAGTGGCGATCTGCGTGCCGGCCTGGCGCTGGGACGGCTGTTCCGGGCAGGTTCGATGGTGACGCACCTGGGGACGCCACGACGCCCTCTGCAATCGTCGGTGTACACCAGCAAGACGGCTGTCTGCGTGGATGCATGCACCTATGCGTATTTTGGCGGCCTTTATCGTTGGGCACCCACCGGCAGTGACCGCATCGGCCTTTCCCCGAATGGCGCGATGGATCCACCAAAGACAATCGGCATGGGGCAGGCCCAGCCGGCTTCGGGCGACGTCGATGCATACCTGAAGGATATGGGCGTCGACCTGGGCGAGTTCGCGCCGACTCTGAAAACTTCGCACGATCCGGTGGTCTGGCTGACCGCCGAGCAAATGATGTCGATGGGACTTGCCAACAATGGAGGCCTTCCGATCACGGTGAAATCCGAGCTTACGTCGGCGGCACCCTATCTGGTGCTCAGTCAGGTTGATCGTAACGGCGAACATCGGATAACCCTGCAGTGCCAGCCCTCTGGCGTCACGCTCACCGCGTACGATCTGGTCGGCGCTACGCGTGCACGGGAGATCGTTTCGCATGGAACCCGGTCGTATTTCGAGATTGACCGCAAGGAGACGTTGACGCAACAGCATGACGGCGCCAGCGTCGCCAGCCAGTCGGTGATGATCACGCGGCCATATCCGGCCACGCAGCTGGAGCAGTTGCTATTTGCACACTCCATTGGTGCATGGGTCGGCGGCAGGACCAGCGCCTTCCGTTACGGCTTTGTCTTCCAGCTTTATCCGGTCAGGAATGCGCTCAAGGATTATTACCTCGCCTGTTGGCGCGCCGCACCGTGGCCGCTCAAGTAGTCGCCAGGGGATAGGATGCCGAGTGGGTTGACCCGGGTTCGGCGGTACCTTTGAGATCGTTTCTTCCGGACTGATGCCAACCACGTTCAGTGATCGGACGCGGCTGCATGGGTACACGCTATACCCGCGCACCGTGGAACCGGACCGAATACACGATTTTCCTTCTCAAGCTGGTAGTAGCTGTCGATGAGTTTCTTGCCATCGGAGAACTGCGCTTCGTATTTTTTTGGCACGTTGCTTTCTGGATATACGCCATTCGAATCCGTTGCGAAGAACTCGTTGCCGATGGCTGCGAATCCAATGGATTCCGGACTTTTCTCGAAGAGCGATGTTCCCAGGAAGCTGTTGTCGGCGTCCTTGATGCCAAGCAGTTGCAGCAAGCTTGGCGCGAAGTCGATCGATGTCCTTCCCTGCGCGTCGTAGGTCGCCGGAAGCTGGTGAGAGGGGTCGTAGATGATCAGTGGAATGCGGTCCACAAACAAAGGCTCAAAGCCTTTGTCGGCAATTGCCTTGTACGACTTGTCCGGGTAGTCGGCATGATCGGCGGTCAGTATCAGAATGGTGTTTTTGGAATATGCACTGGCAAGGAAGTAGTCCAGGAACCTGCCGAATTCATAGTCGAAATTGTGGAGTCGGTTGAGTACGGGATTGGAGCCGTCCCCGTATTTGACGCCATACGGCATGATGTCGAGAAAGGCGTGGGTGCCGAAATTGTAGAGTCCCATGAAAAACGGGTGCGCGGGGCTGGCGATCGTCTTCTTCGATAAGAGGATCTGCAGGGCATTGAATATATCCCCGTCGCTCAATGCGCCTTCTACGGAATACATCCCGTTTCCGGGAGCGACATCCTGACTGATGCTTTCGAACGAAAAAACCTTGTCGAAGCCCAGCGAGCGCAGCAGGGTATTGAGCCCGACCGAGTCGTGGTGCGGCGATATGAAATACGTCCGGTAATTCACGCCCCTGAGTATCATCGGCAGGCTTTGGTAACGAATCGACGAGAGCGATTTCTTTCCGTTCTCGCTCTCCCAGGCAGAACCATCGCCTTCGTCGCCTCCGGCCGAGGGATAGCCGGACGTCATCTGCCCTTGCAGGCCTCGGTAGGTCGCCGCCGTGTGGTTGTAGTAATTGACCACACGCATGGATATGTGTGCCAGGCGATCGATGTTTGGCGTAAGTCCCGGGTATTTGCCCCCGTAGGATCCCAGGAGTCTTGCCGAGGTGCCCTCGGTAAATATCACGATGACATTCATGGTTTCGCCGGGGTCGCCGGTTCTCTTGAACGGGAGGTTTTCGCTGTATGTGTAGGTTTTCTCCAGCGGGAATTCCGTGCCCGGCCTGCCGATGCCAGCAGCAAATCCATGCTGAGCCGAATCAGTATTTGAGTTCCCCGGTTTCATGGACACGTAGTAGTTGTGCGCAAGGGCGACGATGGGGGTCTGGCGATAGTCGGCCTCGATCAGTCCGGTATCTTCCTGCGCATTGATCTGGCCGATGAGGGTCAGCAGCAGGGCCAGGGCTGCTAGAAGCCGCCACCTGACCGGAGGCAACTGCCAGTCGCTGTCCGTACGATCTGCATGCTGTCCTCTTCGGCTCAGCAGGTAGCCCAGCAGGAAAAGCAGCCACCACACCAACGCAACGGACAGGGCGGCGTAGAGCGAAGAGTTCCGGATGATCCGGCTTTCTGCGCTGTTCTCGATGGCAAGCACCGTAATGAAATTTCCAGAGAGGTAGAGCGAATAGACCTGCGCGGCATAGACGAGATCCACCAGCAGCGGAATGGCGACGTAGAAGAATCTCGCGGCTATGCTTTTTTTTCGCTCCGCGCTGCGAGACAGCAAGGAACACAGAACATAAAAAAAGCCGAGCTCGATGACGGGCGCGACGATCCTGGTCAGCAGCTTGAAGATGCTTTCATCGTGGATGTTCACCGAGCCATACAAAACGACGAGATAGGCGAGGTAGAGCCCGGCAAAGAATACGGGTCTGTGCTTTCTCGCAAACCACATTGAAGTCATGGTCGGATTCGTTCCGGATGGCGTCGGTTTCGAGTCTGATCATGCCTTGTAGGGATGCTCGCCGCTACTCGATGCAGCCTGTGCCGATCAAACAAACGGTACCGTATCGCTATGGCGCTGTTTTCGCCCGATGCCCACTCAACTCATGTCCCGCATTGGGTGCGAAGGCCACGTGCCAGCGCGTTGAACTCAGCGAGATCAGGCTGACCAGCAGGAAGGCGATGGAGAAATCCATGATCCGCGGCTCGGCATGGTGTTCGAAGCCCATGCTCAGTTTCAGGATCAGCGCACCGCTGCAGACGCCGACGGATAGCATCAGTTGCTGCAAGGTGGTGTACAGGCTGCTGGCGGCGCTCATGCGGGATGACGGCACCGCCTCGTAAGCCACTGTGTTGTAGGCGCCGAACTGGAACGACATGAAGGCGCCGCAGCAAACCAGCAGCGCGAACATCAGGCCAAACGGCCAGTCCGGGCGGAAGAAGGCGCAGACCGCGTAGCCAAGGCTGGACAGCACACCGTTGACGATCATGCCGCGGCGGAAGCCGACCAGACGCAACAGGCGCGGCGTCGCGGTACGCATCAGCAGCGCGCCCAGCGAAGTCGCCAGGATCAACTGACCACTGCGCATCGCCGACAGGCCGAAGCCGATCTGGAACATCAGCGGCAGCAG
>Ga0302316_10003118_pt1 | contig 11482 bp, 11 predicted proteins | sample III_Palsa_N3_2_FD_200456 | JGI IMG/M metagenome (GOLD analysis project Ga0302316, IMG submission 200456) | Peat permafrost microbial communities from Stordalen Mire near Abisko, Sweden - III_Palsa_N3_2 | ecosystem: Environmental > Terrestrial > Soil > Palsa > Peat permafrost | place: Sweden... | reverse complement strand
CGCCGCAGCAACTCGTCCGCCTGCTGAAGGGTCTGATTCATGCGCGTCGCGTCGGTCCGGCAGGATTGGCCTTGAAGACCTACGACCTGCTCTGATTCGGACTATTTCGGCGCAGGCATCGCCGGCGTCTTTTCAGAACATCGCCCGCAGACGCTGCCAGCCGAAGTCCGCGCCATGAACGCCGAGCACCACCACGACGATCGCCAGCGCCACCAAGCCATAGCCGGCCAACACCACCAGGCCGTCGCGCCGCGACAGCCCCAGGGCGAAGGTCGCCAGCGCCACGGCGGGCACGAGGTTGGCGAAGGGGATGGGCAGCACCAGCACAATGGCGATCAGGGTGCAGACCACGCCCACCAGGCGCGCGCCGACGCCGCCCGTGAGAAAGCCCAGCCGGGGATGCACCCGCGTCTCGACCTTTTTCAGCGGCGGCAGCACGCGGTGGAGCAGCTTGACCAGCTGCTCGCGCTTGAAGGTGCGGCGGGACAGCACAGCCGGCATCCACAGCTCGCGGCGTCCCAGGGCGATCTGCGGCGACACCATCAGCAGCGGCAGGGCCAGCAGCATGGAGAATCCCGGCGGCAGGGGCAGCAGGACTGGCAGGGTCAGAACGAACAGCACTGGCCCCGGGCCATCGCCGCGCTCGATTCGATCCACCATTTCGCCGACCGACAGCTCGGCCTTGCGGGCGTGAAGCAGGGGTTGGAGGCTCGCCGCCAGGGACTGGCTGGCGGCGGAGATCGATCGGGCCATGCAAGGCCTAACGATCCTTCCGCGGGAACGTTCGCCGGGGCGAGCCGAATTCGGTGTGGACGCCTAGAGCCGGTGACATCAGGCGTGATCGATCCGCCGGCGCTGTCCCCCACCGTCTCGTCGCTTCCGCTGCGCTTCATCGCCGATCCACCTCCCCCTCTCGCTTCGCGTGGGGTGAGGAGACCCCCTCCTTATCCTCCCCCGCAAGCGAAGCGAAGACAGGGGGAGACCATCCGCGTAGCGACGGTGGGGGCCAGCGCGGGCGGGACGACTTAGAGTGAACCTGACAGAGTCTAAACCTGCTGCGTCTTGTCGGCGCGATTGAACATTCCCGGGCGCAAAGCGCGCTCGGCCTTGCGCAGAATCGCCGCGTCGTCGCTTCCGCGCTCGCAGCGGCGCAGCTTCTTCAGCACGACCGCATGCGCCTCCTCGCCATAGACGGCGCTGTGATAGCGGATTTCATCGCGCGAGCGGCGCTCGATGGTTTCCTTGCGCTTTACCCGCGCCCAGATGAAGTCAATCGCCATTGTGTTTCATTTCAACGCACAGCCCCAAACCACATCTTCCCGTTGCAACGGACGGGCCGGTCCGGGCGGGCATTAGAATCTTGTTAACTATGATTGTTCATAGGTTGCACGTGCCTTTTGTCAAAGGCGCCCCACCAGTACCCACTAGGGCTCGGCTTCGGTCGAGCCCTTTTTTCTGGTAAGATCGCCGCAGGCTTGATCACGCCCGCCGCCCAGTCTATAGCCGCCATCCTTCAGCGTCGCTGATCCTCGGTAGCTCAGTTGGTAGAGCAGTCGGCTGTTAACCGACTTGTCGCAGGTTCGAGTCCTGCCCGAGGAGCCAACGCTTCGGTTTAACGCCATTGCAGTCTTCACCCTCGGCTAAGGTCGCGCTCCGCGCCTTGGCTTGACGGGAATATCGCCCACCCTCGATGGGATGAAGGACCTCTTCGCTCTTCGGCTTTATGCCCGCGTCGCCCGACCGGAGTGCGGCTGAGTCCTAACCGCCAGGCGCGGCGTCGGTCTGCAGGGTGACATATAGTTCGCGTTCCAACAGCCATTGGCCGTGGCGCTCGCGCCAAGCCGCCAGATAGACGCCGCTCACCTCAACGCCACCTTTCCAGCTTCCGACCCACCGGCCGGCTTCGGCGGCGCGAGCGCCATCGGCGGCGAGTTCGACCGTTTCGGTGCTTCGGACGTAGGCCATGAAGGCCTTGTCGGCGAACTGTCCCGCGAAGGCGGCGACCACCGCGTCCGCGCCCTGGATCAGGGCGCCATCGCCGACGATCAACACCACATCATCGGTCATGTGCGGCCTCAGGCGCGCGGCGTCATGCGCGGCGATCAGGCGGTTGGTCAGCTTGCGCTTGGCGCGGATGGCAATGTCAGGCGTTGGCATCCCATAAACCTGCGCCGAGAGTCGTCAGCCGCCAACACGCGGACTTAAGCCTTAAGGCCGAGCTAGTTGAGCCGGTGCTTCTTCATCCGGGTGGATCTGTCGATGGTTTGGACGTCGATGCTGATCATCTGCTGATCGCGCTGCACGATCACGCGCGCCATAACCCCGGGCGGTCCAAGCGCCCACAGCAGCCGATAGAAACCGGCCAGATCCGTCACCTTCTCGCCGCCGATCGCGCGGACAATGTCGCCCTGTTCCAACCCTGCCTGGTCGGCGGGGCCGCCGTCGGAAACGTCTAGCACCACGACAAGAGAATCGACCTCCTGCGCGATAACCCCAATCCAGGGTCTTGGAGCCCGCGCTGGGCGGCCCGCTTTGAGATCAGCCAAAATCGGCCGCAGCAGGTCTACCGGAACAAACATGTTGAGCGGTTGGACTTCGCCGTCCGCGGCGCGCTGTTCGACATAGAGCGAGCCGACGCCGACCAGCTCGCCGGCCGCGTTGACAAGCGCCGCGCCACTCCAGTGAGGGTGGGCTGGGCCAACGAACAGAGCCTCGTCCAAGTAATATTCCCAATATCCGGCGAAGGGCGCCCGGGCCAGCAGGACGCCAGCCAAGGCATGGGCGCGGCCCCCTGCCCCGGCGACCAGGACCGTGTCGTCCTTGCCGACCGAACGGGAATCGCCGAGCGGCAGCGCGGGCAGGTTCAAAGGCTCCAGCGCGTAAACCAGACCAAAGCCGGTCGCCGGATCGACGCCAAGCACATGCGCCTGCACGCGCCGGCCGTCGCCGGTGGTCAGGATCACCTCTTCCGCCTCGGTGATGAGATAGCCGATGGTCAGCACCAGGCCTTCCGCGTCGATGACGACGCCGTTGCCGATCCGGTTCGTGCCGAGCGCGCCCGCCGTCGAGGCGTCGTCGCTGACCGTCGCCTCAAGAGCGACCACGGACGAAAGGCAGGCGTTCAGATCGAACCTGAAGGCGCCGGCGACCGGGCGCAGGGACTTATCGACTTCGAGACCGGCAAAGAGTGACGTCAAGGGTTGAGCCTCCGTGCGCTTTGATTTGGGGGCAAGCGCGCCAGGTTCAAGCGCTCCCAGCGATCACAGTTGCCCGTCCCGCCCTAATGGATGGCGTCACTGGCGCGACGATTTGACCGGGCCTCAGCAGATGGCGCAGGGCGCCCATCGCCAGTTACAACCTTCGCTGTTCGGACTTAGGCGCCGGACGAAGGTCAGGGGCGACCGGTGATTGTAGCAGCCATCATTCTTGTGGTCGGCCCGGTGGGCTTCGTCGCTGGTGGGTGGTTCATTCGCGCCATCGAGGATGGACGTCTGTCGTCGATGCTGGCGCGCGCTGGCGCCTGGATGAAGCCGCGCCCCATCCTCGGTCTGAAGCAGCTGAAGTTGGCGAGCCTTCACTGAACGCGACGCTGTTCCAAAGTCCGACCTAGGATCAGCCGTGGCCCGGCGCCGGTTGCGGGCCGCGTTCAAACTGCTATGCCGCGCCCATGTCCACGCCCTTCTTCGCCCTGACGCCCACGCATAATCCGCACCGCTGGTACCTGCCCCTGCATGAGGGACTGTGCGTCGGCCCGGTGGGGCGCAGCTTCATGTTCGGCGGGGTTGGCCTGGCGGCGGCGATCCAGGCGATGGAGCGCACCTGCGAGCGGCCGGTGATCTGGGCCACGGCGCAGTATCTGTCCTATGCCCGGCCGCCCTCGATCGTGGACCTGGACGTCTGGGTGCCCGCGGCCGGCCGCAACACCAGCCAGGCGCGCGTGACCGGCCATGTGGGCGACAAGGAGATCTTCACTGTCAACGCCGCCCTGGGCTCGCGCGAGAGCCCGCTTTCGCAACAGTGGGTGGACATGCCGTCCGTGCCGGGCCCGGAAGACTGCAAACATACCGATCATTGGCGCGGCGATGACGAGGGTCTGCACGGCCAGATCGAGATGCGCCTGGTGCAGGGTAACTATGGCTTCTCCATGGGTGAGCGAGGCCCGGCCAAGGACGGTCGGCTGATCCTGTGGATGCGGCCCAAGAGCGGCCAGGATATCGATGCGGCGACCCTGGCCATCTTCGCCGATCACGTCCCCTCGGGCATCGGCAATGCGCTGGGGCTGAACGCCGGCGGCAACAGCCTGGACAACACCATCCGCATCGTCCGGCTGGTCCCCACCGAATGGGTCTTGTGCGACATCTCCATCGCCGCCGTCCACGCCGGCTTTGGCCACGGCGCGATGAGGCTGTTCTCGGAAGACGGGGTGCTGATGGCCACCGCCAGCCAGTCGGTGATCGTTCGGGTGCATGAGCCGCGCGGCAAGACCGACGATGACGCGGGTTAGTCAGTTCCCGACGGGTGCGTTGCGCGCATCTGTGCTAAACTAGCGTCGGCAAATTCTTGGCGCCGCTTATTACCTGGGGATGGAGCATGACGGCTCTGCGGACAGCACTGATCTCATTGGCTCTCGCCGCCTGCTGGTCGACGGGGGCTCTGGCGCAGTCGAACGCCCCGTCGAGCGGCATCACGTCCGGCTATGGCTCGAACGGCATGAAGCACCCCTGCGACGACGACTACGTCAGATTCTGCGCCGGCGTGTCCAAGTACGCGATGCGCCAGTGCGTCCTCGACCATCAGCCCGACTTCACCCCCGCCTGCAAAGCCCAACGCAGGGCGGAAGCGGCGGCGAAGGCGGGCTCTTAGCCGCCGGTCAGACCGCCGTCTCCAACGGCAGGGTCTCCCGCAGCTCGCGCTTGAGGAACTTGCCGTTGGCGTTGCGCGGCAGATGGTCCTTCAAGAACCAGATGTAGCGAGGGATTTTGTGGCGGGCCATCAGGGCCGCGCAATGCTCGCGCAGCACCTCGGCGGTCAGGGTCATATCCGGGCGCAGCACCACGGCCGCGGCGACTTCCTCGCCCAATCGCTGGTCCGGCACGCCGAACACGCAGCATTCGGCCACCGCGGGGTGTTGGTGGATGATCGCCTCGACCTCGGCGCAATAGACGTTCTCACCACCGCGCAGGACCATGTCCTTCTTGCGATCGACGATGAAGATGAAGTTGTCCTCGTCGATCCGCGCCACGTCGCCGGTGTGCAGCCAGCCGTGGGTGATGGAGTCGGCGGTGGCTTCCGGGCGATTGATATAGCCCTTGATCACCGGCGAGCCCTTGACCCACAGCTCGCCGATCTGGCCTGGCGGCAGGGTGTTTCCGTCATCGTCGACGCATTTGACCTCGAAGGTCGGCATGGCCGGACCGACGCTGGCCGGCTTGTCGACGAAGAAGTCGGCGGCCACCGAGGTGATGATGCCGCAGGTTTCGGTCATGCCGTAGCCGGTGTTGGGTCGGGCGGTTTTCACATTGGCGTCGATCTTGGCCACCAGGTCCGGCTGTAGCTGTGCGCCGCCGCCGCCGACGGTCATCAGGCTGGAGGTGTCGAACGTATCGAAGTCCGGGTGGCTGACCAGTTCTCGCGCCATCACCGGCACGCCGGTGACCGTGGTGATCTTCTCCCGTTCAATCAGCTTCAACGCTTCGCCCGCGTCCCAGCGATGCATCAGCACCATCTTGCCCCCCGCCGCGCTGATCGCGTAGGCGGCGCAGTTGTTGGCGGTGACGTGGAACAGCGGCGTGGTGATCAGGCCGACCGGAACGGTGACCGGCGCGTTGGGATCGATGGCGACGCCAGTGCCCCGCGACGTCGCCAGGGCCTGCACCTGACCGGAGAACATGATGTTGAACAGGTTGGCGACGCAGCCCCTATGGGTCAGCTGCGCGCCCTTGGGAAAGCCGGTGGTGCCGGAGGTGTAGAAGATGCAGGCGTCGGCGTCGGGGTCGACCTGGACCTGCGGCAGCGCCCCGCCGCCCTTGATCACGTCGGCCCAGAGGGTGGCGTTGGCCGGCGCCTGGCTGACGCGGACGGCGACCAGCTTGGTCGAGGCGGCGACGGCCGGGTCTTCCAGGATGCGCTCCAGACGCTCCTGGTCGCAGAAGGTCACCTTGGGCTGGGCGTCCTTCAGGCCGAACGCCATCTCCGTAGCCACCCACCAGGCGTTCATGCCGACGGCGGCGACGCCCATGCAGATGCAGGCCCAGTAGATCAGCATCCATTCGGGATAGTTGCGCATGGCGATGGAGACCCGATCGCCCGGCCGCACGCCCTGCTCCCAAAGCCAGGCCGCGACCGCGTTCACCTGGCTGTGCGCCTGGCCATAGGTCAGCCGTTCGTCCTGGTAGACGATGTAGTCGCGGTCGGCGAAGGCGGCGGTGGAGAGCCACAGCTCCCGCACGCTGGGCGGAGCGTTCTTGTAGCTGCGCAACGTCTCGCCACGCACCTCGATGGGGACGATCTCGAACGGGGCGCCCGCGCCCGTCAGCTCCGACCAGGCCGCCTTCAATTCCGTGTAGTACATGATCCTCGCCCTGGCCGTTTCTGCTTGGCTTTGCAGGCGGCGTAAGGCGCGGGCGAGGTGCTGTCAAACGGCCAAACGCGGGGCGCGATCGATGCCGTTGCGGAACGCCGTGGGGTCAGGACGGCGAGCCGGTCAGGCAGCGGCGAATCTCGGGAAACGCCCGGTGGGTCAGGGGCAGAGCGCGGTAGTCGATCCGGCTCGCCTGCGAAGACAGCTTGGCCACGACCAGCCCACAGGTCTTGTCGACGAACAGGTTCTGGCCGTGAACGCCCATGGCGAAGATGTGTTTCGGGTCATCGTCGACCCCATACCAGCCGGCGCGGTAGCGCATGTTCGGGCTGATGAAGGAAAAGGCCTGACCCCACTCCCCGTCCCGCCAGGCGGCCGGATCGCCGCCGGTGTCGATGTCGTCGAGCCAGGACTTGGGAAGGATGGCCTGGCCGTTCAGAACGCCGCCCTCGAGCACCAGCTGGCCGATCCGGGCGATGTCCCGGGCCGTGGCGCAGAGGCCGCCGGTGCAGCGCGGCGCGCCCTGTCCGTCGACGGTGATATAGGCGGCGCTTGCCGCGCCCATGGGCTTCCACAACAGGTCGGAGACCAGCGACGCGAAGCTGCGCCCCGTCGCCCGCTCAATCGCCCAGCCCATCAGGTCGGCGTTGGCGGAAATGTAGGCGAACGGGCCGCCGTGGGGCGTATCCGTGGGCGGCAGGCTGGCCAGGAAGTCGTGCAGGCCAAGGCCCGCCTCCCCCGCCGGCTGCGGCTCCCAGTTGCTGGCGATCTCGTAGGCGCGCTGCTGGGCCTCATCCAGCCTCACCCCGGTCCGCATGTCGATCAGCTGGCGCAGGGTCGCGCCGCGATAGGCGGTTTCGGCGACCTCGGGGACGTAGTCGGACACCAGACGCTCGACATCCAGGTCGCCCCGCGCCTGAAGGATGCCGACCATCAGCCCGAGAATGCTCTTGGTCGCCGACATGATGATGTGCGGGGTGTGGATGGCGGTTCCGTTGGCGTAGGTCTCGTAAACCAGCTTGCCGTCCTTCAGCACGACCATGGCGTCGGTGGCGCTGATTTTCAGAAAGCCGGCGAGGTCCAGCACCGAACCATCCGGCAGCGGCAGGCTGAAGCCGCCTAGGGACATCGGCGCGGATGTCAGGGCGACGACATTGCCCGGATCGTTGGCGATCGCGGCTGTCGGGACGATCTGGTCCACATTGTGGAACGCCCACTGGCTGTGCGGGGCTTCGCGCCAATTCGACAGGTCCGCCGGCGCGGCGCCCGTGGTGGTGTCATCAGCCATGAATCTGGTTCCCGATTGCGGAGCCATCCTAGCCAGGAGCATTTGGATAATCTATGTTCAGATAGCTCAATTCCATTTTAGATCGTCCAATCTTGGATCCGCTCAGCCAGATCATCGCCCTGCTCCGCCCCAGCACCCTGCTGTGGAAGCAGACGGATGCCTTTGGCCATTGGGCGGTTCGGTTTCCCGCCAACAGCTCCGTGGTCTTCTGTCTCGTGGCCGAGGGCGGCTGTCTGTTCCAGGCCCAGGGACGGCCGCCGGAGACGCTGCGCGAAGGCGACTTCCTGCTCATGCACGCGCCATCGGTATGGACCCTTGGCGACAGCGCCGAGACCCCCGCGATCGACTTCATCGGCGGGCATGGCGAAGGCGCCCAGGTTCGGCCGATCGGCGACAGAACGGACGGGCCGGTCACCCGCCTGTTCGGCGGCCGGTTCGTGTTCGAGCCCGCCAACAGCCTATTGCTTGAAGGGTTGTTGCCGCCGGTCGTTCGTATTCGCCCCGATGAGGATGGCGCCGCGCGCCTGCGCAGTCTGCTCGACCTGATTGGCGATGAAGTCCTGTCGGAGCGTCCGGGGCGTTCCCTGACGCTTGGCCGGCTGCTGGAGCTGTTGTTCGTCGAAACCATCCGGCACGAAGCCGGCCAGCCTGACATCGCCCGCCAGGGCCTCATCGCCGGGCTGTCGGACCCCCGCATCGCGCCTACGCTTCGGGCGATCCATGGGGAGGTTGAGCGCAGCTGGACCGTGGCGGACCTGGCGCGGGTCGCGGCCCTGTCGCGTTCGAGTTTCTCGGATCGGTTCAGCCGCATCGTCGGGGTCGCCCCGATCGACTATCTGCTGCACTGGCGCATGGCTCTGGCCAAGGATCGCCTGCGCCACGGCGGCGAAAGGCTGGCCGAGATCGCCCAGACCCTGGGGTACAGTTCCGTGAGCGCCTTCAGCGTCGCCTTCACCCGCACGGTGGGCTGCCCGCCGTCGGCGTTTCGAGCGCATGAGCTGGCTTAGATGTCGTTTCCAAGAAGGTTGTTCACCCTCTGCCAGGGTGTGAGGCCGGCGATGCCGGCGTGAGGTCGCGAGAGGTTGTAGTCGTCGATCCAGGGGGCTCTGGCGTCGCTGCGCTGTTGGGATGAGGCGTAGGGCTTGGCGTAGGCCCATTCGCGCAGGCTGGTCTGGATGAAGCGCTCGGCCTTGCCGTTGGTGCGCGGCGTGTAGGGTCGGGTTCGGACGTGCCGAGCCCCGGCGTCCTGGAGCGCCTTGGCGAAGAGCTTGGAGCGATAGGCCGAGCCATTGTCGGTCATCACCCGCTCGACCTTCACGCCGAGGCGGGCGTACCAGGCCAGGGCTCGCCGGAGGAAGCCGGTGGCGTCCTCCTTGCCCAGGCTCGGCAGGATCTCGGTGTAGGCCAGGCGCGAGGCGTCATCGATCGCCACGTGCAGGTGCTCGAAGCCGACGCCGCGGGCGCGGTGATGTCGGGCGTGCTGGCCGGTGATGCGGTGGCCGACCCCGTCGATCTTTCCCAGGCTCTTGATGTCGATGTGGATCAGCTCGCCTGGCGCGGCCTTCTCGTAGCGCACCACCGGCGGCTTCGGCTCAAGCAGCGAGAGCCGCCCCAGCCCCAGCCGGCGCAGCAGAAGGCCGACCGTAGAGCGCGCCATGCCGAGAGCCCGTGCGATCTGGGGTCCGCTCATCCGCTGACGCCGCAGCGCCTCGATCTGCGCCACGCGCTGCGGCGAGGTCCTGCGCGGACATCGTCTCGGCGCCGAGCTGCGATCGCAATGCCTTCGCTCGCCGCCGAGACGATGCCGACCCAGCCATTTGTGCGCCGTCCTGACGGATATGCCAGCCGCCTCGGCCGCCGACTTCACCGTCCAGCCCCTCATCACACGTTCGGCCAGCAAGGCTCGACCCGACGGCGTCAGACGGGCATTCTTGTGTACGTTCATCCGGGGAACTCCAGGCTTTGGGTTGGTGCTTCGCAACCCCAGCTTCTCAGCCCCTCCTCGGATGAACAACCTTCATAGCTTCGACAGCTAGGGCGGTTGAGGTACGGGCGCGTCTGACCGAGAGGCTGCCGCATCGATTTAACCACCAAGCACACCAAGAACACCAAGGGTGCTGGAAGGCGCGCGGCGCGATCCTGTCCGACACACCAGCCCAGTCGTCAGGATTGCCTTAGCGGGCTACGCCCGCCTTGGTGTCCTTGGTGGTTAAATCCTCTGCTTCCTGGTTCTAGACGTCAGGTCAGCGGGCTGAGCCTGTTCACGTGGCCCATCTTGCGGCCCGGCCGCGCTTCGCCCTTGCCATAGTGCCAGAGCCTGGCGTTGGCCTCGGCGCCGAGGGCCGGCCAGGCGTCGATTTCCTCGCCCAGCAGGTTTTCCATCTCCACCCGCGCCAGGGCGGCCGTCGGCCCCAGGGGCCAGCCGGCGACGGCGCGGATATGTTGTTCGAACTGGTCGACCTCGCAGCCATCCAGGGTCCAGTGGCCGGAGTTGTGGACTCGCGGAGCGATCTCGTTGACCAGCAGCCGTCCTTCCCCAAGCTCGAACAACTCCACCCCCATGACCCCGACGTAGTCCAGCCCTGTCAGGATGCGAGCGGCGATCGCCTCGGCCTGGGCCAAGGTTTCCGGCGCCACTAGAGCCGGCGCGAGCGTGCGGCGCAGGACCCCGTTCTCGTGGTGGTTTTCGCCCACGGGATAGGCGGCGATCTCCCCGTCCCGCCCGCGGGCGGCGATTACCGACAGTTCGCGCCGGAAATCGGCCTTGGCTTCGAGGATCGACGGCCGTCCGCCCAGGCGCGCGAACGCCGCCGCCGCGTCGGCGTAGCTCTCGACGCAGGTCTGGCCCTTGCCGTCATAGCCTTCGCGCCGGGTCTTGAGCAGCGCGGGCGCCCCCAGCCGGTCAAGCGCCGGACCGATATCCTCCGCCCGGTCGATCGCCGCGAAGGCCACGGTCGTCGCGCCGCAGCCGTTCAGGAAGGTCTTCTCGTCCACCCGGTCCTGCGCCACGGCCAGGGCCCGCGGGCCAGGAGCGACCGCGACCTCCAGCGCCTGCAGCTGTTCGACCACGGCGGCCGGCACATTCTCGAACTCGAACGTCGCGACGCTGGCGATAAGGCTCAGGGCTTCCAGGGCCGCTGAGTCGTCATAGGCTGCGACAATTGAACGCGTGGCGACGCGCGAGGCGCAGGCGTCGGGCTCCGGCGTCAACACCAGGGTGTCGAAGCCCAATCGCGCGGCGGCCAGGGCCAGCATTCGTCCCAATTGGCCGCCGCCGAGGATGCCGATGGTCGAGCCGGGCGGCAGGGGAAAATGGCTCATGGGCTAGTCCGCGACCGTCTCGGCCACCGAGGCCGTCAGGGCGTCGCGCCGGGCCCGCAGCCGCACCGCCAGCGCCGGGTCCGACAGGGCCAGGATCTGCGCGGCCAGAAGGCCGGCGTTGGCCGCCCCCGGCTCGCCGATGGCCAGGGTCGCCACCGCGATCCCCGCCGGCATCTGATTGATCGATAACAGGGAATCCAAGCCTTTCAGAGCGCGGGATTCGATCGGCACTCCCAACACCGGCAGGTCGGTCAGGGAGGCGGTCATGCCGGGCAGGTGCGCGGCGCCGCCAG
>Ga0302316_10003112_pt1 | contig 11497 bp, 5 predicted proteins | sample III_Palsa_N3_2_FD_200456 | JGI IMG/M metagenome (GOLD analysis project Ga0302316, IMG submission 200456) | Peat permafrost microbial communities from Stordalen Mire near Abisko, Sweden - III_Palsa_N3_2 | ecosystem: Environmental > Terrestrial > Soil > Palsa > Peat permafrost | place: Sweden... | reverse complement strand
CAAATGAAAGCGCTCTATCAGATGACCGCTGACCGTACCGCTGTGCAATAGATCTACAAAAAGCGCCGTGCTGCTGTGTCCACCAAGAAGACCCAGAAGACTTCCGAGACCTCCCAATCCACCCTTCGCACCGAGCGCGGCCATTGCTAATCCTCCGGCGCCTTGCTGGTCCGGTGGCATAATCCGCGTGGAGGATTTGTACTGCTTTGGTATCGTGAATGCGATCCCCAGGCTCAGAAGCAATGCAACGGCTGTGACACCGGCTAATAGACGACGATGTTCCCAAAGCAGTGTCATGCGAACAACCCAGTTTGCGGGCTTGATCTTTATCGATCCTTCGTGCTCATTTAGAGAAGGTGTCGTCATCACATGCTCCTCTCTGGGAGCCGTTGGGTTGATGGACTCATAGCGAAGCAACCGCCGCGGTAATCGCGATGGACGATGCAAGCTGCGCAGCCGTCAACAGGTTTTTCCAGAACAGACCGGATCCGATAATCTTTTGCGGCACAACAATCACGTCTCCCGGATCAAGCTTTGTCGCCAGCACATCGCCACCGCTGAACCACCCTTCACTCGAGTGACGTCCTATGACAGTTCCATTTGCACGGAGAATAAATATCTCCTTACGGTTTGCCGTTCCGTTCGTTCCTCCTGCGTGACGCAGGTACCAGTTCGCAGTCTGGCCCGGGCTGAATGTAATTGCAGTTGCGTTATAAACCTGTCCAGTAACAAGAACGAAGCCAGGGCGCCTTGGAATAAGCAGCACATCTCCCTTCCGCATTTCGATATCCGCGGGCGTGTTTGCCCAACTATCGATGTCTGCGCTAATGTGCACGACCATACGCCCGCTCGGCGGCTCGCTTTTTAAGCGGTTTATCACTTCGTTCTGTTGTGCCTCTATGGCTTTCAACGTCGAGTCTGAATCGCCGGAACCCAGGTTTGGCGAGAGACGCGCCGCAGCTGAACTCGTCTCGATCTGCCGAATCAACTCCTCGCGGCTCTTCTCTTCGAGCTCTCGCACCTGCTCGCGCACCAACACCGCTCCGGTGGGATAAGCCGTGTCGCGCATACCGCCGGAGCGGCGCAATACAGAGCTAAGCCGTTCGCCTGCGCGGAGCCCGTAGGTTCCAGGGAAGGCAACCTGTCCGTTAATCGTTACCGAGTCGCCGATCTCGTTCCAGCCGGTGATCTGGTGAATCGTGAGCGTGTCACCAGGCTTCAGCACAATATCCGCCGAAGCATCTGTTCCCGCTACAGCTGCTCCTATGCGCACCGAAGGCAAATTGTCTTCAATCTGCTTTCCATTTGTTATGGTGTAACTCGTCAGATCGGCGCTATCAAGAAAAGCATCTCGCTTGAAACCACCCGCCATACGCACCAATTGTGCAGCTGTCATTCCTTTCGACAGCGGATACAGTCCTGGACGAAGCACCTCGCCGTTGATCGTTACCTTTGGAGCATCTACTTCATAACGCCCGAAGATACGTATCGTATCGAAGGGTTCGAGCACCAGATTCGCATTGCCTACAAGCACATCAGGAACATCGAACGCGATGGTCTCCGCATGCAGATCAGGAGCAATCAGGCGAATAATCTCCCCATGAGCTGCCGGCTCCGGCAACATATCCTGATAGCTATGCAGGACGTCGCTAAGCTGCATGCCTTCCCGATACGGCTGTCTCCCGGGCCGTACGACATGACCCGTTAGATAGATCGCACGCTCACTATAAGGAAGAATCGGTGCAACGCGAATGCGATCTCCGTCCTTCACCTGGAACGCAGCCATAGCTTCCTGATCGCTTTGCTGGCTCTTGGCATCGGAATGATCAAGCGTGGTAGTCTCGCGATGTTGATTGGCATCGATCCGCTCGATGGTTATATGCCCAAGTGCAGCAGCCACGGTGAACCCACCGGCATCTTGTAAAACGGAAGCCAGCGTATTCTCTCCACTCTTCAATTCGTAGATCGCAGGCCGCCTCACCGCACCGGAAATAGCAACCTGCGCACCCGCGGGAGGCACAAGCAACGTGTCACCGCTTTCAAAACGTGCACCCTCGCTACGAATTCCATGCAACAGAAAGTCATAGAGGTCGACCTCCTCCACAAGCATCTTCCCGCGAAAATGACGAACTGTCCTGAGAGATCCCGCAGCCGTTGGTCCCCCGGCAGCGTATAACGCACTTAGCGGCGTCGCCAACGAGCTAATGTCGAACCCGCCCGGACGCTGCACATCGCCGACCACATAGACGCGCACTGAACGCAACTGTGACACGGTGACCGAGATCTGTGCGTTGCGAAACTGCGGTTTCAGCGCACCTTCGATCAAGCTTTGAACTCGTCCCAGCGAAAGACCCGCAACATCGACAGACCCAGCTTCTGGCAGCAGAATGCGACCATCGCGGTCGACGATTCGCGTGATAGCCTGCGTCACTCCACCCCACAAGCTGATCGCGAGCGTATCGCCCGGACCAACGATATAGTCCGGTCCAAGCGGCACATCGAGCGGAGTGTCCCGGCCTGGAACTCCGCGCGACATCGCAGAGCTATTCTGGCTCGAAAAAAATTCTGAACCAAAACGCTTCAACGGAACAACCGGCTCCGGAATCTGCGTATAAACGTCACGCATGGATTGCAGATTGTAAGGGGACGGACTACGTAAGACCTTCGGCTCATCGGTTGATGAAGTAACAGTCTGCTCTCGCGGCCTTTGCGTCGCCGTGCTATTCCTCCCCAGCGGCGTCGTTGTTCGATTCGACGAAAGCATCGTCGTCCCGTCATTCAACGCAGTTAGCCCTGCGGCGGACCCCAGACCGGCACCGGCACCGAGCCTGCCGCTGGCAGCCATACCAGAAGGCGAGTTCGCGGATTGCGTGTCACCAAAACTACCGGTTGGAACGGTGTCGCTGACACTCGAGGCCATCGCCTGAAGATCGTCGTCGGACACATAACCCCGTGCCCGCAAGAAAACCGTGATGCGCGCGCGCAGATCAGCGTTCGTCTGAATCTGGTTGTAGAGCATCTCGTCGGTAATATCGTCCGCGTTTATCTGCGTTCCCTGCTGCTGCAATTGGTCTGCGACTAAAGACTTCAACTCGACCACAGCTTCTGGACGCTGCTGCAAAATCGAGATGATCTGCGACGCAGAGAGAGAGTTCGAGCCACTTGGCGACGACATACTCCCAAGACTCGTAGAGCTGCTACCGGAAGAGGATGCCATACTACCGCCGCTCGTCCCATCGCTGGCATCCTGTGCTCCTAAAGGTGCTGCGAAGCTTGTCGGATCAGACGTCGACTGCGACGGAGCCGCAATACTTTGTCCCGAAGCGCCCACACCGTAAGGCAAGATCGGTAAAAGCAACAGAGGAATCAGCATTCGATGGACATTGAGAGTGAGCACAAATCTTCTCAAGTTTCGCGAGGCCGTATTTTTATTGGAGGGTCGGGCGAACTCGGGCATGGGTGTCTTCTTCCTCTCTCAACATAGAGAGCACCCATAGTCCGTGGTGTCATATCTGCGTCAGGGAATTGTCACTCCTTTGTTGCATGGGTCTCTCCCGCGTCCTTTTGCGCATAGGCATCTCTCACACTCCAGCTCATCCAGTTAGCGATTAGCCGTCATATTTCCAATTTGTGACAGTTCCCTGACAACTGGAAGCTGCTCAACCGCTATGTTGGCGATAAGGACGACTCGGCTTTTCGAGATACGGGCGATTGCAGCGGCTTCAAATCATTTGCCAGGCTGGAAGAAGAGACAAGCATATGAAACTCGCCACCATTCATCAGAAGGTATTCGTTATCTTTCGACGCCGTCGGATGAATACCTTCTATGCGATGTTTCAACCTTCGCCACACACCCATGTACTCGATATTGGCGGCGCACCAAACACGTGGCTTGACGAATCAAGCTACGATTCCCGATTCCCCGTCACGCTGGTAAACCTTCAGTTCCCCGACCCCGCTGTGCTAACGGACGACCGCTTCACTGCCGTGGAAGGAGATGCAACCGATCTGCCGTTTCCAGCCGCAAGCTTCGACATCGCGTTTTCGAACTCCGTCATTGAGCACATGACGACATGGGAGCGGCAGCAGTCATTTGCCGCCGAAGCTCGTCGTGTCGCGGAGCAGCTCTGGATTCAAACCCCGGCACGCAGCTTCCCACTGGAGCCCCACCTGCTCGCGCCATTCTTCCAATATCTACCCAGGCGTCTTCAGACCCGCATGGCCCGGCACTTTACCCTCTGGGGCCTGCTGACAAAGCCCACCCCGGCACGAGTAGATGAGATGCTCTCCGACATCCGGCTGCTGACCTATCGTGAAATGAGGCAGTTGTTTCCAGACTGTCTCATTTTGAAAGAACGCATGTTCGGTCTGACAAAGAGCTATGTAGCAGTTCGCGGCTTTAAACTAACATCTTGCGGGCTGACTGCGTGAATGATTTAACCCACCAGATACTACTTCTTCGCCTCATTCACCCGCAGCCCCACAGGCACGAAATCCGTACCCAGCAGCAGCGGTGATGAAGTCAGATAGAACGTGCGAATTCCCGGATACTTCTCCTCCACGAGCTGCAGCGTCCGAAAATCGAAGCTCTGCACGTCCGAGCGCTTCTCCATGTGGTATGCCTTCACCGTACCGCAAAGCGTTTCGACAAAGACCTCCGGATCAACCGTTCTGCTGGGCGCAAATGCCGAGTCTGGAACCTTACCTGATGCCTTCAGCTCCTCTTCCGTCTTGCTCAACACAATCGCCTCCATCTTCGCGTCGGAATATCCCGGCGGCAGAATCTTCGTCTCCAGGTTGAAATGAACTGTCTCACCCGTATGCGCTCGCGCAACAGCATCACGCGAATTCTTCCCAGGCCCGGTGCGATACCACTCCGTATAGAACTTCACAAAGCGAAACAACTGCGCAACATAAGTAGGAGCATATGGGCTCACCATATGTTCTTTCACCGCAAAGGCCACACTCACAGGTGAGAGCGCAAGATCATTCGTCTGCTCCGGGTCAAAGTGCAGCTTGTCGCAGATAAACTGCTTCTGCGCGTCCACCATCGATATATCGTGCGTATAAACGCGATTCTCCAGCGTATAGGGCTGTCCATCTGCGCGACGGCACGATTGCGGATTCAAAAACTGATCGTGCCATATCAACGACTGATGATCGGTCGTCACTCCGGTATCCGTCTCAATGGAATGGATCCCGTTGTCCATGCCCGCTTCAAACGCCGGCAACGTGTTCTCCGGTCTCAGTCCTCGCCCACCCCGATGCCCTTCCACATCCAGTCGATCGAGATAAGCATTCTGAGCAGCATCGCCTACCGCTTTGGCACGTGCTTCCTTCACCGCAGTAGCCAGAAAATCTGGTCTGTCCGAGATAATTCCATCCACATGCAGGTCAATCAGCTGACGAATCGTAGGTAGGTCGTCAGCAGTCCACGGCACCACAAGAAATCCCGCCGCCTGCAGTTCCTTCACGTTCAACGGTGGATTCGCACCCAGTAGCGTTTGATATACCGGCGAAAGGGCCGGAACATACTTGTCCCCATGCTGTTTGGCATGCGCCGCCGCTTTTGTCATCAGTGCAAGAAAAGAATCGTGCTCTGCTGTAGACGTATCGTTTTGCTGTGCCACAGCACACGTACCAGAGCCAACAAGGAAACCGCACAGAGCCACAAAGGAAAAGCGGCGGAGAAAGACTTGCTTGCGCATTTTCGACCTCGATAACAAATAAATCGGTGCCAGCCACACACAGCGTGGCTGGCACCAGTTGGGATACAGCGACTAATACGTGATCTTCAAGCCAAACTGAATAATGCGCGGCTCAAACGTGCTGGTAATCTGCCCTGTGTTCGCGCTCGGAGCACCCCCGACGATGCCGGCTACAGGCACAGTTGCTCCCGTTCCGTATGTGCCCGTCGTTGTACCCTGCGTTCCACTGATCGACCCCGGCAGGTACAGGTTCGTATGGTTGAACACGTTATAGAACTCGGTGCGGAACTCAACCTTCAGGTTCTCAAGAGGTGTATTGAATTTCTTGTTTAGCGAAAGGTCACTCTGATAGAACGCCGGGGTGCGCCCCGGATTACGGCTCGCATTACCAAAAGGGCTCAATACATTCCCGCTGGCATCCTTGATCGGCGGAAGGACAAACGCGCTTAGGTTGATGTAATTGACATACCCCGTATTCGCAGCGCGATTGCTGCGTCCCTGGGTAATCGGCTGGCCCGCAACATGATCCGGACGATACTCGTTAGCGCCGCGATACGTCGCCGAAATCTGCGGTGAAACTGCCTGCGCCGAGTTTGGCGAGTAAGTAAGGTTGAACGGTGTCCCTGCCTGAGCCGTGTTGATAAAGCTGAGCTGCCAGCCACCCAACACGCTGTTGACCACCCCATTTGCACCATTCATAAACTCGCGACCCTTACCAAACGGAAGCTCGTACACGATGCTGGTGACGTTGATAATCGGGGTGTTATAGTCCGACTGTGCATAGTCCGCCCGGATGTTATTGCCATCCTGCGGCGAAGGCGTATTGCCCTCAAGCGACGCGCTGGCGTTATCCAGCGAGTGCTCCCATGTGAACGAGTTCAACAACGTCAAACCGCCAACCATGCGCTGTTCATAGCGCACCTGCAACGCATTGTAGTTAGAGTAAAACTCATTCAACGCTTCAGTGATGTCGCTCGGCCAATTGGCAAACGGCCTTGTAAATTTCCCGTTGGTGATTACCGAAGGATTCAACTGATTCGCATTTACAAAGCCCTGAAGCTTGACACCGTGATTGCCGACATAAGCGATATCGATAAGGCTGTTCTTTGCCAGTTGCTGTTGCGCACTCACAAAGTAGCTCTCAACATAGCTGTCCTTGGTGTTCTTCGGAATGTAGGTAATGTTGTCTGTCGCAGGGTTGAAGCTCGTAACCAGCCCGCTCGGATATCCCTGGCTCTGCGTCGCATAGCAGCTGGGAGTGGTCGCACCAACCGCGATAATCTGCGCAGGCAACGGTGTTGTGCAATGGTCCGTGGTCGTCGGAGCAATCTGCGTCACACTGGCGAACTGCGCTTGCGGTGCGTTGATCGCAAGAATGTCGCCCGAACCGGCACGAGTGTAGTGAACATAACTCATTCCGAAGCCGCCCCGCAGTGCCAGTTTCGGCGTCGCTGCATAAGCGAATCCAACACGTGGAGCAAAGTCGGTAAGGTCAGGATTCACCAGTGTGTGACCATAAACGCCGCTCCCCGCGTAAGGAGTAATGCCTGTCTGCGCAACGGTTCCAGGCGTAATCGTGAAAACAGTTTGTGATGCCGGATCAAAGTTTGAAATATAGTTCTTCTGCTCAGAGTAAGGCGATCCATACTCCCAGCGCAGGCCGAGGTTCAGTGTCAGTTGAGAGTTCACCTTCCAGTCGTCCTGCGCATAAGCGCTGTCAAGTGTCTGGCGAAGATGAGCAACGAAGTAGTTAGCCAGCGAGTATTGATTCGTTACACCGAAGAGAAAGTCAGCCCAGTAAGTATCGGAAACGGTAGATCCACCACCGTTACTGTAACCGCCACCGTATGTATAGGAACCATACAACGGGTTGTTATCGTTCACTGCCATCCAGACGTGCTCATACTCATATCCGAACTTGAGCGAGTGCGCGCCCTTCACCCATGTATAGTTCACCTTCGGGTCGAGCAGCGATGGATTCTGCCACTGTGGGTTGGTGCTCTGCCGCCCAAAGCCCGTAAATCCTGAGATGCCGATCGAAGGCAATCCACCGGAAACCACAGGGTTATTGGGGAGACCCGGGATAGTAATCGCATTGTCGCCGATCGAGAACGTGTATTTGCCGGCCTTCGTTTTGGATAAACCGAAGCGCGCATCAAGGACCTTGGTCGAACCAAAAAGATGCGTGTATCCAAGCGCAACCTGCTCGTCCAGAAGCCGGATCTGCCCGTTCGTCTGGCCATCCAGCGGTAGGGGAATCGTTGGATAATTCTTTCCGTCTTCCTTACGGTCGCTGATACGCAAAAACCACGAGTTGCTCGGGCTCTGCTGATAGTCAAATCGAAGATCACCCTTGTCAGAATTATCCGTAAAAGGCACTTCAACCGCATAGTCGTTTGAAGCCAATCCCGTAGTTGCCAACCCTGAAACTGGCAGTCCTGGAATTTGCTTGAAATAGGTCAGCATCTGCTGCGAAACCGGATCGATCGCACTGGTAGGAATCTGTGTATTCGCCGCATACGTTACACCCGTAATCGGGTTCTTTACCGGAACCACCAGGATGCCGTTGATCTCGTTCTGCGTCGGCAGCGTCAACACACTCAGCGGCTTCAAAACTTGACGGAATCCCTCATAGTCAAGGAAGAAGAAGAGCTTGTCTCTCTTGATGGGTCCACCGAAGTTCACGCCATACTGGTTGCGATTGAACACCGGCTTCTGGAACGGAGTGGTGATGCCCGTGCCACCTACAAGCGTTGGCTTGAAGAAGCCCGCAGCATTTAAATCCGTGTTGCGGATGAACTCATAAATCGTTCCATGAAAACCATTCGTACCACTCTGCGAAGCCACATTGATCGTCGCGCCCGAAGACCGTCCATACTCCGCGCTCTCGTTATTCGTCACCACGCTAAACTGCGCTACCGAATCCGGCGGAACAGCGATAATCTGGTTATCGAAACCCTGGTTGCTCTCGCCGTAAGCGTTGTTGTCCATGCCGTCGAGCAGAAAGTTGTTGAACATACTCCGCTGACCGTTGACGTTGTAAGCACCCGCGCGCACCAGACTGCTGATCGAACTCGTCGTTGCCGCCGTCGGCGCTTGCCGCACACCCGTAACCAGTCCAAGCAGGTCCGAGTAGTTTCTGCTCACCAGCGGCAAAGCTTCGCTCTGGTAGTTCGTAATCGTCTGGTCGCGTTGGCTCGATTCTGTCTCGACCTGCAGCGCCACCCCATTCACTTCCACCGTCGTATTCGACCCGCTCACGCCCAGCGCAAGATCGATACGCTGCCTGCCACCGACCGAAATCGTAATATTCTCAGCCACGGCAATCGCAAACCCCGTGGCGCTCGCAGAAATCTTGTAAACACCCGTGCGCAGCGATGGCACATCATAATCACCGGCTGCGTTCGATGTCACCGTCGTCGCGACGCCCGTAGCATTGTTCGTAATTGTTACGGCCGCCCCGGGAACCACCGCTCCGGTCGCATCGTGGATCGTCCCTACAAGGCTTCCGTTCTCATACTGCGCCAGGGCATCGCCTACCCCAAAAACCAGCAGAAGCGCGAAGGCAATTCGTATCCACGCTATCCAAATACTGCGGCTCTCGCCACGTTTTGTGCCTTTCTCGACACCCGCTGCGCTTATTTCAATCGACATTGCGTACCTGCTTCCAAAGATGAGTTGACTGCGTAATACAAACCATGCGCGGTCTATTGGTATCTGCACCGCACCGATATGGGGCTCTTGAACGAAGCCAACATTACGCCGGCAATGTTAATCGGTCAATAAAAAAGTAAACGGTAACGTCATTTTGGCACTACATTCACAATCTGTTTATTTATCAGCTATTTACGCGCTATTAACCTTTTATTACTGGAAATCGCGTGGGCCTGAAATGACGAGTAGCGCCCCTCGATTCGTGTCGATTCTCAATCCATCTCTTCTTCGATCTGCCCAATAGTCAATAAACTTCGCATTTCCCCCGAACGCAACAAATCAATGGCAGGAGTCCGACGATATCGTCCCCCGTCCGTCACCGCTGACTTTAGACACAATCTCAAATCACCAGTGGCCGCACTGGCGTCAACCGCAAAACGCAAAAGTCTCTCAACCGTTCATGATGAATGGAGTGTTCGAGCTACATTTGATAGCGCGGCATGAAACATCCTGTCCGCGAGCCTCGTCTTGTTTAGGAATCCTATGGCTGTCCGTCTTAAAGACATCGCGCGCGATCTTGGTGTCTCCGTCGTCACCGTCTCCAAGGTCTTGCGCGGCAATGCAGATATCGGCGAAGAAACACGCAAACGCGTCCTCAAGCGCATGAAGGAGCTGAACTATCAGCCCAACATGATGGCTCGCGGCCTCGCCAGCGGACGAACTTATACCGTCGGCCTCATCGTCCCCGATCTCGTTCATCCCTTCTTCGCCGAGTTTGCCAAGTCCCTCGGCGGCATCCTGCGCACCAACCACTACGCCCTTGTCCTTGCCTCTTCTGAAGAAGATCCCGAAATCGAGCTGCAGGAGATCCGCACTCTGTTAAGCCGTGGCGTCGATGTCCTCATCATCGCTTCCTGCCAGGTCAACCTTCGCAACTTTTACGAGCTCGGCGACAGACGCACACCCTACCTCCTCTTCGATCGCAACTTCCCTCACCTGGCCGCTCACTTCATCGGTTCCGACGATGTACAGGTGGGCGAAATCGCCACGCAGCATCTCATCGACCTCGGCCGCAAGCGCGTCGCCCATATCGGCGGCAAAAATACGAGCCCTGCTTTCGACCGTCTCCGCGGCTACCGCAACGCCCTGGCCGTCAACGACCTTCCCTCGCCTAACAACTACTCCGTCTCTTATGCGAAGACCGAAGAGTCCGGAGACGCCGTCGGTTTCCAGGCCATGCAGGAACTCCTCCAGCTAAATCCCCGTCCGGACGCCGTTTTTTGCTACAACGACCTCACCGCCATCGGCGCCATCGACGCCACCCTCCAGGCCGGTCTCCGCGTCCCCGAAGACATCGCCTTCATCGGCTGCGGCAACCTCCGCTATGCCAACTACCTCCGCATCCCACTCAGTTCCGTCGACCACGGAACTACAGAGTTGGGTCACTTGGCAGGAGAATTTGCCCTGCAACTCTCCGCAGAACCGGAGCAGGAGCCGAAAAGCATCCTGACCCCATCAAAAGTCATCGCCAGAGCCTCATCCGTCGGCTTCCAACCGTCAGTTAAATCGCCATCCTGAACGCACAACATAAAAATTGTCATCCTGACCCTGAGCTTGCCGAAGGGGAAGGATCTGCTTCTCGCTTTTTACCGTTGCCTTTGCCTCTCTTTCTGTCATTCCCGCAGCGTCTGCCTGAGCGAAGTCGAATAGGGAATCTGTTTCTCGCTTTTGCCCTTACATCCCCTGGCCGAACCACCCAAAGCTTCCCATCGAATAAATTCACATAAAAATCTATTGCCAACTCCCCGTCTCCGCTCTTATATTCAACTTACGTTACCGGTAACGCAAAATCGGGACTTATACGGGAGGATCTTCCATGGCAACGCAGCCAGCTTTAACCAACGCCCCTTTGAAAGACATGGACGAGTGGGATGATTTCCTGACCGGCCGCTATCAGGAAGGCAAAAGCGAAGACCAGTTCCGCCAATACGACGCGACCGCAACCCCCGGTGTAGCGGAGTTCTACCGCCTCAACCACCAATACCAGACCTACGACTACGTCATGGCCAAGGAAAAAGAGTACTTCGGCCTGAACAAAGGCATGAAGAGCATCTGGGAAGCGGCTGAGTTTCTGA
>Ga0302316_10003111_pt1 | contig 11498 bp, 5 predicted proteins | sample III_Palsa_N3_2_FD_200456 | JGI IMG/M metagenome (GOLD analysis project Ga0302316, IMG submission 200456) | Peat permafrost microbial communities from Stordalen Mire near Abisko, Sweden - III_Palsa_N3_2 | ecosystem: Environmental > Terrestrial > Soil > Palsa > Peat permafrost | place: Sweden... | reverse complement strand
CGAACCACCCGCTCAAAGGAGCATCATCGAATGGCAAGCATCAATCTCTCTCGGAGGACTCGCGCGTTGGCCAGAACCACAACCATCCTCGCCGCCGGCGCCCTCGCCGTTAGCGGCACCACCGCATCAGCCCAGCAACCCACCGCCTTCGGCCCCGCGAATCCCTTCTACGCGCCCAGCACTCTGCCTCACCAGGCGCCCCCATTCGACAAGATCCACAACACCGACTACCAACCCGCTATCGAAGCCGGCATCGCCCAGCAGCGCACCGAGATCGAAGCCATCGCCAACAGCACCACCCCCGCCACCTTCGACAACACCATCGTCGCCATGGAGCGCTCCGGCCAATTGCTCAACCGCGTCATGCTCGTCTTCAGCGGCGTCACGCAGGCCAACACCAACGACCTTCTCCAAAAAGTGCAGGATATCGAAACACCCAAGCTGGCCGCCGCGCAAGACGCCATCTACCTCAACACCAAGCTCTTCGCCCGCGTCCACAAGCTCTACAGCGAGCGCGCCACCCTCAAGCTCGATCCTGAATCCCTCCGTCTTCTCGAGTACGACTACCAGCAGTTCGTCAAAGCCGGCGCCAACCTCTCTGAAGCCGATAAGACAAAGCTCAAGAAGCTCAACGAAGAGGACGCCACGCTCTCCAACGACTTCATGAACAAGCTCCTCGCCGCCGCCAAGGCCGGCGCCTACGTCACCACTGACAAATCCGTACTAGCCGGTCTCACCGACGCGCAAATCTCCGCCGCCGCTCTCTCCGCAAAGGACACCAAGCAGCAGGGCTTCCGCATCCCATTGCAGAACACCACCCAGCAGCCCGATCTCGCCGAGCTAACCAACCGCGCCACGCGCCAGGCCATCTTCGAAAACTCCATAACCCGCACCGAACGCAACGACGCCAACGACACCCGAGCCACCATCTCGCGCCTCGCTCAACTCCGCGCAGAAAAAGCCCACCTCCTCGGCTTCCCCAACTACGCCGCCTGGACGCTACAGGATCAGATGGCCAAGACCCCCGAAGCCGCTCTCAAACTCAAACCCTGGGACTGGAACTTCTACTCCGAGCAGGTCCGCAAAGCCAAGTACGATCTCGACGAAAACGAAGTCAAGCCTTACTTCGAACTCGATCGCGTCTTGCAGGATGGCGTCTTCTATGCCGCCAATCAGCTCTACGGCCTCACCTTCAAAGAGCGCCACGATCTCCCCGTCTATAACCCCGACGTCCGCGTCTTCGAGGTCTTCGATATCAACGGCAAAACCCTCGCTCTCGCTTATTTCGACTACTTCAAGCGCGACAACAAACAAGGCGGCGCCTGGATGAGCAACTTCGTTAATCAGTCGAAGCTCCTCGGCACCATCCCCGTCATCTACAACGTCGGCAACTTCGCCAAGCCCGCACCCGGCGAGCCCGCGCTCATCAGCTTCGACGACGTCACCACCATGTTCCATGAGTTCGGCCACGGACTCCACGGCATCTTTGCCAACACCGTCTATCCCAGCCTCTCCGGCACTTCCGTTCCGCGCGACTTCGTCGAGTTCCCTTCGCAGTTCAACGAGCATTGGGCCAGCAATCCGCAGGTCTTCGCACACTTCGCGAAGCACTATAAAACAGGTGCACCCATGCCCGCAGAGCTGGCCGCCAAAATCAAAAAAGCGGCCACCTTCAACGAAGGCTACAGGCTCACCGAGCTCCTCGCCGCCGCCGAGCTCGACATGCAGTGGCACTCACTGCCCAACACCGCCTCACTCCAGAACGTCGACGACTTCGAGAAGTCCGCTCTAGCCCGCACCCACCTTAATCTGGAAACCGTCCCACCCCGTTATCGCTCCAGCTATTTCCTGCACATCTGGGCCAATGGCTACTCCGCCGGCTACTACGCCTATCTCTGGACCGAGATGCTCGATGACGACGCCTACCAGTGGTTCGAAGACCACGGCGGTCTCACCCGTGCCAACGGCGATCGCTTCCGCAACATGGTCCTCTCCCGCGGCAACACCGAAGACCTCGACAAGATGTACTCCACCTGGCTAGGCGCCGAACCCGACACCAAACCCATGCTGAAGGACCGCGGTCTCGTCGAAACAAGCCCCGTGAAATAAGCTTCAACCTTCGACTGCGCACGCTCGACATGCGCAGTCGAAGGCTCTACTCGTTCACTGACAACTTGCCCGTCTAGTGTCCTTTGCTTGCCGCCAAAGGCAGATCCACGGAACCCATTCGGCCAGTGGCAGAGTCGCGAACAACGAACCGAAGGGTAGTAGCCTTAGGTACAAGCTTGACCGTGATGCTGAAGTTCGCGCTCTTGGTGCTGTCCCTTAGATCAAGGCCAGCCCGTGCCTTGGCCGTCATGCCGTGCAGAACGTGTCCCAGCATCTTCCCCTTCGACGAGAGCGAGACCGCCATCACTGCAACCGAAGCGGAAGACGTGCCATCATCGCCTGTCTTCCACATAAGTTCTGAAGCGCCAACATGCACAATGTAGCTTTCTTCCTCAGACGCCACCGAGTGGTCTGGTTCCACCGTAACGTGCAGGCCATTCAGTGGGATGCTGCTCTCAGCGGCAGTCGCCAGGTCATAGGTGAGCGTATCCGCCGACTTCTCTTGCTCCGAGTTCTGCACGTAATACCCTTCGCGCGTCGTCGCCTTGAGTCCCGGAACCAGGCACTCCACGCGGATCTTGCGATACTTGCTCTCCGCCTGGCTTGAAGAACTCGGGGCATATCCTATCGTGTAGTAGTTGGCTCCAAGGTCGATCGAATCGGCAATCTGACTCGCGACATTGTTCATCCCGCGAACCACACGCCCACCTGTCACCGGCCCAAGATTGTCAAAATCGTCGTTGCCGCCAAACGGATCAAGCGCGCCAGAAAGTGCGTCGCCCGCAGCCGATGCAAATGCCATTTGTGTCGCATCCACAATCTCGGTCATCCCCATAGCCGAGCTCGACGGATCAACAGCATACATGGTCACGCGCGTATCGAGCAGAACGTTCGTGACATGCTGCAACGTGTCTTTGACCTCCTTCGCATCGACACTGTCGAGTGTCGTCATATCAACCGTTGGAAAACCTCCGCCAACCCATATCAGGTTCTTGCGGCCTGGAATGCGGGCATAGCTCTGCGCAATCTGTTCCAGCGCGCGCAGGGATTGGTCCAACCTCTCGATCGGCCCGTGGTCCGCTTTCCCATTTTCTTCCAGTTTCCACGCATACTTCGTCGGTTCGGCCTCAAGGCTATGCAGCAGAGCATTACGATCTCGCGTGAAGCCCTGCAACGACTTGAAGTTGTTGTCATAGACGGAGAGCAGCGTTGTAGGCTGCGATAAAACCGGGGGCTGTTTCAACAAGAAGTCGCGCAACTCGCGACGAGCGAAAGAGCTGTCTGCAAAGTGCGTGTTGAGCTCATCAAGCACCAGGATCGTAACCGGCGATTGCCCAAACGACGCAGGCTTGGCCGCGTCAAACACAATCGCCCCTGCAGTCGGCCCCTGCTCCACGGGCAGCACATGCGCCGAGGGGCTTTCAAAGGAGCGGATACTTTGTGGCTTATCATCTTCAAAGACCTGGAAGTCCTTCCGCGTAAGACCATCGACGGGCTTGCCATCCTTGCCGGTGACTACAACATCCAGAACCACGAGGCGCGCATTCACCGTGATGGTAGGTACGTGAAGTGCCTGTGTTTCGTCTGTGTTTTGCGCGACTGATGGCACAGAAAACAACGCGGAAAGTCCGCAAACGAAAACGAGCCCGGTAATGCCCGGGAGAATAAAATTACGAACGGTAGACGACGACAAGGTTCTTCCTTTTTTGAGGATGCAATCGCATCATCGGATGGGTTCTCAATTGTGGTGCGCCCAGCGTACCATCAGCGCATGGTTGATTTTTTCACGAACAAAGCCTCCCGTGCTGTTTTCCTTGGCCTCATCTTTCTTTCTCTGGCAACACCACGCAGTTGGGCGTGGGGACGCGAAGGCCACAGACTGACCGCCCTCGTCGCCGAAGCTTATCTAACCCCTGAAGCTAAGGCGCAGATCAAAGAGCTTCTGGGCAGCGAATCGCTTGCCGATGTGGCACCCTGGGCAGACAGCTACCGAGCCGATCACCCTGAAACTGGTCCTTGGCACTTCGTCGATATCCCCAAGTCCGCTACAGCGTTCGACCGCGATCGTGACTGCCCTGTGTCCTCGACAGATCCCAAATCACCCTGGCGCGACTGCGTGACCGACCGCATCCTCTACTTTGAGGGGCGGCTTGGAGATACGTCGCTGTCTCCGGCGGACCGCGCCATGGCGCTCAAGTTCCTCGTACACCTGATTGGCGATGTCCACCAGCCTTTCCATGCGATGGGCGATGATCGCGGGGGAAACAACATCGGTGTCCACTTTCTTGGCTCTACGCAGTGCGGTAGCTATACCTGCAACCTGCATGGCGTCTGGGACGACTCCATGATCGAAGAACGCGGTCTCAGTGAGCCGAAGTACACCGCTCTGCTGCTGCAGGAGATCAAGGAAAATAACTGGGAAAAGATGTCGGGTGGTGCGCCATCGACGTGGGCGAACATCTCGCATCACTATGCTGTGGAGGCTTATGCGCCAAATGGGGCGTTAATCACGCATGAGTACTACAACGAAGAGATCAAAATCGTCGATGCAGAGCTTGCGCTGGGCGGTTTGCGGCTGGCGCGGGTACTGAATCGGCTCCTGGTCGTACCCGAGGCCGATCAAACGGGCCGGAAACCGTTGCCGGCACCCACGGAGGCTCCTGCTCCAAAGTAGCTCTTGGCCGCGGACGGTGGCAGGCTGGAATGACGCTGGTTTTCGTCGTTTTTCACGGTGAAAAACACGGTGGGAGACGGTTGTTTTTACGGTGCTACGGACGGTGATTTACGGTGGAATTTAACCGTGACGGTGACCGGAGATTGCACAAAAAGTAGGGCGGCCATATGGCCGCCCTTCCCGTTTTGGGAATGAGACTAGAAGTGCAAGCGAGCCGCGATCTGGATCTGGCGGGGAGTGTAGATCGTGTTGCTATTCGAGTTGTTGTAGGTCCCGAAGTTGGGGTTGAAGATCAGCAGTCCCTTCTCGGCTGTTGTCGTTCCACCGGTCGGATAGGTCACCACCGAAGCTGATGGGCAACCGCCCGCCACGCCCGCAGTACCCGCCTTGGTGCAGATGGTGTACGAACCGGTGCTTACCGAGGTAATGTTCTGATGATTGAGCGTATTGAAGACTTCGGCAAAGACTTCAAACCGAAGATGCTTGCCAAACTTATCGAACGTGAAGTCCTTGCCAAGGCGCACATCAAAGTCCGCTGTCTTCGGCATGCTGAAGATATTCCGCTCGGTCTCCAGATTGCCATTGATATCGTACTTCGGCAGACGGGCAGCGCCGCCGGCACCAAGTGGGCCGGAGAGCGCAGCGCCCGTTTGAGTTCCGCTGGTGGTCGCCGAATACGGCAGGCCGGTCTGTGCCGTAACGATCGGAGAAAGACCCCAACCTTCAAGCAGATATTTCTTGTAGCCTCTGAAGTTGAACTTGGGGTTCCAGTGGCCGGCGAAGATGAAGCGCTTGTTTACATTGAGATTGCTGTTGCCATAGTCCTGACGCTTGTCCTCCGGATCAACAGGCAGGTAAGACGAAGAACCGTAGGACGTGCTCAGGTACGGGTTGTAGTCCAGCGCGTGCGCCCAGGTGAAGCTGCTGAGAAACGAGAGTTCGCTACTGACGCGTTTGTTGAGCTGAACTGCGAGAGCGTTGTAGCTGGAGTTGACCTCGCTTTGTATGGCATAGATGTTGTAGTAGGCCGTATTGGGGCGAGTGCCGGAGTACAGCTTGTAGGTATGCGTGGTTCCCTGTAGCAGTGGCGGCTTGTGCCCGCCGCGTGGAAGGACGGTCCCCGTAACTCCACCGCCGGAAGTGGTGCTGAGATCATTACGGACCGTATAGGTAACCGTACCATTGCCCGTGGTGGGCGCGTTCGTGTCATAGACGGACGGCAACTCGCGGCCCAGAGAACTCATATAGGTCAGGCTGAGAATGGTCTTCCAACCAAGATTCTGCTCCAACGAAAGATCCATTTCATGGACCTGTGGGTTCTGCATGTGCGGATCGAGGTAGGCAACCGTGGGACTTTCAACGACGCAGCCGGAGGCGCCCAGTACAGTCTTCGCAGCTGTCTCCGAAGATGGAAGGATGTTCGGGAAGTTAATACAACCCGTTCCACTGGTCGTGAGAGCTATCTGGCTGTTGGTCGATCCAGAGTTCTGATATGCCGTTGCGATGCTGGCGCCGATGATACGGCCATAGTACATGCCGTAGCCGCCGCGCAGTGTCGTATTACCGTCGCCAAAGACATTGAGGGCGAAGCCGACACGGGGACCGAAGTTATTGCGGTCATCCGGACGGTCAGCTGTCTGCGGCAGGGCAGTAGCCGCAATCGTTCCGAACAGAGTATTGCCGGTGTTCACATACGGATTTGGCGGAACAAATTCATACTCGTAACGGAGGCCGGCGGTGAGCGTAAGACGGGGTGAAACGCGCCAGTCGTCACTGATGTACCCATCATAGTCGGTGGTCGAAATCACGATGCTGGGATTTCCGATTCCCTGGGTGAAGCTATAGTAGGATTGGCCGTAACTCGCGGTGCCAAGGCCTTCCGTTGTATGAAGGTAATCGGCGATAAAGTCCCAGCTGTAGTCGTAGCTATAGGAACCGACGCCCTCATAGAGATTGTTGACATGCTCGTAGACGCGGTTGACGTCTACGCCGTACTTGATGGTATGAGCGCCGTGCGACCAGGTGATGCCATCAGAGCCCTGAATGCGACGCTCGTCAGGCAGAGCGACTCGCGGGAAGAGATACGGCGTGCCAATGTCGAACCCAGCCAGATCGAACTCATAGCCAAGCTGTACGCCGACAGGCAGATTGAACTGGTTGGCCGAGAGAGGAATCTCGTTGGGCAGGGGCTTCTGCGAGGTTTCGTACTCGAAGTCGCGGCCATACTGAGCGCGGAACTCATTGACGATGGAGTTGCTCAGTACCGACGTGAAACGAACGATGCCGAAGTCATCTTTCACATAGTCATTGCCGAAGCTGGCGCGACCGTAAAAGTTGGACGCCTGGGTCTGAACACCGGCAGGCGCACCGTAACGCAGGCGGTTGTACTCAACGGTGAGACGATTGCGGTCGTTGATCTGGTAGTCGAGCTTGGGAAAGTTCAGGACCTGATCGCTGGTACGTGGCACAGCGCCGAGGAAGCTATTGATGACGCCAAGGCCCTGCTCATAGTAGGCCGCTCCAGCTTGATAGGCTGAGGCACCGTTGCCGAGATAGAGGGCATATGCGAGTTCGCATGCGCCCTGATCGCCGACCGTCGAACCGGAGGTCGGTGTGCCGGAGAAGGCGCCGCTGGTGCATGTGGCGCCGGTGGGCAGGACTGAATCGGCCGGAGCGAAGGTGTCGGAGGGATCCGAAGCACGCGCCGTGCCGGGGAAGTTACGGCGTGACTGGTCATACGAGTAGAACCAGAAGAGCTTGTCCTTGATCAGGTAACCGCCCACGCCGAAGCCCCACTGCTTGCGCCAGTCCTTCGGCTTGTAGTTGGTAGCGACGAAGGTGTTGGAGCCGGGGGTTTGGGTGATGAGCTGCGTATAGGGGTTTGAAGCACCGAAGTCATTATCGCGGTCGTAGAAGAAGAGTTCACCATGGTACTGGTTGCTGCCAGACTTGGTGACGGTATTGATGACGCCGCCGGCTGCGCGGCCATACTCCGCGGAGTAGTTCGAGCTGTTGACCTGGAACTCCTGCACGGCGGCCTGCGAGATGCTGTACGAAGCCCGCGTACGGCCACGCTCTTCCGAGTAGAAGGCCTGATTGTTATCGGCTCCATCGACTTCACTGTTGTTCAGCAGGAAGCTGATGCCACGGAAGCTGAGCAGGCCGAAGCCGTCGCTGTTGGAGACGACGCCAGGGGTAAGAAGCGCGAAGCCGGACCAGCGGCGGCCATTGATCGGCAGGTTGTCGATCATGTCCTGGTTGATGGTCGTCGAGATGCCATTGTCCTGCGTATTCAGCAAGGGGGTCTCGTCTGTGACCTCAACCTTGTCGGAGACGGAACCAACGTCGAGCTTTGGAGACAGCGGCGAGATGCTGCCGACCGTTACCGTAACGGAGTCTTCCTGCTTGGTTTTGAAGCCATCGGCAACAAAGGTCACCTTATAAACGCCCGGCTCGAGATCGGAGATGCGGTACTCGCCGTTGGAGTTGGACTTCACGGTGCGCGTTGTGCCGGTTTCGGTGGAGACTACCGTGACGACCGTGTTGGGCAGGAGAGCGCCATTGGCATCGGAGATCGTACCGCTGATGGCGCCTGCCGTGGCCGACTGCGCCGTGGCCGCATGGGGCGCGAGAAGGGAGAGCGATACAACCAGGAGCACCGCGGCTAGTAGCGACGCCTTGGCAAATTTGGATAAGGAAAGCGACTTAACAAACATTCTTGTGATTCTCCTGAACCATGAACCGTGTCTGAACTTGAAACCGGGCTGCGGCAAAAATGGAAGGCGGACAAGAGTAGATTCCTTGCCCGCCGGACCGGATTAGTAGGCTGTGACTGTGAGCGGCACTGTGAGCGTTGTAACGGTTCCGGTGCTGCCCGTGGCCGTTATAGTAACCGTGCTGGTGCCCGCCGGCGTCGCTGGGGTTGCAGCACCAGTGCCGCAAGCGACCAGAGAGGACGCCGCAACTAACAGGGCCAACGACATCCAGATATGCCCAAGGCGCATACCTGCTCGCCTGCGGCGGATACCAACCAGCAGCGCGAACGTCAGGCCAGTGAGGACTCCAACAACCTGCCAGCGGCCACTACCACCGCCAAAGCCGGAGATGGACACCGGGGCCTTCTGTTGCGTAATGATGCTGAGGGCAACCAGGCTGGTCGTTGAGCAACCGGTCGCCGTGATCGTAGCCGGGTTGAAGACGCAGGAAGAGTACGCGGGAAGACCGGAGCAGCTAAAGGAAATCGTTCCGCTGTATACGTTTTGCGCCACGTTGAAGTTGTAGAGCGCCGTCTGGCCGGCTGCCACCGTGGCTAGCTGGTTGGCTCCGGCAGACATCGTGAAGCCGGGAAGCGATGTGCTGAAAGTCGCCGGAGTGGTGGTGGTGGACGTCTTGAAGTAGGTGTCGCCGCTGTAGGTCGCGGTGATGCTGTAGGCCCCAGCTGTCGGGAAGGTATAGGTCATGGTCGCGCCATAGACCGGAGAGGCCGTCGTACCGATGTTGGTGACGGGCACGCCGGTAGTTGGAGCGAGAGCTGTTCCGTTCGACGAGAAGACGATCGTACCCCCGGGAGCAGCCGGTCCATTGGCCGTTAGCTTCGCGGTCAGCGTAACGGTTGCAGTCGTGGGATAGACAGAAGTGCCGGTACCGCAGGAGCCAATTCCAGAAGCTGTGGCCGTCACGGCAATCCGGGTGACGGGACTCTGAACGAAGTTGCCTGTCAGTGGGAAGGTACCCGTGCCGCCAAGCATGGAGACCACTTGCAGGGTGCCTGTGAAGGCGCCGAGTACGGTGGGGTTCGCCGTAACGGGTAGGATGCAATCTGTCGTGTTTCCGACGCTGGCATTGTTGTCGTTGTTGGTCGTGCAGGTCGCGGTGCCGAGCGTAAAGTTCGCACCGCCGGTGGTGAGCGTATAGGCGCCCGTAGCAGCCGGTCCGTCTCCAGGAGCAAAGTGGATATCAATCAGGTCGGTCTGAATGGCGCCTACATTGCCAAACTGCGTGCCCGAGGCAACTTCGCGAACCAGGTTGAGTTCGGTATCGCCTGTGTAGAGGTTCGAGTTCGCATCCACACTGACCGCGTAGATGCCGGGCCCAGGCAGCGTCGCGGTGGCGTAGTTGCCAGTGCCGCTGGAACCAAACTTCGCCTGCGTAGCCGGGCAACCGTCTCCATAGGTGTCGCCGTTCGCACAGACAGTGCTGGCGCCACCGGCGACGACATATTGTGCCAAACCAGCATGATCGACGCGCCAAATTACACCGCTGCTGGCATCGGTGAAGTAAACGTTGCTGTTGGCATCGACCGCAATACCAAAGATGCTGCCCACACCGAAGCTGCCGGCGACACCGCGCTTGGCAATGGTGGGCTTGCTACCGACAGAGTTCTGAATACCCGCGAAGGTGGAAAGAATGCCGGCCGGAGTGACTTTGAAGACAGAGTTGTAATACTCATTGCCCGCATACACCGTGCCACCAGAATCGACCGCAACTGAATAGGTGGAATCGAAAGTGTCGGTATTGGCCGGAATGTTTTCCGTGTATAGGCCGTAGTTGCAGCCATAGCCGGTCGTTGTGCCGTTCAAGCAGTAAGGAGCAGTCGTGCCCGTCGATGTACCGGCAATCTTCCAGATAGTTCCCGCCGCTACCGCAACATTGTTGACGGTATTAGTGCCGGTCGTATTGGTATTCACCACCAGAATTGCCTCTGTGTACTCATCAATGATGAACAGGTCGCCCTTGGAATCAAATGCCAACCCAAAGGGAGAGCGGAGGTAGCCCTGTGTGGCGGCATTGATGGTCGTAGTGGCATTGCTGGCGGCGTAGCCGTAGGTGCCGCCGCTGTTGCCTGCTACCAAAGAGATGATGCCCGTCGTCGGTATCACGCCGCCGGTTGAGGCGATCTTGAAGACCTGGCCGTTGCCGGTGTCGCTGAAGTAGAGGTCGCCGTTTGGCGCAAACACGATGGCCACGGGATGCGAAAGCTTGACCGCGGTGCCGAGCAATCCGCTGCTCGTACCGGCCGCCGTGGTTCCACCGCCAGCCACGGCAGTCACAATACCCGTGATCGCATCGACGCGACGCACCAGCGCATTGTTATAGTCCGTAAAGAAGACATTGCCATTGGCATCGGCCACCGCGCCACGAGCCCCGGGCGTGTTCACGCCTGCTGCCGTATTGCCAAGCTCGATCTCGGTTGCCAGACAGCCGTCACCATAAGCGTCCGTCGATTTATAGCCGGAGACAGGACAGGTACCATTGAGACCGACGACTGCCGAACCACCGCCGGCGATCAATCTGGGCGTGTAGGGCAAGAGCTGCGGCGCGGTCTGCGCGCCAGCGCGGGAGCCAATACCGGTAAGGGCAAACAGGGCCGTAGAGACAACGGAAAGACGAAGGAAAAAGCCAGACATGCGAGACATTGAAAACACGAAGATAAACTCCTCGACGGTGCAGAGGTTACGGATGAGGGTTCGCATCGAGCGTTCTCTCACCGTGAAAAAGGTTGGTCTTTCGACGGCAGCCAAAAAACAAAATGCCCACAAGCCCTATGGCCCGTGAACACAACGTAATTTGGGGATGCACCGAACATAGCACTATTGAGGATGAATTTGCCAAGAATTTTGGCAATGCATCATTTAAATGTTCGAAGAATGACAATTCGGGCCGAACAAGAGAAGGGGTAATATCGCATAGCGATGGAAATTGCTTCCACTGCCTA
>Ga0302316_10003106_pt1 | contig 11509 bp, 7 predicted proteins | sample III_Palsa_N3_2_FD_200456 | JGI IMG/M metagenome (GOLD analysis project Ga0302316, IMG submission 200456) | Peat permafrost microbial communities from Stordalen Mire near Abisko, Sweden - III_Palsa_N3_2 | ecosystem: Environmental > Terrestrial > Soil > Palsa > Peat permafrost | place: Sweden... | reverse complement strand
GCTATCCCTCCAAGGAGGCCCGCGACGGAGTCACCGTGGATGACCGCAAGATTCCCGGCCTCGGCGACGAAAACTCCACCCGCGGCAGCTCCCTCTGGACCTACGACATCCACGATCCTTCCCATCCGGTCAAGACAGCGGAGCTGCGACTCGGCGACCGGATCACCGAAGCCGTCAACGGAGACGTAGGTGGCGCAGCGCCCACCGGAGTAGCCGCCGACGCAGACGCCGTCTACGTCGCACTCGCCCACCAGGACTCCATCGCCAAAATCAGCCCCGATGGCGCGAAGCTCCTCGCCGAAACACCGCTCTCGCCATTCCGTGGGAAGAAATTCGAAGACGCCAAGGGCCGCCCGCTTCGCGGGGTGATGCCCAGCGGCCTCGCCCTGCGCGAAGGCAAGTTATACGCAGCCGAGTCCGGCATCGACGCCGTCGCCGTCCTCAACACAGCGTCGATGAAGCTCCTCGAACACATTCCCGCCGGAAGTTCTCCACGCGATCAAAGAAACAGCCAGCCTCAAGCTAGCGGCTAGGAGCTGAGAGCTACTCGCGAACCGAAATTCCCAGCGCCTTCATCTTCCGATAAAGATGACTCCGCTCCAACCCCAGCAACTCCGCCGCGCGGCTCACATTGCTCTTCGCCTCTTCGATCTTCTTCTGAATGTAATCCCGCTCATACGCATCCCGCGCCTGTTGCAGCGTCGAGAAGTCTTCCGCGTTCCGCGCACTGCTGCGCTGCGTCAACGGCGGCAGATGCTTGCGCTCAATGCGAAGCACGCGCGGATTCAAAATCAACACCCGCTCCACCAGGTTGCGCAACTCGCGCACATTGCCCGGCCAGTTATGCTGCGCCATCACCTCCAGCGCCTCTTCGCTCACTTCCATGCGCGGCCGACCGTACTGGCGTCCAAACTCACGCAGAAACTCCCGCACCAGCGGCGGAATATCCTGCTTTCGCTCCCTTAGCGGAGGCACTGAAAACGGCACCACATTCAACCGGTAAAACAGATCCTCGCGAAAATTCCCCTTGAGAATCTCTTCCTCAAGATTCTTGTTGGTCGCCGCAATCACCCGCACATCCACGCGAATCGGCTGCGTTCCTCCCACCGGCGTAAACAACTGCTCATCGAGAGCCGACAACACCTTGGCCTGCGTCTTGAGGCTCATATCGCCGACTTCATCCAAGAACAGCGTCCCGCCATCCGCACGCTCGAGCGTCCCACGCTTCTCCGGCGCGCTCGCTGCAGGCATGCTGAATCCCTGCCCCGACGGAGAGGCCACGGGATATGCACCATGCCGCACACCAAACAGCTCCGCTTCAATATGCGCTTCAGGAATCGCAGCGCAGTTGAGCTCCACAAACACGCTGTCTCGCCGCAGACTCTCCGCGTGAATCGCACGCGCAATCAATTCCTTCCCCGTTCCCGACTCGCCAAAGATGAGCACCCTGCCATTCGTGGGAGCCATCAGCCGAATCTGCTGCCGCAGTGCCTTCGCCGGCACGCTCTCGCCAGTCAATATGCTCTGCGCAGAAAACTGCTTCTTGAACTCCTGATTGTCCCGCCGCAGCCGCCTCGCTTCGACAGCATTCTTCAGCACAATCAGCGTGCGATCCAGCGAAAGCGGCTTCTCCAAAAAATCGTATGCGCCCAGCTTGGTCGCCTTCACTGCCGTCTCGATCGTGCCGTGCCCGGAGATGATCACCACCTCAGGCCGCGTCTCCGCAGCAAGCGCGTGAACATCATTGAGAACGTCGAGCCCGTCGCGATCGGGCAGCCAGATATCCAGCAGCACCACGTCATACGGGGCGTCCTGCAGCAGCGTGATCGCCTCCGCGGCCGTGCCCGCCGTAGCCACGTTGTACCCCTCTTCGCGAAGGATCTCTTCCAGCGAAGCGCGAATCTCCGCCTCGTCATCCACGATCAATATGTGATTCATCGGGTACTTCCCTTACTCCTGCGGAACCACCGGGAGCAGCAGCTCCGATGCATGTTCGCTGTCATGATAGACACTGTTCGTGGCCTTCAGCATCGCAGCGCTCTGCGCCGCGCTCTTTCCGGTATTCAAGTTGCGATCGAAGCGTGGAAAGTTGCTGCTGCTCACCTCAAGCCGAATGGAATGGCCTTTGAGAAAAACATTGCTCGTAGACCAGAGATCTATCTCATAGCGATAGATCTCACCCGGCTTAATCGGTTTCGCTTCGCTGGTCGACTCGCGATACCGTGCGCGCACTATGCCTTCGGTCAGATTCTGCGCAAACCCATCCGGACCCACGTCCACCAGCTTGCCGGTAAAGTCCGTATCCACTGCCGAAGACTTCGCATACAGAATCAGCTTCACGGGCCCGGTCACTTCCAGGTCGTGATCGAGAGGCGCACTCGTATAGACCAGCACATCACTCCGGTTCTCGACCTCACGTTGATCCCGTGGTCCCGCTGGTAAGTGAATAGGATCGCAGCACAGCGGGCCGCCCGTCGTGGGCACGGGTTTGGTCGGGTCATAGACATACACGTCGGCAAAAGGCTTGCCAGCATCCGGTCCCGCTTCATGCGATTCCGACAAGACTCCATCGCCTGAAGATCCATTCGCCTTACCCGTCGAATGCAGGAAGAAGTGCGTCTCCTTCGCGCGCTTGAGTGGCCAGTCATCCTCCCAACGCCACGCATTCTTGCCCATCACAAACAGCCGCACGTGCTTGCCGCCGGCAAACTCATTCTGCATACCCTTCAGCGCGTAGTCATACCAATCCAGAGTCACGCCATTCTCGTCAAACTCGACCGCAGCCGCACCAAAATCCACCGCGCCAATCGTCCGTCCAATTCCGGCGTGGCCGCCAATCGTTACCACCAGCCGCTGCCCCTTGCGCGCTTCTTCGGTTCCGGCGTGGTCGCGCATGCCGATGAAGTTCATGAGTGAGCCGCCTTGAAAAATGTCATACCAGGCCGCAATCGTGAGCGCCGGCACACGTATCTCCCCGTAGCGCTCCGCAATCGCCCACTGCTTCCAGTAGTCGTCATACTCTGTGTGCTTCACCCAATCGGCAAAATAAGGAGCAAGCTCGCGCGAAGTCGCCACCGAGCCCGTCTCTATCTTCGTTTGGAACAATGGATACTCGGTCAGCGGCAGCACCTCATCGCCCTTCAGCGCATTGGTTTCTTTCGTCACCTTGCGATTCAGCGTGTCCTGCGCCAGCCCCGAGGTCCACGACTCGTTGAACCACTGCTCGAAGGCGCCACCCTGGTAGGTCCAGTTCTCGTGATAATTGCTCGCCGTCACCACCGGGCATATCGCCGCCAGGTGCGGTGGATGCGTTACCGCGGCAAGCATCTGCGTAGCGCCCACATACGAGCCGCCAAACATTCCCACCTTGCCATTCGAATCAGGCAGCCCCGCAACCCACTCCACCGTGTCGTATCCATCGTTCATTTCGTTTTTGAACGGGTACCAGTCGCCATCCGAGCTATATCTCCCTCGCACATCCTGCACCACCACCATGTAGCCGCGCGAGACAGCCCGCATCGCGAACGGAACGGCGCCATCCTTGTTGTATGGCGTCCGCTCCAGCAGAACTGGATATTTGCCCTCGGCCGCCGGCCTGTAGATATCTGCGCGCAACACCACGCCATCGCGCGTCGTCATCAGCACGCCATGCTCCACGCGCGGAACAGGCGACTCTTGTCCCCACACTTTGCCCGAAGACAGCAACACTGCCGTCATCCATAGGCCGCAAAATACTCCGCGGCGCGAAACCCATCTACTCATTCGCATCCCCAAAAAGAACTCCCTTGTATGTTTCGAATTCGCCTATCGCGCCCCGGTCGATTCCACCACCGCCGCTTCGCTCTCCAATGCAGTCGCAGCTTCCACCACAACGGTCTTGCCATTCGTGCCACCGTTCTCAATCACCGGCAGAGAAAGCAAAAAGCGCGCACCCTGGGGTGCATTCGCTTCCGCACGAATTGATCCATGATGCTCTTGCGCAATCTTGGCCGCAATCGAGAGACCCAGCCCGGTGCCCCGCTGCTTCGTCGAATAGAAAGGCAAAAACAGCCGCTCCTGTATCTCTTCCGTCAATCCATGGCCGGTATCGCAGACAGCAACTTCAATCGACATGCCGTCCTCGCTCAGTCCCGTCATCACCGTCAGCACACGCAGCAGGCTCGTCTGCATTGCCTCCGCCGCGTTATCGATGAGGTTCGCAAGCGCGCGCTTCACCGCATCCGGATCAGCCATCACCTGCGGCAGTCCAGGCTCGAGCATCTTGCGCAGCGTAATCCCCTCGAGCCGCCCAGAGAAAAGCAGCAGCGCATCGTCGGCAATCTGATTCATATCGGATGGGCGTGGCTGCGGAGCCGGAAACTGAGCCAGCGCCGCAAACTGATCCACCAGCAAACGCAGCGTGCCCACGCACCCAAGAATCACTTCACTGCACTTGCGGATTACGCTTGGCGACTCATCCGTCGGGCGATCCAGATGCTTGCGAATTCTCTCTGCCGAGAGCGCAATGGGCGTAAGCGGGTTCTTGATCTCATGCGCCACTCGCTGCGCCACTTCTTTCCAAGCCAACTGCCGCTGTGCCCTCAGGAGTTCGGTCGTATCCTCAACGACAAGCACTGCCCCTTGCCGCCCGCCAGATTCCATCCCAGGACCAAGTTCCAGCCGCGCGCTCGTGACAGCGAGATGGATCAACCGCCCGTGTACATGCGTCTCCACTTCAATGGATGCCGCTCCCATACGATGGCTGCGGCGAATCACTCGCGCGAGATCTTCGCTGCAATCCGCTGGGAATAAGGCCTCAATCGGACGGCCACTCAGATCAGATTCCTCGCGTCGTCCGATCAACGCGGCAAAGGCCCGGTTGGCCAGCAGAATCGCTCCGCTCTTATCCAGCGTGACCACTCCGCTCGGAATCGTCTCTAGGATCGTCTCCAGTTCGCGCCGTCTCTCTTCGAGAGCCTGGTTCGCCGCCGACAATTGTTCTCGCGAACTCTCCGCCATATGGCGGCTGGTCTCCAGATCCTGCGCCATGTGATTGAAGGCGCGCACCAGCTCCGACATCTCTCCGCTCGAGTCAACCGCGACGCGTTGCTGCAGTTGGCCATCGGCAATCTCGTCCATCGCATCGGCCAGCGCTTCCACGGGTCGCGTGATCTGTTTCGACAGGAACACAGCCAGCCAGATGCTGCTGAAAAAGACCAACGTTGTGATGACCAGCAGGATGATGAAATAAGTGGTCCGAATGCTGTTGCGCGACCGGAAGAGAGCCCAGTATTCCGCCGCGCCAGCGCGAATCTGGCTGGCCGTCTCGCTCAGTCCCTGCGGCATCGGTAGACCCACCACCACCAGCCGCCCTCCCGGCGTAACCGCTATGCCCGAGGCAAATTCCCGCTTCTCGCGTCCGCTCTGCACAATCAAAATTGGCTCATCGTTGCGTTGCGCCACCGTGAGCACATCGGCAAGCACCGGACCTGCAAGCGGAATCGTCTCGGCCTTGCCATCATCCAGCCATGGCAGCATGCTGCGCTTGCTGCTGTCATTCGGCAGTTGATATCCCAGGACTCCCTGCTTGTCCGGCCCATACACGGCCACAAAGCCGCCTTCGAGCGTGATGCGGCGCGAATGAATCTCGGCATTGGCAGCAGCCACATCCTTATCCAGCGCACCTGAACCTGCAATCGCTTCGGCCTCAAGGCGCGCATTGGAAGCGGCATAGTGCGCCAGTTCCAGCACCACACGGGTCGAGTCTTCGCGCAACTCCGAAGTAGGTTGCGAAAACCAGCGATCCACCGAATGATTCATCAGGCCAAAGCTGAACAGAAACATGAAGCCAGCCGGGGCCAGCGCAATCAGCGCCGCACCCAGCGCCATGCGCGTCCTGAGACGCGAGCCAAGAGTGCGGCTGCGTTCATCCGCAAAAAGCTTCAGGATGTTTCGAATCAGCAGTACCAGCAGCGCCAGCAATAGCAAAAAGACCACCACTGACAGCGCTGTAAAGACAAGGACATCACCCGAAGTCTGCGGCGACAGGAATGGAACCCGGCTCGTGTTGAAGGCCTGCAAAGCCGCCAGCGCGGCCGAGATCACAAATGCCCCTGCGGCAAGCCATGCGATCGTACGTCCGCGGGAACTGCCAAAAAGTGACATGCCGAGATTATAGGCCGACCCAGCCTTCGAAGGCGGCTCGAATCTTGGCGGCGAGTCATCCTGCGAAATCAGCGACAACCGCTCAAAGCCATCCTAGGCCAAGCGAAGCCCGGTCCACATCCAGCTAAAATACCTGCATGAACGAGTTAGCCCGCGCACTCATCTCCAACAGCGCCTTTGCCCCGCCCAAAAACATCCTGCAGGCCATCCCCGGCGCTGCCGTCCACGAGAAGCCGTCCACCGCGGCCGGCAGCGCGCCCCGCTCCATCTACGACGAAGTCTGGCACATGGCCTTCTGGCAGGACGTCACCCTCGACTGGGTGCAAGGGAAACCAACCCCCTATCCAGTCCACGCCTCCGAAGGATTCCCGACCGACTTCAGCGAATCCTGGGACAACCTGCGCGACAGATTCCTCGCGGGAACGCAGAATGCCGCCGCCATCGCCAACGACACCGAGCACCTCGAGCAAACCGTCGCCTGCCCTCGCCACAATGAACCTAACAGAACCATGACCGTCCGCGAGCAACTAGAGAGCCTCGCCGCCCACAACGCCTATCACCTCGGCCGCATTGTCCTGATGCGCCAGCTTCTCAACAACTGGCCCCCACCCGACGGCGGCGACAGCTGGTAAGTTCAGCGCATTGCCGCTCCCGAGCGCGTCACAGTTCACACTCCACACTAGCCTTCAGATCTGCGAACTCCCCATCGGCGCCAGCACCAGATTCGTGATGTTGCTCACCGTAGGCTCAAACCCATAGCGCGGATCAGCCGAAAGCTTCTTCCACTCCGGATTGTTCCCGAACGCCGCCCACTTGTCGTTTAGCTGCTCCAGGCTATCCATGCTCAGCATGTAAGTCAGGCAAGGCATCCGCGGCCCGACCAGCATGTCTCCGTAAAACACCGAATGCAGCCCAGCTGATTTGAAGAAATCGAATTCACCGTGGTGGAACATATCCACCTTCACCACATGGTCGCGATAACTCGGGCTCTCGTAAGTCCGCATCTGAAAAATGCGTTTTCCCTTGGTCGCCGAAGCCTCCGGCGGCGTGATCTTCGGCCATCCTGCAAAGGCAATATATAACGCACTCTCGACACGCTGAAAAGAGGGGTCCTTCGCCGGCGCGCTCCACCATGGCTCCCCGGCCTTCTGAAACTCTGCGTCCTCATTCAAATGCAAGTCCGCAGTCACCAGCGCCTCGACCGAGTTCCCCGGAATGAGCAGATAATTCACCGGCGTCTCCGCCCCAAAGGTCAAGGAAAACGCCCCGATTGGCCCGAAACCCAACCGGCCCAACGCAGGAATCAGCGCCTGCTCAAAGTAACGCGAAGTGAGCGCCGGCTCCGGCCCGTTGAACAGCTTGTATTGGCGAATCTGGTAAAACTCGCGCCCGGTCGCAGCGGCGCTCTGTGCCTTGGCATCGCGCGCCAGAGCTAGAGCAGAAGTAGCAAGTGAAGCAGCAAGAAACTGACGCCGTTTCATTCTTATCCCCCAGTTTAAATTTCCGTACAGTGGCTATAGCAAGGTCTAGATCCAAACATCGTTCTGAGCTGTCCGTTCACCACCCGCGTGGCCAGTGTTGAGCACACCCCGCGGCTCAATAATCATCAACTTCACTTCACTCTCAGCGACCGGTTTGTGTTCCACTCCCCTGGGAACAACAAACATCTCTCCCGGTCCAAGCTGCACCGAGCCGTCACGAAAATCGATCTGCAAATTCCCCTCGATCACCACGAAGGTTTCATCCGTGTCCCTGTGATCGTGCCAGACAAATTCACCTTCCACCTTAGAGAGCTTGAATTGATAGTCGTTCATCTCAGCCACGACCTTCGGCTGCCAGCGGTCCGTGAACATATCAAATTTCTCCGCCAGATTGATGCCTTTGTAATCCATGAGGTCCTCCTAACCAATCACGCTCGCCGGTGCAGTCCACTCGCGCTCCTGCGACTCCGCAACCCCGCGATGCGTCAGCGTTCCTTTCCACACATTCAACCCCTCAGCCAGGCCCGCGTCCTGCTTCAGAGCCTCGGCCGCGCCAAGGTTCGCAATTCGCATTAAATAAGGGAATGTCGCGTTGGTTAATCCCAGCGTAGAAGTATGCGGAACCGCCCCCGGCATATTCGTCACACAGTAGTGCACCACCCCGTCTACAACGTATGACGGATCAGAGTGCGATGTTGGACGCGCCGTTTCCACACAACCTCCCTGATCGATCGCCACATCCACGATCACAGCACCCTTTTTCATCTTGCTGACCATCGCCTTGGTGACGATCTTCGGCGCCGTCGCGCCAGGGATCAGCACCCCTCCAATCACCAGATCCGCCTCGCGCGTCGCTTTCCCCACGTTGTAGCTGTTCGAAGCCAGAGTATGCAGCCGCCCCACAAAAATATCATCCAGCTCACGGAGCCGGTTCAGACTCACATCCACCAGCGTCACATGCGCGCCCATGCCAACGGCGATCTTGGCCGCATTCGTGCCCACGATCCCGCCGCCAATGATGCACACATTCGCCGGCGGCACACCCGGCACACCGCCCAGCAGAATCCCGCGGCCACCCTTTTCTTTTTCAAGATACGAAGCGCCCACCTGCACGCTCATCCGCCCCGCAACCTCGCTCATCGGCGTCAACAGCGGCAGCGTATTCGCCCGGTCGCGCACCGTCTCATAGGCAATCCCGATCACCTTGGCCTTGAGCAGAGCGTCGGTCAACCCCGGCAGTGGAGCGAGATGCAGATAGGTGAACAGCACCAACCCGTCGCGAAAGAAAACATACTCGCTCTCGATCGGCTCCTTCACCTTGACAACGGTCTCGGCATTGGCCCAGACATGCCCGGCCTCGCCCACAATCTCAGCGCCAGCATCCTGATATTCATGGTCAGGAAACCCAGACTGCGCGCCTGCATGCGTCTCCACCAGCACCGTATGCCCAGCCTCCACCAGCGCCTTTGCGCCCGCGGGAGTAACCCCCACCCGGGCTTCGTGATCCTTAATTTCCTTCGGTACGCCAATGATCATTGAGCAATCTCCCTATTCCCTATCCAGGATCCAGCCTGAAATTCGCACTGGCCATAATTGTAGATGCCCACCCGCAGCCCAGGCTGCGAATCGCATCCCAGCCGCCCCAAACACTGAATCTGCCTCCCATCTGTTTTTCTTCCCCAATTCACAATCCCAGTGCATTCTTGAATCTATGCCGTCTCGATTGCTTCACTACGCCTTTTGCTTTTTCGCCTTGGCCACCGTCACCCTCCCAGCAATCACCCAGACCAGTATTCAAGCAATCCTGCCCAATGGCCGCCAGATTCGCCCCGCCGGCAACTGGATCCCGCTCGCCCCCTACCCATTCGCCATCGCCCTCAAGCCGGACGGTTCCCAGGCAGCCATCCCATCCATAGGCTTCCCGTTCGCCCTCAACGTCATCGACCACCCCGACACCCCTGCCCCGTCCGTGCGCCGAATGCCCAACGGCGAAGACAGCGACCCGGCCATCGAAACCCACGCCGGCCTCGCCTACTCCAAGGATGGCCAGATCCTCTACGTCGCCACCGGCAACTCCGGCAAGATCGCGCTTTACTCCACTACCGACTGGCATCCGCTGTCTCAAATCTCGCTCGACCAGAAAATACGCGACACCGACTTCGCCCACAGCTTCGCCGCAACCGTCCTGCTCTCTACCGACGGCCACACCCTCTACGCTCTGGACCAGGCCAACTGGCGCGTCGCCATCCTCGACGTCTCGGACCCGGCAGTGGTCAAAATCATCGCATCCATCGACACCGGAGTCTTTCCCTTCGGCGCAGCGCTTTCGCCCGACGGAACGCGCCTCTACGTCACCAACACTGGACTCTTCGAATACTCCCTGATCCCCGGCGCAAAGAAAGAAGATGAGCTCGGCACCGGACTCAAGTTCGCCCCTTTCGGCTACCCTTCCAAGGAAGCGCGCGAAGGAAACACCGTGGACAATCGCAGAATCCCCGGCCTCGGCGACGAAAACTCCACCCGCGGCAGCTCCCTCTGGACCTACGACATCCACGACCCCGCGCATCCAGCCATCACCGCCAAGCTGCGCCTCGGCGACCGTATTACAGAGACCTCGAATGGAGATGTAGGCGGCGCAGCCCCCACCGGAGTAGCTGCCGGCGCCGACGCCGTCTTCGTCTCTCTCGCTCACCAGGACTCCATCGCCAGGATCAGCCCCGATGGCGCAAAGCTCCTCGCCGAAACCCCGCTCACCCCATTCGCCGGCGCAAAATTTCAGGACGCACAGGGACGCCCGCTCCGCGGCATCATGCCCAGCGGTCTAGCCCTGCGCGACGGCAAGCTATTCGCCGCAGAATCTGGCATCGATGCCGTAGCCGTAATCGACACCGCAACCATGCAGGTTCTCGAACACATCCCCGCCGGCTGGAACCCCAGCGCAGTCGCTCTCTCACCCGACGGCAAGACCCTCTACATCGTCAACAGCAAGGGCAAGGGCGCAGGTCCTAATGCCGGCAAACTCCACCCCGAAAACTCACCGACTTACGTCGGAGCGCTCGAATACGGCAGCCTCACCGCCGTAAACCTCGCCAACTTGCCCGACGCGCAATCCCTCACCAGCAGCGTCCTCGCCAACAACACCTACGCCATCGACAACCATCCGCCGCTGCCTCGTCTCAAGCACTGCTTCCTCGTCATACGCGAAAACCGCACGTATGACGAAATCCTCGGCGACATCGCCAACGCCAACGGCGATCCAAACCTCGCTCGCTACGGCATCGATGGCTGGGCCGAAGAGGTCGGCCGCCACTCGCGCGGCGGCACCAAGACTCAGGCCGGTCCCGTCCTCGACCACTTGAAAGTCACCCCAAATCTTCATGCCCTCGCCCAGCACTACGCCATCAGCGACAACTTCTATGTCGACTCCGACGTCTCCGCCGACGGCCATCGCTGGGTCGTCGGCATCAACCCCACTCCCTTCTTCAACACCGCCTGGACCAGTGGTTACGGAGGCCGCCGCACCGGCGACGCCACAGCAGCCGAGCCCGGCCGCCGCGCTCTATTCGGAGGGGCAGATGGTCCCATGCCCGAAGATGAGCCCCAATTCGGCTCTCTTTGGGAACACATCGCCGACTCCGGCCTCGGCATCCTCAACTACGGCGAGGGCCTCGAAATCGAAGGCAACGACGAGCTCGACGGATCGGCTCCCGAAGGCCAGCGCCTCTTCCTCAACGCCCCAGTACCCAAACCCATCTTCGAATCCAGCGACCGCCGCTTCCCCACCTTCAACCTCGGCATCCCCGATCAATTCCGATTTGAAGAATTCAAACGCGACTTCACCCGCCGCTCGGCTTTGGACAAAATCCCCGGCCTGATCGTCATTC
>Ga0302316_10003105_pt1 | contig 11510 bp, 10 predicted proteins | sample III_Palsa_N3_2_FD_200456 | JGI IMG/M metagenome (GOLD analysis project Ga0302316, IMG submission 200456) | Peat permafrost microbial communities from Stordalen Mire near Abisko, Sweden - III_Palsa_N3_2 | ecosystem: Environmental > Terrestrial > Soil > Palsa > Peat permafrost | place: Sweden... | reverse complement strand
TCGCCACCGGCTCCGACGCCCGCATGTTGCCCGGCTACAAGGCCGACGACACCATCCTCACCAACATCGAGATCCTCTCTCTCGGCACCTTTCCGAAGTCGCTCATCGTCATCGGCTCCGGCGCGGTTGGTGTCGAGTTCGCATCGGTCTTCAAGAGCTTCGGCGCGGAGGTCACCATCCTCGAAGCCCTGCCACGCATCGTCCCCGTCGAAGACGAAGAGGTCTCCAAAGAACTCACCCGCGCCTACAAGAAGCGCGGCATCGACATCAACGTCTCCTGCAAGGTCGAAAAAATCGAGAAGACCAAAACAGGAGTAAAGATCAGCTTCACCGACTCCACCGGCAAGCCCCAGGTCAAGGAAGCTGAAAAAGTCCTCGTAGCCGTTGGCCGCGGCCCACGCACCTACGACGCCGGCCTCGACAAGACCAACATCCAGCTCGACCGCGCCTTCGTCCCCGTAAACGAATGGATGGAGACCTCCGAACCCGGCGTCTACGCCATCGGAGACATCGTCGCCGGCCTGCCGCAACTGGCCCACGTCGGCGCCATGGCCGGCGTCGTCGTCGCCTCAAAGGCCGCCGGCAAGTACGCCCGCGCCGTCCGCAAAGACCGCGTCCCAGGCTGCACCTACTGCGACCCCCAAATCGGCAGCGTCGGCCTCACCGAAGCCCAAGCCAAGGAAAAGGGATACCAGGTCAAGGTCGGCAAGTTCCCCTTCGTCGGCAACTCGAAAGCCACCATCCTCGACTCGCACGACGGCTTCGTAAAGGTCGTCTCCGACGCCAAGTACGGCGAAGTCCTCGGCGTCCACATCATCGGCCCCAACGCCACGGAGCTCATCGCCGAGTGCGTCGTCGCCATGGAACTCGAAGCCACGGTCGAAGAACTAATGTTCACCATCCACGCCCACCCCACGCTCTCCGAAAGCCTGCTCGACGGCTTCTCCAGCGTGGAAGGCATGGCAATCAACGTCTAAACCCGTCAGAGTTTGCCAAGATAAAGGCAGACTCTATACACTCGGCTGCAAGACACCACGTACCCTCTAGTCGTCCCCTCCCGAGCTTTACGGCTTACGTGTGTGTGCGTGGTGTCTTACCTCTCCTTTTAGCCTCAGCAACTCTCTTACAGCTTGCTGGCTTCCCCAATGCACATCCACCTTCTCCAACCCGGCCGCATCTCCTACGCCGAAGGCCTCCGCCTCCAGGCCGAAGTCGTCGCCGCCCGCAAAGCCAACCGCATCGGCGACACCCTCATCCTCCTCGAGCACCCACCCGTCCTCACCCTCGGCCGCAACGCGACCCGCGCCAACATCCTCGCCTCCGACGAGCTCCTCGCCCAAAAGCACGTCGAAATCCACGACATCAACCGCGGCGGCGACGTCACCTACCACGGCCCCGGCCAGCTCGTCGGCTACCCCATCTTCGATCTCCGCGGCGACTGGCCCGGCAAAAACGGCCCCGGCTTGACCCGGAAACACCTCGGGCCCGTAGACTTCGTCCGCCTCATGGAAGAAGCCCTCATCCTCACCTGCAAAGACTTCGGCGTCCCCGCGCAGCGTATCTGCAAACTAACCGGCGTCTGGACCCTCGCCGGCGGCACCATCCGCGAAAAGAAGATCGCCGCCATCGGCATCCACGTCTCACAAGCGGTCACCTCGCACGGCTTCGCCCTCAACGTCACCACCGACCTCCGCGACTTCGACCTCATCGTCCCCTGCGGCATCACCGACCGCACGGTAACCTCACTCGAACTCGAATCCCGCCATACCCCACCGCCAACTCTCGCCCAGGCATCCAACGCCGTCGCCGCCAATTTCGGCCGTGTCTTCCATCGCCAGATCCTCGCCGCCAACTCACTAGATGAGCTTCTCTCCGCCAGGATCTAGTTTGTCGTTCAGTTCAACGCACCACGTATTTGCGGAGCCGTTGAACCGGCAGCTCCATAAGATGCAGGCTCGCAACGCAAACGATAAGGGTCGCCGCAATGGTGAACAGGCACCTGAACATAAAGCGGGACCAGGTAAACGCCGTAGAACCTATGTATCTATCGAAAATATAAAGAAAAAATGCGTGATACATATACATGCTGTAGCTAATCGAACCAAGAAACAACAGTGGCGCCGAGCGCAGCCAATGGGTCCACCGTGATCCCGGATGGTAAAGGATGTAGCGGATCGCACGATACGCTAGGTAGTTAGTCGTCAAGAGCACAAACGCAGCTCTCTTATGCGCCATATTGCCCGCAAGGGCGAAAATCTCATAAGCCGAGGCAACAATAAGGCATCCGCGACCGTGAAATATCCCTAGAAACCGTCGCACAAACGGCGTAGCTCCCTCGCCTTCTGTCATCCACTCACAAGCCAACAGCGCCCCCATCGCCAGGCCGTCGAATTCATACCAACTGCTCCGCGACGAAAAATTAACCGGCGAAGTAATTACTTCGAATGTGCGCAGCCCGCCAGAAAATACCATCAGCACAATACAAGTGCGGTAGATATTCGCAAGAGAGAGGCGTCGAATAACCTGCGGCCAAACGAGATAGAACTGTTCCTCAATCGACAGGGTCCAAGCCGGACCGGTGTCTGCAACATGAAACTTATCGTCGAAGTTCACAAGAAAAATCAGTGCGAGAAATACATAGCCGTGGCTTCCTGGAATGAGGAACCACATAACAAGCAAATGCACCAGATACACCGGTTGAATGCGAAGAACGCGCTTCCAGTAGAAGTTACGGAAGAAGTATGGTTTCTCTTTGTCAGCCAGCAGCAACGACGTAATCAGGAAGCCCGAAAGCACAAAGAACACGTTGACGCCGAACAGTCCGAAGTCCGCAAAATGCAGTAGTAATCGCCACGATAGTGGTTGCAACGTACCCCACGGATTTAGTCTCGTGGTACGCACAAGATGTAGCACCAGTACGGCAACCGAGGCACATCCTCGCATACCATCCAATTCTCTGACATGCTTTAGGCCCTTCTTCAATGCTGGTCTCCGGGCATTAACTTCCCCCGAGTAGAAGGGAGTCTTGAATAAAAACATCAGGCTGACTGGTCGGATCGTGGCACTGGAGGGACAATCTCATCATAACAAGTGCCTACAGCCCAATTCCTTTCCCCCACCGGCAACGTCCACGCCGAGATCCCTCCGCTTAGGAGCACCTGAAATGCCGCGCCTATAACCGAACGGCACCCTCTGCCAACCGACTTTCCACAGGCATATAATCTGACTCGCTGCGCTTTTTTGCGCCTCAAACCCAAGTTTCGGAGAACCGCTCCACATGCCGACCGACGTAGTCATGCCCCAGATGGGCGAATCCATCACCGAAGGCACTCTCACCAAGTGGCTCAAGAAGCCCGGCGACACCGTCGCCCGCGACGAACCCCTCTTCGAAATCTCCACCGACAAAGTCGACGCCGAGATCCCCTCACCCGTAGCCGGCATCCTCGGCGACATCAAGGTTCAGGAAGGCACCACCGTCAACGTCGGGGCCCTCGTCTGCACCATCAGCGAAGAAGGCGGAGCAGCCGCCAAACCTGCCGCCGTTCCAGCCTCTGCACCGGCATCGGCGAACGCGCTCCCCATCAAGGAAGACTCCGTCACTCCCTCCGGAGCCGATATGGCCACCATTGACGCCCTCGAGACCGCCGAAGCCATGGCCCCCGCCTCCACGGGCCCCGGAACCGAGATCCCCATGCCTCAGATGGGCGAATCCATCACCGAAGGCACCATCACCAAGTGGCTCAAGAAGGTCGGCGACACCGTCGCCCGCGACGAACCCCTCTTCGAGATCTCCACCGACAAAGTCGACGCCGAGATTCCCTCACCCATCGCCGGCGTCCTCACCGAAATCAAAGTCCCCGAAGGCTCCACGGTCACCATCAACACCATCGTCGCCGTAGTAGGAGGAGGCAGCACCGCCGCACCAGCAGCCGCAAAGCCTGCTCCCGCAGCAGCCACGCCAGCCGCAACCCCAGCCCCCGCGAAGCCCGCAACTCCAGCAGCAGCAGCCTCCACCGAGGGCCTCCGCTCCTCGCCGCTCGTCCGCAAGATCGCCTCCGAAAACAACGTCGATCTCTCGACCGTCCCCGGCACCGGCGCCTCCGGCCGCATCACCAAGCAGGACATCACCACCCACCTCGAAGGCGGCGGCGCAAAAGCAGCCCCCGCAGCCGCAGCACCGGCAGCAGCTTCCAAGCCTGCTGCTCCCTCCGCACCGCAGCCACAGCCCGGCGAACTCGTCCCACTCAGCAAGATGCGCAGCATCATCGCCAAGCGCATGGTCGAGTCCAAAGCCACCAGTCCTCACGTCCACACCATCTTCAAGGTGGACATGACCCGCATCGTCAAGCTCCGCGAAAAAGAGAAGAACAAGTACGAGCAGCGCAACGGCGTCAAGCTCACCTACATGCCCTTCATCACTCGCGCGGCCATCCAGGCCCTCCGCAAGCACCCCATCGTCAACGCGTCGATGCAGGGCGAAGCCATCCTCTACAACAAGAACATCAACATCGGCATCGCCGTCGCGCTCGACTGGGGCCTCATCGTCCCGGTCATCAAGCAGACCGAAGAGAAGAACTTCCTCGGCATCGCCCGCGCCATCGTCGACGTAGCCGACCGCGCCCGCAACAAGAAGCTCGCCCCCGACGAAGTCTCCGGCGGCACCTTCACCCTAACCAACTCCGGCATCTTCGGCGAGCAGTTCGGCACCCCCATCATCGCCCAGCCACAGTCCGCCATCCTCGGCATCGGCGGCCTCAACAAAGAAGCCGTAGTCCTCACCGACAAAGACGGCCAGGACACCATCGCCATCCGCTCGATCCAGCGCTTCACCCTCGGCTTCGACCACCGCACCATCGACGGAGCCGACGCCGGCAAATTCATGTCCGACTTCAAGGCCTACCTCGAAAACTGGTCCGAAGACATCGGATAACCAAACATCCTCAACACAAAAAGCGGCAGACCCCACAAAGTCTGCCGCTTTTGCTTTTGCTGCTCTGTTGCCCTTGCTTTTTTAGTTGTCATTCTGAGCGCAGCGAACGAACCTGCTTCCTCCCGTTCTTCGCATGCACCACCACAAACGATCAGAAGAAACCGCTAAATCGTAATCCCCAATGCCTTAAGATCATTCACGATTACGCCATCCCCCGTCTTAGCATCCGCAATCAACTGTTCGATATCCGCAATCACCGCCTCATCCAGCGTCAGCGAAAACCCCTTCGCCACACCCGCCGCACTCGCATCCTTCACCGCCTTGATCGCATCCGCCCCAATCGCCAGCAACACAGCTCGCGTCTGCGGACTCGAGAGTATCAACCAAGCCTGCTTCGCCATCTTGAAGTCATTCGACAGCTTCGTATAAAAACCCTTCAAATCATCCCCCACCGCAGCAAGTACCGTCACAACACTCATCCCATTCTCCTTATCGTTAGACCTTCGTGAAACATCCAGCCTCTAGCGCCCACCCCAAACACGCCGCGTACCCCGCGAACGCAGCGTTCGCAGTTTGCAACCGAGAGCATTCACCCACACCTGACTACTTCTTACTCAACCAGGCAATCCCCAAATGCAGCAGCGTCAACAACCCACCAAACGCCCCGGCAAGCCCCTTCAACCGCTGCACACTTCGTTCATGCGAATCCACCCGCATCTCCAACTGGTTCAACCTCCCCGGCTGCCCAATCCCCATAAGCTGATGCATCTGCGACTTCAACACACTCAACTCCTCCAGCACCCTAGCCTCAAAATCCGTCACCCCTCACCTCGTCTCCTACTCCCTATTCCCTACTCCCTATTCCCTGCTCCTACCCCACCGGCCAATTCACAAACACCGCACTAGAAAACCGCGAATACACCGGCGGCGTACTCGCGTCATACATCCTCACGTAATACCGCTCCACCTGCGCCGCCCTCGGAATCGAAAAGCTCCTCACGCTACTCCGCAGCACCAGGTCCACACCATCCACACCCACGCCGAAGCTCCAATCCTTCCGCCTCACCTCAAACCCACCGCCTGCAGGCGGAGCCGTTCCAGCATCCACCTGCAGCGCAGTCCCCGTTATTCCGGTGCCGGCCACGCTCGTCAGAGCAAGCTGCTGCAGGTTCGCAAGCACCTCACCTCCCGAGCCCGACGCTGTCTGCGGCAATATCGCATCAGCCGCAATCTCTTCACTCAACCGGAGCCCGATCCCATCGGTCCACTCCGTCGCCCAGTCATTCGCAAACGCGATCTTGTACGTCCTCACCTCCGGCACAGCGCCGCCATCTTCGGCAACAACACTCCGCACCAGGAACGAAGAAGTAACTCCCGCACTCGTCACACTCAACACATCTCCCGGCCAGATATCTGACGCCGGATTCACACACGCATACGTCCCCGCCACCGCCGCAGTCCTCGAAGTAGCAAACGCCAAAATCGCCTCCGCCGCACTCTCGCAATCCGCACTGCTCCTAGCGATAGGCTCCAACACCTTCCCCAGCCACCGACACGTCCCACTAGCACCACCCGCCGCCTCAGCCGCAACACTAGCCGCATCTTCCAGCCTCGCCACCGACCTCTGCGACCCGCGATACATCACCGCCACACGCTCTCCCGCCACCGGAACACGCCCCGCAAAGAACGTAACCTTCCCCACCGTCCCCGCAGCCGTCCCATACGAAACCTCACAGTCCACACCCTGCCCGGCACTGCCCACCAACCGCGTCTGCAACACCCCACTCGGCAGCGTACTCACCACCCACATCGACCCCGGCCGAGTCACACTAACACCAGCCACCGACCCAAACATCTGCGTCGCATTCGCCGCCACAAACACACAAGTAGCAGGCGTCCCCACCACCGCCCCACCAGCAGCAGCCGAGTCATACAACACCGTAGCCGGAGTATTCGAAGCCGCACCTTCATCCACCAACTCAAACACCACATCCATCGGCGCACTCACGCCACTCGCGCTACCAAACCCCTCCACCACGCCATCGACCATGCAGTAGTACCGCTGCATCACCCGCTGCATCTCCACACAATGCAGCCTCATCCGCAGCGTATACAAATGCCCCACCACAGGCGTAAACACGGTCCCCGCCTCAACCCCATTCACCACCGGCACAACCTGCGTCACACCCCCACCGGTACTCACACTCTGCCTCACGCGAAACCCCGCAAAGCAGTTCGCAGCGGTGGTCACACCCGCATACATCCCACCCAACATCCCATCGCAACCCGCACCCAGCGCCACGCCGCCCAGCTCCACCAGCAGACTCCCACCCATCTCAACAGCATCCATCGCCGCCAGCGTAGTAGCCCCATCCACACCAGTGCCGCCATTCATCGTCAGCCCCGCCGAAGTCAACGACAGATGACTCCCCGGATCACTCACCATCCACACAGTCGAGTCAAACGCAGCGCCCGTAAAGCTGTCGTCAACCAACGTCCGATTCGTCCCCCGAAACGCCGCCTCACTCAGCTCAAACACAGTCGTCGAGCCATCCCCCATAAAGCTCTCTTGCACATAAGCCGCCGGCTCCTCCGCACCCGACACCGTCACATCATTCGCCAGCTCCCTCACCGCACTCGTAGCCAGCTCCGCAATCGAAAGCGTTCCCGCCGCATCGCTGAACGCATGCGTCACCGACCCCGCCGGCTGCAACAGCACCACCCCATCCATCGCCCGATACCCCGCATAAGCAGCGCTCGAAGCCGCACCCGCATTCACGCTCCACGCCGCCGCCGGCTTAACCGCAAACGCCCCCGTAGCCAAAACCGTCGCACCACCAGCAACCGTCAACGCAGCAGCACCACCCGCCTGCACCCGTCCGGTCAACTGCTGCACCAACGCACTCCCACTCAACCCCATAGCCAACGCATCGTTCGTCCCCGCACCCGACCCCAACTTATCCAGCAGCCACTCATCGCTAACTGCCGAAACCCGCGCCTGGTACGCCGCCCCCGCCAGACCCTCACCCACATAAACCTGCACCGGCTCGGTAGCCACATAGCCAGTAAACAAAACAGTAGCCGCAGCATCGTAAGCCGTAACCACCACCCGAGCCTTCCTCACCGGCACCTTCAACCCACCCACACCTGCCAGCAACTGCATCGTGCACCGCGAAGGCACATTCAACCCTCGCTGCACCGTCACTAACCCATCCGCCGCCACCGCGCCCGAATAGTCCACCGCCCCCAACCCATCCAGATTGTCGATAGTAATCCGCAAAACCCCACCCCTTTCTTGCTCGTCATTCTGAGCGCAGCGAAGAATCTCTGTATTGGCACTTGCACTCTCCCGTTCTTCGCCAACCCAGCCACAACACTGGGTGCCCTACCCTTTGCGCTTTTGCAAAGGGTGGGGTATCGCGAAGCGACCGCTCTCCTCAACCCGCCACATAACTCCTGAAGCAAACCACCGTCTCCCCATCCACCGCATCCACCACCGGCAACGCCCGAAACTCCCCCGCCAGCCTTGCCTTCTCATACCCACCCAACGAAGCGCTCACATCCTCACGAATCCCAACCGCCGTCTGCAGCCGCGGATAGTGCCAAACAACCCGCTCCCCCTGCTGCCCCTCACCCACAAACAACCCCGACCACTCCTGAAAAAAACTTGATCCCTCACGATCGCAAAACCCAACCACCCCACTAACCTTCATCGCACTCGCCGGAACCCCCGCCAACAACGGCCCTTCCAACGTCAACGCCCCAGTAGCAATCGAAGCAACCCGCCCCACATTCAACGTCACACGCCTCACATAATCCACATCCGTCAACGCCGTCTTAACATAAGCCCCACTCAACCCCGCCCCAACAAACCCAGTAGCCCCCGCATAGTCCACATCGACAGCCACCAACTCCCCCACAGCAAACGAAACAGCAGCCGTAGCTCCCACCTGCAACACCGTCGCCGTAGATCCCGAGCCCAGCGCCACAGCACCCACCGCAACACCAGCAGCAGCCTTCAACAGATTCATCTGCTGCGTCCCGCTAGCCAGCGCCATCTGCACCTTCCCCCAGCTCTCAAACGCAAACCCGACAGTAGCTTCAATCTCCGTCCTCACCTGCATCTGCGTCGTCGCCGGAGCGCCCGATCGCAGCGCCACCACCTTCGTCCCACACTTCCTCACAAACCCGTCAATCCACCCCAGGCTCACCCACGGCGCCGGAGGACTATCCAGCACAAACCCGCCACTCTGCGCCGCATCGAAGATCGTCGGCCCCTCATACGTCCCCACCCCACGCACCACCGGCGCAAAGTAAGCCCGCACCCGCTTCACCACAGGCGACATCACTTCACTCATAGCTCACCCGCCTCCTGATAACTCATCACCTCCACCGTCGCCACGCGCTTCAACCTCTCACCCTCCACCGTCACCACACCAAACCCCACATCGCCCCACCAGATGTTGGTCTTCATCGCCGTAACAGTCTTGCCAAACGCTAAACCGGAATAGTTCATCTTCAACGCCGTCTGTGGCCAACCCTTCATCGCCGCAAGCAACTCCCCATCCATCGCCGCCACCATCCGTCCACGATCCATCCCCGCATTCAACGCCGTCCCCGCCGTCTCATACTCAATCACACAACGCATCGCCACCATCGGCATCGCACCATCAACATCGATCTCGCTCTCACCCCAGCTCAACCGAAAGCAATCCACCACACTCGCCGCCGACACCAGCTCATTCTCAACAACCATCACCCCCGGCCGTACCACCCCCCGCAGCACAATCGTCCGCTCCGGATTTCCCACCGCCACCCGCCCCCGCAGCACCTCATAAAACGTATCCTTCGCATTCCGCACACAAACCTCTTTCCCCCACCCAAAATCTTGTCATTTCGACCGGAGCGCAGCGAAGTGGAGAAACCCCTGTATTGGCACTTGTTCTTGCTGTTGCTCGTTCTCCTCCACACCACCACACCCTCACCAAACCGGCGCCCTCAACGTCACGCAATAGCAATAAACCTCACCACGCGCCTGCGAAGCCACACACTTCTCCACCACATACACCACTCCATCGACAACAACACCCACCGCCGTCTCAAACAACACCTCAGCCGAATCAAACGCCAACGACCCCACCACCCCCGCAACCGCACTAGCCGACACCAGCAGCGTCGCCGTACTCTCTGCCTTCCGAAACACCACCGGCCCCAATTCCACATCCTGAAACTCCGGAGTAGCCAACCCCAGCTCTTCTCCCTGCGCTCCCGGCACCGCCGGCGCCGGCATCCGCAACAACACCACACGCCCGCCATTGTTCCTCAACAAAACATCAGCCGCCCTCACCATCAGCCCAACCTCTCCGCCACATAAGGCCGCAGAATCGCCTGCACCTGGCTATCGATCAGCGAGTCGCTAAAATACTGCGTCTGCAGCGTATCCATCTTGCTCGACTTCACATTCAACCCCGGCGTAGCCTGCGCATTCTTCACAATCTGCGCACAAGCCACCTTCACCGCATCCGGAACCACCGCCAGCCCCGCCGTATACGTCACCTCAGCCTCATCAAATCGCAAGCCCATCAAGCTCCCGGCAACCTCGCAACCAAACTCAAACTCCCCCGTAGGCAAGCTCACATGCAGCGTCGCAACATCCACATCCACCCACCGCCCCGGCAACCCAAACACAGTCGCAAGCTCCACCTGCATCGGCATCAACATATCCTCATGCCGCGCCCTCGCATACCGAGCCTTCACCGCATCCACACTCACCAGCGGCCCATAGCTCAACCGCACCGTCTGCGCGCGCAACGGAACCCTCATCCGCTCCGTATAACTTTGCGCCAGCAACGAAGGCCTCCGGCAATAAGCCTCCATCATCGCCGAAGCCGCAGTCACCCACGCATCGGCCGTCTCCGCCGTCAATCCAAACGCCGCATACTCCGCGGGCAACAAATATCCCATCGCAATCTCCTCCGCATCACCAACACTCTGGGTGCCCTACCCTTTGCGCTTTTGCAAAGGGTGGGGTATCGAGCAAAGCTCGACCGCTCTCGCCCACACCACCACCAAAGCAAAGGCCGGAGCACCCACCCCACTCCGGCCTCCACTGTCTACTGTCTACCCTCTACTGTTTGCTCTACCGATCCACCAGCACCTGATAATGCGCATAACCAGCACCCTTCACCACCACCGCGCCAAACTTCACCGCAACATACTGCGAAGCCAGCGAACCCGGCATACCCAGTTTGAAGATCCGCGGATTCACATCGCTCAGCCAGTGATACTCAATCAGATCCTCGGTCACAATGTAAGCCGGCAGCACAGCCGAACCCGAACCAGGAGTACCCGTATAAGGCAGCGTCCACTCCGGAATCAGCGGAATATCACCTGCCTGCGTGCTCAGCGTCTTCACCGTCAGCCCGCCTTCAATCGGCTTCGTGTTCAACACCACATTGAACTCCGACTTCATCTCGCGATCAATCAGATCCAGCAGCACCGGATTCGCATAGATAGCCGTCGGCCTCACCCCAAAGTTCGAGTTCGAAAGCATCTGCGCAATCGTCGACTTCAGCCCATC
>Ga0302316_10003103_pt1 | contig 11511 bp, 10 predicted proteins | sample III_Palsa_N3_2_FD_200456 | JGI IMG/M metagenome (GOLD analysis project Ga0302316, IMG submission 200456) | Peat permafrost microbial communities from Stordalen Mire near Abisko, Sweden - III_Palsa_N3_2 | ecosystem: Environmental > Terrestrial > Soil > Palsa > Peat permafrost | place: Sweden... | reverse complement strand
GAGCTTGGTTTCGCGTCACGTTCGGTTCAAAACAGGCCGATATACTCTCCCCATGCGTTTCTCTTCTCTCGCCCGCATCACCCTCGCCGCCACGCTTCTACCCATCCTTACCACCCCCGCCGCCCACGCCTGGGGCCGCGACGGCCACATGTTGATCAACAAACTCGCTGCTCAAAACCTTCCCAACGACGTCCCCTACTTCCTGCGCAACCCCAACGGTGTCGACGTTATGGAGTGGATGGGTCCTGAGCCTGATCGCTGGAAGCAGCGTGACGCTGAGCCCGAGCTCGTCGCCACCCAATCCCCCGACCACTTTTTCGACTATGAGTGGGGCATCTATGGCGCCACTCCTTGCGCTGCCGGAACACCCGACTGCATCGACGGCTACAACTTCCCGCGCAAGCGTTACGACTTCATCCGCAACCTCTCCGCCGCCCTTCCGCAACACCCTGAGATCAAGACCTTCGAGACCGTCGGCTTCCAACCCTGGCAAGTGGAAGAAGTCTGGGAGCGCCTCAAGTCTGACTTCCGCGAGTACCGCAAGCTCACCGCCGCCAATGGCAACACCGCGCCCATCCAGGTCGCCATCCTGTTCGACGCCGGGTGGTTAGGCCACTACGTAGCCGACGGCTCGCAGCCTCTCCACAACACCATCCAGTACAACGGCTGGACCGGCCCAAATCCCAACCACTACACCACCGAACACAAAATCCACGCGCAGTTCGAGTCCATCTTCGTCTCCGCCGACATCAAGCCATCCGATGTAGCGCCCCTCGTAGCCGCCGCCCAGTCCACCGTCATCGACGACGAGTGGACCCAATATTGGCAGTACCTCCACCACTCCAACAGCCTCGTCGAAAAAACCTACCAACTCGAGAAAGCCGGAGGATTCACCGATGCCGGCACCCCCGAAGCCAAGGCCTTCACGGTCGAGCGTCTAGCCGCCGGAGCCATCGAACTCCGCGACCTCATCAACTCCGCCTGGGTCCACTCCGCCGACCCCGTGCAGGAATACCACGGCCCCCAATAGGAGTTGTCAGTTCTCAGTTGTTAGTTCTCAGTGAAAACTCATCCGGCAGCATTTAACTGAGAACTGAGAACTAACAACTAAACACCACCGGCGTTCCTTCCCACCCTCTTTGCCATCTTCCGCAGCACCGGCTCGCTCGCCATCGCGATCAGCGGCGCCGCCACCGCTGCAAACACCGCCCACACCACTAGCGCGTGCCACTCCCACCTCCACAGCAGCCGCGTCGTGTGCCACGGATGATGCTTCGCCGCATACCAAAGCTCATGTCCCTGGAGCGGCAGCTTCTCGGTACCGAACAACACGTCGCCCAGCTTGATGAACACCGGGAACAGTAGCCACTCCAGCGGGTACACCGCGTGATTGCCCACCTGCGACGCCACGATATTCAACCGGAACAACGATGCCAGTCCTAGCGCCACCAGTGTCGTCGACCCCAGCAGCGGATTCACCCCCACTACCACCCCCAGCGCCAGCGACCACGCCAGTTTATTCGGATCGGCGCCCATCCTCAATAGGCCAATCACCGGGTTCACTATCCATCGTTGCCAAAGACTCGCCACACCCTCAGCATATCGGTACACTCACCGCAGCGTCTCTGCTGATCTCACTGACCCTTTCAAGGATCCCTGGTTTGCCCCCTCTCGGCACGTCTCTTCTCAGCACGCCCCGCCGCATCTACCGCATCCTCGCGCTCGCCGCCGTCTTCGCTTACTCCATGCTGGAAGTCCTCATCACCCGTCCGCGCACCCGCGCACTCCGCGCCGCCTGGCTCTGTCGCATCGGCCACCGCCTTCTCCGTACTCAGGACATCACCTTCACCACCGTCGGCCCCGTCCCCATGCACGGCGCCGTAATCACCAACCACCTCACTTACATCGACGTCGTCCTTCATGGCTCCATCCGCCCCTGCGTCTTCGTCTCCAAGATCGAGATCCGCAAAACTCCGGTCTTCGGCTGGGTCAGCATGATGGCCGGCACCATCTACATCGATCGCGCCTCCAGCCGCGCCCGCAGCATCACCAAGGCCGCGGAAGGCATGGCTAAGGGCTTTCGCGACAACCTCCCCGTCGTCTTCTTTCCCGAGGGCACCACCGGCGTCGGCGATGTCCCCACGCTCCCTTTTCGCAGCGGCCTTCTCCACCTCGCCATCGCCGACAAACAACCAGTCACCGCCGGCTTCATCCACTACGACCTCAGTCCCTACGACCTCGCTCGCGGTAAGTCCACCCGCAACGACGTCCACTGGGGCCATGAAACCCTCTGGCAGCACCTCTGGAACTTCGCCGATCTTCACGGCGTTCACGGCACCATAACCTTCGCCCCATCAGCCATCGTCTTCTCCGAGCTTGCCTTAAAAAACCGAAAGATCGCCGGCCACGAAGCTCAGGCCGCGATCAACGCCCTCGCAGTTCCCATCCAGCAACCTACCCCGAACCCTGGATCTTGAACCCTGGCTTTACTGGCACTGCAGCGAAGTCCACACCCCCGCCGCCGTCCCCGTCGCCCCGCCCATCTCAAGATCAATAAATCCCCCCGCCGGAATCGCTACCGCACCCATCGCTGTGCAACTCCCATTTGTAGCCGGCGAACAACTCAGCGTCGTATTCGACATCGCTCCCGGCGTTCCCGCGCGCAACGTCACCGTAATCGCCCCCGACTGCTGCGAGTACACATCCAGTTCCGTCGCCGTGCACGCTTGCGGAACCCAAGCCAGCGCCGACCCGCTCGCCTCCGTGGCACTCGCGTTCGGAGAGTTCACCGCGTAATACAGCGTGTTGTAACTCACGGCGTGATACATCGCCGCAAACGTCCCACTGCTCGTCCCGGTTCCCGAACCCAATCCTGTCCCCGGCGCTCCCTGCGGAATTCCAAAGTTCAACACCGCTGCCTGCGCCGTCCCGCTGTTGGACACAGTAGCCTGCGCTCCTGCCGCCAGCGTCGTCACCGATCCCACGCTCACCGTCGCCGCCACCCCCTGCGCTCCCGTCGCGCCTGTACCTCCCGATTGAGCAAGTACCATCCAATTCGATGGGTACAGGTCCGGTTCGGCATTACTCCCCGCCACTTGCGCCAAGTACGTCGATCCAGCGAACGTCACCGCATCATTCACCGCATACTCGGCCGCCGCCCTCCACACCCCGCGAAAGTTCATTCCCACTGCGCCTGCCACACCAGTCGCGCCCTTAGCTCCTGTCGCACCCGTAGCCCCCTGCGGCCCGGCAACTCCGGCTGCACCCGTAGCTCCAGTAACTCCCGCAACCCCCGCAGCACCCGCCTGCGCCAGTACCGCCCATGCAGCCGGATACAGATCCGGCCGCTGTCCCACATTCCCAGCCCCCACGGACAAATAGCTCCCCCCGCCATAGCTCACCGCATCATTCACCGCATAGCTCGTCCCCGAACTCCACGCCCCCTCCCACGCCAGCCCCGGCGTTCCATTCAATCCATTCGTCCCATTTACCCCCGCAGGCCCCACCGGACCAGCCGCCCCCGCAGCTCCGGTAGCTCCCTGCGATCCGGCCGCCCCGACCGCTCCCGGAATCCCCTGCGCACCCGCCGTCCCCGCAACTCCCTGCAACCCCTGCGGCCCGGTCGCTCCCACAGCTCCAGTCGCTCCGGTCAAACCCTGCGCACCCGCAGGCCCTTGAATCCCCATCGGACCGGCGACACCCTGCGGCCCTGCGGCCCCAACCATGCCTTGCGCCCCAACCGGCCCCAATGGCCCCGGGGCGCCCGCCGGCCCCGCCACACCCTGCGGGCCCACCGACGTCAACACTCCCCAATACCCCGCGCCCAACCCCGGCGTCTCCCCGACATTCCCCGCCAGCAGCGAAACCCAGCTCGCCCCGCCGAACACCACCACATCCCCCAGCGCATAGTTCCCCACTGAGCTATACGCCCCCCGATACACCAGCCCCGGACTTCCCGCAGCCCCCGTCGCCCCCAATGGCCCCATCGGTCCGACAGCCCCGGGCAGACCATCCAGCCCATTCAACCCCGCCACGCCCGGAGGCCCTTGCGACCCGGCAGCGCCCGCCGCTCCACTCGCCGCAAACATCCCCCAATCGCTCGGACTCAAACTCGGCGTATTCCCATGGTTGTTTGCTACCAACGACACCCACCCTGCCCCCTGCCACAGCACCCCCTCCGCCAGCGCATAATTCTTCGCCGAGTCATACGCTCCCACAAAAGTCATTCCCACCGGCCCCGCAGGACCCTCCGCCCCCATCGGCCCCGACAACCCCGTCGCGCCCGCCACACCCGGGATACCCTGACCGCCGGCCTCGCCCGCAATCCCCTGCGCGCCTTGCGCCCCTGTCGATCCCGGAGGCCCAACCGGCCCCAGCAACCCCTGTGCGCCCATTGGCCCCCCTGCTCCCTGCCCACCCGTCGCCCCTGCCGGTCCCTGGGCCGTCAACACTCCCCAGTACGCCGGACTCACCCCCGGCGTCTGCCCCACATTGAACCCGATCAGCGACACATAGCTCGACCCCTGAAACACCACCACATCCCCCAGCGAATAATTCCCCTGCGAGCTATACAGCCCCTGGTATGCCAACCCGGGACTTCCCACCGGCCCTGCAGCTCCCATCGGCCCCTGCGCCCCAGCCGGCCCCTGCACGCTCTTACCCATCGCACCCTGCGGCCCCGTCGCTCCCGCAATACCCTGCGGCCCGGCTGGCCCAACCGGCCCGGCAACTCCCTGCACGCTCAACCCCATCGGCCCCTGCGCCCCCACCGCACCCGCCGGCCCCTGTGCTCCCGCCGTCGCCAGCATCCCCCACATCAGCCCCGACGCCCCGGGCACACTCCCCACATTTCCCTCCACCAGCGACACCCAGCTCGACCCGCCCCACTGCACCACATTCCCCACCCCAAAACTCACACCAGGGGCATACACTCCGATGAACGTAATCCCACCACCTGTTCCTGACACCCCCGGCACACCCTGCGGCCCCATCAAGCCCTGCGGTCCAGCCGGACCGGTAGCTCCTGTAGCTCCGGTCTCCCCCTGGATCCCCTGCGGTCCCACCGGCCCAACCGTCCCCGTCCCACTCCCCACCAGCGCAATCTCCAGCGTTGGAGCGTGCGATGTCTCATCATTCTCCTTGCTGTCGAACTGCACCACCGTGCCGTTCCCACCCGCCAACGCCAGCCCAAAGTTGGTCCCCGGCGCCGCCACCCATCCCTGCACCGCCGACGTCACATCGAACGTCACAAACTCCCCTGCCCCCATCACCTGCGCCGTCTGCACCACCGCCCCCACCGCCGGCAGCGTCGCATACGTCACACTCGACTCGATCCACGCCCCGCCCACCACGTCCGCCTGCACCACCCCCGGCACATCCGACCGATTGCAATACACCCGCAGCGTCGACCTCGCGATCTGCGCCGGCGTGGTCCCGACCGGCAGCGTACCCAGATCAAACTGAACCAGCGCCGTATACCCGCCGCCCACATTCAAATTGCTCAGTGCGCCCGAGTTCACCCCAGGCTGTGCGCTCGAAACATGCGCATCGCCCACCAGCGTCGCCTGCTGACCCCAAACGCTCCCCGAAACGCAAAGCCCCATCACCAGCAGCAACCTCGCCGCAGTGCAATCCGTGCCCCAACGTCGGAGCGTGCGTCTCACTTCTTTCAGCCCTCAACTGCATACAGCAACGATCACAACTCAACGGCGCACATTGCCGAAGGGCCTATCGGGTTTTGCGGAGTCGTTACCCGGGAGATAAGACCTTTTGCGTCGGCAGAGTTCTAAGCCCATTCCAGCAACTCGCGCCGAAGCCTCGTGTGACATGCCGCACATTCCTCAAATCCCGTCCGATGTTCGTACCATTCAGTTTCCCGATTCGGTTCTCCCCCTGCTCCGCCGTCGCGCGTCCGCCTGTGAGACGATGCCCCTAATGCCCTCTCCCTCGCCAAAACAGGAGCCCGCCCCACGTCCCTCTTCCACCGACGCCGCTAGCAACCACCATCTCTCCCGCCAGCTCACCCTCCGCGACCTCGTCCTCTCGCAGGTCCTCACCGTCGTGGGCAGCTCCTGGGTTGGTCTTGCCGCCGGCCTCGGCCACGCCCAGACCCTCGTCTGGCTCTTCGCCTTCGCGGTCTTCTACACGCCCATGGCCGTCGCCGTCTACTTCCTCAACCGCGAAATGCCTCTCGAAGGCGGCCTCTACGTCTGGGCCCGCCGCTCCTTCGGCGACACCATCGGCTTCCTCACCGCATGGAACATTTGGGCCTACGGCCTCTCCTCCATCGCCACCATCCTCTTTCAGATCCCCAGCGAATTCGCCTTTATGATCGGTCCCCGCGCCGCCTGGGTTCCCGAAAGCCACACCACCGTCTTCATCGCCCTCGCCGTCATTCTCGCAGCGCTAGCTCTCTCGGCAATCCGCGGCCTCGCCTTAGGCAAGTGGATCCACAACGTCTCCGGCGCCGCGATGATCACCGCCTTCGCCCTCTTGATCCTCGCGCCCTTCTGGGCAATGGCCCACCACGTCCCCATCCACTTCACTCCCTTCGAACTCCATCTCCCCCACACCGACCCCAACTCCCTCGCCCTCATCGGCCAAACCCTCTTCGCCGCCGCCGGACTCGAGTACATCGCCATCATGGCCGGAGAAGCCAAATCTCCCTCCCGCGACATCGGCCGATCTATCCTCATCGCCACCCCCGTCATCATCGTCATGTTTATCTTTGGGACGGCTTCGGTCCTCGCCTTCCACGAGTACACCGGCGTCCCCATCAACTACATCGCCCCTATCCCCCAGACGCTCCGCTTAGCGTTCGGCTCAAGCACCCTCGGCAACCTCATCGCCCGCCTGGTCATCCTGCTACTTCAAATCCGTATCCTGGGAGCCGCCAGCTATCTCTTCACCGGAGTCTCCCGCCTGCCCATGGCCGCCGGCTGGGATCACCTCATCCCCGAATGGTTCTCACGCCTGCATCCCCGTTACCGAACGCCCACCAACTCCATCCTCGTGGCAACTCTGATCATCGCAGCGCTCATCGTTCTCGGCAGTGCTGGAGTCCACGCCGCCGTAGCCTTCAACCTCCTCAACAACGCCTCCACCGAGTTCTACGTCCTCGCCTACCTCGCCATGTTCGCCATCCCAGTGATCGGACTCAAGCTACTGCGCAACCGCATCCCCACGTGGGCGATCGTCATCTGCGCCGTAGGCTTCATCACATCCATGCTCATCTTCGCTCTAAACGCCTACCCTTTCGACGGCTCCTCCAAACTCCTAACCTTCGCCACCGAAATCCTCGGCACTACCTTCGTCGTCAATCTCATCGGCTACGCCTTCTACCGCACCCGCTCCCTTCGTGCGCCTACAAACCCGTAAGTTATTTTTTGCTCACACAATCCTCGTTAAGACCTCTCGCCGTCCGCGCAGGACCATCCAAGTCGTATGCTTTCTTCTATGCCTTCGCCCGCCATCGACCCGCTAGCCAACACTCCCGGCCATCTCTCCACCCCCGACCGCCTGGTCAACATCCCGCGCCTCGTGACCGCCTTCTACGCCAACCACCCTGACCCCACAGTCCCCGCGCAGCGCGTAGCGTTCGGGACATCAGGCCATAGGGGTTCGGCGCTGACAAACAGCTTCAACTACGCGCACATCCTCGCCATCACCCAATCCATCGTCGAGTACCGCGCCAGCCAGAACACCACCGGCCCCCTCTTCCTCGCGCAGGACACCCACGCCCTCTCCGAGCCTGCCTTCTCGACCGCCCTCGAAGTCCTCGCGGCAAATGGTATCGCGGTGTTCATCGACCAGGACCTCGGCTACACCCCCACCCCCGTCTGCTCGCACGCAATCCTCACCTACAACGCCGCCAATCACGGCAAGCCCCAGTCCGACGGCATCGTCATCACGCCCAGCCACAACCCACCCGACGACGGCGGCTTCAAGTACAACCCACCCAGCGGCGGCCCCGCCGACACGACCGCCACGAAGTGGATCGAGAATCGTGCCAACGAGTTCATCGCCAACAAGCTGCAAGGCATCAAGCGCCTCACCTTCGCCAAAGCCCTCGCAGCCGACACCACTCACCGCCACGACTACATCACCGCCTACGTCAACGACCTGGCCAACGTCATCAACTTCGAAGCATTAGCCGGGACCGCCTTGAAGCTGGCGGTCGATCCCCTCGGCGGCGCCGGCGTAGCCTACTGGCCTCGCATCGCCGAGCAATATAAACTCCCCCTCCAGGACTTAAACCTCTACACCGATCCCACTTTCCGCTTCATGACTCTGGACTGGGACGGTCGTATCCGCATGGACTGCTCCTCTCCCTTCGCCATGGCAAGCATGATCGCCAACAAGGATCTCTACGACGTGGCGTGGGCCTGCGATACCGACCACGACCGCCACGGCATCGTCACCCGCAGCTCCGGCCTGCTCAACCCCAACCACTACCTCGCCGTGTGCATTCAATACCTCTTCACGCACCGGCCTGAGTGGTCTGACAAAGTTGGGATAGGAAAGACCCTCGTCAGCTCCAGCATCATCGACCGCGTAGCCAAGGGCCTCAACCGCCCCATGCTCGAAGTCCCTGTAGGCTTCAAGTGGTTCGTTGACGGTTTGATCGATGGCACTCTCGGTTTCGTAGGCGAAGAGTCCGCCGGCGCCACCTTCCTCCGCCGCAACGGCCAGGTCTGGACCACCGACAAAGACGGCCTCATCTTGGGTTTACTCGCGGCGGAGATGACCGCAACCACCGGCAAAGACCCCGGCATCCTCTACAACGAGCTAACTGCCAAATACGGCAACCCCGTCTACCAGCGCATCGACGCCGAAGCCACCCCCGAGCAGAAAGCCAAGCTGGGCAAGCTGTCCGCCTCCCAGGTCACCGCAAAGGATCTAGCCGGCGAACCCATCACCTCTATCCTCACCGAAGCCCCCGGCAACCACGCCCCCATCGGCGGCCTCAAAGTCACCACGGAAAACGGCTGGTTCGCCGCCCGCCCGTCTGGTACTGAGGATGTGTACAAAATCTACGCCGAGTCGTTCAACGGCCCCGACCACCTGACCCAAATCCAAACCGAAGCCAAAGCCCTGGTAGCCTCCGCCATCAGGTAGTATCCTGACATCGCAAAACGCTCTCCCACCGACGCACCAGATTCGTCCGGGCCTTGCTTGCAGATTCATGTCAAGGAGGTAGGTTCAGGTGAGTTCCTTTCTCTTGAGTCACTGGTTCATGTCTCTGGTCTGCCTCGCAACTCTGTTGTTTTTTGCGCTGGTGATCTATCTCACCGGATCCTTCCGCACCACCGTCCGGACGTACGACATCACCCGGCTTGAAAAAACTGCAGAAGCCTCGCTCAGCGTCTTAGCCCTCGTCATCCCCGCCAGCCTGGGCCTGGCCGCGTGGCTTCACGAAAAGCTGGCCAGCGGTTCCTACACCATAGCGCTCGGAGCGGCGACCTTCCTCTTCTTCGTCGTTCTCGCGTTCACAATCTATATCCGCTTCAACCTGATGCTCAAATCAGCCTCAACCTTCAACGTCGACTTTCAAAGCGACCCGCGCACCAATACCTCCATCGGTTACTGGTTCACGACCATGATGTCCGGGGTTACCCTCGGTCTTGTCCTACTGGCCCTCGCCATTGCAACCTCCTGGTCTGCTCCGCTGCGACCCGCGTCGGACAACACCCCTCCCATCAAGGTCACCTGCAACGTCACCAATCCCTCTCCACCCGCAGCCGCCCAACCCGCGGCGGTTCCATGCATCAAGAGCAAACTCCATAGCCGAAAGGAAAAGAAGAAATGACGTTCTTTGGGGAATACCTCGCGGCCAATCAACAAACACCCACGCCTCTCCGCCACGGTTCCAGGGAAGACGAAGCTGCACTCGCCTTCGTTCTTCTTCAGGAGCGTTTGAAACGGGGCAGCGCTCAAACCGGCTTCTACTTTTCTATGCCGGAATCGCTCAACGACCTCAGCTCCTTTGCGGAAGCAAATCAATTCACCTTCGACGAAGTCGCCTCCGCGATCCGCTATGTCACCACCTTCCTCTGCTACTTCATCCCCAAGCTCACCAGCTTTCAGCGCGACGTCGAGATCTTTCGCACGTACTTCATCCCCGGATTCTGGGAAGAGTCGGACAAACAGGTCCAGCTCATCAGCGGCCTCAGGAACGACTTTTACACCATGACGATCGACGACCTACGCACCGCAACCTCTCTCTCCACCTTCCTCGACCCAGCCACCACCTCTGCGCTTGAAAGAGTCTGACCCACTACCCACCAGATCATTCCAAATCACCACCGGCCACCGCTTCCCCACCGCATTTTGCGATAAATCTCCCTCACCGTCAGCTAACTCGTCGCCGCTAATAGCCAAACCCTCCCGCCTCACCGCCATCTAACCTTTCAAAGGCGGCCGGACCTGAGACCGCTGCAAATCTATTCCCGGAGCAAAGCTATGCCCACCAAATCCCATACCCTCTCCGCCGACGATCGCAAGCACATCGACTCCTCCAACTTCGCCTTTCCCGACCAGCGCAAAGAGCCCCTCGAAAACGCCTCCCACGTGCGCAACGCCATCGCGCGCTTCGACCAGGTCAAGGATGTCTCCGACGAAGACCGCGAAAAAGCCTTCCACCGCATCAAGGCAGCCGCAAAGAAATTCGGCGTCGAGATGAAAGAAACCCACTGGCACCAGCTAGGCAGCCACGCCCATACCAAAAACTCCTCCAACTAGCCCTGAGACCGCCACAAATCCGGGTGCCCCATCTTCGCGACGGTCTCATCGTCGCTAAGCCGGGGTCCCAGACGGACGTACTTTGTCCATTAGGGTGGAACGTGGGCCTCGCGCGCCGCGGCGACCGCATCCTCCCCTCTCAACCCCTCTTCATCCTTCTACCTCGCACACGCGATACTGCGCTATTCTTCTCATGTCTCGGGCCTGCTTCCTTCAAGGAGTCCCACATGAGAACCCTCGGCCGCATCGTCCTCGGCTTCGTCGCCCTCATCGCAGTCGTCATCGCCATCGCCTACATCGACGGCCTTACCCTCCCCGTCAACCACGTCACCACCGTCACCGGAACCGTTGCCGCTCCCCCGGCCAAAGTCTTCGCGCTCATCACCAACATCTCAGCCGCGCCCACCTGGCGCCACGCCATCCAATCCGTCACCGTCCTCCCGCCCGACAACGGCCGCGATCACTGGACCGAGCACCTCGCCCACAACCAGACCATGACCTTCCTCGCCACGCGCACCGAAGCTCCCACGCGCCGCGACGTCCTCCTCGATCTCCCCACTCCCGCCTATGGAGGCACCTGGACCTACCTCCTCACCCCCGGCCCCACCCCCGACACCACCACCCTCACCATCACCGAAACCGGCTTCATCCACCCGCCCCTCTACCGCTTCCTCATGCATCACGTCATTGGCCTCACCTACAACCTCAACCAATATCTCGCCGACGCACGCGCCGCAGCCCCAACCCTCTAGCCACCCGCGACACCACTCG
>Ga0302316_10003102_pt1 | contig 11518 bp, 6 predicted proteins | sample III_Palsa_N3_2_FD_200456 | JGI IMG/M metagenome (GOLD analysis project Ga0302316, IMG submission 200456) | Peat permafrost microbial communities from Stordalen Mire near Abisko, Sweden - III_Palsa_N3_2 | ecosystem: Environmental > Terrestrial > Soil > Palsa > Peat permafrost | place: Sweden... | reverse complement strand
AATTGCGTGGCCGGACCGTTCTGCAGCGACACCACGCCGCAGCAGGTCTCGTGGATGCGGTTGTAGTCGACGATCACGCGCGCCTGCAGGTCGGCGTTCGGGTTCCACAGCAGGTCGCCACGGAAGGACTGGCGATCTCGGTTGTCGACGTCGTTGCCGGTGACCTCGTTGTGCAGGTAGCCGTCGCGGTCGTTGTTGCTGGCGGACAGGCGCACGGCCACGGTGTCGGACAGCGGTCCGGTGATGGTGGCGCGCTCCTGCCGCAGGTCGTAGTTGCCGAGGTCCACCGATGCCGAGCCGCCGAACTTGAACTGTGGCTTCGCGGTGACGATGTTGATGGCGCCAGCCGACACGTTCTTGCCGAACAGGGTGGACTGCGGGCCGCGCAGCACTTCGACGCGTTCGATCTCGGGCAGGTCGTCCAGCGCGGACGAGGTGCGCGAGCGGTAGACGCCGTCGACAAAGACGCCCACCGAGCTCTCGATGCCGTCGTTGCCGCTGCCGTTGCCGAAACCGCGGATGATGAAGTTGGTCTGGCCGACCGCGTTGAACTGCTGCACCTTCAGCGACGGCACGACCGATTGCAGGTCGATCAGGTCGACGATGTGCGCCTTTTCAATCGTGGCTGCGCTGGTCACCGACACCGAGATCGGCACGTCCTGCAGCGTCTGTTCGCGCTTCTGCGCGGTGACGGTCACGCGTTGCACGTCGTCGGGCTCGGCGTTCGTCACGCTGGCGGCGGGCGCCGATGCGGTGGCGGCCGCGGGTGCCGCGACCTGCCCGAAGGCGGTGCCGGTGGCGATGACCTCGAGTGAAACCACTCCGATCTGAAGCATCTTGCGCATGTCTCTTGTCTCCGTTGTATGCGCGCTCTCATCCGGTGCGGAGCTCGCTGTCGGGCATATTTTTAGTTCAGACTAAGTTTTCTAGTCAATACTAGGAATACCCTGAGGGCGAATCCGGGGATGCTGGTCAGAATGCGGCTCGTGGACACTGGCAGTCCTCGAAATGAACTCTCCCGAATCCATGTCGACTCCCAAAGCAAAAGCCAAGAAGCCCGTCTCCAACAGCCGCAAGGCCGAAGGCATGCGCGAAGCGATCATTCGTGCCGCGACGGAGATGATCAATTCCAAGAGCTACGCGCTGGCGACGTTGACCGGCATCGCGGCGACGCTCGACATGCGCGACGCCGCGCTGTACCACTACTTCCCGAGCAAGCAGGCGCTCGCGTATGCGTGCCACCGGTCGTCCTTGACCCGTGTGGAGACCCTGCTGGCGGCCACCGACACCGCGGGCGGCAGCGGCGAGGAGAAGCTGCGCCACTTCATCCGCTCGATGCTCGACGAGGCCGCGGCCAACGGCCCGCAGCTGTACTTCGGTGACTTCTCGTACCTCGAGTCCGCGCAACGCAAGGCCATCTCGGCCTGGGGCGACCGGCTGCGCGACTACCTGATCAAGTTCCTCAAGGAAGGCATGGCCGACGGCTCCATCGTGCAGTGCGAGCCCGAGCTCTCGGTGCAGTTGCTGATGGGCATGCTGATCTGGCTCGGCAAATGGGTGCCGTCCGTCGAGGGGCTCACCGTCGATCGCCTGATGAGCGCGATCGATGCCACCGTCTTCCGCGGCCTGGACCGGGGCCAGTTCCACGAGCACGCGTCCGTGCACACAGCGGCGCACGCCGCCGACAGCGTCCGGCGCGTGGACCCGAAATCGAAAAGGGATTCCTCATGAAAGCATTGCAGTTCCAGGGCGTCGGCGAGCCGCTGCACCTGGCCGACGTGCCGCGTCCCGTGGCCGAACCGGGTGGCCTCGTCTTCCGGGTCAAGGCCTGCGGCATCTGCGCGTCCGACCTGCACGCGGCCGAAGTGCCGGGCCTGCTGCAGTTCGGCAACGTGCTGGGGCACGAGTACTCGGGCACGGTCGTCGAGGTGGGCCCCGGCGTCTCGGGCTGGAGCGTGGGCGACCGCCTCGTGGCGTTGCCGGCCAAGCCGTGCGGCACGTGCGCCGCCTGCACTGCGGGCGCGCACCAGGCCTGCAGCGCCATCGTGGCGCAGGGCTTCGACATGCGCATGCCCGGCGCCTATGCCGAGTACGCGACGTGCATGGCCGGACTCGCCATGAAGCTTCCCGACGGCCTCACCGACAACGACGCCGCCACGATCGAGCCGCTGGCCGTGGGCCTGGGTGCGTGGAAGGCCGCCAACGTGTCGCCGGGCGCGGACGTGCTGATCATCGGCGCCGGCATCATCGGCCTGTCGGTGGCCAAGTGGGCCAGGTTCTTCGGCGCCGGCGACGTGGGCATCAGCGAAATGGTGCCCGCGCGTCTCGCGCGCGCGCGCCGCATCGGCGCGGGCGTGGTGATCGACGCGTCGCAACATCCCGACCCCGTCGCCGAATTCGCGCGCCAGACCGGCCGCAAGCCCACGGTGATCTTCGAGTGCGTGGGACGTCCGCTGCTCGCGCACCTGATAGCGATCGCGCCGCCTGGCGCCCAACTGGTGCTCGCGGGCACGGGCATGCAGCCCGAGTCGTTCACGGTCGTCTCGGCCGCGCTCAAGCGCCTGCGCATGACGTTTCCGCTGGCGTACTCCGCCGACGATTTTCCATTCGTGCAACGCATGATCGCCGCCGGCCGCATCGCGGTCGACGGGCTTGTCACTGCCACGGTGACGCTGGATGAAGCACCCGCGATGTTCGAGCTGCTAGGCAAGCCGAACGACCACTGCAAGGTGCTGATCACGCCGTAGCGCACCAGCGCTCGCCCCTTCCACAACACATCACATCGGGTCGCCACCCGAGCCGCCGGTGTGTCCGGCCGACCTGAAGGAGACCTCGCCATGAACGAACCCAGCCCCGTCCTGCGCCCGCCACAACGCTTCGCCAACGCCTTGCGCCGCCACGGCGTCGAGTACCTGTTCGGACAGAGCAACCCACCGTCGCTGACGATGGCCGCGAACGACATCGGCATCCAGCAGATCGGCTATCGGCAGGAGAACGCGGGCACGTACATGGCCGACGCGTACGCGCGCGTCACCGGCCGCGTGCCGGTGGTGACGGCGCAGAACGGTCCCGCGGCGACGCTGCTGGTGCCGGGCCTGGCGGAATGCCTGTCGGCCTCGGTGCCCATCGTCGCGCTGGTGCAGGACGTGGGCCCGGGTGCGCGCGACCGCAACGCCTTCCAGGAGCTGGACCAGCTGGAGCTGTTCAAGGGCGTGGCGAAGTGGATCCGGCGCGTGACGAGCGCGAGCCGGATCGAGGACTACGTGGACATGGCCTTCACGGCCGCGGCCAGCGGCCGTCCCGGACCGGCCGTGCTGCTGGTGTCGATGGAGCTGCTCGCCGAGCGCGAGGAGCACGCCGTCGCCGCACCGCGCCAGGCCGCCCTCGGCCACTACCCGCTCGACCGCGTGCAGCCCGATCCGGACGTGATCGCCGCGGCCGCGAAGCTGATCGCCGAGGCCCGCGCACCCATCGTCTACGCGGGCGGCGGCGTGATCGGCTCCGGTGCGCAGGCCGAGCTGCGCGCGCTGCAGGACCTGGCGCACCTGCCCGTGGCCACCAGCACCATGGGCAAGGGAGGCGTCGACGAGACGCATCCGCTGGCTGTGGGCGTGATCGGTTACTTCATGGCCACGCGCGGCATGGCCAAGTTCGCGAAGCCGCTGGTCACGAACGCGGACGTCGTGCTGCTGGTAGGCAACCGTACCAACCAGAACGGCACCGATTCCTGGACGCTGCTGCCGCGCGGCGCCACGTACATCCACATCGACATCGACGAGATCGAGATCGGCCGCAACTACGAAGCGCTGCGGCTCAAGGGCGACGCGCAGCTGACCTTGCGCGCGCTCAACGACGCCCTCGCCCGCCAGGATCTGACGCGCCGCGCCGCCGCGCGACCGCTGCTGGAGCGCACGCTGGCGCAAGCGAAGGCGCAGCATCGCGCCGAGGTCGCCGGGGTCACGCAATCGGACGCGTCGCCGATCCGCCCCGAGCGCTTCATGGCCGAGCTCGAGAAGCAGCTCGCCGACGATCACATCGTCGTCGCCGATGCGAGCTTCTCGTCGATCTGGGTCGCCAACTATCTCTGCGCCACGCACCAGCGCCGCTTCATCACGCCGCGCGGCCAGGCCGGCCTGGGCTGGGGCTTTCCGATGGCGCTCGGCGCGCGCATCGGCCAGCCGCAGCGGCCGGTGTTCTGCATCGTCGGCGACGGCGGCTTCGGGCACGTGTGGTCCGAGCTCGAGACCGCGCGCCGCCATGGCATCCGCGTGGTGGTCGCCGTGATGAACAACGGCATCCTGGGCTACCAGAAGCACGCCGAGGACGCCGGCCTCGGGCGCCACACCAACATCTGCGACTTCGTCGACGTGGACCACGCGGCGATCGCGCGGGCCTGCGGCGTCAAGGGCATCCGCCTCGAGCGCGCGGCGGACATCGCCGGCGTGATCGCCGAAGCGTTGGCCACCGACGGCCCGGTGCTGATCGACGTCATCGCCGACCCGGCCGCGATGCCGCCGGTCAGCGTCTTCACCCGACTTCCCAACTACTGACCTGAAGGAGCCGCCCATGGACTCGACGAACCCGTTCAGCCTGAAGGACAAGGCCGTCTTCATCACCGGCGGCGCCTCGGGCATCGGCCTCGGCACCGCCGAGCGATTCCTGCAGGAAGGCGCACGCGTCGTGATCGCCGACGCGCAGCTCCCGCCGCAGTCGGTGCTGGACGCCGGTGCCGTCTTTCTCCCGGTGGACGTCACGCAGCGCGAGATCGTGATGGAGGCGTTCAAGTCGGCCGAGCAGGCGATCGGCGCGCTCGACGTGATCATCCACAACGCCGGCATGCCAGGCAAGGGTGCGCGCATCACCGACTCGGACGAGGCCGTGCTGGACAAGGTGGTGGCGCTGAACTTCTACGGCACCTACTACGTGCTCAAGTACGGCCCGCGCCACATGCGCGACGGCGGCGCGATCATCACGACGGCCTCGGTGGCCGGCCTGCAGCAGAACGAAGGCTTCTTCGACTACAGCGCCACCAAGGCCGCCGTCATCAGCATGACCAAGACGGCGGCGGTGGAACTGGGGATGCGCGGCATCCGCTGCAACGCCGTCTGCCCCGGGCCCGTGAAGACGCCGATGCTGCCGCCGGGACACATCCTCAACACGCTGGCCAAGCAGCTCTCCGCGGTCGGGCGCATCGCCGAGGTGGACGACCTCGTCGGCGTGTACCACTTCCTGGCCAGCGACCAGAGCCGCTACGTCACCGGCCACACGATGGTGGTCGATGGCGGCCGGCTCACCGGCTATCGCAGGTCGGTGCTGGCGATGCTGGCGCCCTGAGTCACTTCGTCTGCTTCGAGCGCCATCGTCAATGCGAAGGCGACGAGCCATCCGGAGGTTCCGACGAGGGACTTGAGCTTCACCGGCGCCAGTTCGATTCGAGGGTTGGAACGGGCTCGGCGCGCAGGCGCAGTGTCAGAGCAGCGCGCGCAACGTCTTCTCGCCCGCCGCAGCGACGAATACCGCGGAGCTGGCCACGCTCGACGCGGCGTCGCCGACGGACTTGAGTCCGGACGTCACGTCGTCCCATCCGGCCTCCGCCAGGTTCTCCGCACCGACCGCCGCGCTCTTGAGCGTGTTCCAGGTCCCCTCAGCCAGATCTTCGACGCCGTGCAGCACCTTCGTGGCACCGCTCTCCACGGCGTCGACCGCCGCCTCGCCTGCGCTCTCCAGGGCCTGCAAGGCCTTGCCGCTGAACGATACCGTGGCGCTGACGCCGTCACCGGTCGCAGCGGCGACGCTGGACAGCGCCGTGCCGACCTGGGACGCGAGCGACTCGGTGCGTTCGGATTTCGGCGTCGTGTCGGCCGAGGAGGAGCGGGGGCCGGTGGTGATGGCGGTGAGCGACATGGGCTGTTCCTGCGTCAATGGCGTTGGTGACGGGTAGCACACGGGGTGACGCATCGACAAACCCGATCGTAGGCACGTCCGGGCGGCGCACTGACCGGATCAGCACCGGTAAATCGGGCAGCGATACAAAGCGTTAACAATGCGTCCCCACAGACACGCTACCCCAAGCATGCGCCGCACGTGACAAAAGCGGGCGCGGCCCCGGCAGCGCTCGCCTCAGCCGCACGCCCCCACATACCCGCACGACGTGCAGAAGTCGCACCCGTCCTTGTGGATCATCGTGGCGTTGCCGCACTCCGGACACGGCTTGCCGGCCTGCGGGGCGAGCTGTCCCGTGGCGCGCGCGGCCGGCGGCTCGAGCAGCCCGGTGGCGCCGAGCGGAAAGCCCTCTTCGTCGAGCACGCCCAGCATCGCGTAACGATGGATCATCAGCCGGGCGACGTAGGCGATCGTCGACGGCCACACCTGCTGGCGCTTTTGCCCCGGCAGCGGCGCCATGAAGTGGCCCAGCGGCTCGCCGACGTTGAGCAGCTTGCGCAGCTTCATGCCGATCCAGGCCGGGTCGATCACGCGCATGTCGAGCGACAGCAGGCGCGCGAGGCCGTCGAGGGCGCGCGGGTAGTTGCCCGAGAACCCCACCGCGCACGGGCGCGTGACGAGCGTGGGCGCGGCGCCCGCGGGCGCGTTGACGCCGGCGGCCGAGCGCAGCGTCACCTCCTTCATCGTCAGCGTGAAGGTTTCGCCGGTGGCCGGGTTGTCCACGTCCACGGCCCAGGCCAGCGTGCCGGCGGTGCCGGTGCGGGGCTCGTCGCGGCTGAACATCGCGTCGAGCATCGGCGTGGGGCCGCCATCGGCCAGGGCGCCGAGTTGCTCGCAGCGCCAGCGGATGACCGCGGCCGTCGCGGCGACGACACCGGGGAACAGGCGCAGCTCGCCGGTGGGCGGGAACGGCATGTCGAACGCGCGCTCCTCGGCGACCGTGGCCAGCACGTCCAGTTTCAGCTTGAGCCATTGCGGATCGTTGACGCGCATGTCCATCGACAGCGTCTTGGCGAGCGCGGCGAGGCCGCGCGGCTGCTCGGCGCCGTTGACCCAGACCTCGAACGGCACGCTCTGCGCGAACAGCCCGAAGCCGGGTCCGGCCTGCGCCGGCATCTCGCCGACGAACAGCGCGAACTCACCGTGCGGGTGGCGGATCATGTACGTCCACGACGGGTTGCCGCCGTTCATCTCGGGGCGGCCGGGCCAGCGCAGCGAACTCATCACCGCAGTGGACGGGCGGTCGAGCGTGAGGCGTTGATCCGCCAGCTTGGCGGGGTACTCCGTGCTCGCCACCAGCGGCTGCGGCGTCTCGCTCGTAGCCGCGTTGGGCAGTGGCTCGGGGGCGACGGTCGTGCTCAGCACCGAGCCCAGGATCGCGTTCGGACGATAGGTGGCCAGCCCCTTGAGACCCGCCTTCCAGGCGAAGCGGTACAGCCCCTCGAAGTCGGCGAACGGGTAGTCGACCGGCACGTTCACCGTCTTGCTGATGGCCGTGTCGACGTACGGCCCCACGGTGGCGACCATCGCCGCGTGGCTCTCGGCGCTCATCTCCAGCGCGGTGACGAAGGCGTCGGTCAGCGGCGCCTCCGCGCCCTTGAGGTGGCGATACAGCCGCCACGCGTGATCCTCGACCGCATACTCCTTGGCGCTGCCGTCCGGCATGCGCTTCTTGCGCGTGTACGACCACGAGAACGGCGGCTCGATGCCGTTGCTCGCGTTGTCGGCGAAGGCCAGGCTGATCGTGCCGGTGGGCGCGATCGACAGCAAGTGCGAATTACGCAGGCCCTGCGTGCGCACCTTGTCCTTCAACGCGGGCGGCAGTCGCGACGCGAACGTGCCGCGCGACAGGTAGAGGTCGGCGTTGAACAGCGGGAACGCGCCGCGCTCCACCGCGAGATCGGCCGATGCATCGTAGGCCGAGTCGCGCAAGGTCTGCGAGATGCGCTGCGCTTCGTCGCGTGCCACGGATGTGTCGTAGCGCAGGTTCAGCATCACCAGCGCATCGCCCAGGCCCGTGAAGCCAAGCCCGACGCGCCGCTTCGCGTTCGCTTCGGCGAGCTGCGCCGGCAACGGCCACACGGTGATGTCAAGCACGTTGTCCAGCATGCGCGTGGCCGTCTTCGCGACGGCGGCGAAGGCGTCGTAATCGAAGCTGGCGTTGTCTTCGAACGGGTTGCGCACGAAGTGGGTCAGGTTGATGGAGCCGAGGCAGCAGCAGCCGTAGGGTGGCAAGGGCTGCTCACCGCATTGCCCTGTCACCAGGCCATTGAAGATGACCGTATTGCCATCGGGTTGAGTCGTGTCGTAGACCGGTTCGACGCCGGCGAATTCGACGGCACTCACTCTCGCAGTGAAGCGCTGCGTCTTGCGCTGGATTCGGTCACCTGACCAAGCTGCGTACTTCTCTTGCTTCGCAGGCAAAGGGAATCCGACCTCGCGCATGAAAGTCTCTCGCGATTCCCCATCGATGAGCAATTCATATTGCGCCTGGCAGACGTAGTGCCGAAGCCCGCCTTTGCCGTCGGGAAGCGGACGCAGAGACTCACGGCGCCGCAGATGGATTCGGGAGAATATGCCGAAGTTGGAGAGCAATACCTGCACGTCCTGAAGCATCCGCCGATTCACGGAAGACAGGCGAACGGAACAGCTCTTGTTGTGGCTATGGCCGCTGACGTTCACCGTTCCATCGGTCTGGAAAAGCCCTTGCAGGTACCCGCGCGCGCACGCCTCGCTCCCCTGCCAGACGACCTCAGGCACGGCCAGCTTGGTGGCCGGGCCGAAGCCGTACCGCTCCAGCACGCGGGCGAGCAACGTGGATCGGATGATGACCAACTGGCGAGCCGATACCGAGACCGGACGGCAAACGTACTCACGGGAACGCTGCGTCTCGCCAGCGATCAATGCATTGACCGTCTCGCACAGCTGCGGCGCGAGTTGACGGTCGCTACCCCACAGGTTGACGACCGCCGCCAGCTGACCTTTGCCTCGATTCGTGAAATGGCCGTCACCGGCGATCAATCCGATGAGAAAGCCCAATTCGAAGTTTCCCTGCTGGCCGAATTGCCCCTTTCCCGACTGCACCAGGATTTCGTCGCCGGGCTGCAACTCCGGCAGCTTGATCTTTCCGCGCGTCGTGTAGAAGTCGTGCCAAGGCGTCGCCGTGATTTCATAGCCCTCGACTGTGCGAACACGGAACACCTTGGATCGTGCCGCAGTCTGGAAGGCAGGCTTCGCGGGACGCGTCACGATGCCACGCACCGTATCGCCCAGCGCACGTCGGTCGACCGTGCAATCCAGGGCAGCACCGTTGGCCTCGAGCGCAAGAATGGACGCCAAACCATGCTGCGTCGCCAATCTCGTGTCTCCGGTGACGCAGGGGTTGGTCGCCGCGATCGTTTCGCAATAACTCAGGTTGTTGTCCTGGTTGATGCGATCGAGGAACAGCACGCCCGGCTCGGCGTGGTCGTAGGTGCAGCGCATGATCTGGTCCCACAGCGCGCGGGCGCGCGGCTGGCGGTAGATCCATTGGCCGTCGTCGCGCCGCTTCGCGCCGGCATCGATCTGCTCCTGGCTCGGCTGGGCGCGGTGCACGAGGTCGAATGTCGTGTCGTCGTCCACGGCCTGCATGAAGGCGTCGGTGACGCCCACCGAGATGTTGAAGTTGGTGAGGTCACCCTTGTCCTTGGCGTGGATGAACATCTCGATGTCGGGGTGGTCGCAGCGCAGCACGGCCATCTGCGCGCCGCGGCGGCTGCCGGCGGACTCCACCGTCTCGCAGCTGCGGTCGAACACGCGCATGTAGCTGACCGGGCCGGAAGCGCGGCTGCGCGTGGAGCCCACCCAGGCGCCGTGCGGGCGGATGCGCGAGAAGTCGTAGCCCACGCCGCCGCCGCGGCGCATCGTCTCGGCGGCCTCGGTGAGGGCGGTGTAGATGCCGGGCACGCCATCTTCCGTCTGTGCGATGGAGTCCCCCACCGGCTGCACGAAGCAGTTGATCAGCGTGGCCGTGAGCTCGGTGCCGGCGGCGGAGTTGATGCGGCCGGCAGGGACGAACCCGTTCTGCAACGCATCGAGGAAGCGCGCGGACCAGGCCTCGCGCTGGTCGGGCGCCTCCACCTGCGCGATCGCCCGCGCGACACGCGCGCGCACGTCGTGCAGATCCTTCTCGTCGCCCTTGGCGTACTTCTCGAGCAGCACCTCGGTGCTGATGTCTTGTGCGGGCAGGCCGCCGGGCAGCGCTGCCGAGCCTGCGGCGTCGGACAGCGGAGCATCGTAGAGGCCGCGTTGGGTTTCGGTCGTCATGGGCAGTTCCTTCGACAGGCTCACCCGTGGCGGGCGTCCTGGATATCGTTGTGCACGGCGTCGCGGCGGGCGGCCGGGGCCGCGTAGAGCGCCTCGTCGGCGCGCTTGAACAGATGAACCGCGTCGCATGGCGCGGTGGCTTCGGCAATGCCGGCGCTCAGGCGGATGGTGACGTCGGCGGGCAAATCGGTGGCCCGCTCGGCCACGGCGACGCGCAGGCGGTTGCACACCTGGTGCGCAACCGACAGCGGGGCCGCCAGCACCAGCGCGAACTCGTCGCCGCCCAGGCGTGCGGGCAGGTCCGTCTGCCGGCACTGGGCCAGCAGGTGCGATGCCACCCAGCGCAAGGCTGCGTCGCCGGCCAGGTGGCGATAACGGTCGTTGATGGACTTGAAATGATCGAGGTCGATGAGCACCAGGGACACCGGATGGTCGTCGCTGGCGCGCGGCAGCGCGCCGGCCAGGAATTCGTCGAAGCGGCGCCGGTTGGCCAGGCCGGTGAGCGGGTCATGGCGGGCCTCGAGGTGCGCGCGCTCGGCACGGTCGCGTTCCTCGCTCACCTGGCGCAGCGCACGCTCGGTGTTCAGCGCCACCGCGAGGGCGGACGCCTGCTGCTCGGCGCGCTCCAGCACGAGGCGCGCGCGCAGTTCGTGGAAGCGTTTGTGCGACACGAGCGCCTCCCGCCACTCGCCACGCGATTCGTGCGCCAGCGACATCAGGCGATACAACTCGTCCATGTGCATGTGGCCGCCGCGGCTGTCGGCTGCCGCGCGCCCGCGCTCGATCGCCTGCAGCGCCAGCAACGGCTCGTCGGCGTGCAGGTGCGCGCGGGCACGGACGCAGCTGAAGAACACCATCGCGTGCGGCGCCGACGCGTCCATCAACGACTCGGCTTCGTCCAGCGCCGCGTGCGCCGCCACCAGGTTGCCGAGCACGATGTGGGCGACCGCCAGGTGATCGAGGGCGCTGCTGATCTCGGCCCACTTCTTCTGCTCGCGCCACAGCAGGAGCGTTTGATTCATCAGCTCGACCGCTCGCTCGGCGCGTGGCCGCCAACTGGCCTCCGGCCCGCGTTCGTCGTACTCCTTCAACGCCAGGCGACCCAGCGCGAGCGCCAGGTTGGAGCGCAGGCGCGGCACCACGGCCTCGGTCTGGAAGCCGCGCGCGGCGCGCAGCCCTTCCTCGAAGATCTGCACGGCCTCCGCGAGGCGGCCGACGTCGTTGAGCACGATGCCCAGCGTATTGGCGATGCGTACCTGCAGGATCGGAT
>Ga0302316_10003101_pt1 | contig 11518 bp, 10 predicted proteins | sample III_Palsa_N3_2_FD_200456 | JGI IMG/M metagenome (GOLD analysis project Ga0302316, IMG submission 200456) | Peat permafrost microbial communities from Stordalen Mire near Abisko, Sweden - III_Palsa_N3_2 | ecosystem: Environmental > Terrestrial > Soil > Palsa > Peat permafrost | place: Sweden... | reverse complement strand
GTGGCTGAACCGGACGGACTGGAAGATTCAGGGCCGGGCGGCGACTTTTTATAAGGGTCAGCCGCATGATGAGTCGCCTCAATTTGAGGAGTACTACCGGGTGCATCCGTTTGGCGAGCGGGTGATCGTCATCACGCACTTTGGGGTGTTTATTGCCACGAATCATAGCGATATTGCTGAGGTATGGACGCCCGATAACGGCTACGAGGTGACGTACAAGGGTACGAAACCGCTGCCGGTGAAGGATGTGGAGGAGTACAACCGGCGCCGCGCGCACTCGCTGGAGACCGTGGTGAACGGCTGGCTGAAGCGGCCGGGAGTGGTGGTGAGCTATGAGGGCTCCGGCATGGAGGCGCGGCACCTGGTGGACCGCGTAAGCGTGCTGACGCCTGATAACGACGGCGTAACACTGGCGCTCGATGAGAGCTCACATCTGCCGTTGAGTCTGACGTATCAGTGGCGCGATCCGGTCTACAAGGACCTCAATACCGACATGCAGCAGTATGACGATTACCACTCAGTGCAGGGCGTTATGACGCCGTATGCGGTCACGAGCCTGCATAACGGCGATATGACCGGGCAGCGGTTTGTGACCAAGGTGGCGTATAACCTCAGCCTGCCTGTGGACCTGTTCGATCCGGAGCGGCCGCTGACGAAGAAGGCGAAGTAGAGGCTCTCGGAGTGGTATTCTGGGCCTCGATATGAGTGATTCCCTTGAAGTTCCCGAGAGCGCAGACGACGCGCCGAAGTCCGCGAAGACGACGCTGAATATCGTTGAGATTATGGCGATTCTGCCGCACCGCTATCCGTTTCTGCTGATCGATCGCGTGATCGAGATGGAAGCGAAGACGCGCGTGGTCGCGATCAAGAATGTGTCCATGAACGAGCCGCACTTTCCTGGGCACTTTCCGGACTATCCGATCATGCCGGGCGTGTTGCAGGTGGAGGCGATGGCGCAGGCCGGTGGGGCGCTGCTGCTGGGTGAGTACTCGGCGGAAGAGCGTGCGGACAAGCTGATGGTCTTTACGGGTATCGACGAGGCTCGGTTTCGTCGGCCGGTGCTGCCGGGGGATCAGCTTCGCATCGAGGTTACGGTGCAGCAATGGCGCTCGCGTGCGGTGAAGATGAAGGGCGTGTGCACGGTGGAGGGCAAGCTGGTGTCGGATGCGATCTTTACGGCGCAGCTGGTACCGCGGGTGCGCAAGCCTGCCGCTGAGAGCAAGCCAGAGGCGGCAGAGTGAGCAGCGCCCGGATTCATCCCACGGCGATTGTTGCGGAAGCTGCCGTAGTCCCGGCAAGCTGCACGATTGGGCCCTTCTGCACGGTAGGCGCGAACGTGGTGCTGGGCGAGGAGTGCGAGTTGGTGTCGCATGTGGTGCTCGATGGGCATACTACGCTGGGCAAGGGCAATCGGATCTTTTCGTTCGCCTGCGTGGGGATCTCGCCGCAGGACTTGAAGTATGCCGGCGAGCCGACGCGCGTGGAGATTGGCGATGGCAATACGATTCGAGAGTATGTGACGATCTCTCGCGGAACGGCGGGCGGTGGCGGCGTGACGAAGATCGGCTCCGGCTGCCTGATTATGGCGTATGTACACATCGGGCACGATTCGACGATCGGCAATGGCTGCATCCTGCCGAATGGCGCGACCCTGGCCGGGCATGTGACGGTGGAGGACTACGCCACGCTGAGCGCGAATGCTCCCGTGCATCAGTACTGCACGATTGGCAAGTACGCTTACATTGGCGGTGGAACGACGATTACGCAGGATGTGATGCCGTACTCGCTGACCTCGATTGAGCGCAACAACCATGCTTACGGGCTGAACAAGGTGGGCCTGCAGCGGCGTGGCTTTACAGCGGAGCAGCTGCGGGAGCTGACCACCGCCATGCGGCTGTTGACCAGCGGCAAGCGGAATACGACGCAGGCGCTGGCGGAGATTAACGACATGCTCGACCAGGGTGCGGGTGGCGAGCATGTGAGGTATCTTGCGGAGTTTGTGGCGAAGAGCGAGCGGGGCGTGATTAAGTAGCTGGTTTATATCAAAACGGATATATTGAATGAAGAAGTTGCTTTGGTTGGGAGATTCACGCAAGTCGCTTCAGGCTTTTCCGGCGCAGGCGCAACGCAAACTTGGCTTTGAGCTGCAAAGGACGCAGGCGGGATTATCTCCGAGCGATTCCAAGGCGATGAGTTCAATCGGCGTGGGTGTCGAGGAGATACGAGTATGGGTCGAATCGGGAACGTATCGAGTGATCTACGTGGCGCGCCTGGAAGAGGCGGTGTACGTGCTGCACGCGTTTCAAAAAAAGACGCAGCAGACAAACCAAAGGGGCATCGAGTTGGCACGAGCACGACTCAAAGAACTGCTGCGCGAAAGATTGCCGTAAAAGAGCCTCTTGTGATCGAAGAGTTTGATTCGGTGTGGGTGGCATTGGACTTTCCTCCGTTAGAAGCTGCGAACCTTGAGGCCAGAAGCCGCCTGATGATTCAGATTGAGCAAATCATCGAAGAGCATGGTTGGACACAGGCCGTTGCCGCGAAGAAGTGTTGTGTCTCGCAGCCACGCATCAACGATCTGCTGCGCGGCAAGATCGATAAGTTTTCCATCGACGCGCTGGTCAATATGGCTACTGCGCTTGGCCGTCGCATAGACTTCCAACTCAAAGCGGCATGAGCGATTCGTAATCCCGTAATATCAATGCATCTATGCCTACAGTGCTGAGAATTGGGCCATACAGATTCTTCTTTTACGCAGACGAGCGTCAGGAGCCACCGCACATCCACATTGTGGCTGCGGAAAAGGAAGCGAAGTATTGGCTGCTTCCTTTGCAGCAGTCTTGGAATGAAGGATTCCGTTCCGGTGAACTGAAAGAGATTGAAGCAATCATCGCTGTCAACCTAAACTTATTGTTGGAGGCTTGGAATGACTTCTTCAGCGGTCGATGACGCTTTGATACCTGTGGACGTGCAGGTTGACGACAGCATGATCCGTGTCCGTTTCCAAGGTGGCCTTGAGATTGCGACGCCGGTTGCGCGCTTTCCCCGACTGAGAGACGCTGCGCCGGAGAAGCGTACTCGCTGGCAATTGAACGGCAGAGGCTATGGGATTCATTGGCCCGACGTTGACGAAGATATTTCAGTGCGCGGCCTATTCGCGGACGCGCGACCACAGCCCCAATCTGCCATTGAACAGGTTCCCGCTCTGGTGGGAGATCTCTTGCGAACGACGAGAAGGCTTAACGGCTTATTTATGGGGCGTCCCTTCACCCCAGACGGTCACTTAGTAGGCAGCATCGGCGAAGTTGTAGCTGAATATATCTATGACATCAAGCTGGAGCCTTGCAGCACCCCACACGTCGATGCCTACACAACTGACGGACGCTCGGTTCAAATCAAGCTCACGGGTGAAGCTGGCACGAGCTTTGGCATACGTTGGTCAAGCGCGCAGACGACAAGCCCGGCGGATTTTCTTATCTGCCTGAAGCTGACCACAAAGGGATTCGTTGAGATTTATAACGGACCGTTTCCTGTCGAGCTCCTGATGGGACGGAAAGATAGCAGCAACGGTCAGTTGTCCCTTACGGTTAGCAAGCTCACTGCGATCAATCCGAGTCTTCTACAAAAGAAGAACTCCTTCGATAGCATCAACCGCTGGTTCACTCCAGATTTGGCCGATGTTGCCTAGTCTCGGTCTCATCGCCGGCAACGGGCGCTTTCCGTTCCTGCTGCTCGATGCCGCGCGGGCGCACGGCTTGCGGGTGGTTGTTGCGGCGATCAAGGAAGAGACTGATCCGGAGATGGACGAGCGTGTCGCGCTCGATCCGGAGAACATCCGGGTACATTGGATGTCGCTCGGCGAGCTGTCAAAGCTGATCGAGATGTTTCAGCGTGAGGGCGTAACGCAGGCTGTGATGGCTGGGCAGGTGAAGCATAAGCAGATCTTCTCCAGCATTCGCCCGGACTGGCGGCTGGCGAAGCTGCTGCTGAACCTTCGCACCCGCAATACGGACATGTTGCTGGGTGCCGTGGCGAAGGTGCTGGAAGATGAGGGGATTACGCTGATGTCGTCCACCGCGTTTTTGGAGCCGATGCTCGCGGGCGCCGGTGTGCTCACGGCGCGGGCGCCCGACGAGGTGGAGCGCGGGGACATTGATTACGGGTTGCGGGTTGCGCGGGGGATTGCAGGGTTCGATCTTGGGCAGACGGTCGTGATCGCCGCCGGGGCCTGTGTTGCGGTAGAGGCGATGGAAGGCACGGATGCGACCATCGCCCGCGCGGGAAAGCTGTTCGCTGAGATGGAAAGCGAGGCGAGCACGCTTGCCCGGCAGCTGACTGTCGTGAAGGTCGCTAAACCTAAGCAGGACCTGCGTTTCGATGTGCCGGTGGTTGGGCTGCCGACGATTGAGGCGATGCGCGACGCGGGGGCGACATGCCTCTGCGTGGAGGCCGGACGGACGCTGCTCTTCGATCGCGAGGCGATGGTGAAGGCCGCTGATCTGGTGGGGATTGCGATCGTCGGCGAACCCCGGGCCGACTAGGCCGATGACAATGGAGTGACATTTTCACGCGTCTTTTCGTGGGTCCGGCGCGTAAGATTGACAGCATCGGGCAGCGGACCAGCAACAGAGGTCGCCGGCCCCTGGGAGATTCAACATGCTTCGTACAGGAAAGATCGTAGCGGGATTTGCAATGGCGCTCACGTGCGCCGCTATGCTGGTGCCGTCGACGGCGCTGGCTGCTCGCGACACCGTGGCCGTTGGCGTCAAGGCGCCGGCGTTTACGCTGCCCGCGCAGGACGGCAAGCCGGTATCGCTGGCCGACTACAAGGGCAAGTGGGTTGTGCTGTACTTCTACCCGAAGGACCAGACCAGCGGCTGCTCGCTGGAGGCGCACAACTTTCAGCGCGATCAGGATAAATACAAAGCGGCGAACGCCGTTGTGCTCGGCGTCTCGCTCGATACCGTAGAGAGCCACGCAACCTGGTGCACCAAGGACTCGTTCAGCTTCAAGATGCTGGCTGATCCGGAGCATAAGGTTGTCGATGAGTATGGCGTGCCGCTGATGACGCACGGCGATATGCACTTTGCACAGCGCACCACCTTCCTGATCTCTCCCAAAGGCGAGATTGTGAAGGAGTGGAAGGTCTCCGACATCCAGGGCCATAGCGACGACGTGCTGGCTTCGATCGCCGCCGGCAAGTAAGAGCTACCCGCAACATTATCCGCAGACGCAAAAACGCCCGGGCCTCGTAAGAGGTTGCCGGGCGCTTTTGCTTGCCTTGATATTGCGGTTGGGAAGACTACTTCTTAGCAGCAGTCTTCTTGACAGCCTTCTTGACGGCCTTCTTGACAGCCTTCTTCGCTACAGCCTTCTTGACGGCCTTCTTGACTGCCTTCTTCGGAGCTGCCTTCTTTACTGCCTTCTTTACTGCCTTTTTCGTTGCCAAGGTGAAACCTCTCATAGTTGATTTTTTGTTGCTTGTGCTCTTGTTGCCAGCCACCTTTTTAGGGGTAGCTTTACCGCCGCGCAGAGCACGTACAGACTTCGCGGCAGAACTTGATAACTTTTTGCCCGCAAGCTTCTTGGCGGGAACTTTTTTGGCGGCCTTCTTCGCTGTCTTCTTCACAGCCTTCTTGGCGGCTTTCTTCACGACTTTCTTCGCAACCTTTTTCGTAGCCTTCTTTACTGCCTTCTTCGCAGCTTTCCTGGCCACTACTTTCTTCGCGACCTTCTTTGCAGTGGTCTTCTTCGCAACGGCCTTCTTCTTTGCCGGTGTCTTCCTCACAGGAGGTGGCGGTATCGGAGCAGGTGCAGGCTCCTCTGAAAGTTTTGTGGGTGGCTCATAGGGAGCGATGGGCGTCGAGGGGGCTGCAAAGAGGATCGCTTCTTCAGCGTGAGTGGTTGCGGGCATGTCGTCGAAGACTTCTACAGTGCGCAACTCTTCTTCTTCCTCGTCGTCCTCTTCATCATCGAGGTCGAATTCTTCCTCGTCATCCTCGTCGTCGACTTCGTCGTATCCGGCTGCGTAGAGCTTTATCGTCTCGTCGTCGAAAGCCATTTCCATCTCCTCGGCTTGATGCAGAAGTTAACTTCTGCATCTTGTCGTTGGCTCGTTTTGAAACCGTCTTGCGAACACCATGCTTACGGTGACGCACGACTTCATCAAAGAGCCAAGAACAGGATTACGCTGTGGACACTTAAATAGCAAGAGTCTTTTTTGGTACGAGTGATTTTTTTACATGCGAGGGGAGCTAAAATCTTGCGTCGCTTCAACCTCAATTCAACGAAGTCGTGTACTCGTGCTCGCCTGAAGTCCATATAGAACACTCGTGCGACGCATCGTCGTTATTGCAAATGGCCTTATTTGGCGCGATGTTTTGGCTGTTGCTTGCTCTTGTTCGCCGTCGTGGATGGTTCGGCATGACGTTGAGCTGCGCTCGATTTCGCCGGCGTGTTCGCAGTGCTGTGGCCGGGATGAGAACCTGCATGCGAAACATGCGAAGCTGGCTGCAATACATGCGAAGCCGTGTGGCCCGGACGGCTATGCGAGGTGGAACGCGAACGCGAGGAGCGCATGCCCGGTGCAAGCCGAACTGGCTCGGCGACATAAAGTGAGTGGCCCGGCGTGATGCTGTTCGAGCTCAGATGGTTCCACGCGCGAAGCTGTTCGACCGTAACGCCGAAGCGATCGGCAACGGTGATCAGCGTATCGCGGCGGCCTGCGGTGTAGCGCTGCTGCCCGGTGGCTACGCTGCTTACGGCGGCGACCGGCACGATCAGTTCGTCGCCGGCCTCTATGGGCTGACTCGCTGTCACATCGTTGAACTCGGCGATCTCCGTGGCGTGGCCATGTAGGGCAGTGGCAATCTGGTCGAGCGTCTCGCCGGGTTTTACGATGTGGAAGCGCCAGCTCGCGCGGTTGTCTTCGGGAATATCCTTCAGCCGGTCGAGGAACTCGTCGCGCGTTCCCGGGGGAACGTGCAGGTCGTAGCTGGTGTCGCGCGGCGTCATCAATCGCAGCAGCGCGGGGTTCAGCGCAACAATCTCCGGTACGGATGACTCCGTAAGGTCGGCGACCAGCCGCAGATCGATCGCAGAGCTGGTTGTTACGGTGTCGTAGAGCACCGGTGGGTCGAGCACAATTTTGTCGAGGCCATATCTCTCGGGGTTCTTTGCCATGATGATCGCGGCGAGGATCTGGGGAACATAAGCACGGGTCTCAGCGGGCAGGCCGCCGCGGCGATACAGTTCCCAGTAGTCGGCATAACCGGTGCGGCTGACCAGGTGCTGTACGCGGCCGGGACCCCAGTCGTAGGCGGCCATCGCAAGATACCAATCGCCGAACTGGCTGTAGAGATACTTCATATACTTCGCATAAGCGACCGTCGACTTCTCAGGATCGAAGCGCTCATCGAAAAAGCCATTGCGCGCGAGGCCGTAGTTGCCGAACGGCATGAACTGCCACATGCCGCCGGCGCCGGAGCTGCGGTTCATGGCCTGGGGTTGAAAGCCGGACTCAGCTACCGAAAGATAGATGAGGTCCTGCGGTACTCCCTCCTGCGTGAGGATTTTCTGGATCATGGCCTTGTATTTGCCGGCGCGCTTCATCGAGGCGGCCATGTGGGCGCGGAAGCTGGTCGAGTTGGAGAAGACGCTGATATAGCCGGCGACCTGGTCGTTGATGACGAGGGGCAGATCGGAGGCGGTGTTGAGCTCGGTCTTCAACTTGGCAACGAGCTCAGGGTTGGCGGGAAAGGTGATGTCATTCTCCGCGTCGAGAGGCGCAGCCTCGACCGCGGGAGAAAACCCATTGCCTTGCTTCAGAGCCACCATCTCCAGCGAGTTGATCGCCGAGAGCAGATGGTCGAACTCATCGGCCATCTGCGGATCGTTCTTCAGGTCGAGCCCGCTTGAAAGCATTCCATCGACGGCAGCGTCGAAGTCCAGCCGGGCGGCGTCCAGGTGGTTGTCGTTGTAGTTCTGCACCCCCGCCTTGTAGTTGGCTCCGGAGCGGTCGAGAGTCTCCTGCACTTTTTTCGCGTGCTGTTGTGCGGCAGCATCCGCGGCGTCCTGTTGTCGCTGGGCAGTTTGTTGGGGGGCGGAGGTCTGTGGCGCTGTAACGTTCGCTGGAGCATGTCCTGGGGCAGCGGTGGCACTCACCGTATCGCCCGGGCAGCCGGCCAGTGTAAGGAGCAATGGCGCGCAGGCGAGCGCGAGGGCGCCTCGAAGCAGCAGGGTCGTGTTTCGGTGGCTCGCCATCAACCTCTTTATTGTACGGGTTTGGGACTACGGTTGGCTGTCCGGCAATAGCCGTGCAGCAGGGGCTCACAACATCTTGAGGATGTTCGCGGGGAATGAAGCCGGGGCGCGATTAGCGGTCCCTTGTATAGATCTGGTAGCGACCGTCACCGGATTTCAGATGGTAATGGCTCCACTCCGCAGCGAAGGCGGGCGATCGCAGGAACCACCCAAGCATGTCGAAATTTATGTCAACCAAGGCCTGGCATTGAACCGGAGGGATGCAGTGCTCGACGATAACAACCGAGGGCTTATACAGCGCCAGGTCTTCGGCGGTGTCGGACCGCTGCGTAGCGGCCAGTTGGTGCACCTGATCCGGCGTCAGGAGCTTGCGCGGGACAGGGCCGCCGGCAAGCCCCGCTTCGCTCTGAGCGATAGCGGGAATCATCCAGAGGTGGGCATAACGGCTTCCCCAAATGAGATGGTCCTTGTAGACGTCGTCGAACTCGGCCAGGCCGGTGGTAAAGACATAGACCGTGGTGCCGGGTGGGTATTGGGCGAGTGCGTTGGCTACATAGACGCCTCCCCAGGGCTCGCTGTTGGCTCGCATACCCTGTGCCAGGAAGGCCGGCAGGAAGGCGGCCACCAGGAAGAAGGTGATCCCGGCAACGGTCCCGACGGGAAGTTTGACCGAGGAAAGAGCAGAAAGAAGATCGATCGCCATCCAGCCGACCGCGCAGAACAGGAACACCCTGCTTGGGAAGAAGTGGTTGCTCCAGTTCGTATGCTGGACGAAGAAGGCCAGGGCAGCGCCGAAGCTGGCCGCGAGCAGCGCCAGGGGAGCGACGGGATAGCGGAGATATCGACGGACGGCCACCCAGGCGAGCATGGCAACAATCAGCCGGTCGCGGGAGAGGAATCCGCGTAAAAGAGCGCGGGTCGAGTCCTCTCCGTAGGCCCAGAATGTCTCTTTTAGCAACGGCACCATGTGGGTGATGTACGGTGTCGCGAAATAGACGGTGAGAGAGTAGGCGACGATGGCCATCGCGAAAGCGATCAACTCGGCGCGCAAGAGAAGGTGAAGGTCAAAGGACCAGGCAAGCCAGAACAACTCGAAGCAGATGACGATGAGGACCTGCTGCGGCTTGAAACAGACACCGATGCCGGCCGCTACGCCCAAAGCCATGCGTTCCGCGACTCCAAAGTGAACCTTGGCGCGGCACACGGCATACACCAGGTAGGGAAGCACCAGTATCGCGATAAGCTGTTCGCGCTGTGCGACGATGCTGCTGTCCAAAGTTACTTCGGCCGCAGCAATCGCAATAAAGCAGAGACAGAGAAGCCATGGCGATGCGATCAGGCCGCCGGCACGCATCGTTCTCGTACACCAGCCGGCGCTGGCGAAGATCAGCGCGGACACGACGATTTTCAATGCGAGCGTCGGCGAAATATGTATCGCGGACGCAAGCAGGTTGGGAATAACGGAAAACCAGATGATCAGGGGCGGGTTGACTTCGGTAAGTCGCGGACCGTAGAGGGTGGCGCCGCCAAGAATCCTGCTCGCTGCGTACAGAAACCAGCTCTGGTCATAGGCCGGATGGGCGAAGACCATGCACTGCACGGCGTAATCGAAAAAGAGAGCGGCCGCCGCACAGACGGCGAAAAGAAAAGAAAAACGAAAAACCGGCTGCGTGGAGTAGCGATGGAGGAACCACCTGACGGCATTTTCGCGGGCTTCCGTGGTTTCTTTCTTGAAAAACTTTTCCAAGGCCAGGAATCCTCAGCAGAAGTTTACCATCGCGGAAAGTAAGCCCCGGAAGGCGCTTGTAGGGTTGCTGTAGAGCAACAGTCGGTCGCCTGTCCCGAGAATCTCCGCGGAAATAAATTCGTGGGTTTCGCGGACAATCAGGCACCGTGAGAGTCTAAAATTCGTTTCCAGCCGCGAGTTGTTCTTCAGGAGAGTGTGTATGAACCGCCGGTCGATTATTCTGTTCGCTCTGTCGCCCTTGTCGATGCTCGTTTGGCTCCCGCTTGCAGCTCAGCAACCGGAAGCCGCTACGCAACTCACCATCTACAACGACAACTTCGCCGTAGCGCGCACCACCGTGCCACTTGATCTGCACGCGGGTGCGAATGAGGTGCTGACCACCAACGTCACCAGCCAGCTTGAGCCTGACTCCGTGATCCTGCGCGACGCCAGTGGCAAGCATCCCGTGCGCGTAGCCGAGCAGAACTACGATGCCGGCGTCGTCACCCAGAGCTGGATGCTGGAGAAGTATGAAGGCAAGACCATCGACTTCCAGGTCACGGGCCAGCATCCCGGCGAGACGACGATCGTGCAGGGCAAGATCGTTCGCGCGGGGAACGATCCGCTGATCGAAGCCGCGGGCCATCTGCAATTCCAGCTTCCCGGCCTGCCGATCTTTCCCGCAACGACCGACGGCCTTCTCTTGAAGCCGACCCTCCGCTGGCAGATCGATGCAGAGAAGTCTGCGAAGTTCGACGCCGAACTCGACTACATCACGAACGGCATGAGCTGGCAGGCCACCTACAACGTCGTCGTTCCTGAGCAGACCACCGCTCCCGGCCAGGAGCTCGCCGATGTAACCGGATGGGTGACCATCCAGAACAACACCGGCACCGACTTCCCCAAGGCGACCATCCAGTTGATGGCCGGCGATGTGGCGAAGATCCGCAATGGTCAGTTCGATCGATTAAACCAGTTTGCCGGGCCTGGCGCCGGCTTGACCATGGCCGAACAGCTCGCAGTGACACAGAAGGCCTTCGACGACTTCCATCTCTACGATTTGCATCGCACCGTCGCCCTGCGCAACGGCGAGAGCAAGCAGGTGCAGTTCCTGGAAGCCGCAAATGTGGCCGTGCAGCGGACCTATCAGTTCGACGGCAGCAACGGTCAGCCGGTGAACTTTTACTCCGGCTATCACGACGTCAACCGCGCCTTTGGAAACACTGCGAACACCAAGGTCGCGATCCGCGAAGAGATCACCAACTCCGAAGCTAATCACCTTGGCATGCCTCTGCCCGCAGGGCGGCTGCGGCTGTATCGCCAGGAGAAGGGTGGCCAGATGCAGTTCGTCGGTGAGAGCATGGTGCAGCACACCGCCGCCGACCAGACCGTGCAGGTCGTCAGCGGCAACGCCTTCGACCTCACCGCCGCCCACCGCCAGACCGACTTCCACGTCGACAACAACAACCACACCATGGACGAGACCATCGAGGTCAAGCTCTCCAACGCCAAGGACCAGCCCGTCACCAT
>Ga0302316_10003100_pt1 | contig 11519 bp, 13 predicted proteins | sample III_Palsa_N3_2_FD_200456 | JGI IMG/M metagenome (GOLD analysis project Ga0302316, IMG submission 200456) | Peat permafrost microbial communities from Stordalen Mire near Abisko, Sweden - III_Palsa_N3_2 | ecosystem: Environmental > Terrestrial > Soil > Palsa > Peat permafrost | place: Sweden... | reverse complement strand
CCGACATGAGCCGTTGCTGCGGGCGATGTGGTCCGGCGACAAGGCGCTGCCGTTCGGCACCCGGGCCAGCCGCGACGGCCCGGCGACCCGCTTGCTGGCGCTCGCGATCCTCGCGCTGGCCGCCGCGGCCGTCTGGGCGATGGTGCGCTGGGCCGGTTGATCGGCACGACGGGGTTCAGCGGCTCGACAGACTGCGAAGCTGTCAAGAACGCTCTACGCCCGGGCACGGGCGGTCCAGGTGCGTAGTGCACCGGGGTGGCGTTGGCGCACCCTTTCGGGTTAGAATCGACAGGCTTAGTTCAACTAAAGCGGGTTTTCCCGAGAAATCGGGGGCAATCCGCTGGGCACCGTGCTTGGGGCCACGTTCAAGAACGACCGAGTGAACGCAACCCTTGTACGACACCCATGAGTCTTCCGAGTTCCGCACCGCAGCAAGAAAAACCTGCCCAGCAAGCCGGCCCTGTCGCCGGGCTGCCGGCCGGTAGTGCTGCGAACTGGGACGACGAGGATCCGCTGCCGCGCCGCTTGTCGGCAACGGAGGCCGAAGCGTTTCGCGACCAGCGAACCGCACCGTCTCCGTGGCGAGTGGTGCTGGTGCAGGTCGAGGCCGGCGCGGTGATATCGCTGCTGGTCGGGCTGGTGTTCGGGTGGCCTGCGTTGTGGTCGGCGCTGTACGGCGCCGCCACCGCGATCGTTCCGGGTGCACTGATGGCGCGCGGCGCGACGCGGATGGCGGACAGCAAGTCGCCGCTGGCCACGGCGCTGAGCCTGTTGGTGTGGGGATCGGCAAAGATTGTTTGCTCGGTGGCGATGCTTGTCAGCGCCGCACGAGTGCTGCACCCGGTGGTGTGGCCGGCACTGCTGGTCACATTGGCCGGGTGTCTGACTGTGTATTGGGTGGCGCTCGCGTGGCGCTCGCGTTGAAGACTTGATCGGGAAGCTACGGACACGACATGGCCGCAGAAGAACACGCACCGACCTCCGGTGAATACATCCAGCATCACCTGACCCATCTCTCCAACATCGAGAGTGCGGCTCCGTTGAACTTCCACGTCGTCCATTGGGACTCCGTGGTGTTCTCGTCGCTGATCGGCCTCGTCTTCCTGTTCTTCGGGTTGTTGGCCGCGCGTCGCGTGACCTCTGGCGTGCCGGGCCGCTTCCAGGCTGCCGTGGAGTTCATGATCGAGATGGTCGACAGCCAGGCCAAGGCCATCGTCCACAACGCCACCAGCCGCAAGATGGTCGCCCCGATGGCGCTGACCGTCTTCATCTGGATCTTCCTGCTCAACGCGATGGACTTGCTGCCGGTGGATCTGCTGCCGTTCCTGTTCCAGCACGCGTCGGGCAATCCCGAGGCGCATCTGCGCGTCGTGCCGACCGCCGACATCTCCGTGACGATGGGCCTGTCGGTGGGCGTGCTGCTGTGCTGCCTGTACTACAACATCAAGATCAAGGGCCTTGGCGGCTGGACGCACGAACTGGTGGTCGCACCGTTCGGCACCAGCCGCAACCCGATCGTGGCCGTGCTGCTGGGCGTCGTCAACTTCGGCATGCAGATGATCGAATTCGTCGCCAAGACCGTTTCGCACGGCATGCGGCTGTACGGCAACATGTACGCCGGCGAACTGATCTTCCTGCTGATCGCGCTGCTGGGCGGCGCGTTCACCTTCACCGCGGGCGGCTTCGGCCTGGCCCTGCTGCATATCTTTGCCGGCACGGCGTGGGCGATCTTCCACATCCTGATCATCACGCTGCAGGCCTTCGTGTTCATGATGTTGACCCTGGTCTACATCGGACAAGCCCACGACTCGCACTGAAAACCGCGCGCCACCGGCTCGCCGGTGACGCGGTCTGCGCTGTCCGCACAACAACGTTTCCCTTTTTCAATTTCTCAACTGGAGTCAACATGGAACTCATCAGCTACGTCGCCCTGGCCGCCGGCATCATCATTGGTCTGGGCGCTTGCGGCGCTTGTATCGGCATCGGCATCATGGGCAGCAAGTACCTCGAATCCGCCGCTCGCCAGCCGGAACTGATGGGCGAACTGCAGACCAAGATGTTCCTGCTGGTCGGCCTGATCGACGCGTCGTTCATCATCGGCCTCGGCATCGCCCTGTGGTTCACCACGAGCAACCCGTTCCTGGCCCAGCTGCAACTGCTCGCGAAGTAATTCGCCAGCGAGTGAAGTCGTCGGCGCGATCGGCTCCACTGAAGTGGAACCGACGCGTCGCACCCCGACAACGGCTTTCGAGGCAATAACGTGAGCATCACCGCAACCCTGATCATCCAGATGATCGTGTTCCTGATCTTGGTCGGGTTCACGATGAAATACATTTGGCCGCCCATCACGGCCGCGCTCGACGAGCGTGCGCGCAAGGTCGCCGAAGGCCTGTCGGCTGCCGACAAGGCCCGCAGCGAACTCGCCAGCGCCAACAAGCGCATCGAGGCCGAACTCGGCGCCGCCCGCGAAGACGCTGCCAAGCGCCTCGCCAGCGCCGAACGCCTGGCGTTGCAGATCGTCGATGAAGCCAAGGCCAAGGCCACCGAGGAAGGCGCGAAGATCGTTGCGCAGGCCCAGGCCGAAGCGCAGCAGGAATCGTCCAAGGCGCGTGACGCCCTGCGCGACCAGGTCGCCGCTCTCGCCGTCAAGGGTGCCGAGCAGATCCTGCGCCGTGAAGTCAACCCGGCCGTCCACGCCGAGTTGCTCGGCCGCCTGCAGACCGAGCTGTAAGACCATGGCCGAGCCCTCCACCATCGCGCGGCCCTACGCCGCGGCACTGTTCCAGTCGAGTACTGCGGCCGACGGCGCGCAGCTCGTGGCACAGCTGGACACGCTCGCCGGCATCGCCGACGACGCCGGCCTGCGCCAGTTCGCTGCGGACCCGAAGGTCACCGACGAGCAGGTCTTCGGCCTCGTCTCCGGCATCGCCGGCAGCGACTTGAGTCCCAAGCTGCGCAACCTGCTCGATGTCGTCATCGACAACGGTCGCCTGGCCGTGCTGCCCGAGATCGCTTCGCAGTTCCGCGCGCTGGTCAACGACCGCGGCGGCGTTGCCGATGCGCACATCGTCAGCGCGTTCCCGCTCGACGCGACGCAGCAGGCCGATCTGGCCAAGGTGCTCGAGAAGCGCTTCGGCCGCCAGCTGAAGACGTCGGTCACGGTCGACGCCTCGCTGATCGGTGGCGTGCGCGTGACGGTGGGCGACGAGGTGCTCGACACCTCCATCGTCGCCCGCCTCGAGCAGATGCGCGTCGCGCTGACCCACTAGAGCCGGCCCGCTCGCACAGAATCGTTCTTCAACCCAGGCGGCCTCCGGGCCTCACCTTTGGGAGCTAAGTCATGCAATTGAATCCCGCTGAAATTTCCGAACTGATCAAGAGCCGCATCGAAGGCCTGGGAGCGTCGTCCGACATCCGCAACCAGGGCACGGTCGTCTCCGTCACCGACGGCATCTGCCGCGTGCACGGCCTGTCCGACGCGATGCAGGGCGAAATGCTCGAGTTCCCGGCCACCGCGAACGGCGAACCGACCTACGGCCTGGCGCTGAACCTCGAGCGCGACTCCGTCGGCGTCGTGATCCTGGGCGAGTACGAGCACATCTCCGAAGGCGATACCGTCAAGTGCACGGGCCGCATCCTGGAAGTGCCGGTCGGCCCCGAGCTGATCGGCCGCGTTGTCAACGCCCTCGGTCACCCGATCGACGGCAAGGGCCCGATCAACGCCAAGATGACCGACGTCATCGAGAAGGTCGCCCCGGGCGTGATCGCGCGCCAGTCCGTCGACCAGCCGGTGCAGACCGGCCTGAAGTCGATCGACTCGATGGTGCCCGTCGGCCGTGGCCAGCGCGAGCTGATCATCGGCGACCGCCAGACCGGCAAGACCGCGGTGGCGATCGACGCGATCATCAACCAGAAGGGTCAGAACATGACCTGCGTGTACGTCGCCATCGGGCAGAAGGCGTCCACGGTCAAGAACGTCGTGCGCGCTCTCGAAGCCAACGGCGCGCTGGAATACACGATCGTCGTCGCGGCCACCGCGTCGGAATCGGCCGCCATGCAGTACGTCTCGGCGTACTCGGGCTGCACGATGGGCGAGTACTTCCGCGATCGCGGCCAGGACGCGCTGATCGTCTATGACGACCTGTCCAAGCAGGCCGTCGCCTACCGCCAGGTCTCGCTGCTGCTGCGCCGCCCGCCGGGTCGCGAAGCCTTCCCGGGCGACGTGTTCTATTTGCACAGCCGCCTGCTCGAGCGTGCCGCCCGCGTGAACGCCGACTACGTCGAAGCGTTCACCAAGGGTGAAGTCAAGGGCCGCACCGGCTCGCTGACCGCGCTGCCGATCATCGAGACGCAAGCCGGCGACGTGTCCGCCTTCGTTCCGACGAACGTGATCTCGATCACCGACGGCCAGATCTTCCTGGAAACCGCGCTGTTCAACGCCGGCATCCGTCCCGCCATCAACGCCGGTATCTCGGTGTCGCGCGTCGGTGGTGCTGCGCAGACCAACCTGATCAAGAGCCTGTCGGGCGGCATCCGTACCAACCTCGCGCAGTACCGCGAGCTGGCCGCGTTCGCGCAGTTCGCTTCCGACCTGGACGAGTCCACCCGCAAGCAGCTCGATCGCGGCGCCCGCGTGACGGAACTGCTCAAGCAGAACCAGTACTCGCCGTTGCCCATCAGCCTGATGGCCGCCACACTGTACGCCGTCAACAACGACTTCATGGACTCGCTCGAAGTCAAGCAAGTGCTGCCGTTCGAACACGGCCTGCACCAGCACCTGAAGTCCAACCACGCCGCGCTGCTCGCGACGCTCGAAAAGAACGGCGCCAAGTGGAAGACGAAGTCCAGCAAGGACGACTCCCCGGAGAAGGCCGAGTTCGCCAAGCAATGCCAGGCCGCCGAAGCCGAGCTGCGCGACGCGATCGCCGCGTTCAAGAAGTCGTTCGCCTGATTCCCCCGACCACGACCCTCTTCAAAGGAGAACCGTCATGGCGGTAGGAAAGGAAATACGCGGCAAGATCAAGTCGGTGGAAAACACCCGCAAGATCACCAAGGCGATGGAAATGGTCGCCGCGTCCAAGATGCGCAAGGCGCAGGAACGCATGCGTGCGGCCCGCCCTTATGCGGAACGCATCGGCGGCATCACGGCCAACCTGTCGAAGGCGAACCCGGAATACCGCTCGCCCTACATGCGCGAAGTCACGGCGAAGACGGGCGGCAACGTCGGCTTCATCGTGGTCACGACCGACAAGGGCCTGTGCGGCGGCATGAACACCAACATCCTGCGCGCGCTCACGATCAAGATGCGTGACGTGCAGGCGGCCGGTGGCAAGGTCAGCGCGGTGGCGATCGGCAACAAGGGCTTCGGCTTCCTGAACCGCTCCGGCGCGCAGGTCGTCAGCCACGTCACGCAGCTGGGCGATGCCCCGCAGCTCGACAAGCTGATCGGCCCCGTCAAGGTCATGCTCGAGATGTTCGTCGAAGGCAAGCTCGACGCCGTGCACCTGTGCTACACCCGCTTCGTCAACACGATGAAGCAGGAGCCGCAGATCGTGCCGCTGTTGCCGCTGACGTCCACCGGACTGCAGAGCGGCAGCCAGGGCGACAAGGCCGGCTATGCATGGGACTACGTCTACGAGCCGGACGCGCCGGGCGTGATCGAGGAACTGCTCAAGCGCTACATCGAGGCACTGGTCTTCCAGGGCGTGGCCGAGAACATGGCGTCCGAGCAGGCCGCGCGCATGGTGGCCATGAAGGCCGCCACGGACAACGCGGGCAACCTCATCGGCGAGCTGAAGCTGATCTACAACAAGACGCGTCAAGCGGCGATCACCAAGGAATTGAGTGAGATCGTCGGCGGTGCGGCTGCGGTTTAAATCTTTCGAGATATCAAGGAAAAAAGATGACGACTTCTAATGCCATGGGCAAGATCGTTCAAACCATCGGCGCCGTGGTCGACGTCGAGTTTCCGCGCGACCAGATGCCCCGCATCTATGACGCGCTGAAGATGGACGGCACGGCGCTGACGCTGGAAGTCCAGCAGCAGCTCGGCGACGGCATCGTGCGCACGATCGCCCTGGGTTCCTCCGACGGTATCCGTCGCGGCAGCATGGTGCGCAACACCGGTGCCGGCATCACGGTGCCGGTCGGCAAGGCCACCCTCGGCCGCATCATGGACGTGCTGGGCAACCCGATCGACGAGCGCGGTCCGGTCGACCAGACGCTGACGGCCACGATCCACCGCAAGGCCCCGGCCTACGAAGAGCTGAACCCGTCGCAGGAACTGCTCGAAACGGGCATCAAGGTCATCGACCTGATCTGCCCGTTCGCCAAGGGCGGCAAGGTGGGCCTGTTCGGCGGCGCCGGCGTCGGCAAGACCGTCAACATGATGGAGCTGATCAACAACATCGCGAAGGCGCACTCGGGCTTGTCCGTGTTCGCCGGCGTCGGTGAGCGCACCCGCGAAGGCAACGACTTCTATCACGAGATGGCCGACTCGGGCGTCGTCAACCTCGAGAACCTGCCGGAGTCGAAGGTCGCGATGGTCTACGGCCAGATGAACGAACCCCCGGGCAACCGTCTGCGCGTTGCGCTGACCGGCCTGACCATCGCCGAGTCGTTCCGCGACGAAGGCCGTGACGTGCTGTTCTTCGTGGACAACATCTACCGCTTCACGCTGGCCGGCACGGAAGTGTCCGCGCTGCTGGGTCGCATGCCGTCCGCCGTGGGCTACCAGCCGACGCTGGCCGAGGAAATGGGCCGCCTGCAAGAGCGCATCACGTCGACCAAGGTCGGCTCGATCACCTCGATCCAGGCCGTCTACGTTCCCGCCGACGATTACACCGACCCGTCCCCGGCGACGACCTTCGGTCACCTGGACTCCACCGTGTCGCTGTCGCGCGAAATCGCCTCGCTGGGGATCTACCCCGCGGTCGACCCGCTCGACTCCACGTCGCGCCAGATCGATCCGAACGTCATCGGCCAGGAACACTACGACACGACCCGCGCCGTGCAGGCCACGCTGCAGCGCTACAAGGAACTGCGCGACATCATCGCCATCCTGGGCATGGACGAACTCGCGCCGGAAGACAAGCTGGCCGTGTCGCGCGCCCGCAAGATCCAGCGTTTCCTGTCGCAGCCGTTCTTCGTCGCGGAAGTCTTCACCGGCTCGCCGGGCAAGTACGTGCCGCTGAAGGAAACCATCCGCGGCTTCAAGATGATCCTCGCCGGCGAATGCGATCACATGCCGGAACAGGCGTTCTACATGGTCGGCACGATCGACGAAGCCATCGAAAAGGCGAAGGGCATGCAGTAAGGCGCCCCGGCCGCGGACGCGAGTTCGCGGCTGACGCCCTGCATCCTTTCTCTCCATTCGAATCGCGAAACGGAAATCCAATGGCCACCATTCACGTCGACGTCGTCTCCGCCGAAGAGCAGATCTTCTCGGGCGAGGCGAGCTTCGTCGCGCTGCCGGGCGAGAGCGGCGAGCTCGGCATCATGCCGCGCCACACGCCGCTGATCACGCGCATCAAGCCGGGCGCCGTGCGCATCAAGCGTGCCGACACCGGTGCGGAAGAATTCGTGTTCGTCGCCGGCGGCATTCTCGAAGTGCAACCGGACCGCGTGACCGTGCTGGCCGACACCGCGATCCGCGGCAAGGACCTGGACGAAGCCAAGGCCACGGCAGCCAAGAAGGCCGCCGAAGCCGCGCTCTCCAACGCCAAGACGGACTTCGACGTCGCCAAGGCGCAGAGCGAGTTGGCCGTGATGGCCGCTCAACTGTCCGCCATTCGCCGCTTCCGCGGCCAGGCCGGCCACTGACCCGCAGCGCCCGCGGCGTGCGGCGCCGCCGCTGCACCCCACCAGGGACCCGCCCACGGCACGTGCGCGGGTTTCTTTTTTTTCGGCCCGCACAGACTCATGAACCCGGGGATTGGCGCCGGCGGCGCCGCGCGACACAATCAGTCGAAACCGGCCGTGTGGGCACGGTGGAGACGCAGATGAACCAGATATCCAGCGAACAGTGGAACCGGATGGGGCGCGACTCCTTCGATGCCCGCCTGATCGCGCTCATTCGCCGCAACCACCCCGAACAGGCCGCCAAGACGGACTTCAGCAGCCTGATCGGTGCGTTCCACCGCCAGACGGCCAAGGCGCGCCAGTACGGCCTGAACGACGAATTTTCGGTCGCCACCTACGTCTACACCGCCTGGCTCATGGGCGAACAGTTCGACACCCGGATCCCGGCCATCGCGCAGATCCTGGGCGACAAGAAGATGCTGGCACCCGACAAGGGCCGGGCGCTGGGCAACTTTTCCAAGCTGGTCTTTCGCACGCTGTCCGGCGCGGCGGCCAACGATGCCCCGAGGAGCGCAGCATGAGCCTGCCCAGCCCGCCGGCCCTGGGCGGCCCGCTCGGCGACGCATTGGCCGGCGCCGAACCCGCAGCTGCCCAGCAACTGCAGCAACTCGCGGCACCCGGCACGGATGCCGCGGCCAAGGCGGCCGCGCTGCAGGCCCAGGCCGAGCAAGCCGCCGCAGCCCCGAGCGACGCGAGCGGTGCAGCCGAAGCCGCCACCGCGAACGCCACCAACGACCTCGGCAACGACTTTTCCAGCGTCGCACCCGTCGGGACGCCCGGCGTCCCGTGCGCCTGTGGCGAGTGCATCAAGAAGGCCGTTGACCCCGCAGCGCCCAGCCTGAGCTCGATTCCGGGCATGCCGGCACTGCCGGCGTTGCCCGCGACGCCCGCCCTGCCAGCGCTGCCCGCCGTGCCCGCGATGCCCGCCGTGCCCGCGATGCCGGCGTTGCCCGCCACGCCGGCGCTGCCCGCCACGCCGGCGCTGCCGGCCATGCCGGCCATGCCCGCGATGCCTGCCATGCCGGCAATGCCTGATATGCCCGCCGTGCCGGCGGCCCCGGCGATGCCGGCCACGCCGGCCACGCCCGACATGCCCGCGTTGCCCGCGCTGCCCGCGCTGCCTGCCATGCCGGCCCTGCCCGCGATGCCGGCGATGCCCGCGATGCCGGCCATGCCCGCGATGCCCGCCGTGCCCGCGATGCCGGCGACGCCCGCCATGCCGGCGATGCCCGCCATGCCGGCCATGCCCGCGATGCCGGCCATGCCTGCGGTGCCGGCCATGCCTGCGGCTCCGGCCACGCCCGCGATGCCGGCGGCGCCCGCGTTGCCGTCGTTCTGACCGCAACGCCTGGCGCGCCGAATGCCGGGGCAGGTGGCACGAACGAGGGCATCATCCGGCCATGACCAAGAAAAAATCCAGCAAGCGCGACGGCGACACCGGCGACACCAACGGCGCGGGCCACAGCTACGAAGACCAGTTGCGCCCGCTGCAGGTGGAACTCAACGGCGTGATGCGACTGCTGCAAAGCCGCGGCGAACGCGTGGTGGTGCTGTTCGAGGGCCGGGATACCGCCGGCAAGGGCGGCGTCATCAAGGCGGTGTCGGAGAAGCTCAACACGCGCCAGTGCCATATTGCCGCGCTTGGCGTGCCCACCGAGCGTGAGCAGCACGAATGGTATTTCCAGCGCTACGTCGCGTACCTGCCCGCGGCGGGCGAGATGACGCTGTTCGACCGCAGCTGGTACAACCGGGCCGGCGTCGAGGCCGTGATGGGCTACTGCACGTCGGCGCAGACCGACGCTTTCCTGAAGCAGGCGCCCGTCTTCGAGAAGATGCTGGTCGATGACGGCATCCGCCTGTTCAAGTACTGGCTCACGGTGGACCAGGCCGAGCAGGAAAAGCGCTTCGCCGATCGCCAGGACGACCCGCTCAAGCAGTGGAAGCTCTCGCCGGTGGACCTGCAGGCGCGCACCAGGTACGACGACTACGGTCGCGCCCGCGACCGCATGCTGGAGGCCACGCACACCAAGGCGGCGCCGTGGACGCTGGTGGACTTCAACGACCAGAAGGCCGGGCGGCTGAAGCTGATCGCCAATCTGCTGTCGCGCCTGCCGGTGGCCACCGCCACCGCGCCCGAAGTGGAGATCCCGCCGCTGGTGGGCAAGCCGCTGAAAGAGAAGTTTCGCGGGCCGCTGAAGCCCATCTGATCTTCCGCACCGGCAGGCCACCGCGGGCGGGGATAATTCGCCGCATGTGGCCTCCTCTGCAAAACGACACCTTCCTGCGCGCCTGCCTGCGCCAGCCGACCGACTACACGCCGATCTGGCTCATGCGCCAGGCCGGTCGCTACCTGCCCGAGTACAAGGCCACGCGCGCCCGCGCCGGCAGCTTCATGGGCCTGGCCACCAACACCGACTACGCCACCGAGGTGACGCTGCAGCCGCTCGAACGCTTTCCGCTCGACGCCGCGATCCTGTTCTCGGACATCCTCACGGTGCCCGACGCGATGGGCCTGGGCCTGTCGTTCGCCGAAGGCGAGGGCCCGCGCTTCGCGACCCGGGTGCGTGACGAGGCCGCGGTCGACAAGCTCGCCGTGCCCGACATGAGCAAGCTGCGCTACGTGTTCGACGCCGTCAGCTCGATCCGCAAGGCGCTCGATGGTCGCGTGCCGCTGATCGGCTTTTCCGGCAGCCCATGGACGCTCGCCTGCTACATGGTCGAAGGCGCCGGCTCCGACGACTATCGCCAGGTCAAGACGCTGATGTACGCGCGACCCGACCTGATGCACCGCATCCTGGCGATCAACGCCGAGGCCGTCATCGCGTACCTGAACGCGCAGATCGACGCCGGCGCCCAGGCCGTGATGGTGTTCGACAGCTGGGGCGGCGTGCTTGCCGACGCCGCGTTCCGCACGTTCTCGCTGGCCTACACGCAGCGCGTGCTGGCCGGACTGCAACGCGAGAAGGACGGCCAGCGCATCCCGGCCATCGTCTTCACGAAGGGCGGCGGCCAGTGGCTGGAGGCGATCGCCGACATCGGCCCGGACGTCGTCGGCCTCGACTGGACCACCGATCTGGGGGCCGCCCGCCGGCGCGTGGGCGGTCGCGTCGCGCTGCAGGGCAACCTCGACCCGATGGCCCTGTTCGCGCCGCCGCAGGCCGTGCAGGCCGAAGCGCGCGCCGCACTCGACAGCTTCGGCGCGCCGCGCAATGCCGACGGCAGCACGGCCGGGCACATCTTCAACCTCGGCCATGGCATCAGCCAGTTCACGCCGCCAGAACACGTGGCGGCGCTGGTGGAAGCGGTCCACAGCCATTCGCGCCGACTTCACGATTTGTAGGAAACCACTTACAGACCGCAAACGCAGGCAGTGCGCGATTTGTCCGGTAAGTGAGTGCTCAGGTGTTGACTTATCCCCAGTATTCAGCGAGCGATAACTTTTGCCCCACGGGGTATCCAGCCCCCTCTGGAAACCCCGAAGATTGGTGCCAAGTTATTGATTCATCTGATTTTTTCGAAGATGCATCAAATTTGAGCGATCAAGGCGCGGCCTCGGTGAATCCGGCATTTCGCAGCACTTCTGCCAGCTTTCCCACAAAGTTATCCACAGAAACTGTGGGTGACTTCAAAAACGCTTACGGATCATGAGCTTACGGCTC
>Ga0302316_10003099_pt1 | contig 11522 bp, 10 predicted proteins | sample III_Palsa_N3_2_FD_200456 | JGI IMG/M metagenome (GOLD analysis project Ga0302316, IMG submission 200456) | Peat permafrost microbial communities from Stordalen Mire near Abisko, Sweden - III_Palsa_N3_2 | ecosystem: Environmental > Terrestrial > Soil > Palsa > Peat permafrost | place: Sweden... | reverse complement strand
CCGCAAAATGGCCAAGACCCGCAGTCGACGGAGCCTCGGTCGATCCCTCATACAACCACTGCAACCCTACACAGATCCCCAGGAACGGCGTGCCGTTCGCGACAGCCTCGCGCGTAGCCTGCGTCAATCCAAGATCCGTCAGCAACTGCGTCGACTGAAAATGTCCTACACCCGGCAGCACAATCTTCTCCGCCCGCAATACGTCTTCTGGAGACTGAGTGACGACAACATCGTTTGCGCCAAGAAACCGCAGCGCCTTTACGACGCTCGTCAGATTGCCCGCTTTGTAGTCGATGACTGCGATCATTGCTTCATCTGCTCCATCGGTAGATGAACATGTGGTGTCGAACAATGAAGAAAATTACGTAGAGGGCGAAAATCGACAGTGGAATCGTTATGGCAAAGCCGCAGCCGACAATCCACTTGGTCGACGTTTTCACAGCAGTCCCTTTGTACTCGGCAACAACTCCCGCATCCTCTCATCCCGCGAACAGGCTCCGCGCATCGCCCGCGCAAACGCCTTGAAAATCGCCTCAATCTTGTGATGATTGTTACGTCCATATATCGTTTTCACATGCACATTGGCTTTCGCGCCGCGCGCAAAGCCATCAAAGAAATCCGGTACAAGTTCCGTCACCAAATCGCCAACGAGAGGCACCGTCAACTGATCGTCAACCACACACGCCACTCGCCCCGACAAGTCCACCGCACATACTGTGAGCGTCTCGTCCATCGTCATCACAAAGTACCCTGCCCGCAAAATCCCGCGCTTGTCGCCCAAAGCTTCGGCAAATGCCTCACCCAGCGCAATCCCAACATCCTCGACGGTATGGTGCTGATCGACATCAAGATCGCCGACGCACTTCAGCGTCAGATCGAACCCACCGTGCTTCGTAAAGCTTTCCAGCATGTGGTCAAAGAAGCGAATGCCCGTGCTCACGGCGTACTGCCCCATGCCATCGACGTTCAATCGCAGCGAGATCTTCGTCTCGAGCGTGTTCCGCTCCACTGTGCCAATGCGCGCCTCGCCTGCAGGCTCGTTCGTCGTTCCAACTTCCTGTACCAGATCACTCATAATCACGCTCTCCCTTGGCCGCCTTGCCATGCGCCAAAATACTCTCGCGAGGCGTCCATCCAATTTCCTTCAAGCTCTCGCGCAACGCCTCAAGCCCGCGTGTCACCTGTTCGCCCACGCCCACCGTAATGCGCACATATCCGTCGCACCCAGGGTCAGTTGAGCGGTCTCTCAGCAGCACACCCTTCGAGCGCATTACGTCGCAAAGCTCCTTATGCTTTGCGCCAATATCCATCAGCACAAAGTTCGCCGCCGAAGGCCATGAGCGCACACCAAGCTCCTTCAGCGCCGCAAATATACGCTCACGCCCTGTCTGAATCTGCTCCACATACCACTGCAGATACGCATCGTCCGCCAGTGCTTCCGGCAACACCGCCAGCGCCACGCCATTTACGTTATAGGGCGAACTCACCTTCTTCAGAAAACCAATCAACCGTGCATCGCCCGCCAGCAAACCGACCCGGAGGTTCGCCAACCCATAGGCTTTCGAAAAAGTCCTTGCGACAATCAGGTTCGGAATCTTCCCCGCATCCCCCATCGTCGTCTCGCCATGGAAGTGGAAGTACGCTTCATCCACCATCAACACAGCGTGCGGCGCAGCCTGAGCCACCTTCAGCAAATTCTCGCGGCTCACCGTTGCGCCCGTTGGGTTATTCGGACTCGCCACAATGATCAGCTTCGTCTTTTTCGTGATCGCCGCCAGAAAACGCTCCAACGGAAACTCCAGCGAATCATCCGACTGCACCTTCACCAGGCCCGGAGTCATCATCATTACCGACACGTCATACATAAAGAACGAAGGCGTCCAGATCACCGCTTCATCTCCATGCTCCAGAAACGCGCACGCCATCAGGTGAATGCCTTCATCCACGCCATTGGTCAGCAAGACTTCGTCGTCTTGCAACCCCAGCTTCGCCGCAACAATCTTCTCCACCGCATGCCGTTCGGGATAAATCGTCAACCCCTCGGCTGTCAGCGACTGCAGCTTCGCGAACACCTTCGGACTGGGCGCCACGGTGTTTTCGTTGAAGTCCAGCCGCAACGCATCGCGCGCCGCCAGCGGCGGATGATACTCCGGCATCCCCAACACCGCGAGCCGCGGTTCTACCCGTGTTGCCGCGGGCAGATGGCTCAAGCTATGCAGCAGCTCATCTTCAAATGGTCCGCCTTCAGCACGGAGTTCGTCCAGCAGCGATTTCGGAATTCCGGCAGCAAGTTTTGAAGCAACACTCATCGCATCCTCACACGCACGCTCTCGGCGTGGCCTTTTAGTCCTTCCGCTTCAGCCAGCGCAATCGTATGCGGCCCAACTTCACGCAGCGCATCGCGCGTGTACTGCTGTACGGTGATCACCTTCACAAAGTCGAGCACGCTCAAGCCTCCACGCACACGACCATTACGTCCCGTAGGCAGAACATGGTTCGGACCACTGATGTAGTCGCCCATCGACTGCGGCGAGTGATGGCCTATGAACACTGACCCGGCATTCTTCACCCAGCGCAGATCCGCACCGGCATCGACCGTCAGATGCTCGGGCGCCAGGCGATTCGTCAACTCCCGCGCCTGCTCAACCGTCTCCGTCACAAACGCAAAACCCTGCGCTCCAATGGACTCCTGCGCAATCGGATTTCCCTGCGCCTGCCGCTTCACCTCCAGGGCAACCTCCTCAGCCAGCGAAGCCTTGCTGGTGATCAGCACAGCCAGCGCCTCCGGATCATGCTCCGCCTGCGCCACAAGATCAGCAGCAATCCCTTCCGGATCGCCGCTCTCACTGGTGACAACAATTTCCGTTGGTCCCGCGGGCATATCGATGCCGGTTTCCTGCGACACCGCAATCTTCGCCGCCGTCACATACAAATTTCCCGGTCCCACGATCTTGTCCACCGCGCCAATCGTCGCCGTGCCATAAGCCATCGCGGCAATCGCCTGCGCTCCACCCACGCGATAAAACTCCGTTACACCCGCCAGCCATGCAGCCGCCATCGTCTCTTTCGCGGGCTTCGGGCTGCAGACAACAATCCTCTCCACACCTGCCACCTGCGCCGGCGTCACAGTCATCAGCAGCGTCGATGGCAGTGGATAACGGCCACCCGGCACATAGCAACCGACCGAGCCCAACGCCCGTACGATCTGTCCAACCTCCATACCCTCTGCCGGACGAAAGCTCCACGCCCGCGGCAGTTGCTTCTCCGCAAACGCACGAATGTTTGCCTGCGCCAACCGCATCGCAGCCTTCAATTCTTCGCTGGTCTCATCCCACGCGGCCTGCATCTCTTCGTGACTTACGAGCAGCCCGGCATCTGCATCCAGTCCATCGAACTTCGCTGAAAGCTCTCGCACCGCTGCATCGCCGCGCTCGCGCACATCTTCGAGAATCCCGCGAACGATCGCGTCCACCTTGGCGGTATTCGTGGCGCCACGCTGTTCCAGCTGCGCAATTGTTTTGCGTGCTTCGCCGCCGTTCTCGCCAAACGTCTTCAAAATCCGCATCGTTATCCTCTGCGACCACGCGGTGGCTGATAGCCCTGCCGCTGCACGCCGCGACCAGTCTGCATCATCCGCCGTTCACGCCGTGGGCCTGTCAGCACTACGCGCTTCAGCGAATCTTCACTTGCCGGATAAATCCGCTTCGGGTTCTTCGGATCGATCACTACCGGTAACCGCATTCCGACTTCAAGCTTTTGCCCAGCCGGAATCCTCGTCTTCAGCGCGACATCACGCCGCTCCTTATCTGGCTCCTGCACCCACAGGTTGATCTTTACCATGTCGGAAAGCTTGCCGAACACCTTCACGGGTTCCGACGAAATAATCGTTGCGTACAACACGACGCCGGTCTTATCGATCTTCAACTGGCGCGCCCGCTGAATAAAGTACAGCGCAATCGGCGTACCAATCACTACCAAACCGACCACAACCCAAATCGCGATCTTCATCTCAAAATCCTTCCTTCGTTACGGCACAGTTCTTACAAAACAACCTTGCTTAACGGATACTCAACGATTCCCGTGCCGCCCGCGGCCTTCAGCTTCGGAATCACATCGCGGACCAGATGCGTTTCAAGAATCGTATTCAGTGCAACCCACTCCGAGTCCTGCAGGTGTGAAATCGTCGGCGAATTCAATGCAGGCAAGACACCAAGCACTTTCTCGAGATCGGCCTTGCGCACGTTCAGCATCAACCCAACCTGTACCTCGGCATCCATCGCGCCGTTCAGCATCAGGCTCAGCGTCTCAATCTTCGCGCGCTTCCAGTCGTCTGCCCATGCAGTCTTGTTCGCAATCAACTGCGTTTCGGACTCCATCAGTACCTCGATAATCCGCAGCCGGTTCGCCCGCAGCGAGCTTCCCGTCTCTGTCACCTCGACGATCGCATCAGCCAGCGTCGGCGGTTTCACTTCCGTCGCGCCCCAGCTGAACTCCACCTTCACCGGAATCTTCTTCTCGGCAAAATACCGCTTCGTATATTCCACTAGCTCGGTCGCAATCGTCTTGCCTGCGAGGTCTTCCGGCTTCTGGAACGGCGAATCTTCCGGCACCGCGAGTACCCACTTTACCTTCACCCGGCTCTGTTTCGAATAGGTCAGCGAAGTCACCCGCTCCACATCGCTTTGGTTCTCCAGAATCCAGTCATTGCCGGTCAGTCCGGCGTCCAGCGCGCCATGCTCCACGTACCGCGCCATCTCCTGCGCGCGCACCAGCATGCACTCAATTTCGGTGTCATCAATTGTCGGGAAATAGCTGCGCCCATTGGCATAAATACGCCAACCAGCCCGCTCGAACAGCGCAATCGTCGCCTCCTGCAAACTACCCTTCGGAATTCCCAGCTTCAACTTCTTCTTGTCTGCCATGTTGTTTCGCCTTTGTCCTTGCTCTTCTTAATTCTTCGCTGAAATCTCAATCGGCTTGGTAAAGCAACTCACCGTACCCTCGTGGCAAACCAGCCCGTCGCCTTCAACCTCAACTTTGAACAACAGCGCATCGTTGTCGCAATCGGTGGCCATCGAAACGACCCTAAGCCGGTTCCCGCTGGTTTCGCCCTTCATCCACAGCTTGGAGCGCGTACGACTCCAGAACGTGACAAAGCCTGTTTCCAGCGTCTTCCTGTAGCTCTCATCGTTCAGGAACCCGAGCATCAGCACTTCGCCGCTCTTCGCATCCTGCACGATGCCTGCCACCATCCCGCTATCCTTCGCAAAATTAATCTCTATTGCTTCCATTATCTCCATCATCCTTTGTCTCTAAACTCTCGCCGTCCGCGCAGAACGCAAAAATGCCCGCTCGCGGTGTGCGCGTCGGCGGGCCTGTTGTAAATCCTGGTTTGCGTTCTTGCTTACTTCGCCGCACCGGACACAGCCGCCAACACGCTTTGCGCATGATGATGGTGATGGCCGCGATGGTGCAACTGAACGTTCATTGACTTTAAAGTTATGCGCGGTTGGCGATCGTGTCAATGTGCCCACCATGGCCGGTTGCCGCCGCCTCTCGAATTTCCATCTGAACGATCAGGCCGCCGCGCATCCGGTAAACGTGCTGCAACATCCTGTCCATAAGCACGAGACCGTCCAGATCACGCACGATTTGGTGTACATCTACGACGAGATCGCCGCTCTCATCCGCAGCAAGGTTCACGGGTTCAACGTGAGGATCGATCATTGCCCATTGCCGAACCCAGTACTCCCGCACCGCAGCCCGGCCCAACACGCGACCACCGTCCATGCCGTTCGGCCAGTCGACATCAGGATGCATCAATTCCAGGACAGAATCGATCTCACGCGCATTGAAATGCCGGTAAGCGGCAAGAATCACTTCGTTGTCCGGTCGCATTTGGTTCCTTTCAAGCAGCATGTTTCCGGCGCCGCAGTCAGCCGCCGCCGCTTTCCTCAAACCCAAAGTGGAGTTTCGTCGCCGGCTGGATGCAAGGGCGCTATCGGCGTAAAACTCCGCTCGCCATCTTCTGCAACCCGCACTCGCCCAGTGCCGATGTCATAAATCCATCCCGAGATCGTCAGTTGCTCCATCGCCATCGCTCCCGCAACCGACGGATGTGTCTTCAAATGCCGCATCTGTAGCAGCACATTCTGCTCAGTCAGCACCTGGATCAATGGCCGGTCGCTATGCTCTTCGACGTCGCGCTCATGCAGCGTCTCGGCGACAGTCAAGGCTGCATGCGCATTCTTCAACCAACTTGTCACGGTAGGCATCTTCGCGACGCTTTCCGGCTGCAGCAGCGCTTTCATCGCCCCGCAGTCGGAATGGCCGCAAATCACGATATGTTTCACTCCCAGTGAGCTCACGGCGAACTCAATCACCGCGCTCACGCCGCCGAGCATTTCGCCGTAAGCGGGAACCATATTGCCGATGTTGCGCGTCACAAACACTTCGCCCGTGCCCGAGCTCGTAATCTCATTCGGATCGATCCGCGAGTCGGCGCAGGTAATAAACAGTGTCTGCGGACGCTGCGGTTCGCTGGCGACCTGCGCAAAGATCTCCGCGCGCTGCGGGTACACCTCCACCTGGAACCGCCGCACCCCATCCTTCAGTTGTTCTAAAACTTCATCCATCGTGCCCTTGTTTCTTTCTTGCGGTTGTCCTTGCTTTTCTTTCTGTCATCCCCGCAGGCAATCTGCTTTCAGGTCAGCCGCTATTCGCCTAGCTCTCTCGCCACTTAATATTGCAACCGATACTGCTGCGTTGATTCGTATCCGGCCGCTTGCCGGCCACAACCGCATCCAGCGCCGTCCTCAGGTCCTTGCCGGTCACCGGCGTGTCGTTGCCGAAGTCTCCGCGCCGCGGCCGGCTGTCATCCAGCTGTCCGCGATACACAAGCTTCATCTCGTTATCGAACAGAAAGAAATCCGGCGTACAGGCAGCCTCATACTCACGCGCCACTTCCTGCGTTTCATCCAGCAGGTAAGGGAAGCGCCAGCCATTCCGGTCAGCCTGGTCCTTCATATGTTCCGGTCCATCCTGTGGATACTCCACTGTGTCGTTCGACATGATCGCCGCGATTCCGATCGGGCCTTCGCCATTCTCGCCAAAGTAATCCCTGCCGATTCGCCCCAGCTCTTCCTCGACATGCTTCACATACGGGCAGTGCGGGCAGACGAACATCACCAGCAGACCATGCTTCTTCGGCTTCCTTTCGTCCAGGCCGAGAGCAAACACATCGTCGCGACCCACCGCTTTGCCGCTCATCACATCCATTAATTCGAACGCCGGAGCGATTGTCCCCAGCTGCACCATCGTCGATTCTGTCCTGGACATCGTTCCCTCCACTATCCATCATAGCGATCTCAACCGCTCCGCAGTCTTTCATCATTCCAAACTGGAAAGCAATCTGGCGAGGCAGAACATCATTAGTTGGTGAACTTGCATCCAAAAATGCACAATGTGCTGGCAGCATTCCTCGAGGCCCTTATGTTCGCCCCTCGTATTTTTCGAGTTCTCTTGCGGTTTGCGCTTCCTGGCTTCGCTCTCTTCCTCAGCCTCTCTGCCGGTCCTTATTCAAAAGCGCAAAGCCTGCCTACCGGCAGTTCCACTTCAGCCAGCCCCATTGCTGCCCTACGTCCTGTTGCTCAAACCGACCGGATCGCCGCGGGAGCCAGCCTCACTCCACAGCTACAGCTCACGGGCCACATCCCCGTCTGGGCCACGCCTGCTCATCAGACCGCAACCTCCATCGATCTCAGCCAGCCGATCCACATTTCTCTCATCCTGCGCCGCGACCCCGCGGCTGAGGCGGCTCTGGACCAGTTGCTCGCCGATCAGCAGAATCCCTCCTCGCCGCTCTATCATCAGTGGCTCACTCCGGAGCAAATGGGTGCCCTCTTCGGTCCTACGCAGGCCGATCTCGACGCAATCACCTCCTGGGCAACGTCTCAGGGTCTCACTGTGGCGTCCGTCCAGCCGAATCGCGTCCTCATAGAACTAACCGGCACTATTGCTTCGGTTGCCGGCGCGTTTCACACTGCTTTTGCCTACTTCGATACAGGCAATGCCGGCGAAAAACCTCGTTTTTCGGCCACCGTTGAGCCATCGATTCCTGCGGCCTTCAGTGCTGTCATCCAATCGATCCATGGCCTTACGGAGACTCATCTCCGTCCCATGTCGCGGAGTTCACCCCAAACACTGCCTACAAACGGTCCGAGCCCCGAATATACCCAGTCCTCGACCCAGCACTACATCCTGCCCAACGACTTCGCAGTGATTTACGACATTGCCAGCGTCTACAGCGGCGGCAACAAGGGCGCAACTATCGGTTCCACACCACAGCACATCGCCATCATCGGCGAATCCCGCGTTGTAGCCGCCGATATCAGCAACTATGCAAGCCTGGCCGGCCTGACCAGCTACAACCTGAACACCATTCTGGCCGGGCCTGACCCAGGCACCTCAAGCACCGGTGCCGCCGGCGAAGCGACTCTCGATGTCAGCCGCGTCATCGGCACCGCACCAGACGCGCAAGTCGATCTCGTCATCAGTGCCAACTCCAACAATAGCGACGGAGTGGACACCGCGATCAGCTACAACATCAATACGCTGCGCGACCCCATTATGACCATCTCCTTCGGCAGCTGCGAGGCCGAGGATGGTCAGTCGACGGACAACTTTTACAACAATGAATTCCAAACTGCCGTGGCAGGGGGCATGTCGATCTTCATCTCCGCCGGCGATGCCGGCGCTGCCGGTTGCGACGCCAACTTCAGCGCCGCTCCCGCAAGCCAGGTTCTCAGCATCAATGCACTCTGTGCCAGCCCTTACGTCACTTGTGTAGGTGGAACCGAGTTCAACGACACAGCCAACCCCTCACTCTATTGGTCATCCAGCAATAGCGCCGGCAATGAATCCGCTCTCAGCTACATTCCCGAAGGTGCATGGAACGAACCGAATAATTACTCAAAGGGTTCTGGGTACTGGCTAGCTGCCGGTGGCGGCGGCACGAGCGTCTACATCTCCAGGCCAAGCTGGCAGACCGGTTCCGCTTTTCCCTCAGGTTCTTACCGCCTCACCCCGGATGTCTCTTTTTCGAGCTCTGATCACAACGGCTATCTGGGATGCTTTGCCGCAAACGGAGGCTCTTGCGTGGGCGGTGAGCAAGGCGTCATCTTCAGCGGTACTTCTGCGGCTGCCCCAGGCATGGCCGGTATCGCCGCCCTCATTAATACGAAGCTCGGCAGTGCGCAGGGAAACATCAACCCTTTGCTTTATGGGCTGTATGTTACGACTCCGACGGCTTTCCACGATGCCACGGTTGCTACCTCGGGCGTCACCAACTGTTCTACGGCAACACCCTCCATGTGCAACAACAGCACTCCTGGCCCATCGAGCCTCAGCGGCGGTCTCGCCGGCTACGAACTTCTCACTGGATATGACGAAGCTACCGGCCTGGGCTCCCTTGATGTCGCCAGGTTACTCGCCGCAGTCGGCACCACGACTGTCGCCACCAGTCTCGCTGTTACTCCCAGCCCCAGCCCAGCGTTAACCAACCAGGCCGTCGTCCTTACCGCCAGGCTAACACCCGGAGCTTCATCCGCAACGCCCACGGGCCATGTCCAGTTCTATGCCAATGGTGCAGCCATCGGTTCGCTGGCCACGCTCACGAGCGATGTCGCCACTCTCAGCTATACCTTCACCACTGCCGGTACATACTCCATCTACGCGATCTACTCCGGCGACACGAACTTCACTGCATCGACCGCCCCGACCATCTCACTCGTGGTCAACACACCGGCCTTTACTGTTACTCCAGCGACTACCTCCTACACGCTCATCTCCGGCACCACCAGCGGCAATACGGACGTCATCACTGTTGCTTCAGTCAGCTCCTTCGCGGGTCAGGTTGCGCTCACCTGCACGCCAACCACTGCCAGTGGAAACTCCGCCGGAAGCTGCTCTATAAAGCCCACGACGGTAACTCTCACCGCCGGCGGCACCTCGAACGGTTCGCTTACCATCACCACCAGCGCTGGGACATCGGGCGTCCTCGACATAGCAATCACCGGCACGAGCGGAACTACCTCCATCACCTCGGCAACCATCATCGTCAATCTCACGGCCTCATCCTTTACCTTGACGCCATCTCCTGCGGCTTTGCCTGTCTCGGGAACACTCATCTCTGGCAGCACCGTCACCAGCACTGTCACCGTTGCCTCAGTCAACGGCTTTGCCGGCAACCTCGCCCTGGCCTGCGGCGCTGCCAACCTCAGTGGCACAGGCACGGCAGCCGGTACCTGTACCGTATCGCCAGCCACGGTCACCCTGACCTCCGGCGGCACTGCCAATAGCACGATCAGCGTTACGACCACCCCTGGCACCAGTGGCGCACTCACGGCCACCATTACCGGCACTGGAACCACCGCAAACTCCACGATCGCCACAACAGCATCGACAACCGTCATCGTGACCGTCGTCACTCCCGGGTTTACGCTCGCGCCGGCCTCCACTATGCTGACCTTTACTTCCGGAGCCACAACGGGAAATACCGACGCGATTACAGCGGCTTCCTTCAACGGATTCGCTGGTTCCGTCGCCCTCACCTGCTTCATCTCGACTGGTTCGGCAGCTTATCAACCCTCATGTCTCGCCACTCCAGCATCCGTCACGCTGACCGCAGGCGGTACGGCAACCTCGGTTATTTCCATCACGTCGACAACTGCGCAAACTATGACCACCATCGAGCGTGCCCAGCTCGACCGCCGTTGGAGCATTGGCAGCGGAGCGTTCTTCGCAATGTTGCTCTTCATCCCCGCATTCCGTCGCCGCAGAAATCTTCGCTCACTTGCGGCCCTCGCTCTTACAGTCTTCGGTTTTACCGCACTATCTGGGTGCAGTAGCAGCGCAGCGGCAGCTTCCAAAAGCAGCGCTGGTACTTATACCGCCACGATCACCGGGACGGGCGTAATAACCGGTAGCAGCATTTCCACCACAGCCACCACCAGTTTTCAGCTGACGATCAATTAGTCTGCGGAGACTGGCTTCCAGTGCCATTTCGGAATCGATGGCTGACGGTACCGCTGTGAAGGCTGAAAAACGCATCTAAGTCGAGTAGACTAAACGTTATAATCTGCAGTCGAACACCGCAGATTATGCGATTCTATTAAATGGAAACTAGGATTCCCTTCGCGTGAAATCTGCACAAAAGCTGTTGCCTTCCGTTCTCTGCAATACATTTCGAGTTTCGTTTCCGGGTGGCTTGTTGGTGGCTGCCATGCTGCTGGTTGGAATCGCCACGGCTCAGGCTCCCGGCGGGGGAGGCGGAACCGGCGGAGGTGGTGGTTTCGGTGGCGTTGCAGGTGGTGGTGGTCTGGGCGCTTCCGGTACAGCCATTGGCAACGGTAACGGCACGCAGGGGCAGGGCAACGGTAATGGTAACGGCACGCAGAGTAACAGCGGAAACCGCAATGCTTCGCAGACTGATCGTGCCAATAGGGATGCCCAGCAGGACGAAC
>Ga0302316_10003097_pt1 | contig 11527 bp, 10 predicted proteins | sample III_Palsa_N3_2_FD_200456 | JGI IMG/M metagenome (GOLD analysis project Ga0302316, IMG submission 200456) | Peat permafrost microbial communities from Stordalen Mire near Abisko, Sweden - III_Palsa_N3_2 | ecosystem: Environmental > Terrestrial > Soil > Palsa > Peat permafrost | place: Sweden... | reverse complement strand
GCCCCGCGGTGATCTCGGCTTCCGCGGCGCTGTTGGCGTAGTTGACCACCACCGCCTTGGCGCCGCGTCCGGCCACTTCCAGGGCGATGGCGCGGCCCAGGCCTGTCGATGCGCCGGTCACCACCACGATCTTGCCGTCGAAATCCTCAGCCATATGCGCCTCCCCTTGCCTTTGGCGGGACCATAGTCAGACGACGCCTGCTTGTCGCGGGCGATGGAGCGACTAGGTTTGCCGCCATGACTGAAGAGACCCTGACCCAGCTCGGCCATCAGACCGCCACGCCCGCCAGCCCCGATGAGGCCGTGCTGGAGCGCGCGCCGAACCCGCATCCGGACCTGATCTACCTCGCCCGCTTCACCGCGCCCGAGTTCACCAGCCTGTGCCCGGTGACCGGCCAGCCGGACTTCGCCCATCTGGTGATCGACTACGCCCCGGCCGAATGGCTGGTGGAGTCCAAGTCGCTGAAGCTCTACCTCGCCTCATTCCGCAACCACGGCGCCTTCCACGAGGGCTGCACCCTCGATGTGGCGCGCAAGATCATGGACGCCGTGGCGCCGCACTGGCTGCGCATCGGCGGCTACTGGTACCCCCGCGGCGGGATACCGATCGACGTCTTCTGGCAATCCGGGCCGCCGCCGGAGGGGCTGTGGCTGCCAGACCAGGGCGTGCCGGCGTATCGCGGACGGGGGTAGGCCCATCCTGCGCGATTTGTTCTTCAGCTTGGCTTCCCAGGATTAGTCTGCAACGTTGGAGTTGTAGATTTTGGGGGTGTCGTGTTGAAGCTTGATTTCGTCGCCGCGGCGGCCATGTGCGCGTGCCTGTTTTCAGCGATGGCGGCTCCAGCTTTCGCAGGTGACAAGCCCTTGACGGGGCCTGTTCCAGACTGGGTCCGTCCGGCCGCGGAACCCGTCGCCGAAAATCTTCCCAAGTCAGGGAGCGTTTTGCCGCTGTTCGACGAACAGGTGCTGGTCGATGGGGATACCGTCACCGGCTACTTCGATATCGCCACCCTGATCACCAGCCCGGAAGTCCTCAACAGGGTGGGCACGATCTCCTACCCGTGGCGACCGGATCACGGCGATATCACATTCTACCGTATCGAGGTTTTGCGCGGGGCGCAGAGGATCGACGCGCTTAAGGGCGGGGCCGGGCTGACCGTTCTTCGCCGTGAGACCGGTTTGGAGCGAAAGATCTTCGATGGTCAATTGACCGCGGTTCAGCACGTAGAGGGACTGCAGGTCGGCGATATCTTGCGCATCACCTTCAGCATTTCTCAGAGCGACAGCGTCCTGAAAGGCAATGTCCAGGACGGACTTATTCTGTTGCCCTCGCCTATTCAGATTGGATTTGGCAGGGCCCGTCTGGTCTGGCCGGAAGGTCGGAGCATCACGTGGAAGGTGCTTATGCCGGGCGTCACCCCGACGCTTCAAGACATCGACCATAATCGCAAAGAATTGGTCGTTTCGCTGCCGGTGTCAAAACTGCCAGAGATGCCGAAGAACTACCCCGACCGGTTCAAGCCACAATCGATGATCGTGTTCACCAGCTTCAAGGACTGGAGTGAGGTGAAGGCCGCCATGGCTCCCCTCTACAAGGTGAACGACGCCATTCCCGCGGGATCGGACCTGGCCAAACGCATCGACGCCATCGCCGCGCGCTCGCCCGATCCGCTGCGTAGAACAGCCGATGCTCTTCAGCTTGTTCAGGACGAGGTGCGGTATCAATTGATTGCGCTGGGGTCGGGAAACTACGTTCCCCAATCCCCGGCCGAGACCTGGAGTAAGCGCTACGGGGATTGCAAGGCGAAGACCCTGTTGCTGCTGGCCGTCCTCGACCGACTGGGCGTGAAGGCCGAACCGGTGTTAGCGAACATGGACCAAGGAGACGCAGTGAAGGAGATGCCTCCCTCCGCCATGGCGTTCGACCATATTTTCGTGCGCGCGGAGATTAACGGCGCATCCTACTGGCTTGATGGGACTGCGATCGGCTCACGTCTTGAAGACATCAATGACGTGCCAAGATACGGAACGGTTCTGCCGCTTTTTAGCGCCGAGACGGGGCTCGTGGACCTTCCGCGGCGCGCGAATGCTCGCAACGACATAGACGTAAATTTGAACTACGACATGTCGGCTGGACCCTACCTTCCGGCTCCCTTCCAGCTTGAGCTGAAATACGCTGGCCCGTTCGGGTCCGAACAGCGCGTCGAAGGCGGGGGAGACCTCGAGGAGCGACTGAAGACCTTCGCGGAAAAGGCGGCGAAGACATGGGTTGGCAGCGAGGATATCGGCAAGCCGCAAGCGTCGTTCGATCCAATCGAATCCATTTGGACCGTCCGCCTGGAAGGCGTCGGCTACCCCAACTGGCAGTTCGAGGACGGGCGAAATCAACTGGATTGGTTGCCAACCCTCGATGTCGAGCTTGACGCTTCTCGGGGCCGGGCGGCGTGGCGAAACCTTCCGGCGCTGATCTCGCAACCTTGGACAGCCCACAGCCATGTCGTCATCAAACTGCCAGATCAGGGTAGAGGGGTCAGCGTCACCGGAGCCGGGGAGGCGGCGCTCTCTCTCCCTGCGGTGAGCTGGCGTCGGGCGATGAGCTTGACGGGCGAGAATTTGGTGGAAGACATCAGCTCTCGCGAAAGCGGCGTTGAAATTCCGGCCGAGGAGGTCAGCGCGACCAAAAAGGCGATCGCCGACGCCTCGGCGAAGTCCGCTCATATCGCCTTGCCGGCCGACTACCCCCGACGCTGGGACGACGCTTCCCGCATGCGGCTGGCGCCGGCCACTCAGCGGGTCAGAGCAATCTATGACGAGCGGATCAAGGACAAGCCCGAGGACATCGCTCGGGTCGCGGACCGCGCCTGGTTCGAAACCAGACTCTTGGATTTCGCCGCCGCTGATGAGGACTATGGCAAGGCCATTGCGCTCGACGGCTCCAGCAAGCGCTTCATCGCTCGCGCGGAGTTGAGATCGAATATGGGCGATCACCCGAATGCCCTTCGCGACGCGCAGGCCGCATACGACCTGGAGCAAGGCAACGCCCAAGCCCGCTCCTGGCTAGCGAACGAGTTGGCTTACGCCGGGAAAATCGATCAAGCGTTGGAGCTGTTGGATTCTGATCCCGATGTGGCGACCGACGACGGCATTGCGAGTTTTCTGGATCGCGTCGATGTCGACGAATTGGGGGGTCGTTTCGATGACGCCGCGGACCGGTTGGACGCGGAGCTTAAGAAGCATCCGAGGATGCCGAAGTTACTGAACGCCCGCTGTTGGTTGCGAGGCGTGCATAGCGTCGAGCTCGATGGCGCCCTCGTCGACTGCAACCGCGCCATTGAATTGTCCGCCGACCCGGCCGCCTATTTGGATAGTCGCGCCATGGTCAATTTTCGCGCCGGGCGCCTGCAGGCGGCGCTAGACGACTACAATGCCGCCCTGGAATTGGACCCTGGATTCGCCAGCCCCCTCTTCATGTCGGGAATCGTTCTTAGTCGCCTTCACCAACCGGACATGGCGGCAGAACGATTGAGGGCGGCGCGAATTCTTTATCCGAATATCGACCAATATTATCAGCGGTTCGGAATTAAGCCCTGATATGGTCCAGCCTCGCATTCACCTCCAGCGGCTCACCAGCGCGTTCACATCCGGCCGCACCCGCTCCTGCGGAGCCTCGTCGGGCGTGCCGAGGTAGACGAAGCCGGTCACCTTCTCGCCGGCGCCGAGGCCCAGCAACGCCGCAGCCTCCTCGTCATAGGCGTACCAGTCGGTGATCCAGTTGGCGCCGAAGCCCATGGCCAGGGCGGCGATCAGCAGGGTGTTGCACACCGCCGCGGAGGACATCCGCTGCTCCCATTCGGGGATTTTGCCTTCGATGTAGCGCGACACCACCACCACCGCCATCGGTGGGATCTTCAGCTTGAACAGCGCGCCCTTGCGCTTCTCACTGTCCGGCGCCGTCTCGGCGATCTGCTCCAGCGCGTCGGCGAACCGAGCCTTGCCGTCGCCTTCCAGGACGATGAAACGCCACGGGTTGAGCTTGCCGTGATCGGGAACCCGCACAGCCAGACGCAGCAGGTCGCGCAGTTGCGCCTTATCCGGCGCGGGCGCGCGCAGGGTCGCGGCCGACGCAGACCGGCGCCGCGCGAGAAAATCCAGCACCGGCGGGGCTGGTGAAATCGGCAGGGCCTCGCCGAACTCGGGCTCGGGCGGCAGGCGGTCTTTCAAGGTCGGCATCAACTCATCCATTCGAGGGGCGGCGGGATTTTACTGGCGGCCCTGGCGCCCAGATGGGCGCTCCACCATATGCCCGAAAGGGGCGTGACTGTCCCGCCCGCCAACCAAACGCTATATTAAGCGGCGTTGGCGATCCTTGCGCCGACCTTGGGGAGAAGCCCGGCCATGTCTCAACGCCTAGAAGTGGTCGCTGCCGACACCGCGCCGCCAGTGTGGGCCGCCCTGCGCAATGAAGCCGCGCACGCCGCCCAGACCGAACCGGGACTGGCGTCCCTGCTCCATTCCACCATCCTCAAGCACGACGGCCTTGCCGAGGCGCTGTCCTACCAGTTGGCCCGCAAGATCGGCGATCAGGAACTGCGCGCCATGAGCGTGCGCGAGATCGCCGAGGAGGCCTATGGCTCCGACCCGACCCTGATCGCCATGGCCGAGGCCGACCTGCGTGCAGTGTTCGAGCGCGACCCGGCCTGCAAGGGCTACATGCAGCCCTTCCTGTTCTTCAAGGGCTTCCTGGCGCTGCAGACCCATAGGGTGGCGCACTGGCTCTGGGGCCAACAGCGCGAGACCCTGGCCTTTTATCTGCAGAGCCGCATGTCGGAAGTGTTCCAGGTGGACATCAACCCCGCCGCCCGTATCGGATCGGGCGTGTTCGTCGACCACGGCACCGGCATCGTCATCGGCGAGACTGTGGTGATCGGCGATGACGTATCGATCCTTCAGGGCGTGACCCTGGGCGGCACGGGCGCCGAACGCGGCGACCGGCACCCGAAGATCGGCAAGGGCGTCCTGCTGGGCGCCGGGGCCACGGTGATCGGCAACATCGTCATCGGCGACTACGCCAAGATCGCCTCCGGCGCGGTTGTGCTGCGTCCGGTTCCGCCGGGCTGCACGGCGGTCGGCGTGCCGGCGCGGCTGGTCAACTGCCCCACCTGCGACGAGCCGGCCAGGACCATGGACCACACCCTGGCCGAGCACGCCTACGACGACCCGAGCGGCTAGTCCGTCCGGCCAGCGCGGCAAGGGTTGCTCTCTACGCGGATGGGACTAGGTTCGCGCCGATTCCAGCCCGCCGGAGAGCGCCCGTGAAAGAGACCGACCTGAAGCGCGTCGAAGCGCACCTGAAGCGCACCTTCGGCAACCCGCACGTGTCCGTGATCGCGCGGCCGAAGCAGAAGGACTCCGCCGAGGTCGAGCTGAAGGGCGAGTTCATCGGCGTCATCTACGAAGACGAGGACGAGCCGGGTTCGTTCATGTTCGAAATGGCGATCCTGGCGGAGGATCTGGAGTAGAATGTCAGCTGACTTCTGGACGGTCACCGACGCTCAGGCCCGGCTCGATGACGTCATAGACAAGGCGATTGCCGTAGGCCCTCAACGAGTCGTCGGCGAAGACGGCATTGAGGTGTTGGTCGTCTCCGCTGAGGACTGGCAGCGCACAGAGACTCAGCAACCGACCTCAGTCGCCGGCCGTTAGCGGGGCCATCGCGCCCTGTCCCAAAACCACGGTTGTTCCCTTGCCGCCAAGCGTCTGAAGCAGGCGCAGGTTCATAAGTTCCGGATTGCCCTTCAGCATCCGGGCCGCATTGGCGAGTGAGCGCAGAGACGCCTGCTCGCCGCGCGCCTTTTCCAAGGCGGCTTGCGCCTCCAGCTTCGCGCGCTCCACTTCGGTGAAAAGGCGTCGCGTTTCCGGTGGCAAAAGCACGGGCCCGAGTACGGCGGCAGTGAGCGAGAGTTCGGGGACCAAGCCTGCGACCCGGTCGAGAAGGCTTTGCGGCATGTCGGAGCGGTCGGTCAGCATGGCCTCAAGAGAGATCTGGCTCGCGAGCGCGACCAAGGCGTCGTTCAACCCGAGCGTTAAGCGCTGGGCATAGCTGTCTTCGTAAGCCCTCCGAGGGTCAGTGATGGTAAAGATCACCGTGGCCGAAAGCCGGAAGGAGAATCGGTCGGCGCTGAGCACATCGATTGCGCCGGTCGCTTGAAACTGTGGATTCCTGGCGATCGGAACAATCAGACGACGCTTGGCTTGCCCCCAGATCACGTGCCGGCCGGAGTCCAGAACCCGGACGAAAACGCCATCACGGTAGTACAGGCCTGATTGCCAGGCCTGGATGGTGATCGCCGCGCGATAGCGCATCGCCAGCAGAGCGGCGGCGGCGATCAGAACTATGGCGACGGCGTACAACATAGAGCCCTGTCTCCAGAAAACTCCCTGGCGCCGTAGCCATCAGACGGGAGCCCGAAGCTCGCAGAGTCTGACGGCGACTTGCCTTGCGGCCGGCGCCAGGAAGCTTTTCGGTTGCACCTAAAGCAATGGAGCTGACGTCCCTATTCGCTGATCGCGCCCTTGCGGGTCGTCGCGCGATGGAAGAACGCCAGCGTGAGGTTTCACACCCCGGGGCAACCCTAGGCTGAAGAGGAGCTTGTTGGAAGCGGCTAAGCTAGAGCACCCCCAGCATCTCGGCCACCAGCGGATGCCGCACGATGTCCACGTCGGTGAGACGGACCACGGCGATGTTGGGCAGGGTCTCGAACTTGTCGGCCACATCACCCAGGCCGGAGACGCCGGGCAGCAGGTCTGACTGGTTCGGGTCGCCCGTCACCACCATGGTCGAATTCCAGCCCAGCCGGGTCAGCAGCATTTTCAGCTGGCCATAGGTGCAGTTTTGCGCCTCGTCGATGACCACGAAGGCGTTGTTCAGGGTCCTGCCGCGCATGTAGCCCACCGGCGCGATCTCGATGGCGCCCTCGGTGATCAGCCCCCTCACCCGTTTCATCGACAGCCGGTCCGACAGGGCGTCGTAGAGGGGCCTAAGGTAGGGCGCCAGCTTGTCCTCCATGTCGCCAGGCAGAAAGCCGATGGATTCGCCGGCCTCGATCGCCGGGCGCGACAGGACGATGCGCCCGACCTTGCCGGCCTCCAGCGCCTCCACCGCCTTGGCGATGGCCAGATAGGTCTTGCCGGTGCCGGCGGGGCCGAGCGCCATGACCAGGTTGCGGCAGTCGATGGCCTCGATGAGCTGGGATTGGCCGACGCTCTTGGCCTTGATGGTCTTCAGATACCCCTGCTCACGATCGTCGTTGTGGGCGTGGGCGTGCGGCGACCACCCTCGCTCGACCGGGAGCCGGCGGATTTTGGCGTCCTCGAACTGATCGGCGGCGAATGCGCTTTCGCGCACAACTCGCTTCAGAGCACGTTTGGTCATGGAGCCCTCCGTCGGGGTAAGAAAAAAGGGCGCGTCCGCAATGGACCGCCCTTCGGGTGAATTGAAATGGATCGGAGACGATTGGGGCGCCGAACCAGGGGGCGGCGACACATCGATCAGGGGGCGGGGTGGTCCTAGGGACCGCCGAACTGCCATACGCGACCCTGTACTCCGACCAAAGGAGACCGCGGAGCGAATTCCGCGGCGGGGATTCGGGGCGGGATAACCGTCCCGAATCGCCTGACTAGAATGATGGTAACAGGGTTTAAAAACGATTAAGCAAGCCAAACGTTTTAATAAAGGCGGCGTACGGATGAATGTTTATAACTTGGGCGCGCTGGCGCCCAGCCTTCCGGCCGAAGACGAATACTGGATTGCGCCCAACGCCATCGTGTTGGGTAATGTCATCCTGAAGAAGAACGCCAGTATCTGGTTTGGCGCGACCCTGCGCGGGGACAATGATCCCATCGTCGTCGGCGAGAATAGCAATGTGCAGGACGGGTCGGTTTTGCATACCGACCACGGCTCTCCACTCACCATCGGCGCCAACGTCACTGTGGGGCATATGGTGATGCTGCACGGATGCACGATCGGCGACGGCTCTCTGGTGGGGATCGGCTCGATCATCCTGAACGGCGCACGGATCGGAAAAAACTGTCTGATCGGCGCGAACAGCCTGATCACCGAGGGCAAGGAGATCCCCGACAATTCCATGGTGATGGGCTCGCCCGGCAAGGTGGTGCGGGAACTGGGCGAAGACCAGGCGCGGATGCTGGCGATGTCGGCCATGGGCTATGTGGCCAACTGGAAGCGGTTCAAGGCGGACCTGAGGGCGTCGGCGCTTGGGGACTAACCCTGCTTGACGTCCGCTAGGTCAGCGCGCCGCTAGCTTGCGGCGAAACGGCGCAGGGCGATGCGCGCGAACAACAAGGGCGAGGAAACCATGGCCTATCAGTACATCCAGGTCGAACGCGACGGCCCGGTCACCACCTTCACCATCAACCGGCCGGAGGTGATGAACGCCCTGCACTCCGACGCCCACTTCGAGATGGCCGAGGCCTTTGACGCCTTCGCCGCCGACGCGGGCCAGTGGGTGGGCATCGTCACCGGCGCCGGCGAGCGGGCTTTTTCCGCCGGCAACGACCTGAAGCACCAGGCCATGGGCGGCAAGATGGGCTCTCCGCCGTCGGGGTTCGCCGGTCTGACCTCGCGCTTCGACCTGAACAAGCCGCTGATCGCGGCCGTGAACGGCGTGGCCATGGGCGGCGGGTTCGAGATCGCCCTGGCCTGCGACCTGATCATCGCCTCCGACAAGGCCGTCTTCGCCCTGCCCGAGCCGCGCGTGGGCCTGGCCGCCCTGGCCGGCGGCATGCACCGCCTGCCGCGGCAGATCGGCCTGAAGCGGGCCATGGGCATGATCATGACCGGCCGCCGGGTTTCGGCGGAGGAGGGCCAGGCGCTGGGCTTCGTCAACGAGGTGGTCCCGGCCGCGGATCTGCTGAGCGCTGCCCGCCGCTGGGCCGACCTGATCTGCGAATGCAGCCCGATGTCGATCCGCGCCTCGAAGGAGGCGGTGATGAAGGGCCTGGACGAACCCAGCCTGGAAGCGGCGATCAGCGGCCAGATGAAGTACCCGGCCGTGGCGGCCATGTTCCGGTCAGCGGACTTCGTCGAGGGGCCGATGGCGTTCGCGATGAAGCGCAAGCCGGAGTGGAAGGGGGCGTGAGAAGGCAAGTGAAGGCGCCGCCTACTTCACCAACCCGGCTAAGCCGGAAGGACAGGGATCGGCTGCGATTGCGTCAGCTTCTCCTCGACGGCGCGTCCTCACCGCCGAGCGTCGTAGCCGACGATGCGTTCTTCGAGAATCTGCGCGAGCAGGCGCGAGGAGACAGCGCGAGATAAAACTCGAGATACTCCTCCGGCTTTACGCCTTAAGACCATCTTGGACGTTGACGATGATGAGAATTCGTTCAGCAGCGGTAACCCCGTCCAATCGATGGTGGTTCTTGCTCATTTGGCGATGGCACCTTTTATTCTGCTACATAGCCCCGGTCGTGGTTGTTATTGTTGACGTTGCGAGCTTTTGGACTGTTTTTCATTTGTCCAAAGCAGAACTATCCACCTTACATTGGGAAGCGATTCCGATTTTAATATTGGTTGAGGGCGCATTCTTCGCCTTGTTTTACCTATGGGCACGCCTATCGGCGAAACAAATCGATAAAATCAAGAACGGGAAGCTACCTTGGCCGTGGCCATCGACTTAGTTGGCGCCCCTATCCCGCCTGCCCCCAATCGAGCGGCTCGATCTTCGGGATCACCACCAGCCAGCAGAAGACGCCGACCAGGGCGACGCCCGCGGCCATCAGGAAGGCCGGGCCGAACTGGCCGGTGACGTCGACGACCCAGCCGGTAAAGATCGGGCCGACGATGCCGGAAATGTTGCCGATCCCGTTCTGCAGTCCCATCCACTTGCCCGCCGCCTTCGGTCCCGCCAGCGTCTGGCCGATGGCGTAGAGGTTGAAGGTGGTCAGGCCGTTGCCGACCGCCGACAACACCAGACCGCCGATGGCCAGGCGGACGTCCCCCTCGGCGCAGGCCAGCATGCAGACCATGGTGGCGAGACCGCCGATGCAAGCCATCGTCTTGCGCACCAGGGTGGAGCTTCCGCCCCGCGCCATCCAGCGGTCGGCCAGGTAGCCGAAGAACAGCACGAAGGCCGCGGACAGCACATAGACCAGGCCGCCGAGCTGGGCCATCTGGGTGAGGGAAAAGCCATGCACCTTGACCAGGTAGAGCGGCAGCCAGGAGAGCACCAGGTAGAAGGGATAGTTGGCGCAGAAATGGCCGACCGCCGTCCCCCACAGCTCGCGCCGGACCAGCAGCTTGGCGAAGCTGGGCTCGGCGGAGGACAGGGTATGGGCCTCGGCCGACAGGCGGCGGGTGTTCATCAGCCAGGGGACCAGCCAGAGCAATGACAGCGCCCCGAACGAGATGAACAGGACGCGCCAACCGGCGTGGGCGATCAGGAGCCCGCCGAAGAAGGTGCCGGCGGCCGGGCCGAGCATGAGGCCCGCGGTGATCAAGCCGTTGGAGAAGCCGAGCAGGTGTGGCGGCAGGTTCTGGGCCATCAGCTTGGAGCTGGCCGGGAAGCCGACGCTTTCGCCGAGCCCCAACAGGACGCGGAGGGCCAGCAGCATGGCGAAGCCGGTTGCGAAGCCGCTGAGCATGGTGGCGATCGACCACAGCGCCAGGCCGATGGTCAGGGTGCGATAAGCGTTGAGCTTCTGCGCCATCCAGGCGGCCAGCACCTGGCCGGGGGCATAGATCCAGAAGAAGGCCGAGACCAGGATCCCGAACTGGGTGTTGGTGATGTTCAGCTGCGCCTTGATCAGCGGCGCGGCGGTGGCGAGGTTGCCGCGATCGACGTAGTTGATGAAGATCGCCAGGGCGAGCAGCGGCACCAGCACGACGGCGACGCGGCTGGTTTTTTCGCCGATGGCTTCGGATGCTGCGGTCATGCGGGTCCCCCTTGGGGGCGAGGCTAGACCGAGATTTCGGTGGGCTCCAGGGGCTACCTAACCATGAGCGTGGTAATGCTGTCCCGCCTTGCGCCCCGCGGCCAGACGCGCGAAAGCTGACAGAACAACGATAACCTATGCCGCTCGGGAGCAGGACGCGTGGATCGCTACGATTACATCATCATCGGCGCGGGGTCGGCGGGATGCGTGCTGGCCAACCGGCTGACGCAGGACCCGGCCTGCAAGGTTTTGCTGCTGGAAGGACAACTCCATCCTGGTTAAGATGCCGGCCGGGGTCGGCGCGCTGATTTCGGAAAAGGGAACCTACAATTGGGGGTTCTGGACCGAGCCGGAGCCGCATCTGGACGGCCGCAAGCTGTGGTGGCCGCGCGGCAAGGGCTGGGGCGGGTCCTCGTCGATCAACGGCATGGTCTACATCCGCGGCCACGCCCGCGACTATGACCAGTGGCGGCAGATGGGCCTCGCCGGCTGGTCCTATGCCGACGTACTGCCCTATTTCAAACGCGCCGAAACCTTCGAGGGCGGCGGCGACGCCTACCACGGTTCGGGCGGCCCG
>Ga0302316_10003092_pt1 | contig 11535 bp, 7 predicted proteins | sample III_Palsa_N3_2_FD_200456 | JGI IMG/M metagenome (GOLD analysis project Ga0302316, IMG submission 200456) | Peat permafrost microbial communities from Stordalen Mire near Abisko, Sweden - III_Palsa_N3_2 | ecosystem: Environmental > Terrestrial > Soil > Palsa > Peat permafrost | place: Sweden... | reverse complement strand
TTGTCGCGACTGCGCGGGGAGATGGTGGCATCCAGGCCCCAGTTGGCTTCGACGAATTTATCGAAAGAGACGTGGTCGTAGTACGTGTGCACCACGCGGCCGCCCTGCGAATACTTCGAGATCACCAGCAGCGGAATGCGCGTGCCGTCGCCGAAGAAGTCGATCGGCTGCACGTAACCGGAGTCGTAATAGCCGCCGCCTTCATCCATCGTCACCATGATGACAGTGTCGTTCCATACCGCCGGATTGGCCTTGGCCAAGTCGACGATCTTTTTGACGTAGCCTTCGAACAGCTCGAGCTTCGACGAAGCCGGATGGCCGTCCAGAATACCATCGGGCTTGGCGATGGAGACGGCCGGCAACGTGCCGTTCTGGATATCGGTGTAAAGGTCGTTGATATCCTGATTGTTGGCGCGCAGCGTCGGGTTGGTCATGATCTGGGTGGAGTAGAGGAACGGATCGCAGATGTTGCAGAAGGTGCCTGCCTCACCGTTTTCCTTGCCGTCACCCCAGCCTTCGCCGTAGTACTTCCAGCTGACGTTGTGCCTGCTCAGCAGCAGGGCAATGTTGTCCTGCGTGGTCGGCGGAATGGTGAACTGCGTGCTGCCCAGCGGCGCGGGCGTGCCGTCACCCATGTAGCCGGGGTTGTAGTTGTTGACCAGGTAATACGCGCCCGGCTTGCAATCGGTGCCGCGGAAGGTACGGTACGGCAGGGAGCCGAGATAACCCTTGACCGCCGCCACGCCGGGCTGGGTGTCGTCCGCGCAGTTGACGTACGAGCCGCCGCCGTAGCCGTCCTGTACCCACCAGTTGTTGGTGCCGGACTGCGAGTTGGGGTTTTCGATCTGGTTGCTCGGCGGTGTGGTCGGGGCACCGTTCGCATCGGCGTAGAAGATCGGATTGCCGTAGCCGAGCATGATGTGGTTTGCACCGGTACCGCCCATCACCGACTGATGAAAGTTGTCGCTCAGCGTGTAGGTCTGTGCCAGCTCGGCGAAGTAGGCCGCATCACCCTTGGCCACGTTGAGGAACTGCATCGCCGTCGAGCCTTCACCGGTGCTCTCGTTGGTGAAGTTGGCCGGCTGCGTGGCGCCGTTGTTGCCCGCTCCCATGGTGGTTTCCACCCAGGGGAAAAGGTCGGCACGGCAGCCGCTGGGGTTGGTCGCCGTCGCACTCTGCATGCTGCAGTCGAGCTGCTGCCACATCTGGAAAAAGCGATGCACCGGGCTGTTGGCGTAGTCGTCGTAACTGATCGATGCGTGCATGTCGACCGGTGCGTTGGCCAGCTGTGTGGGAAAGCGCGTATCGACCACATCATTGGGCAGGCCCGTGCCGCCTTCGGCAAGTTCCTGATAGGCGTCGCTGGGCAGCGCGGGCTCGACCGACTGCGCCTGTGCAGCCGAAGAGAACGGTGCCTGCGTCGGCGCGCCACCGGTATTCATCGACGGCAGCGTGCTGAATGGCGTGGTGTGCGTGGGCGTATTGGAGTAATTGCCCGTCTGCGACGCCTGCCACTGCTGCGCCTTGGCCACATTGGGGCCGGGCGTGCCGTCGGCGTTGACGATGCCCTCGGACAGCAGGTTGTTGATGCTCTGGCCCTTGGGCGGCGTGTAGGTGGCGAAGACATGATCGAAGGTGCGGTTTTCACCGATCAGCAGAATCACGTGCTTGATCGGGGTGCGGGTATAGCCGCTGCGATCAATGCCCTGGCCGGGGTTGTGGATGGTCACGATACCGCCGGGCAGGCCAGGCTGATGTTTGGAGGCGGCTGCCGGCACGTCCTGACGGAACGCGGCGTCCTTGTCCGGTGGCGTGGTGCTCTGGGCGCTGACGATACCGGCGACGGTAGCGGTCAGCAGGCCGAACAGCAGTGGCTTGTAGTGTTTGCGATGAATCGGTGAGCGCATGACTTTGTCTCCTGCAGTGGCAACAGTGCTGCAATCGAATCGTTTCCCCCTGATTCGTAACCGCGGGCCTTACCGGCGCAACGGTCGGCGGGAGTCTGGGCCGCGAAGATGACGTTCCGTTGGCGCGCATGCGACAGTCGACGCCCTCTGCGTGACAGTGCGACGACAGCGCAAGAACCTCTGCGACGATTCGCAGAAACACACGATTTCAAGCCGGCAAAATCTCGTACGGGCGCATCATTTCGTTGTCTTCGTGCTCGAGGAAATGGCAGTGCCAGACATAGCGGCCCGGCTCGCCCTCGAAGCGCATCGCAATGCGCGTGACCATGCCGGCGTCAGCGCGCACGGTGTCTTTCCAGCCTGCCTCGTGCGGCGGTGGCGGCTGCGCCGGGCCGGTGTATTTGACCGTGCGATGAGCGTTCCACGCGAACAGGTCGAACGGCCGGCGATCGATGATCTGAAAGCGCACCAGATGCAGATGGATCGGATGCGCGTCGCCGGTAACGTTGACGAAGCTCCAGGTTTCCGTGCTGTGCTGGCGCGGCTTTTCGCTGATCGGGTCGGACCACATCTTGCCGTCCAGCAGCATCGTCATGGCGTTGCCGGCGGCGTCGTCCTGCTCGCCCAGCGCAAGCTGGCGATGCTGTACCGCACTTGCTGGATCGATGCGCGGCACGGCGCGCAGCGCAGCCGGTAGCGCCGAGGTATCGCGCTTGCCGCGATCGCGCACGCGAAATTCCAGAATGCCTTCGGACTGCTGGCGCAGCTGCAGCGTTTGGCCGTCCATTCCGGAAAAGTCGACCACCACCTCGGCGCGCTCGGCCGGGTACAGCTGCATGCGCGAGCGCTCCAGCGGCGCGGCGAGCAGGCCCTGATCGCTGGCGATCTGCTGGAAGGGATGATCGTGCGACAGCGACAAATCGAAGAAGCTCGTGTTGGCCACGTTGATCAGCCGCAGCCGATAGCGCCGCGGTTCGACCTCGAAGTACGGAAACAGCTTGCCGTTGCACAGCACGGCGTTGCCATGGCATTCGGATACCCACGGCGCGGCGGGATCGTCCGACACCGGGTAATACAGCTGGCCGTCCTTCGCGATCAGCCGATCGTACAGAATCAGCGGCAGGTCGTAGTCGCCCGACGGCAGGTTCAGCGCCTGCTCTTCGGCGTCGCGCACGGTGAAGGCACCAAACAACCCGGCGTAGATGTTGAGCCGGGTAATACCCATGGCGTGGTCGTGGTACCACAGCGTCGCCGCGTCCTGCACGCTAGGGTAGTGGTACTGCAGGGATTTACCCGGCACGTACCAGTCTTCCGGCCAGCCGTCGCTGTCCGCAGGTACACGCGCGCCGTGCACGTGCGTAACCGCCCGTACTAGCGGCTTATCCTTTTCCGCGCCGTGGATCGTGTGGTCGATCGGCAGAAAGTGCGCGGTTGGCAGGTCGTTGGCCCACTCGATCAGCAGCGGTTCGCCGCGCGTGGTCTCGATCGTCGGGCCGGGAGAACTGCCGTTGTAGCCCCACTGTGGCGTGGGTGGCAGATCACGGTGCAGCCTGGATCGAAACGCCTGCATCTGCATGCGGTAGAACGGCAGCGTGCGGCCCGGATACGCCGGATGCGTGCGCTGCCCGGCGGCGCGCGCGATCGGCGGCACCGGCAGCGCATCGACGAATTTGCTGAGCGAGGTCGGGTTGAGCAAGGGCACCTTCGGCGCGGCCAGCTGCGGCATTTTCATGTCCGCCGGTTTCATCGGCATGGCCATGCCGGAGGGGGCGGCCGCGCGCGCTAGCTGCAGCGCGTCGGCCAGCGCGCAAGCGCCCACAAGGCTGCCGGCGCCGAGTAGAAAACGGCGGCGCGAGAGCGTCATCGTTTGTAACTCCGCAGATGCGGATGGCTGCTGGTTGCCGGAGCCGCCCCCATGCAACAAAAGAAAGTAAGCGTCGAGCGGGCGGGCGGGAGCGCAAAGATCATCCAACCACTTTAGGCAGCGCCAATGACAGTCGCGTGGCAACATTATCTTGCGAGTTGTAGACCGGCCTGCCGCCCGCGGAATGAAAGAACTTTCGTCAGTCGATTGCGGGCATGACCGGCGTGGCCGGCACGCCCTGCCCTGTCGTGGGCGCCTGCTCGGCGGCTGTCGGCTGAAGCATGTGCGCGCGCCGCCAGCCGCCATAGCGGTAATAGCCGATCGCCATCAGCATCGAAACCAGCGAGCCCAGCGGAAAGCTCCACCAGATCGAGTCCGCTCCCAGCCGTGACTGCAACAGCAGCGCGAACGGTGGCCGGATGAACCACATCGAGATCAGCAGCACGAACAATGGCGGCCACACGGCACCGGTGGAGCGCACCACGCCGAACAGCACGAAGGTGGCGCCGAAAAAAAGGAACGACCACACCGCGATGACGTTCAAATGCATCGCCAGCTGGATCGCTTCACCGTCGTGCGGAAGAAACAGTCCGAGCGCCGCGCGGTTGAACAGGTAGATGATGCCGATCAGTGTGCCGCCCAGCAGAAAGTTGTAGATCAGGCCGGCGCGCGCAATGCGGCTTACCCGATCCCACAGTCGTGCGCCGACGTTCTGCGCGGCCATCGACGATACCGCTGCGCCGATCGCCATCGCCGGCATCTGCACATACGTCCATAGCTGGCTGGCCGCACCGTAGGCGGCCACGGTGTGCGAACCGTAGGCGTTGACCAAGCGCATCATCAGGATCGCCGAACTCGAGATCACGATCATCTGCAGGCCCATCGGCAGGCCTTTGAATACGAGCGCGCGCAGCAGCGCGGGATCCGGCTTCAGATAGCCGAGTTCGGCGCCGGTCAGCCGAAGAAAATGCTTGCGCCGGTACAGCGTGGCGATGAGTGCGGCCAGCGCGATGATCTGCGCGATCAGCGTGGCCGTGGCCGAGCCGGCGATGCCCATCTTCGGAAAGGGACCGACGCCGAAAATCAGCAGTGGGTTGAGTCCGATATCCAGCAGCACCGCCAGCCCCATGAAGACCAGCGGGGTCTTCGAGTCGCCGGCGCCGCGCAGCGTCATCATCAGAAAGTTGAGAAAGTACATCGCCGGCATCGCAATAAAGATCACGTGCAGATAGGCGATCGCGAAGGGCAGCGCATCGCGCGGCGTACCCAACAGCCGCAGGATCGATGCCGTGCCCAAGTAGCCGGCCACCGACACCAGCACTGACAGCGCCACAAAGAACCCCGTGCCGGTGCCGACCACGCGCTTGGCCTCGTCGATATTGCGTGCTCCCAGGCTTTGGCCCACCAGAATCGTGCTGGCCATGCTGACGCCGAAGACCATGCTGAGCAGCAGAAAGATGATCAGCGACGAGTTGCTTCCTGCCGACAGCGCGGCTTCGCCGAGATAGTGGCCGATCCACATCGCGTTGACTGACGCATTCAGCGATTGCAGTACGGTGCTGCCGAGAATGGGCAGCGCAAAGAACAGCAGCGCTGAGGCGATCGGCCCTGAGGTGAGCGACGTTTTGGCATTCGAGGTGTGCGGGGGTCGCGTTGAGGACATGGCGATGGTTCCGGAATGGGCCTGTGCAACCCACGCATCATCGCTCAGTTTGGAAGCGAAGGCTCGAGTACGCGCCCCAAAAGAAAATCCCCGGCGCCGGGCCGGGGATTTTGTCATTCGAGATACCGCTGTCGTGCGGGTTAGAAGCTTACGCCGATCAGGCCCATCGTCTCGCCGCGGTTGGGCTCGTGAATACCCGCGTTGGAGATGTGGCGGATCTGCAGGCTGAAATACCTTCCCTGCCAACCGAACGTGCTGGCAAATTCCAGCGGTCCGCTCAGCGCTGGCGTGCGGCCGGTGTTGTAGGTCGGCTGGAAGCTGAAAAACAGATGCCGGTACCAGTCGCCCTGCTGACCATATTGGAAGCGCGCGCCGGCGCCGAGCAGAAAGGCGTTATCGCGCGTGTTCTCGCCGTCGATGCGGTGGTCGTAAAGGTTGCGTCCATCAATCCATCCCAGCGATACATCCGGTGCCCAGGTGAAGTTGCTGCTGCCGATGGGCTGCGCATCAAAGATGCCTTCGGCAAACACTGCCGGCGTGCCATGACTGTTGGAATAACTGCGGCCTGCTTCGATTTCGAAAGTTGCGGCGGCCGCCGGGATGCTCAGGCCGACCAAGGCGAGACCGAGGGTGGTGCGCAGGAATTTTTGAAAGAGGGGCATGACGAGTCCGTGGTTGCGGAAAAATAATGTGCGGCATGATTTGCGATGACGCGTTGCTTGTAAGTGAATCCTCGCTTAGCGGAAGTGCTGGCAAAGTGAAAAATTCAAGCCGTCATCGGCTGGATTCGGCGCGCTGTCACACGCGGATGCCTCAGTGGCCGCCGGCAGCCGGGCCCGCTTTGGCCGCGAACGGCGGGCGGGCCAGCCAGATCACCACGATCAGCGAGAGGAAGACCCAGCCGAGCAAATGGAACACCTCGTTGAACGAGATCTGATAGCCCTGCTGGGTGATCATGTTGTTGATCATCGAGCTTCCCGCCGTCGAATCGCCATGGCCGAGTTGGGCGATGGCGGTCTGCGCGGTCGGGCTATACGGCGTGATGCCCTCGGCCAGCTGCTCGTGATGCACGATGGCGCGGCGGTCCCACAGAAAGGTGGTGAGCGAGGCCGCAAAGCTGCCGCCCAGCGTGCGCAGAAAGGTCGCCAGTCCGGAGCCGGAGGCGATCTCGCTCTGCTTCAGATCGGACAGCAGGATGGTCAGTACCGGCATGAAGAACAGCGCTACGCCCAGACCCTGTATCAGCTGCACGATGGCCACATGGTAGAAGTCGATGTCGAGATAGAAATCCGAGCGCATGAAGCAGGTGGCGCCCATCACCAGGAATGCGCCCGACGCAAGCAAGCGCAGATCGAAACGCGTGGCGTATTTGCCGACGACGAAGGTCAGCAGCACCGGAATGATGCCCAGTGGAGCGGTGGCGTAACCCGCCCAGGTGGCGGTGTAGCCGAGGTTGCGCTGCAGCCATTGCGGCACCAGCAGGCCGATCGCAAAGAACGCGGCATACGCCAATACCAGCGCCAGCGTGCCGTAGCGAAAATTGCGGTGGCGAAACAGCCGCAGGTCGACAATCGGGTCCTTATCTGTCATTTCCCAGATGACGAACACGATCAGCGCGATGGCCGAAATGATGCTGGTGACGATGATGAAGTTCGAATTGAACCAGTCCTCGTCGTTGCCCTTGTCCAGCACGATCTGCAGTGCACCGACGCCGATGATCAGGGTGATCAGGCCGACGTAGTCGATCTTGGGTCGCTGCAGCTGCTCGACGCGGCCCTTCATCTGGTTCGCCACCACCATGCTGGCGAAGATGCCGATCGGCACGTTGATGAAGAAGATCCATGGCCAGGAATAGTTGTCGGTGATCAGGCCGCCGAGGATCGGGCCGGCGATCGGCGCCACCACCGTGACCATCGCCAGCAATGCCAGCGCCATGCCGCGTTTCTCCGGCGGATAGATGCCGATCAGCATGCTCTGCGTGATCGGATACATCGGACCGGCCACCGCACCCTGGATGGCGCGGAACATGATCAGCATGCCCATGCTCTGCGAGATGCCGCACAGGAACGAGGTCAGCGCGAACAGCAGGGTGCTCCAGACGAACAGCTTCACTTCGCCGAAGCGCCGCGTGAGAAAGCCCGTCAGCGGCAGCGAGATCGCCATGCTCACCGCGAACGAGGTGATCACCCACGTGCTCTGATCGCTGCTCACGCCGAGGTTGCCGGCAATGGTCGGCAGCGACACGTTGGCAATGGTGGTGTCCAGCACCTGCATGAACGTGGCCAGCGACAGACCGATCGTGCTCAGTGCAAGGTTGGGTGGACGGAATGCTTCGGCCATGAGGATCTGCGTCAGTGAAGAGTGTCGGGCACGTCGCCATCAGCGGAGAGCGGCACGGCCGCGCTCACGCTGATGGCGAACGATGCGATCAGTTGTTGCCAGCCATGTTGGCGTGGATGACCTTGGCGATTTCCAGGTCGGCATTGGCCAGCTGCTGCTTGTAGACATCGGTACTGAACACCGGCTGGGTCGGCGAATGTTGCGACAGGGTCGGACCGTTCTGGTCGTGCAGGCCCACGTCGACCGTCACCGACATACCCAGGCGCAGCGGATGCTTGTCCAACTGCTGCAAATCGTCGAAGAACACACGAACCGGGATGCGCTGCACGATCTTGATCCAGTTGCCCGTGGCGTTCTGCGCCGGCAGCAGTGAGAACGCGCTGCCGGTGCCGACACCCAGGCTCTCGATCTTGCCCTTGTACTTCACCGCGCCGCCGTAGACATCCGAACTGATCTCTACCGGCTGACCCAGACGCATCTTGGTCAGCTGGGTTTCCTTGAAGTTCGCGTCGATCCACACCGCGTGCAGCGGCACCACGGCCATCAGCGCAGTACCCGACATCACGCGCTGACCCACCTGCACCGAACGTTTGGCCACATAGCCGTCCACCGGTGCGACGAGGGTCGAGCGCACGTCATCGAGATAGGCCGAACGCAGCTTGGCAGCGGCGGCCTGCACGTCCGGATGGGAAGCGACCACCGTGTCGTCCACCAGCACCTTGTTGCTCTGGTATTGCTGCTGCGACGAGGTCAGGCCGCTCTGCGCAGCGTCCAGCGCGTCGCGGGCATGCGACAATTCCTCGGCCGAGATCGCGCCGGATTTGGCCAGCTCACGACGGCGGTTGTAGTCGGCACGCGCTTTCTCCAGCGCAACCATGCGCTGGGCGACGTCCGCCTTGGCGCCATCGACGCTGGCGTACAGGCCGCGCACCTTGCGCACCGTGTTGGCGAGGTTGGCCTTGGCTTCGGCCACCATCACTTCGGCGTCGCTGGGGTCGAGCTGTACCAGCACCTGGCCGGCGTGCACGCGGTCGCCGTCGTCGGCGCCAATGCTCACGACCGTGCCGGCGACCTGCGGCGTGACCATCACCACGTTGCCGTTGACGTACGCGTCGTCGGTGCTTTCGTGCCAGCGGCCGTCGAGGAAATACCACAGCAGCCAGGCGATGATGCCGAGCACGACGACGACGACGAGGATGCGCAGCATCATGCCGCGCGAACTCTTCTTCGGCTTGTTGGCACCGGCATCGGCCGGCTTGCCGGCGAGCGTGGACTGGTCGGGCTTGCCCTGACCAGAGTTGTTTTGATCAGCCTTGTTGTTCTGATCGGGTGGTTGGCTGGACATGGTGCTGCCTCAGGAACGTGAAGGGGTAGGGGAAGAAGGGGAAGCGGAGCTGCTCATCGGCTTGGCGCCATCCTGGCCCGGCAGACCTTGCGGACGGAAACCGCCGCCCAGCGCCTGGATCAGCTGCACCGAAAGATCGACCTGCTGCGACTGCAGCCCCGCCATCTCGCGCTGCGCGGCGAGCAGCTGCTGGCGCACGCTGAGCGCTTCCAGATAGCTGCCGACGCCGGCCTGGTAGCGCTGCTGTGCCAGCTGCCAGGCGCCGTTGGCCGCGTCGATGGCCTGCTGCTGCGCGGTGATCTGATCCTGCAGCGAGCGCAGGCCCGACAGGTCGTTGGCCACGTCGTTGACGGCGCCGACCAGAATCTTGTTGTACTGCGCCACCGCCTCGTCGTACTGCGCGTCCTTGCCGGCCAGATTGGCGCGCAGACGGCCGCCGTCGAAAATCGGCAGGCTGATCGACGGCGCCACGCTGAAGAAACGTGCAGGCGCTTCAAACAGGTTGCCGCCGCCCAGCACGACCAGCCCGGCATAGGCACCGATGCTGACGTTGGGCAGAAACTGCGTTTGGGCGACCTTGATGTTCTTGCTCGCAGCCTCGACGCGCCAGCGCGCGGCGACCAGATCGGCGCGATGGCCAATCAGATCCACCGGCAGGTTGTCCGGCACTGCGACAGCGGCGGGATTGAGCGTCTGCGGACGGGTGATTGCCAGGCCGCGATCCGGACCCTTGCCGAGCAGCACCGACAGCATCGACTGCGCCGATTCGATCGAATGCTTGGCGATGGCCAGCTGCTCGTTCGCGCTGGCAACTTCGGAGTCGCTCTGCTTGAGCTGGATCTGGTTGTCGATACCGGCGGCCACGCGCTGACGAGTCAGCGTGCGTGCGCTGTCGGCGCGGGCCAGTTCGGCCTTGGCCACGTCTTGGCCGGCGTAAGCGTAGCCCAGCTGTACGTAGGCGCGGGCGACATTGGCCGACACTTCGATGCGCGCGGCGCGGCGTTCGATCTCATAGGCGCGCGCCTGGCCCAGCGCCGCTTCCCACGCGGCGCGCTTGCCGCCCCACAGATCGAGGCTCCAGCTAAAGCTGACGTCGGCGTATTTGAACGGGGCGGCGTGACCGTCGCCGAGCGGCTGCGCCGTTACCGGCAAACGCGCGTCGCCGACGCTGCCGCCGGCGTTGATTTTCGGCAGCCGCGCCGCATTGGCGATGCCGGCCTGAGCCTGCGCTTCGCGCGCCCGCGCGTCCGCCATGGCCAGATCCGGGTTGGTTTGCAGCGCTTCGTTGATCAACGCGCTGAGCTGCGGATCGCCCAGCCCCGTCCACCAGTCCTCGCTTGGCCACGCAGCGGGCGAGACGTTGAGCCGGGCCAGACTTTGCTCGGTCTTGAGCGAGTTCGGATCGGTCAGCGTGCCGTCCGAATGCAGGCCGCCGCTGCTGGCGCAGCCGGCCAGTGCCAGGGTGAAAGCAGTCGCTGCTGCGAGTCGATGCAGGCGCATGTTCAAGTCCAAAAGGTGAGATCAATGCTTGTCGCGGAGCGTGTTCAGCACGCGCTCCAGGTAATCGTGCAGCTGCGCGCGCTCAGTACCGCTCAAAGTGCGCTGCGCGGCTTTGAGTACGCGGTCGCTGCAGACGTGGGCCGTGTCGCGCCACATCGTATTGCCGGCTTCGGTCAGCTCGATGCGAAGGGCGCGGCGGTCCTGCGCGTGCGGCGTACGGCGCAGATAGCCTTTGCGTTCCAGATGATCGAGCTGGCGCGTCATGGCGCCGCCATCCAGTTCCACGGCGCGGGCCAGTTCGGTTGCCGATACCGCACCCAACTCGTGGGACTTCTTAAGTATCAAATACTGAGTAAAGCTCAGGTCGACGTTCTTGTCGGCGAACTCCGCCTCTATGGCGCGCACCAGCTCAGCGCGCACTGTCGCCAGCAGCCAGCCGAGCGTGGGCTTGGGCGGTTCCTGTGGGGCAAAGGCTTCGGGGGAGAGGCTCGGTTTCATAAGCCGTGCATTCTATTGCCCCAAATATATTTGTCAAGGCAAATATATGTTTAATTATATTTGTCGAAACAATGTGATGGTGCGCCGCCGCGAATTTTGCGCTACCCAGCGGTGCGTCTCATGCGGCCTGACGAGATGGATGACTTCTGGGCGATGAAGCCGCGTAGCCTCGGTGCGTATGCTGGCGGCTTGCCCGAGGCACTTCGCCGGTGGGCTTTGAGGATCGGCCACCCATGCGCAAACTTCCCCTCGCCGCGGCGCTCGCTGCCCTTTTGCTGGGCTCAGCGGCTTTTGCCGGCTCGTCCGACAAGAAGGACGAGAAAAAGGACGACAAGCCCGAATCCGCGCTGGTCAAACCGCAGACCTCGATGACCGACGGCTCGGTGTCGGTAGAGGGTCACAGCATCAGCTACAAGGC
>Ga0302316_10003082_pt1 | contig 11561 bp, 10 predicted proteins | sample III_Palsa_N3_2_FD_200456 | JGI IMG/M metagenome (GOLD analysis project Ga0302316, IMG submission 200456) | Peat permafrost microbial communities from Stordalen Mire near Abisko, Sweden - III_Palsa_N3_2 | ecosystem: Environmental > Terrestrial > Soil > Palsa > Peat permafrost | place: Sweden... | reverse complement strand
CGCCGCTCGCGCCTGTTCCTTCTCCAACGCCGCACTGGTCTTCTCCAACAACAAAGTACTCGCCACCCGATCCGCCTCAAACCCGTCGCTTCTCTCCATCGAAGCCAGCTCCGCATCTTCAAGATTCGAAATGGCTTGTTCCGCAAAGCTGATCTCATGTTCGAGCGCCGTAATCTGCGCCGCCGAGGTCGCCGTCTCCATCTGCTTCCTCAAACGAGCAATCTTCCCCTGCTTATCCGCCACATCCGACTGCTGCGAACGCCGCAAAACCTCTTCCTTTTGCAGCGCCGCCTTCGCTGTCAGAAGAGCCTTATCTGCTTTATTCCGTGCACTTTGCGCCGCCGCAACCCGCAAAGGAGCATCCACCAACTCCTGCCGCAAATGCTTCAATTCAAGGTCCTGCGACTGCAAGACAATGAGATGTTCAAGGTCAGTGTTCATCGCAAAAGCCTAGCAGATCGCCCCAACCCCGCAGAATGAGAAAATAGAGCCATGACATTGAAACTGCCAAAAGGCCCATTTAAAGCCTATTTATTCGATTGCGACGGCACAATCGCCGACTCCATGCCTCTCCACTACGTAGCCTGGACAAAGGTTCTAAGCGAGTGGAACTGCGAGTTCCCCGAAGACAAGTTCTACGCCTGGGGCGGCATGCCCATCGTCGACATCCTCAACACCCTCAATAAGGAACAGGGCCTGAGCATGCCCGTCCCTGAGCTCATGGTTCAGAAGGAAGCCCTTTACTTTGAGCTACTTCACGAGCTCCAGCCCATCCCCGAGGTCCTGGAGCACATTCTCGAAAGCCACGGCCGAATCCCCTTCGCCGTAGTCTCCGGCAGCGCCCGCGACTCCGTTGAAAAATCCCTCGAAACCCTCGGAATCCTCGATAAATTCGACACCCTAGTCTGTGCCGGCGACTACACCAACGGCAAACCCGACCCGGAACCCTTCCTCCTCGCCGCCGAACGCCTCGGCGTAGCCCCCGAAGATTGCCTCGTATTCGAGGACACTGAGATGGGCATCCAGTCCGCAACCGCCGCAGGAATGGCCTCCGTAAAAATTCAGCAGCCCTGGGAACGCGCCGCTCTTGCGAATTCCTAACCCGAATTCTGAATCAAAGCGCGCATTCGAGGAATCTGAATAAAACCAAATGGCAGCCGCATCCGCAATTGAATTAGCACCAGGCCAAACCCTCGCTCCGGCGATCGAGAAGCCGTGGAGACCGAGCATTAACCCATGGATCGTCGCCATGACGGTCACGCTGGCCACGTTCATGGAGGTGCTTGACAGCTCCATCGCCAACGTCGCTTTGCCGCACATCGCCGGCGGCCTTGGAGCCACGCAGGATGAAGCCACCTGGGTGCTCACAGCCTATCTCGTAGCCAACGCCATCATCTTGCCTGCTGGCGCCTACATGACCACCTTTATCGGGCGCAAAAAGTTCTATATGATCTGCGTCGCGCTCTTCGGTATCTCGTCTGCTTTGTGCGGATTAGCCCCGACGCTCCCGTTACTCGTCTTCTGCCGCATCCTGCAAGGCATCGGCGGGGGCGGCCTGGCACCCAGCGAGCAGGCCATCCTCGCTGACACATTTCCCCCCGAAAAACGCGGCCAAGCCTTCGCCATGTACGGCCTCGCCGTGGTCTGCGCACCGGCTATTGGACCGACTCTTGGCGGCTACATCACGGATAACTTCGACTGGCGCTGGATCTTCTTCCTCAACGTGCCAATCTGCATACTTTCGCTCTTTTTGACATCCAGAATCGTGGAAGATCCGCCATACGTGAAGAAGCAGGTCAAGGAGAGCCAAAAGGGCGGCATCAAGCTCGATTTCCTCGGCTTCGGCCTCCTCGCACTCACCTTTGGCTCTCTGGAGTTCATTCTGGACAAGGGCCAGGAAGACGACTGGTTCAGCTCGCATCTCATCCTGTTCTTTACCGTCGCCATGGTCGTCGCGTTCGTGGTGATGATCTGGTGGGAGCTCAAGCAACTACGCGATGGCCATCGACCGATCCTGAATCTCACACTGTTCAAACGGCGACAGTTTGCGATCAGCTTCATATTGATGTTCGTCCTGGGCTTTGCGCTCTACGGCACCACCATCCTGATCCCGCAGTTCGTCCAGACGCTTCTGGGATACACCGCGGAGCTGGCAGGAAAAGTACTCTCTCCAGCGGGCTTCATGATGATGGCGATGATGCCCGTCGTGGGCATTCTTTCCGGCAAAGTCGATCCGCGAAAACTCATCGGCTACGGCTTCTTCATGCTGACGATCTCGCTGGTCTACATGGCCAATCTGAATCTTCAACTGAGCTACGGCCAGCTTGTGATCATGCGCATGTTCCAGGCCTCCGGCTTGGCGTTCCTCTTCATTCCCATCAATACGATTGCGTACGTCGGGGTAAAGCAGAGCGAAAACAACGACGTATCGGGCCTAACCAACCTCGCCCGAAATATCGGTGGCTCCTGCGGCACCGCATTCATGGCGACCATGCTCTTACGCCGGACAGCCGCGCACGAAACCAACATGGTGCGCAATCTACAGACCGGTAATCAGGGCTTCAATGATCAGGTGAAGGCAATGGCCGGTGTGTTCAAGGCCGGCAACGGTACGGGCGTGCACGGCGATCCTTCCTTTGGTGCAATGCACCAGGGCCAGGCCTTCTTCTATAACCAGATGCACCGTCAGGCAGCAACCTTAGGCTACGTGGATATCATCCGGGACCTGAGCATCTTCTGCGCCTGCATGATCCCACTGTTGTTCTTTATTCCAAAACCACCCAAGCACGTAGAGATGGGCCACTAAACCCTCGCCCCTATCGACGAACCAGCCGCGCCAGCTCAATCGCATTCGCCGTGGCATGACCCAGCGCAGTGTTGTCGAAGACCACCCAGGTCTCTTTCGTAACCGCAGGAGTCTCCTCCCGGACAGCAGCCACAAACTCCGTGAGGAACTCCCCGCTGTACTCGGAGTAATACGTCCGCGGCGCCCCGTGCAGCCGATAATACCGAAGCCCATGCCATCCTCCCGGTCGAGCCGCAAGCGCAGAGCCCTTCGCCGGATCCGCCGCCACCCGCGCGATCTCAAACCCCCGCAGCAGCCGGTCGACACCCGGCGTAAACCAGCTCGCATGGCGCGGTTCGAGCACAGCAGCCGAACCGTGCAACTCACGAAGCGTCGTAAAAAACTCATGCGCCACGCCTTCATCAAACGCCAGCTTCGGCGGCAGTTGAATCAGCAGCGGCCCAAGCTTCTCGCCGAGGCCCCGCACCTGCTCCAGAAAGCCCTGTAACAACGCACCAGCGTTCAGCAGGTTGGCTTCATGCGTAATGGCCTTCGGCATCTTTACCGCAAATTTAAAGCCCGCAGGAGTGCTCTCCGCCCAGCGCTCCCATGTCTTAAGCCTGTGCGGACGATAAAAACTGGAGTTGATCTCAACGCAATTCAACCCCCGCGCATACCGCGAAAGATGAGTACCCTCCACCGGAAACAGCCCTGCATGCTGTTTCGGCAGCGTCCACCCCGCCGTCCCAATCCGAATGTCTCGCGCCTCACGAACCATGCTCTTGTGATGCATCAGTTCGAAGGTGCCGCGGATAAAACATTCGCAACAACACAATTGCGTCTCCGCTTCGCCTCATAAAGCGCCGCATCCGCACAAAGAAACAGGTCGCTGGACACTCCAGTAACCGGTGTTCCATCTCCCGGAACAGCCGAAGCTACGCCGACACTCACCGACACAAATCCCTCGCCCTCAGGATTTCCCTCATGCGGAATCCGCAGCCCATGCACCCTGGCGCGCACGCACTCCGCCAGCTCTCTCGCCCCGGCAGCAGTAGTGCTGGGAAGAATAATCGCGATCTCTTCTCCGCCATATCGAGCGATCGTATCCGTGGCACGATGTACACACGCCGACAGCGCGGCCGCAACCGTGCGAAGACAATCATCGCCCGCATGATGACCATGCTTGTCGTTGAACTGTTTGAAGTGGTCCAAATCGATAAGCAGCAGCGACATCTGCGCCTGCTCTCGCAGGGTCCGTTTCCACTCACGATCGAAGGCCAGATCGAAGCCCCGCCGGTTCGACAAGCCTGTAAGCCCATCGGTAAGCGCCATCGCAAAGAGCTGGTCCTCCATCACGGTACGCGCCGTTGCGTCGCGAAGAATCAGCAGGATCTCCAGTGCCTCCGCGCTATCCGGGCTCCGGAGAATTCTGCTGGTAACCTCAACGCAGGCGATCCCCTGATTTGGCGAGTGCATTCGCAACGTGAGAGGCGCAAACTCGATACCCGTATGAAGACCGAGGGTCAACGCCGCAGCAAGCACCGGAATATCTTCGGCATGCACAAAAGCTCCGGGCGCCTGACCGATCATCTCTTCCGGCTTCCATCCCAGAACCCTGACAGAAGACGGAGAGACATAACGGAATGCCATATCCATTCCAACGCGGCAAAGCACGTAACCCGTGCTTTCGGCGAAAAGCCGAAAATCGAAAGTATCCTGTGGACCCAAGGCACAACTCCATGTTCTCCGGGCTGAACACAACTTCGTGTCGCCTGCGAAGGACGCATTATTACAACAGCCGCGGCATCCCGCGTCTTATTTATGAACTGCTCTCGTCTACCTTGAGACGCGAAGATCGGAGGGTAAGCAGCTTGCGACGTATACTATTTCGCGAATTAATTATTACTTTAGTCTTCATTGCCGTCGCTGCGCCGATTGGCCAGCCAGCCGCCCTCGGACAGGCACCAGCCGCCACCAATCATCCCTCATTCGAGATCCTCCGCCATCGCATGGATGTAGACGTCGACGGCGCGCCAACGGCCTACGGCCCAAAAGGCAAACCCACGCTGGACTACCTCAGCAACGCCCATCTGCAAGGACGTCCCAACGCGCCCATCGTCGGCTATCTCCTCGGGGATGACAACCCCAGAAAACCCGTCCTTCAAGGGCCACGCGATCCCGCACCTGGCTACTACATATCGCAGACAGCCTACACAGACAAATCCCGCCCCAACGCGCGAGACGTCCTGCGGTATGTCGATGCAACCAGGATCAACTACGTCGTCCTCGGCCATCAGGCGAAGAAACGCGGTGTAAAACTGGGCGATTTCGTCGCCGTCTACTCGCAGCGAACGCACAAATCCGTCTTCGCCATCGTGGCCGACGACGGCAACCCCAGCGGCGACGAGGGCTCACTGCACCTGCTACAGGACCTCGGCTATCCGTTCCACGACGGCAAGAACGATGCCGTGGAAGAGAGCGAGATCATCGTGAGGTTCTACCCCGGCTCTAATCCCGGCGAGTTATTCTTCCGTACACAGGCCGCATTAAATGAGGCGGCCGCGAAGATCGGGCTCAGCCGCGACTTCCCCGGCATCACCGCATCCAAACACTGACGGCCATCCACCCGCCGCCACAAAAGACAGGAGCACATCATGGAATACCGCAGCCTTGGCCGCTCTGGCCTCAAAGTCCCCGAACTCTGCTTTGGCACCGGAACCTTCGGCGCCGGCAGCGAATTCTTCAAAGCCTGGGGCGATACCTCACCCGACGACGCGAAGAAGCTCATCGATATCTGCATGGAAGCCGGCTGTAATTTCTTCGATACCGCCGATATCTACTCCAACGGCGCTAGCGAGTCCATGCTCGGTAAAGCCATCTCCCATCTCAAGCGCGAAGACGTCCTGCTCTCTACCAAGGCCACGTTTCGTTTCGGCAAGGGGCCCAACGATGTAGGCAGCTCTCGCTATCACCTCATCCAGGCGCTCGAAGCCTCCCTGAAGCGCCTCGGCACCGACTACATCGACGTCTATCATCTGCATGCGTTCGATGCCACAACGCCCGTCGAAGAGACCCTGAATACACTCGACAAGATGGTCCGTGAAGGCAAGGTGCGGTACATTGCGTGCTCCAACTTCTCCGGCTGGCACCTCATGAAGTCGCTCAGCGTCAGTGAGCGTTATGGTTGGGCCCGCTACGTCGGCCACCAGGTCTACTACTCGCTCGTCGGCAGAGACTACGAGTGGGAGCTCATGCCCTTGGCGCTCGATCAGGGCGTCGGCGCGCTCGTCTGGTCGCCGCTTGGCTGGGGACGCCTAACCGGAAAGATCCGTCGCGGCCATCCCCTGCCGGAGACCAGCCGCTTGAACGAAAAGTCCGTAGTGGAGAACGGCCCACAACCGGATATCGAGTATCTTTACAAGGTCGTCGACGCGCTCGACGAAGTAGCGAAAGAGACCGGCAAGACCGTTCCTCAGATCGCCCTCAACTGGCTGCTGCGCCGCCCCACCATCTCCACCCTCGTCATCGGAGCGCGCGATGAAAAGCAGCTTCGCGCCAACCTCGACGCAACCGGTTGGAAGCTCACCCCCGAGCAGGTTGCGAAGCTCGACGCCGCAAGCGACGTGCCCAAGGCCTATCCGTACTGGCATCAGACGCAGTTCGGAGAGCGCAATCCCAGCCCCGTATAGAAACAGGATGCAGCAGGCAAACAAGCGCCCGTCCGCCACACTCGCGGACGGGCGCTTCTGCGTGTGCAGAGAATAGGCTTGCACCCAGACCAAGGTTAGTAGAGAGTCATCATGAGGACGCTGATGCTCCACGACCCGGCCACAGACGGACAGTTGCAGTTGGTGGAAAAGCACCCGCGCGCCATCCGCTGGATGCACTGGATCAACTTCCCCGTGCTCTCCGTGATGATCTGGAGTGGTCTGCTCATCTATTGGGGAGACTCCATCCCTCCCTACCAGCACGCCCACGAGGTCTATCGCATCGGCATCGGCCACTGGACGCTCGTGCGACTCTTCCCACCTTGGTTCTGGAAGTTCCTGAACGCGCCCTACCAGTTGACATCCGGGCTCGGTTGGCACTTTCTCTTCATGTGGATCTTCGCGATCAACGGCATCGCATACGCTCTCTATCTCGGCGTATCGGGCGAGTGGCGCGTACTTTGGCCGCAGCGGAGCTCGTTTCGCGACGCGCTGCTTGTCACGCTCTATGACCTTCATATTCCCTTTGCGCGCCGGCAAGGAATGCCTTCGCAGGGCAAGTACAACGGTGCACAGCGGATTGCTTACACCGCCATCGTGTTGATGGGCGCAGGTTCGCTGCTGACCGGCTTGGCCATCTATAAGCCCACGCAGGCGCACTGGCTAACCTCCATCCTCGGCGGCTATGAGATGGCCCGATGGCTGCACTTCTGGCTCACGATGAGCTTCTGCGGCTTCTTCCTCGTTCACGTCGGCCAGGTCATCCTCGCGGGCTGGAATAACTTCCGATCGATGGTCAGCGGATACGAGATACAGAAGAAGCCAGCCAGTCCATCAGGCCGAGCCGTAGATGCGGAGAGTGGCGAACCAACAGGGTCAGTCGCAGACGCAGGATGACGATGTCGTCACAGCTTCGTCTTAGACTGCTGTAGAAGATTCAAAACGGAGAAAGCACGGTTTATGAGCGAGGGGACTTCAATGACAGCACCGCCGGGGCTACTACAGGGATTCTGGGCTCGTGAGAGTGCGGGCGAAAACTCCGGAGACCTTAGCATGCAGGACACCCTGAAGTCTGCGTTAAGCAAGGTGCCGGAGGTTACGCTCGGCTTCTGGATCATCAAGATCCTCGCAACAACGCTCGGCGAGACCGGCGGCGACATGCTCTCCATGTCGATGAACCTCGGCTACGCGCTCAGCACAATCATCCTCTTCGTGCCGTTTCTGGTCCTCGTCATAGCGCAGGTGAAAGTGAAGAGGTTCCACGCATTCCTCTATTGGGGCGTCATCGTTGGAACCACGCTGGCAGGCACCACGATGGCCGACTTCGCTGACCGCTCACTCGGTATCGGCTATCCCGGCGGTACCGCTATCCTGTTCTCTCTCGTAGTCGCGTCACTCATTGCGTGGAAACTCTCTGTCGGCACCGTCTCCGTAAACAACATCACGACGCCCAAGGCTGAGATCTTCTACTGGATCACGATCTTGTTCTCCAACACGCTCGGAACCGCGCTCGGCGACTGGACCTCCGAAGGAACAGGCTTCGCAGGCGGCGTGGGACTGTTCTTCCTGCTGCTGGCGGTCGTTGCGGCGCTGTACTTCTTCACCAGGATCAGTCGTACGGTGTTGTTCTGGGTAGCCTTCATCCTCACGCGGCCGCTCGGAGCGTCGCTGGGCGATCTGCTGACCAAGCCTTACGTCGACCATGGCTTGAACCTAAGCCGTTATACCTCCTCCGCGGTCATCGCCGTACTGATGATCGCGTGCATCATGCTCTTCCCGCAGAAAGCCGGAGAACACCCCGGAAGCACCGACAGGCTGTAGAACGTACGAGGCCTCATGGACGAACGCGAAAAGATCATCGCCAGCGGTGACGCAGAGAGCGTAAAGCGCGAGAGTGCCCGGCGCACGCGTCGGAGTTTTCTGGTCGGTGGTGCCGTCGCTGCTGCCGGTTATGGCATCTCTCAGTGGATCGCGGACAGCAAGCCAGAAGGAAGGCTGCAGGCTGGCCTGCGGGAGACGCTCGACTTTAACGCTGCAGTCAATCGCGCGGTTTGGGATGAGCGTGGCCTTGCTCCGACTTATGCAGTAAGCGAGGCGCGGCCGCTTCGGTTGAATGGGACCGTAGGAATGGAGCAGGCACTGGTTCCAGAGAGTTGGCGCCTGCAGTTGGTCGGCGTCGCGAATGCTGCAAGCTCGCCACTCTTTGTAAAGGACGTTACGGCGTGGGAGTACAAGTATGCCGGCGACGCCCCGGCAACCGAGCAGTCCAACGATGTGAAGAGCGCCCCAGGGAACGGCAGTGTGAGCAAAACAGGCTCGCTGAACCCGACCGGAGCCAGCGATAGTGCTGCGGGCGCGGCACTGGCTGCAAGAATCGAGGCGATGGTGAAGCAGAGCCAGCCAGTCTCGCGGAAGCGCAACGAAGGTAGCGACGAGGCAGGGCCTTCCGCCAGCTCGCTCGACATCGGAACCCCAGGTCTCCTTCTCACAATGGACGACCTCATGAAGCTCCCAAAGGTCGAGTTTGTCACGCAGTTCAAGTGCATTGAGGGATGGAGCTCGATAACCCAATGGGCTGGTGTCCGCCTGCGAGACGTAATCGAGATGTACCCGCCCGCGAAGGTGAACGGCCGCGAGCCTCGCTACGTCTACATGGAAACGCCGGACGGCAACTACTATGGTGGCTACAACATGTCCGCAGCCCGTCATCCGCAGAGTCTTCTGGTAACCGAAATGGGTGGCCAACCCCTCTCGCAGGAGCATGGCGCACCGCTCCGTCTCCACATGCCCATCAAGTACGGATACAAGCAGCTAAAGCGCGTCGGCCTGATCGCCTACATGGACGTTAAACCCGACGACTACTGGACCAAGCTGGGCTACGACTGGTACGCAGGAATCTAACAACACCCAAATCTTGTCAATACCCCGAACCCTCTAACTCCATCAAACGCAAGACATTCTACGGGGCAATCGGCGTCGGCCGAACCGGGGACTTGGTAGGAGTAGCCAGCCCAAAGAACATCACGATCTTATTGCTGCCATAGTTGGAAACCCACAGATTGCCGCTGGCATCCGGCGCCAGCGTATACGGCTGCGAGAGCAGTGGCGTGGAGGCCGAGTATCCAAAACCCGACGCCGGTGACAGCATATCGCCAAGCGAGTGGGGAGCGGCAGCGTGGATTCCCGCCAGTTCGCTGATCGAATCACCGCCATAGTTAGCGATCCATACATTCTGCGCCGCATCCACCGCGACGCCCGAGCCATCGCTGGTATAACCTGCACCGACGACACTTCCACCATCCAGCAACACAGCATCTTCAGGACTCGAAGAGATCGAAGACGAAATAATACTGAACGAGTTGCCGTAGTAGTTCGTAATCCAGGCATTGCCGGCTGAATCCGTAGCAATCCCGTTCGATCCCTGACAGCAGGAGAGATTGCTGATGATCGTTCCATTAGCCGCAACATGCGTCACGGTGTATCCATCACTGTTGCCGATCCAGACGCCATGGCTGCTATCGGCAGCAACGACCGTGGAGAACGAAGCATCGGGATAACCAAGCCCAGTAGGCGAGAGCACAGTTCCGGCGCTGGTGTAGGCCGAAGCCGAATCGTTGTAGTAGTTGGCGATGAAGATATCACCGTTCGTATCGGCGGAGAGTCCGGTCGGGAAGTCGAGCGAGGCATCGTAGAAGCTGGTGCTTGCCCCATTCATCACCACTGTCCCTGGAGTGCCCGAAGCGGACCCAAGAAACTTGGAAATGCTGCCCTGACCGTTAGCACTGGACTGCGCGCTATCCACCCAGACGTTGCCGCTGGTATCGATGGCAAGTCCATAAGACTCATTGAGGAACGCAGTCCCGAACCCTGTGCTGCTGAACGGCGTGCCCTGCGGCGAGAACGCACTCAGAACACCAGTATGTCCAGCCACCCAGACATTCCCACCACTATCCACGCCAAGCCCCGTCGGAGAGCTAAGCCCGCCGCCGGTGACCGAGAGCGTCATCGTCCAGTCGTTCGGCGCCTGGCTGAGAGTTGTGGGGAACACGGGTGTCCCCGGCAATACATGGAAGACGCCGCCCGGATTCTGGCCAGGGTTCTTCACGATATCCAGCGCCGCGGCGAGCGTATCCGTCGGCGCCGTGCCACCAGTAGGTGTAGCCGCTGAGAACAGCGGCAAACAGCCAGAAGTTCCGTCAGAGTTGACGCAGGTAGCGAGAATATCCGCCAAAGCGGTTAGCTTGCCCGATTCGATGGAGAGGTTAGTCGGAAGAGTCGCTACGCCGCCCGAACTGGAGTTCGCCAGCAGTTGAGCATCCAGCATGGCATTGGCAATACCGGTTGCATTCGTGGAGCTGGCGCCCACAGTAGCGTACCCAGTCATAAACGGCGCAAGCGTCCAGGCCGCAGCCGCAGTCGTGATCTCGTTGATGGAAATATAACTGTTCGAGTTCAGGCTGCTACAGTTGCCGAGCGCGGTCATCATAACCAACGCGCCGTTGTTCGTGGTGGACGGGCTCAGCCCAGGATTGCCGCCCGTAGCAACGATGTACACCTGGTCGGTCGGGTGAACACACGTGTAGTCATACACGACCGAGCTGCCGGAACCGCTGCTTATGGAAAAAGTCCCATTGCTGCCGGTCAGCACAGGAGCGCCCGAGATCATAGCCGTAGCCGCGGAACCGTTCCCCGTCGCTCCCACCGTATAAAGCTGGATCGTCGCATTGGCAACGGGCTGCTGGCCTCCATGGACGATACCGGCAAGAGCCAGCCTGCCACTACTGGAGGTATCAACCGAAGCGACGTCCACCCCGCAGCCGGCAAGCACGGCCGAGAGGCAAAGAGAGAGAGGGAGAAGAAATACAGATTTACGCATGAGAATCCGGGGGCTCTGTGGGGTCTTAATAAAAATTTTACGCGAATTCTCCGACTTTGGCGGCAAAGCGGCATTTTTGCGTATCGAATTTGAAGAATTGTGCAGGCGGCCCGTAAGCCGAATTTTGTTTTAGACGATCATTCCTCTAGGCGACGCATTACTGCGGCGCTCCAGCAACCTACCCGCGGGTTCC
>Ga0302316_10003080_pt1 | contig 11564 bp, 8 predicted proteins | sample III_Palsa_N3_2_FD_200456 | JGI IMG/M metagenome (GOLD analysis project Ga0302316, IMG submission 200456) | Peat permafrost microbial communities from Stordalen Mire near Abisko, Sweden - III_Palsa_N3_2 | ecosystem: Environmental > Terrestrial > Soil > Palsa > Peat permafrost | place: Sweden... | reverse complement strand
TATGGACTGTTGAGTGAGAATGCGTCGTTTGCGGAGGTTTGCCGGGCGTCGAATATCAAGTTCATTGGGCCACCGCCGGAGGTGACGCGGATGATGGGCGAGAAGTCCACCGCGCGACAGACGATGAAGAAGGCCAAGGTGCCGATTCTGCCGGGTTCGGATGGGGTGATCGAGAACGAAGGCGCGGCGCTGGAGTGGGCGCAGAGTGTTGGGTACCCCGTGATTTTGAAGGCCGTGGCTGGTGGTGGCGGTCGCGGGATGAGGATCTGCCGGAGCAAGGATGAGCTGCCGGGGATGTTTCAGCAGGCTTCGACCGAGGCGCTGAATGCGTTTGGCAACGGCGACCTGTACATGGAGAAGTTTATTGAGCGCCCGCGGCATATTGAGTTCCAGGTGCTGGCGGATGAGCATGGCAATGTGATGAGCCTGGGTGAGCGGGAGTGCTCGATTCAGCGGCGGCATCAGAAGCTGATTGAAGAGGCGCCGAGCCTGCAGATCACGCAGAAACAGCGTGAGGAGATGGGCAAGGTCATCAAGCGGTCGCTGAAGGATATTGGATATTGGAACGCCGGGACGATCGAGTTCCTGATGGATGAAGACGGGCAGATCTACTTTATCGAGATGAATACGCGTATCCAGGTGGAGCACTGCGTGACCGAGATGGTGACCGGTGTGGATTTGGTGAAGGCGCAGTTGCGGATTGCAAGCGGCGAGAAGCTTGGAGACATTGTGCCTGAGGTGCCGGAGATCATCGGGCATGCGATTGAGTGCCGGATTAATGCAGAGCATCCTGAGAAATTCACGCCTTCGCCTGGCAAGATTACGGTGTTCAATCTACCCGGAGGCAATGGCGTTCGCGTGGATACGGCACAGTATGCCGAGGGTGTGGTGCCGCAATATTATGACTCGCTGATTGCGAAGCTGATCTGCCATGGCAAGGACCGTGAAGAGGCCATGAACAAGATGCAGCGGGCGCTGAGCCAGTTTGTGGTGCAGGGGATTCATACGTCGATTCCGCTGCATCAGCGGATCTTTGCGGATGAAGAGTTCCGGTCGGGAAACTTTGATACGAAGTTTATGGAACGGTTTTTGGAGCGGGAGAAGGCTGCGAAGTAAGTGAATAGTGAGTAGTGAATAGTGAATAAGGCAAAAGCGGCGTTGCCGCGGCTGTACTGCATAGTCGATAGAGAAACGCTGGATGCCCGCGCGATGAGCGTGGGCGTTTTTGCGCGGGAGCTACGCGATGCTGGTGTGAGGCTGGTGCAGTATCGGGATAAGGTGGGTGGGCCGCAGGAGGTGCTGCGGGCGGCGGCGGAGATTTCGGCGGTGTTTGCGGGGGTGGATGCGACGCTGGTGATGAATGATCGGGCGGACCTGGCGGTGTTGGCGGGGTGGGGGGGGGTGTGGGGGGGGTGGGGGGGGTGGCTTGTGGGGCTGGGGGATCTGTTGCCGGGAGATGCGCGGAGCTTGCTGGGCGCGGGGTTGATTGGGGTATCGACGCATAACGAACAGCAGGTGGTGGGTGTTGCGGAGGATGAGAGCGTGAGTTATGTGGCTGTGGGGCCGGTGTTTGGGACTTCGACGAAGCTGGATGCGGAGCCGGTGGTGGGGTTGGAGGGGGTTCGGAGGGCGAGGGCTTTGACGGCGAAGCCACTGGTGGCGATTGGGGGGATTACGTTGCAGAATGCGCGGAGTGTAGTGGATGCGGGGGCGGATTCAGTGGCGGTGATTAGTGGATTGTTCGTGAAGGGTAGGACGGTGGGTGAAGTTGTGCGGGACTTTCTTGAGGTTTTGAGGTAGGGTTTGGGGAACGTGACAACTCAAAGTTCTGTGCCGCTTCAACAAAAAGCAGGTTTTTCGGCTACGCCTCAGGATGACAATTCTGTGGTGAGTGGGGCTTCGTCTGCGCCGAAGTTTGTTCAAGGGATGGGGTTGTTTTCGGCGACTGCGATTGTGATGGGCTCGATGATTGGGTCGGGCATCTTTATTGTCTCGGCGGATATGAGCCGCGTGCTCGGATCGCCGGCGCTGCTGATTGCGGCGTGGCTGGTGACGGCGGCGATGACGATGATTGGTGCGTTGAGCTATGGCGAGCTGGCGGCGATGATGCCGAAGGCTGGTGGGCAGTATGTGTATCTGCGGGAGGCGTTGGGGCCGCTGAGTGGGTTTCTATATGGGTGGACGCTGTTTGTGGTGATCCAGACGGGGACAATTGCTGCAGTGGGTGTGGCGTTTGGGAAGTTTCTGGGGGTGTTTTTCCCCGCAGTGAGCGCGGGGAACTGGATTTGGCATATCGGGCATGTGCCGACTTGGCCGGTGGGGCCGATGGTGCTGGGCAACATGGACATTGGGCTGAATACCGCGAACCTGGCGGCGATTGTGGTGATTACGCTGCTGACGTTTCTGAATACGCGCGGCGTACGGCTAGGAGCGGCGGTACAGAACGTGTTTACCAGCGCAAAGGTGCTGGCGCTGCTGGCGGTGGTTGCGGTTGGGTTTGTGGCGAAGAATGCGGCGGCGGTCACGGCTAACTTTGGGCATGCTTTCTGGGCGAATTCGGGGTGGAGCACGTGGCACTCTGTGCAGGTGGGTGTTGGCGGGCCGATTCAGTATGTGGGGATATTGACGGTGATCGCGGTGGTGCAGGTGGGGTCGCTGTTCTCGAGCGATGCTTGGAATAATGTGACGTTTACGGCGGGTGAGATTCGGAACCCGCGGCGGAACCTGCCGCTGTCGCTGGCGTTGGGGACTGGTGTGGTTTCGCTGTTGTATATCGCGTGCAACTTTGTTTATATGAGCGTGCTGCCGCTGGCTGGGTCGACGGATGCGACGACGCTGGCGGGACGGGGGATTCAGTTTGCGGCGCAGGACCGCGTGGCTACGGCGGTGATGCAGGCGGCGTTTGGCGGGGTGGGCTCGAAGCTGATGGCGGGGGCGATCCTGGTGAGCACGTTTGGGTGTGTGAACGGGATGCTGCTGGCGGGCGCGAGGGTTTATTACGCGATGAGCCAGGATGGGCTGTTCTTCAAGAGCGCGGGCCGATTGAATGAGAAGACGAAGACGCCGGTGACTTCGCTTTGGCTGCAGTGGGGGTGGACCTGTCTGCTGTGTTTGAGCGGGAGCTATGGGCAGTTGCTGGATTATGTGATCTTTGCGGTGCTGGTGTTTTATGTGCTGACGATCTTTGGTTTGTTTGTGTTGCGGGTGAAGCGGCCGGATGCCGAGCGGCCGTACCGGGCGATTGGTTATCCTATACTTCCAGCCCTGTACATTGTGATGGCGGTATGGATTTGTGGTGTACTGTTGCGATACAAGCCTCAGTACACGTGGCCAGGGTTGTTGCTGGTGTTGTTGGGTGTGCCGGTGTATGCCGTGTGGCGACGGCAAGGGATTAAGGATTAGGGATTAAGGATTAGGAGAAACGGGACGGATGGCGAAACTTTTTGCAAAGAAGTCGATGAGCGTGCTGATGGCCGAGGCTTCGGCGACGGGCGAGGGAACACTGAAGCGATCGCTTGGAGTGTTCCAGTTGACGTCGCTGGGTGTGGGCGCGGTGATCGGGGCTGGCATCTTCGTACTGGCTGGGCTGGGAGCGCACTATGCGGGCCCAGGGTTGATGGTTTCGTTCATTTTGAGTGGTTTGGGATGTGCATTTGCGGGGCTCTGCTATGCGGAGTTCGCGGCTATGATTCCGCTGGCCGGGTCGGCTTATACGTATGCTTATGCGACGCTGGGCGAGCTGGTGGCGTGGATTATCGGCTGGGATCTGACGCTCGAATACGCAATGGGTGCGAGCACGGTGAGCTCGGGGTGGTCGAACCACTTTATCGAGATGCTGCAAATCTTTCACATACGGTTCCCGCTGTGGCTGGCGTATGACCACTGGACCGCGGTGCGAGTGGCTGTCGATAACATCTGCCGTCAGGTGATGGCTTCGAGCTATACGAATCTGACGCCGGGAAGCCAGGAGTATATTGCGCAGCTTGGTATTTTGAAGGCCGCTCCTACGGCGGACATTGTGGCGCGCGCGCATGTGCTGCTGGGTGCGCCGGTGATCTTTGGGCACGAGATCGGGCTGAACCTTCCAGCGTTCATGATTGCGATGTTGATGACATGGGTGCTGGCGATCGGTATCTCGGAGTCGGCTAAGTTCAACTCGTGGATTGTGGTGGTGAAGGTTGCGGTGGTGTTGTTCGTGCTCGGGCTGGGTTCGCACTATGTGCATCCGGCGAACTGGGGACATAGCTGGCACCAGTTTGCGCCGTTTGGCATTGGCGGCATCTGGCAGGGCGCGGCTTATATCTTCTTTGCGTACATCGGGTTCGATGCGGTTTCGACGACGGCGCAGGAGGCGAAGAATCCGCAGCGTGATCTGCCGATTGGACTGATGGTTTCGTTGGTGCTTTGCACGCTGTTGTACATTGGCGTGGCTGCGGTACTGACGGGCATGGTGCCGTGGCAGCAGGTGAGCATTGAGGCTCCGATTGCGCAGGTGTTCCTGGATCGTGGATTGCCGTGGGCCAGCAATATCATCACGTTCGGTGCGTTAGCCGGGCTCACCAGCGTGATGCTGGTGATGTTGCTGGGGCAGACGCGTGTACTGTATGCGATGGCGAATGATGGCCTGTTGCCGAAGAAGTTTTTCGCTGAGGTCCACCCGAAGTACCGGACGCCGTTCAAGAACACGTTCCTGGTGGGCTTTATCGCGGCGGTTGTTGGGGCTCTGACGCCTATCGACGATATCGGCAAAATGGTGAATATTGGGACGCTGTTGGCGTTTGTGATTGTGTGTATTTCGATCATCGTGCTGCGGAAGCGTGATCCGAATAAGGAGCGGCCGTTCCGTACGCCGTGGGTTCCTCTGGTGCCGATTCTTGGTGTGATCTTCAATGGGTACATGATGATCAAGCTAGGGTGGGTGAACTGGGCGCGGCTTATCATCTGGCTCGTGATTGGGCTGGTGGTTTATTTCACCTATGGGCAGAAGCATAGCCGGGTCCAGCAGGGTGAGTTGCCGGGTGAGCTACAGGAGTAGGTTGGTTTAGAGAAGGCAAAAGCCCAGCTATGTGCTGGGTTTTTGTCGTTAAGTGGGCTATTCAGGTTTTGAGGGCGCTGGTGGGATTGTTGTTGATGGTGGTGGGGTGGTGGTGGCTGGGATGGGTATGGGGGTTACTGTGGCTGGGGGTAGGGGTTTAGTTATGGGTTTCGATCTGGGGATATGGGCGCGAGCCAGCGCGGAGGATGCTGGTGGGGTTGGGATGATGGCTGGGTCGATGGGGCTGGGGTCGTCGCGGAGGTGGAGGAAGATGGTGGCGGCAGAGGGTCTGGGCAGCGAGAGGGTGGCCCCGGTGAAGCCGTCGGGGACGGGAATGGGGCTGGCGAAGGTGGGGTCGATGGAGATGGATTGAATGAGGAAGAGGCTTGAGCCGGTCAGGGTGCAGTCCTGTGTGGGGTCGGAGGGGCATTGCAGGAGGGTGAGGTCGGGGAGGCGGACGAGGGTCGCGAGGGGCAGCCAGTCGCTGCTGGGAGGCTCCTGATCGGAGGTCGAGGCTGCGGCGGGCGTTGTGGCTTCGGGCTGTGGCTCGTGGGTGTGGTGGTCGTGGGCGTTTGGCTGGATGGGGTAGACGGCACGGAGATGGAGTGGACCGAAGGCGCTGGGGCCGAAGGAGCGCAATGGGTCGAGTGTGGCGACGATGGTGTGGGGGTCCTGAAGCAGCAGGCCGCCGGAGGGGGCGAGCGTGAGAACGGTGCGAAGGGTGCCGTCGAGGGTTTCGATCTCTACCTGGCCGTCGCGGGGGAAGGGCGTAGCGCTCTTGAGGGTGAAGGTGAGGCGCTGGGTGAGCGGAAGGTCGTTGGCGTCGGGTAGGGAGATGATCTGGCCGGGAGCGGGCTGGATGCTTTTGCTGAGGATGGTGAGCACGGGTCGGGCCAGAGAGACGACGACGGGCAGCGAGAGGGTTCGGCCGTCGCGGAGGGAGATGCTGGCGGTTAGGTGATCGTTGAGGTGTGTGGGTGGGACTGGCGAGTTGGCGGGGAGGGTGAGGTGGATCTGGTTGGGGGAGTCGGCGTCGGTGGAGGGGACTGGGGTGAAGACGAGGTCGCCAAGGGAGAGTTTCTCGACTTCGGCGAGGTTGGTTCCTTCGAGGATGATGGTGCGGTCAGCGGCGTGGATCTCGGCGCCGGTGATGTGGGCCGGTTCGGCGAAGGTGCGGGCGGAGAGATCGTCGGCTTTGGGTTGGCCGTATTGCTGGATGGCGAGATGTAGGTCGCCGGGGGTGACGGCGTGCTCGAGCGGGAGAGTGAGTTTGAGGAGGTTCGCGTGGTCGGGTTGGACGTCGGGAGCGAAAGAGATGGTTAGGTCGGACGAGCTGCCGGTGGGGCGCGCTGTGATGGTGTGGACGCACGCGCTGCCAGTGGAGGCGATGGTGAGCGCTTCGAGTCGGCCGGCGATGAGGTTGGTTGTTGGATCGGGGGACCCGGCAGTGGGGAGATTGACTATGTGCCACTCGCCGCCTGGAAGCTGCTGGAGTTGCAGGGTGGGGCCGGTGAAGGGGTCGAAGCCCCATTGGCCGCGGATTGTGCCAGTGAGGAGGATCGGCTTGGGCTCGGGTGCGGGCGGGGGAGTCGCGGGTTTCTTTGCGGCTAGCTCAGGGTGCGCGAAGGCTATGGAGTCGGGGTCTGGAAGCCGCATGGGCTCTGGGAGCTCGACGTGGTGCTCGGGAACCTGCTGGAGGACGAGGCCGCCCTGGTAGGCGTCTGCGATGAGGGGTATGTCGGGTTCGGTCGGTGCTCCGGGAGGTGTGTTGAGGTGCAGCACCATGTCGTGCGCGAAGCTGGTGGAGAAGACCAGTGGGGCGCCTTCGATGGGCAAGGCGACGGAGGGTTTCAGGAGGCAGGTGACGGAGTTGGCGTCGGCAGGGCGCAATGGGGGCGGGACAGCCTTCTGGATGGAGGGGAGACCGATGACCAGCACGGATTTGGGATTGTGGAAGGAAGGTGGCGCGTTCAGGCGGAGGTTGAGGGCTTCGGCCTGCGGGAAGGCGATGGCGGGGATGTATTGGTACTGCGCTGTGTGGAGGCTGGTAGTGAGTCGGACAAGATCTACTATGGCGCCGACGTATGCGGAGTAGAGGCCTCCGGCGGCGAGGTTGGTGTAGCTTGCCGCGGTGATGAAGTCGGAGCCGGGGCCGTTGGAGAGAGCGGCGACGATCGATTGGCCGTGGCCGTCGTCCAGAAGCAACTGAGTGCCGGTTTGAGTGAGGCAGGTGAACTGGATGTCCACGGGCTGCTTGAAGCAGTCGGGGTTTGGTTTGAGGGCGAGGGTACGGGCGAGGAGGTCGGAGTGTTTTTGCAGGGTGGTTGGGTCGCCGGGTGGGACGCGGCGGATGGCGGTGAGGTATTTTTCGATGCGGGCCTGCTCGAATCCAGCCTCGGCGAGGTCCTGCGAGGCACGGACAAAAGTTCCGGGACGGCCCTGTACGGCGGAGCGGAGGGTAGAAAAATCACCGCCGGTCTCGGGCGCCATGAAGAGCACGGCTTGTTGTGCTTCGTCGGGGACGGTGACGAAAGTGCCTTCTTCGCGGACCTTTTTATCCCAGGTTTCGATGCGGATGAACCAGCTATCGGGCGGCGGGTTGGTGGTTCCGCGCAGGAAGACGCAGATGAGCAGGTAGTGGACGGACTGGCTGGCGGGTAGATCGGTGTGCAGCCATATGCGGTCGCCGGCCTGGAGGTTTGGAACGGAGGCGATGGGGAGCGTAACGCCATTGCGTGTGACGCGAACGTCAATGCTGGGGCCGGTTAGGTCGAAGCGGGCATCGGCGGCGTGGAGTGGAAGGAGGAGGCCGAATAGCAGGAGCGGCAGAACTGAAAATCGGACGCGTTTCGCCATGTTCCTAGTTTAGATGCGCCGGTGTTCGAGGGGTTAGTGAATGGTTGGGGAAGATTCACACCGTCACGAGCAAAAAAAGTGGCTTCGCTGGAAGTTGTTGCGCCTAAAGAGACTGAGTGCTAGGATTCTCGCGTTTCCAGAAAACTGAATATGTTTGTGGCGTGGCTTTTACGAGTTGAGTTTGGAGTCCTTTTGCTGCTGTTTGTCGCCTCGCTGGCTCGCCAGCTTTGGCATCGTTTTGCTGCGCAAAGACGGAGTGCGATGGCTGGCAGTGTGGAGGGATGGTTGCTGCTGGTTGTGGTGATCGCGATTGCCGGGCGCTACGGACTTGAGCTGGCGCGTGTTGCGGGACGCGGCGCGATGCCGGGGATCGGTCCGAGTTACTTGATGATGTTTGGGGTTGGTTGTGCGATCTATCTTGGAGCCAAAGCGGTACGGGCCGGACGAATGCGAAATTAGCGAGGAGAAACGACTATGCCGAAGACGATACCGATATTGCCGGTTGTGCCGGAGTGGATGAACAGAATCCTGCTTGGGTTAGGAATTGGGTTCCTGCTCATTATGGGTGCACTTTGCCTACTGTTGCTGGTAAAGATGTGGAGAAACCAGATCAACCTGTCGACACTGCTGGAAGGGGAGAACGGGAACGCGAGCATAGCGAGGTTTCAGCTGCTGGTGTTTACGCTGGTGGCGGCCGTGGGGATATTCCTTTACGTCCTCGAATATAAGAATCTGCCTGATATTCCGCCCAGTATGCTGACACTGCTTGGGATTAGTGCGAGCACGTACGCGGTAGGCAAGGGGATACAGTTCTCGCGGCCTGAAGGACTGATGCAGAAGGGAACGATTCCACCGCCAACGGTGCCGCCGGGAGCGGAGCCACAGGCGCCAGTCATTGCACCACCACAACCACCAACTGAGGGCTAGTTGGCAGAGACGGCGCGTTTGCTGGGGCCGTCAGAGGCGACTGCGCCATCGCGGATGCTGATAACACGGTGAGCAAACTCGGCGATGTCGGGCTCGTGGGTGACGAGGATAATGGTGTTGCCCTTGGCGTGGAGATCGTCGAAGAGCGCCATGATCTCGACTGAGGTTTTGGAGTCGAGGTTTCCGGTGGGTTCGTCGGCGAGGATGATGCTGGGCTTGTTGACGAGGGCGCGGGCGATGGCGACGCGCTGGCGCTGACCGCCGGAGAGCTCATTGGGCTTGTGCATCATGCGTTCGGCGAGGTTGACCTGGGTAAGGACTTCCTTGGCGCGCTCGATGCGGGCGGCAGCCGGGGTGCCGTTGTAGATCAGCGGGAGCTCGACGTTGTGCAGCGAGGTGGCGCGGGCGAGCAGGTTGAAGGTCTGGAAGACGAAGCCGATCTCCTTGTTGCGGATGCGGGCGAGTTCGTCGTCGTTGAGCTCTGAGACGTCGTGGCCGTTGAGCCAGTATTTGCCTTGCGAGGGAGAGTCGAGGCAGCCGAGGAGGTTCATCAGCGTGGACTTGCCGGAGCCGGAGGGGCCCATGATGGCGACGTACTCGTTGTGCTTGATGCGGATATCTACGCCGCGGAGAGCGTGGACCTGTTGATCGCCCATCTCGTAGGTCTTCCAGAGGTTGTCGGTGACGATGACTTCTCCGTGCTTTGGGCCGCCGGCGTTAACGCCGGGGCGATCCTGCGTGGGGGGGACTGGCGTTGTGGTGTCGATGGTCATTAGATCTCCGAGATAAGGCAAAGGCAAATCTTTGAACGCATAGGGCGCGAAGGTTATGGAAAGGAGACTTCGTGCTAACTGCTGCTGTCATCCTGCGTGATAGGTTCGACGGAGTTGTCGCGTTTGACGGCGGTTCCGCTCTTGAGGGCGCGCAGGACTTTGTAGCGGCCTGTGACGATTTCGTCCCCGGCTTTGAGGCCCGAGATGACTTCGATATCCGTAGCGCCGGTGATGCCGGTGGTGACGGGGATGAAGTTGACGCGAAGCTGCTTCTTGTCGGTGACGAGCACGTAGACGCCCTGGGTCAGGACCGGCTTGACGAAAGTGGTAGCCGCGGTGGACGTCTTGCCGTGATTCTTGAAGAGAGACTGTTCGCCGGAGAGATCGCGCTGCACGAGCGACTGGATGGGGATGGTGAGGGTGCCGGGCTTGCTTGCCGTGGTGATCTTGGCGGTGCAGGAGAGGCCGGGACGGAGTTCGTCCGGGATGGGATTTTTGCCGTCGGATGTGGGATCCAGGGTGACGACGACCTTGAAGTCTTTAGCCTCTTCGGTGCCAGTGGTGGATTGCGAAGTGGCAACGCCGGTGGTGCGGAGCAGGGCCTGATCGCCCACCTCGGTTACGTGACCCTTGAAGACCTTGCCGGGCAGGGCGTCGACAGTGACGTCAGCTGTCTGGCCGAGCGCGACGTTGACGATGTCGGTCTCATCGACCTTGACCTCGGCGGTGATGACGCTCATATCAGCGAGGGTCATCAAGGTTGATCCCTCGGCGTTCTGGATGCCGACGACGACGGTTTCACCCTCGCGGACAGGAACGTTGGTGACGAGGCCATCGAACGGTGCGCGGGAGATGGTCTTATCGAGGGCGTCGTAGTTGGAACGTTGGGTGGCGACAGCCTGATTGGTGTGGCCGCGGGCGGAGTCTGTCTGGGCCTGGGCCTGGGCTACAGAGGCCTGGCGCTGCGCAAGCGTGGCGACGGCCATGTCGTAGGCGGCCTTCTTGGCGTCGTAGTCCTGTTTGGCGATGAGTTTGGACTCGTAGAGTTGCTTGGAGCGGCCGAAGTCGAGTTGCTTCTGCTCGAGGTCAGCCTTAGCCTGATCGACATTGGCGACGGCGGTCTTCTCGGCGGCGATGTAGGAGTTGATGTCGGTCTTGGAAGCAGCTATGGTGGCGGCCTGGGCTGCAACGGTGGCCTCGGGCTGAACGTTTTCCACAGTGGCGAGGACCGTGCCAGCTTTTACGTGGTCGCCTTCCTTGACGTAGAGGTGGGTGATGCGGCCAAACGATGTCGCGCCCACGTTGACGTAGGTCTTGGGCTTGATCTGGCCGGTGCCGCTGACGGTGGAGACGAGCTCTTCGGTCGCTGCCTTGGCAGTGGCAACCGGGGTGACGTTCGATTTGCTGTAGAGGATCGTGCCGGTGATGGTTCCGGCTAGCAGCAGAACGACAACGACGATCAGGACAATTTTCTTCGCACTCATTATTTTTGTTCTTTCGCAGCTATCGATTTTGTTCTTTCGCGGTCTTTCACTTACAGGATGTTCGTCCAGCTTTTGAGGCGCAGGAATATTTTTGTCGAGACTCGGAAGAGAGATACGCTGCAGTACCGTCAGCGGTTCCCTGGCTGTGGAAAACAGGGACGTGAGGGCGGTACCGCGTGCTCGACCGATACCTCGATCATAGCAAGGGGACGGTTGTTATGGTGCTTGTGAAAGGTTGTCTGCAGGATTAGAATCGGGAGGTCAATGTTGAAGGAGTTTCGGCCCACTATGCAAACGCGATTTGTCCTCTCCGCTGTAACACTGCTGGTGCTTTCGAGCGCAGGCGCTGGAGTGCGTGCGCAAGCGCCGGCTTCGCAGGACCAGACCGTGCCGGCGAGCCATCAGCCGGCTGCTCTGGAGAACAACGGCGGCGTGGTGAAGAGTCCGCCCGTGGAAGAGAAGCCCGATCCACTGAAGCGGCGGCTGAGC
>Ga0302316_10003077_pt1 | contig 11572 bp, 6 predicted proteins | sample III_Palsa_N3_2_FD_200456 | JGI IMG/M metagenome (GOLD analysis project Ga0302316, IMG submission 200456) | Peat permafrost microbial communities from Stordalen Mire near Abisko, Sweden - III_Palsa_N3_2 | ecosystem: Environmental > Terrestrial > Soil > Palsa > Peat permafrost | place: Sweden... | reverse complement strand
TTAGGAACTGCAGGTTAGAAAGACAAAGGCCGCTCGTTTGAGCGGCCTTGTTGCGTGCGGTGGGTGGTTTATTGGGAGGGGAGCTGGGTGCGGTCCCAGCCTCCGCCGAGGACTTTGATGAGGAGGACGCTGGCGTCCATGCGGCGGCGCAGGATGTCGATGTCGTTGCGCTGGTTGAGGAGCGCTGAGGTCTGAGCGGTGATGACTTGCAGGTAGGTGTCGACGCCGCCGACGTAGCGGTTGTTGAAGATGCGTTCGGATTCTACGGCGGAGGCGGTGGCTTGACGCTGCTGCTCCTGCTCGTGGGAGAGAACGCGGAGAGCGACGAGGTTGTCTTCGACTTGTTGATAGGCGGTGAGGACGGTTTGGCGATAGGTGGCGGTGGTGCTGTCGTAGTTGGCGCGCGCCTGTTCCGAGAGGCCACGACGACGGCCACCGTCGAAGAAGGTTTCGCCGATTGTAGGACCGAGCGCATAGATGAAGCTGGATTTTTCGAAGAGCGAGGTGATGCTGGTGCTCTCCTGGCCGGCGGTTGCGCCGATGTTAACGGAGGGGAAGTAGGCGGCGCGGGCGATGCCGATTTGCTCATTGGCTGAGGCGGTGCGGCGCTCGGCGGCGGCGATGTCGGGACGGCGCTCGAGGAGTTGGGAGGGAAGGCCTGGAGGGACGTTCGGTGGCGCGACCGAAAGCGGGAGTGGGGACGGGGGAAGGCTGAAGGATGCGGGCGGCTTGCCGATCAAGCTGGCGACGGCGTGCTCGTACTGGGCACGCCTGATGGCAACGTCGGAGGCCTGCACCTTGGCGTCCTGAAGCTGAGTTTGGGCCTGGGTGAGATCGGACTTTACGGCAACGCCGCCGAGGTAGCGGTCGTTGGTGATGCGGACGGCTTCGGCGTATTGCGCGACGGTGTCGTTGAGGAGTTTTTGCTGGGCATCTGCAGCGCGGAGCTCGAAGTAATCCATAGCGACTTCTGCCTGGAGAGATAGCAGAGCGGTCTGGAGGTCGGCTGCGGCGGCTTGCGATTGCTCGCGGGCCGCGGTGACGTTGCGGCGGACGGCTCCCCAGAGGTCAACTTCGTAGCTCAGTTGAAGCGGGAGCTGAAGATCGCCTTCACCGTTGTTGGAGGATGCGGCGCTGAAGTAGGGCTGGTTGGCGGAATAGCGTTCCGCGCCGAGGAACGGATTTAGGCCGATGGTGGGATAGCGGTTGGCATTTTGGATGCGAAGGTTGGCGCGGGCGGCGCTCAGATTTGCCGCGGCGACCTTCAGGGTTTGGTTTGCATCGGCGACCTGGGGTTCGAGTGCGTTGAGGCCGTCGTCGTGAAAGATGGTCCACCAGTCTCCGCGCGGGATGGTGTCTTGAGGTTGGGCAGCCTGCCAGTCTGAGTTCTCTTTGAAGGCGGCGGAGTCGGCGCTGGGATTGAGTTCTTTGAAGGCTGGCGCGGTGGGTACGGAGGGCGTCTTGTACTTGGGGCCGACCATGCATCCGGCTAGCGCGAGGGTGGCCAGGAGGGCTGCGCTGCTGGATGCGTGTCGGACGGGTTTGCGACCCTTCATTGCATCACCGCCGGTTGGGTGGCGATGTTTACGGCTTGACCTTCGGACAGCGAATCGGATGGAGCGAGGATGACCTTGTCGTTTGCGGAGAGGCCGGTGGCGACCTCTACGGTCTTTCCGTTGTCCTTGCCAATGGTGATGGTCTGGAGGTGCACATGGCCATCGCGTACGACACCTACCTGCAGACCTTGCGAGCGGAAGAGGAGAGCGTCGGAGGGAATGGAAAGCTCGCGGCTTTGGACTGGAATTTTGAAGTGCACGAATACGTAAGCGCCGGGGAGAAGTTTTTCGTTGTGGTTGATGACGTCGACCTCGACGTTCAGCGTTCGAGAGCTGGGATCGATCGAACCGGAGTTTCGGGTGACGATGCCGGTGAAGACCTGGCCGGGGTATTCATCGAGGGTTAGGGTTGCGATGTCGCCGTTATGGATGTCGGGTGCATAGACTTCGGGAACGGCGACGAAGACGCGCAACTGGTTGACCGAGGCGATATGGAAGAGTTCCTTGGCGGTGTTGTTGCTGGTGGCAGAGCCGGCGTTGATGAGGTCGCCGATGTCTGTGTTGCGCTGGGTGACGATGCCGGAGTAGGGAGCGTAGATTTTCTCGAAGGATTGGAGCTGTGAGAGGCGGCGGACGTTAGCCTCCGCAGCTTCTACTGCAGCGCGTTTGGCGGCCGCGCCTGAGACGGCAACGTCGGTCTCTTGTTGGGACACTGAGTTGAGCTTGAGGAGATTCGTATAACGGGCAGAAGTGGTGTTGGCGAGGTTGAGATCGGCCTGCGCGCTCTTGAGATCGGCCTGGGCTACCTGGAGTTGCTCGTCGAGTTCGGGAGTTTCGATGGTGGCCATGAGTTCGCCCTTGGTGACGTGCTGGCCGATGTCGACGAACCATTGCTTGAGGTAGCCGCTGGTACGCGCGTAGATGGGCGTGTCATCGAAGGCCTGGGTATTGCCGGGAAGCGCGATCTCCGAGCTGACTCCGGAGACGACGGGTGAGATGACGTCCACGGTTGGGATTGCGTCGCGACGTGTCTGGGTGGCGAGATGATGCTCGTCGGCTGCATCGCCGATGAAGCGATAGATGATGCCGGCGAGGACGATCACGGCGATGACGATGACAGCGATGCGGACGCCTGGGGGCAGGCCGCGCGGCGCGGGGAGCGCGTGCGCGGGATCGGGGTGGGGCGGGATGGGATGCTCCGAGGGAGCGTAGTCGGCAGAGGGTGTGGTCATGTCGGCGTTGATGTCGGTGTTGTCGTCCGTGTTGTGAAGGGGCATGGTCCTGATCTCCAGTGGGTGCTTGGTGCGGACGGGCTACCCGATCGCTACGGTTTGCTGCGGGGAAGATGCTGACACAGGAGTGGGGCGGCGGTCGCGACCATGCAGAAGGGCAAAGACCGCGGGCACAAAGATGAGGGTAGCGACCGTGGCGAGAGAAAGACCACCAATGACGGCACGGCCGAGGGGGGCGTTCTGCTGGCCGCCATCGCCGAGGCCGAGCGCCATGGGAACCATGCCGATGATCATGGCGAGAGCCGTCATGCAGACCGGACGGAAGCGCGTGGTGCCGGCTTCGACAGCAGCGAGGAGAGCATTGCCGCTGACATCCAGGCGCTCCTTCGCGAAGGACACGACAAGGATGGAGTTTGCGGTAGCGACGCCCATACACATGATTGCACCCATGAGGGCGGGCACGGAGAGCGTGGTGTGGGTGAGGAAGAGGAAGACGACGATTCCGGCGATGGCGGCGGGTAAAGCGGTAATGATGATGAACGGATCAAGCCAGGACTGGAAGTTAACTACGATGAGCAGGTACACGAGGAGGATAGAGAAAACGAGGCCGAAGAGGAGACTGGTGTAGGAGGTCTGCATGGTCTCGACCTGCCCGCTGATGCGAACGAAGTTGCCGCGGGCAAGCGACGGGCGATTGCGATCGACGATGCGCTTGACTTGTCGTGCAACGGAGCCGAGGTCGCGATCCTGCACATTGGCGTAGATATCGAGGACGCGGCGCGTGTTGTAGTGGCTGATAATGGGCGGCTCGGTGGAGCGGGAGATGCCGGCGACATCCGCAAGGATTTCGGGTGTCTTGGCGGTGGGGGAGGCGAGTGGGATGTTCTCAAGGTCGCGGAGGGATTGGATCTGATACTGAGGTGTCTCAGCGATGATGCTGTAGAGAATGTGGTTCTTGTCGTTGAGGAAGAACTGCGGCGTGAGCTGGGCTGAGCCGGAGAGGATGTTGACGGCCGATCCGCCGATGTCGCCTTGAGTGTACCCGCCGTTGAGCGCCTTGGTGCGGTCGACAGTGACGTTGAGAACGGGAGAGTCGTTGGGTTGTTCGAGGCGAAGGTCGACGAGGCCTGGGACCTGCGCAAGTTGCTGCATCAGCGTTGCAGCGAAGGCGCGGTTGCCACTATCGTCTGACCCTTCGATTTGAACGTCGATGGGCGCGGGAAGGCCGAAGTTCAGGATTTGGGTAACGATGTCCGATGGGAGGAAGTAGAGGGTTACGCCGGGAAACTCGCGGGGAAGGCGTTCACGCAGGGTGCGAACGTAGTCCGCGGTGGGGGAGTGATTTTCATTGAGGGTGACCAGGATATCCGCGTCCGCAGCACCGAAGAGCCCGCTGGTTGCGTGCTGGGTATTCAACGTGGAATAGGGAAGGCCGATGTTGTCGAGGATGTTGTCCATCTGGTTCGGCGGGATGGTGGAACGAATGGACTGCTCTATGAGATCACAGAGGCGGGCGGTCTCCTCGATACGGGTTCCGGTCTTGGCGCGGACGTGGAGGATGAACGAGCCATTATCGTTATTGGGAAAAAAATTCTGTCCCAGCAGGGGGATCAGCAAGAGGCTGAGGAGGCAGGCAAGCAGGAAGAGGGGTATGAAGAGTTTGCGCGCCTTAACGAGTTGGGTCAGGAGCGACTCGTAAGCGGACCGGACGGATTCAAAGCCGCGCTCAAAACCACGTTGGAGGCGGGCGAAGATATTTTGGGAGAGTGGGGCGTGATGGTCGACGGGCTTGAGGAGGTAAATGGCCATCGTCGGTACGAGCGTTCTCGACAAGATGTAGGAGGCGATCATGGCGAAGATGACGGCTTCGGCGAGCGGCACGAAGAGATAACGCGTGACGCCGGAGAGAAAGAACATGGGAAGGAAGACGATACAGATCGAGAGGGTAGAAACGAGTGCAGGGACAGAGATCTGGGCCGCGCCTTCGAGGATGGCTTCGCGCAGTTCGTGGCCCTCTTCGAGATAGCGTTCAATGTTCTCGATGGTGACGGTCGCATCGTCTACCAGAATGCCGACGGCGAGTGCTAGGCCACCGAGGGTCATGATGTTAATGGTTTGGCCCATGAGACTGAGGAAGATGATGGAGGTGAGGATCGAGAGGGGGATCGAGACGGCGATGATAAGCGTTGAGCGCCAGGATCCGAGGAAGAGAAGGATCATCAGGCCAGTGAGGGTGGCGGCGATAACGCCTTCGCGAATGACACCGTCGATGGAGGAACGAACGAAGACGGACTGGTCGCCGATGGGTGTGATCTTGAGATCTTTCGGGACAGTAAGTGCTACGCGCGGCAGCAGATTTTTGATGCCCTGGACAACGCTGAGGGTGGAGGCGGACCCAGACTTGAGGATGGTGATGAGGACGCCGCGATGGCCATCCTGGCGAACAATGTTGGTCTGCGGGATGGAGCCATCTGTAACGGTGGCGACATCCTTGAGGTAGACGGTGGCACCATTGACTTGCTTGAGTGGCAGATTGGACAACCCGGCGAGGGAGGAGGGGGTGCTGTTGAAGCGGACGTCGTATTCGGCAGGGCCGATCTTTGCGGTGCCACCGGGCTGGACGATATTTTGATTGCCCACGGCGGTGAGGACCTCGGCGGGCGAAAGGCCTTCTGCCTGAAGCTTTTTGGGGTCGAGATTCACCATGATCGAACGCTGTTTACCGCCGTAGACGCTGGGGACGACGGCGCCTGGAACGGTGACGAGCTGCGGTCGAATGATGTTCAAGCCGTAGTCGTTTAGTTGCTGCTCGTTGAGACCTTTCCCGGAGAGGCCGAGCTGAAGGATTGGGACGCTGGAGGCGGAGAAATTGATGATTTGTGGCGGGAGAATGCCGGGCGGAAGATTCTTGAGCATCTCCTCGGAGGCGGCGGATACCTGGGAGTTGGCGGTGTCCAGCGAGGCGCCGGGCTGCAGGTAGATTTTGACGATGTCTTCGCCGTTGAGGCTGGTCGATTCGATGTGCTCGATGTTATCGACGAGGGTCGTGAGGGATCGTTCAAAGGGGCCGGTGATGCGGCCCTCGACCTCTTCGGGGCTGAGGCCGGTGTACTGCCAGGCAACGGAGACGACGGGGATATTGATGTTGGGGAAGATGTCGGTGGGGGTGCGCAGGATGAGCACCGGCGCGGCGATCAGGATGAGGATCGCGAGGACAACAAAGGTATACGGCCGGTTAAGCGCAAGCCGAACAATCCACATGAAGCGCTCTCCAAGGGCAGGAAATCCCTCTTGTATGACTGTATCGGAGGAAGGAAAGACTCGGCGAGCGGCCGATAAGCGCACACCCCGTGCGAAAAACGCAGTGAGTGTTGCGCTCACTTGAAATGGATTAGGGGGCGGTGCGGATTGGTTCTGAAGGTGCGGCGATTACGTGATGATTGATGGCGTAGTTTGATCTGTCTGCGGATTGCGGAATGAGAAAGTATGGAGCACCGGGCGGGAATTGAACCCGCGAATACTGGTTTTGCAGACCAGCGCGTTAGCCACTTCGCCACCGGTGCTCATGTTCTGCCGCGTATGTTTGACGATACACGGCAGAGCGTTCCGCGAGAACTACTGCGGCTGGGTTGTGGTGCGAAGGTAGGGCTTCACGGTTTTGTAGCCAGGGAAGATCTTGTCGGCGTCTTCATTTGAAACGGCACCGGTGATGATGACGTCCTCGCCCTGCTTCCAATTGGCTGGGGTGGCGACCTTGTGCTTCGCGGTGAGCTGGATGGAGTCGAGCACGCGGATGACTTCGTCGAAGTTGCGGCCAGTGGTCATGGGGTAAGCGATCTGGAGCTTGATGCGCTTGTCGGGGCCGATGACGAAGACGGTGCGTACAGGCGCGTTGTTGGCCGGGGTGCGGCCTTCGCTGGTTTCGCCGGCATCGGCAGGGAGCATGTCATAGAGCTTGGCGATGGTGAGGGTGGGGTCGCCGATGAGGGGGTAGTTGACCTTGTGGCCGCCGACATCTTCGATGTCCTGGGTCCACTTGGCGTGGCTGTCGACGGGGTCCACGGAGAGGCCGATCACCTTGGCGCCACGCTGCGCGAACTGCTGTTCGAGGCCTGCGACGGCGCCGAGTTCGGTGGTGCAGACGGGGGTAAAGTCCTTGGGGTGGGAGAAGAGAACGGCATAGCCGTCGCCGATCCAATCATGGAAGTGGATCGCGCCCTGCGTGGTTTCGGCGGTGAAATCGGGGGCAATATCATTAATGCGGAGTGACATTGTGTTTTCCGTCCTTCTAGTAAAGTTTGTCCGATCGGTGGGGCTGTGAGGTAAAAGCAGAAAACCCACCCGGCTGAGCCTTGGGTGGGTTGATGTACTCGTCTCGACGTCTTGTTATCGTCTCGATTCGCTCATCCGCTCACCCGCGTGGGGCCGCAGCAACAGCAGCAACCACAGGAGCAGGGCATCGAGTTGGAGACGGTCAGGGTCATTGAGTTGTACTTCTAAGCTTAGTACCGCCGCGGGCGCCAAGCACCAGCGCGGAAGCAGTTTCGCTTCCCTTGCGGTTGTTCTTACGTTACGGCGGAGCGATTTGGATGTCAAGGTCACACGCGTGATGAGGAGCCTGAGCCCTGTGCGGTCATGGCTGCGGCACGTAGCATGGAGACATGGCTCGCATACTTGATTACTCCTTGGTAGACGTCTTTGCAGAGCGGGCGTTGGAAGGTAATGCACTCGCTGTTTTTCATGATGCACGTGGCTTGTCGGATGAGGAGATGCAGGCGCTCGCGCGCGAGACGAATCTCTCGGAAACTACGTTCATCTTTCCTCAAGACGCGGAGATTGAAGAGCGCGAAGGCGTTCGTGTACGGATCTTCACGACGCAGGAGGAACTGCCATTCGCGGGACATCCTACGCTGGGTACGGCGACGTGGCTGTACTTGAATCACCCGTCGTTGCGCGGCGCAGACACGATTATTTTGCGATTGAATGTGGGGAAGATCGGCGTGCGCTTCGATGGACAGAGTGAAGGCGAAGTGGGCGTGCGAGCGACGATGGTGCAGAAGGATCCTGTGTTTGGCGCGACGCATGATCGCGCGGAGATTGCGTGCGCGATTGGATTGAAGGTGGAGGATCTTTCGGCTGAGTATCTTCCGCAGACAGTGTCGACGGGTGTGCCGTTCTGCATTGTGTTGTTGCAGTCGCTGGAGGCGTCGCGGCGAATGGAGTTGGTGCCGCACGAGGCGCGGGCGTGGACGGCGAAGAATGATGCGCAGTTTTTTTATTGCATCGCGCCGCTGGAGAAGAACGGAGCGGGCGGGGCGGATTGGCATGCGCGGATGCAGTTTTATTCGGGGGAGGATCCGGCTACGGGATCGGCGGCGGGGTGCTGCATTGCCTGGCTGGTGAAGGTGGGACTGGATGCTTCGGGGCGGGAAGTATTGATTGAGCAGGGGATTGAGGTTCAGAGGCCGAGCCGGATTGGGGTGAGGGCGACGCTGGAGGAAGGGCGAGTTCATTCGGTAGAAGTTTCGGGGCGCACCATTTCTGTGGCAGAAGGACGGTTTTTCCTGCCCTGAAAATGGGAGTTTTCCACAGGGGACGAATCGCAAACGCCAACAGGGACGAGCAATGTGTCGTTGCGGTGGAAGCGCCACCTCAAAGTCATTGCATTTTCGCTAAAAATTCACTGTTGCCATAGGGGGTGCGGCTCCGTATGCTCAGCAAATCGTCAATGAACCAAGTGATTCGGAGACGCAATTTTTCGCCTGATTTACCGACAATCTGTGTGATAGCAAAGGGACCAATGGTGTTCTCTGCGCTGCGGTTAGACCTTTGTAAGGCCGCGCGCTGTAGAGAATTCTGAGGGTAACTGGGTTATCGCGAGCTACGAACCAGTTCTTTGGGGGTAATCCCAACTTGAGCTGTAAAGAGGCACTGCTTTCACGATGGTTGTGAAGCGGTGGGGAGGCTTTTTTGCGCCTTTTCCACGGCAATCCACAACATCCACAGCAGACGCACGGTCAGCGCTTTGGCGCGATCGTAGTGGCCTTTTTGCGGGGAAAATGACTGATTTCGCAGCTTATTGAAACGCTCAACCTGAGCGGAGGAAAGCTGCGCCCTGGGGCGTAGACGACCCCGCCCGGCTCCCAACAACGGAAGCACTGCGTCTCGCAAGTCGTTGATTTGATTTGGGGAACGCCGCATAACTTGAACTTAGTCAACCTAAAAAGCCGGAGAAAACCGGCATGGAGAGAAACGATGAGACCTCGCAAGACGATTTTGTGTGTGGAAGATAACGAACAGGTGCTTTCGGTGAGGAAGTTTTTGCTGGAGACGAGGGGATACCGGGTGCTGGCGATGGGGTCGGCGGCGGAGGCTTTGGAGTATTTGCAGGGGGCGGCGCAGGGGTCGGTGGACTTGTTGATGGCGGATTTGATTATGCCGTCGATGGACGGTAACGAGTTGATTCGAAAGGCAAAGCAGGTCCATCCAGGATTGCCGACGCTGCTGGTGTCGGGGACGGTGACTAGCTTTGACCGGGCGGCGGCGGCGGACGCGTTCCTGCCCAAAGGGGCTTGCACGCCGGCGGAGGTGCTGGATCGGATTCGGATCCTGGTGGCGCGGAAGCGGGGGCCGAAGAAGCAGGTGCAGTCGGTTTCGGTTGATGAGGTGTCGGCGCAGGTCGCAATGGCGAGTTAGGCCGGGATTTCGCGTTTTCTGGTGCGGGTTTAGGTGGGTTTCGGGTTACGCGGCTGCGTTTTAGCTGGGTTTCGGGTAGCGCATTGTGGGGTTGGAGCGAGGGGTGGGTCATTTGACCCACCCCTCTCGTCGCTTGCGGCTCGAGTGGGAAGAACGAGTAAGAGAAGAAGCAGATTCCCAGAGGGAATGACAGAAAGAAAAGCCAGGGCAACGGCAAGACCAAGAGCAAATACAGGGGTCTCTCCACTGCGCTTCGCTCCGGTCGAGATGACGAAGTTTGCGCCGTGAAGGATCAGGCTTCGACCAGGCCGTAGCGACGTTGCCATTGGTGCTTTAGGCGGGACCATACTGCGTCGATTTCGGGCCGGGGCATGGTGAGGTCTGGGTGGTCTACAAAGTGGGCGGCTTCTTGGCGGGCTAGCTCGAGGAGGTCGCGGTCGCGGGCGAGGTTGGCTACTCGGAATTCTGGGAGGCCGGCTTGCTTGGTGCCGAAGAATTCTCCGGGGCCTCGCTGTTGGAGGTCTAGTTCGGCTAGCGCGAATCCGTCTTGAGTTTGGACCATCGCGTTGAGGCGGAGGTCGGCTTCGGGGGTTACGGTGGCGGCGGTGATGAGGATGCAGAAACTTTTGGCGGCGCCGCGGCCTACGCGTCCGCGGAGTTGGTGGAGTTGCGCGAGGCCGAAACGGTCGGCGTGTTCGATGACCATGACGGTGGCGTTGGGGACGTCGACGCCTACTTCGATGACGGTGGTGGAGACGAGGACGTCGAGCTCGTTGCGTTTGAAGCGGGCCATGGTGACTTCCTTGTCGTCGGCGGACATGCGGCCGTGGAGTAGGCCGAGGCGGAGGTCGGCGAGCGGGCCGGCTTGGAGGTCGTGGTGCATGTCGGTGGCGGAACGGAGCTTGGTGCGTGGAGATTTTTTTCGCGTCTTGGTGGTGGGTTCGGGAGGTTCGATTTCGACGGCGAAGTCTAGTTCGGGTTGGTCGTCGGTGGCGCCTTCGATGATGGGGTAAACGATGTAGGCCTGGCGGCCTGCGGCCACTTGCTTGCGGATGAAGTCCCAGACTTCTGCGGAGCGCTCTTCTGGCATGCGGCGGGTTTGGATGGGGGTGCGGCCCGGGGGGAGTTCGTCGATGATGGAGGCTTCGAGATCGCCGTAGAGGGTTAGGGCGAGGGTGCGGGGGATGGGGGTCGCCGTCATGACGAGGACGTCGGGTTCCGAGTAGGTGTCGGGCGGGGTGCTTCGCGTGGCGGTGTCAGCCTTGTTCACTCCCACTCGTGACGATGAGGCCGTCACGAATGGGGCACCCGGCCTGTCCGTAGATAGCTGGGTGGCGGCGCCGGTGTTGGGCTTGCGCATTAGTTGGAAGCGCTGTTGGACGCCGAAGCGGTGTTGCTCGTCTACGATGACGAGGCCCAGGTTGGCGAAGTCTACCTTTTCTTCTACGAGGGCGTGGGTGCCGATGGCTAGATCGATTTCGCCGCGGAAGATGTGGGCACGGGTGTCGCGCTTTGTCTTGTCGTCGAGCGAGCCGGTGAGTAGGCCGATGCGGTAGGGGCGCTTCGTGCGGGGGGAGATTTTTTCGGAGAGAAGCTTGCGGGCGGAGAGGTAGTGCTGCGTCGCCAGGATTTCTGTTGGCGCCATGAGGGCTACTTGATAGCCGTTTTCGATGGCTACTAAGGCGGCCTGGAAGGCGACGATGGTTTTGCCGGAGCCTACGTCGCCTTGCAGCAGTCGGCGCATGGGTTGGGTGCGGCGCATGTCGTGGACGATCTCGCCGAGGACTCTTTTTTGGGCGGTGGTGGGTTTGAAGGGGAGGATTTGTTTGAGGGCTTCGCGGACCTGATCGTTGGTGACAAAGGCCGTGCCTTGGCGGCTGCGAAGCTTGCGGCGTTTTAATTCGAGGCCTAGTTCTAGGTAGAAGAACTCTTCGAAGATGAGGCGGCGGTGAGCGGGGGTGCGGGCGGACATGAGGTCCGTCATGGAGGTGCCAGCGGGCGGGAAGTGGAGGTCGCGGAGGGCGTCCATGCGGGTGGGGAAGGCTAGGCGTTGGCGGAGACTTGTGGGTAAGGTCTCGTCGGTGAGTT
>Ga0302316_10003070_pt1 | contig 11577 bp, 8 predicted proteins | sample III_Palsa_N3_2_FD_200456 | JGI IMG/M metagenome (GOLD analysis project Ga0302316, IMG submission 200456) | Peat permafrost microbial communities from Stordalen Mire near Abisko, Sweden - III_Palsa_N3_2 | ecosystem: Environmental > Terrestrial > Soil > Palsa > Peat permafrost | place: Sweden... | reverse complement strand
CGCGGTACGGGAGCCAATGTTGACCTGATCAGTAAGAGCGGGAGCAATAAGTTTCATGGAAGCGCATGGGAATTTGTCCGCAACAACATATTCAATGCGAATGACTTCTTTTCCAAACTAGATGGACAACCTAGAGCAGATTTGAAGCAGAACCAATTTGGTGCTTCCGTTGGCGGACCTATTTTCAGGAACAAGACGTTCTTCTTCGTTGCGTATCAACGAACGACTCAGGTGAATGGTCTTGGTGATGAGCAGAATCCTGTGTATCCATTGCTAACCTCTGACCGCTCCGCGGCTACCCTGGGAGCAGAGTTCTGTCCGGCAGGGCATCTCGACAGCGCGGGCCTACCAGCGACGGGATATCTTACGCAAGCCGGTGGGACACAGATAGCTTGCGACGGATCGAATATTAATCCAGTGGCTCTGGCTATTTTGAATGCGAAGCTGGCGAATGGACAATTTGCGGTGCCAACCCAGCAAATCGCGATACCGAACACTGGCGCGGATGCCTCGGATCAAGTCCCGCTTGGACAGTCAACATACACGATTCCGGCACACTACACCGAAGATCAGTTAACGGTTGACATTGACCACACACTGAACGCGAAGAACACGCTTGCGGGAAAGTTCTTTTACTCTCGCGCTCCGACAGTCCAGGCATTTTCGCCCAACGCTGCAAACGTACCTGGATGGGGTTCGAATGAACTGAATCGCAACACCATGTTTGTGTTAGCAGATACGCATGCATTCAGCTCGAATCTGGTGAATATCGCCCGGTTTGGCTATATGCGATTCGATGGGATTTCGACGGTTCAGAACCCGTTGACCGCGCAGGCAATCGGAGAAGGAACGCCGACAGGTGCAACAGGAGCAGGACTAGATGCTCCGGGTCTATATGCAGCCGGTCTCATGATCGGCGATGCGGGCACGCCATCGCAATGGCAGGTGACCAACAGCTTTATCTGGCAGGATACTGTTGCGCTCGTCAAAGGGCGACACAATATGCGGTTCGGCGTGGAAGTAAAGCGGCACGAGGTGGATGAAAATCAACCCGTTGAAACTGATGGCCTACTTCAGATTGCGACCTTTGCCGATTTTCTGCTGGGCCAGAGTGCTGCGCAGAACGGCAGTCCACAGGGGCTGAGCAATGTAACGAACAGCACAGCGGGAGGCGGTATTTTTCGCAGAAACGAACGGTATACGGATTTCGCTGGATTCGCTCAGGATGATATCAAGCTGACCCCGCGGTTGACGGTGAACGCCGGCTTACGCTACGAGATCTTTGGCGCTCCTACCGAGACAAACGGTCGATTGGCGAACTTCGATGCGGACATCGCCACCACGGGCCCCATACCTGTGGCGGGAACATACAGCGGCTTCACGCTGCCTGCGAACTTCTCCGGACCAGTGCCAGCTGGCGTCCTCAAGACTTCGTCTGCGGGATTCTGGAAGACGCCGTACGGCGACGTGTCGCCACGTTTTGGTTTTGTGCTACAGATGACAGAAAAACCTCTATTGGTACTACGTGGAGGGTTCGGGGTTTACTTCGACGAGCACTCAGGCAATCTCGCAGAACAGACACTTACGCAGCCACCTTTTGCCACACTGAATATCGTTTCTGGAGCACCGAACGGCCCCGCGACTTTGCAGAGTCCATTTGTTCCACTGGTGCTGCCGAATTCAAGCTATCCAATTTTCCAGCCACGTACACCGACTTCGACGCCCTTTATCGAGGGTACAAATCCAAACATTCGCGATGGCAGGACGCAGGAGTACAACCTGAACGTGCAGTATGCTCCGGGGCGCGATTACCTGTTGGAAATCGGTTATGTTGGCACGAACTCCGCCCATCGTCCGGGGCAGGTTGAGTTCGATCAGGCTACGCTTGCCAGCCCGCAGAATCCTGTAAACGGGCAAACGAATAACTCCATTAATAATGTGACGGCTCGGCTTCCCATCCAGGGTGTCAGTCAAGGATCGCTATTTACTGACTCGGTCTTTATTGCGAACTATAACGCGCTGCAGGCGAGCATCACGAAACGCATGCTGCACGGGTTCCAGCTCCAGGGAAGCTATACGTGGTCGAAGAACCTGGATGAAGTCAATGGCGAAGGTGGCAACGATGTATTCGAGTTGCAACTGCCTACCAACAATCAGAACAATCTGTTCTCGTCGTATGGCCTGGCGGGTGATGATCGCGACCAGCGTGTGGTGCTGAATTTTATCTGGACGGCGCCAAAGTTCAGGTCCGCTCCGGCGCTCGCACGGCACATCCTTACTGATTGGGAATTCTCGGGGATCGGCCTGATTCAGTCGGGCGCAGCACTCAGTGTCTTTGACGGCAACGCGGGTTCTGTATACGGCCTGCTTGGTGGCGAGGTAAGGGCACAACTGACAGGAAGCAATCCTTCCACACATGGGTCTTTATTCTCTCGTGTGGCGAACGGCTACCTGGACTCTACGGCATTTACGCGGGCGCCGGAAGCTCGAAACGGTACGAGCCTTGCGGATCAGGACTTTGGCAATAGTGGTGTAGGGATTGTGCGCGGACCAGGGCAACACAACCTCGATGCGGCTGTGGAGCGAGTTTTTCCAGTGCGGGAGGGCAGCAGCTTCCGATTTCGTGCGGAGTTCTTCAACGTGACAAATACCCCGCAGTTCGGTAACCCGAACACCAGTTTGGGTTATGGAGATCCGACGCTTCCTAACCCGGCTGCCAGTGCTTCCTTTGGCAAGATTTTTTCCGAGGCAGACGGACCGCACCCGCGCATCGTTCAGTTTGCGGCGAAGTATCTGTTCTAAGCCAGTACATGCAGTTGCTGGCTGATATCACGGGAGATAGATGATGTTGACAATTCAAGAGATCGAGGCCGCGTGTGACGCTTCGCAGCCGCTGGACTTCTCCAGGCACGAGATGGAGGGGGAGGAGTTACCCCTGCAACAGGGGTTCAATCCTTATGGGTTTCCTCTTATAGTGCGAACCAACTCACCGGAAGTTCTGCAGATGCTGCAGGATTTGTGGGGATGTTTTGAAAAGCGGTTTGATATGGAGCCGATCTACGGAGAGGTACGAGTGGTGGAGGGTGACTCCTCTGAGTGTCCTCCTGCACCAAGCTACCGAATGACAAGTCCGATAGTGACAGGGGTAGCCGATAAGGATAACTACTGTTATGCGGACATCTCGAAGCGTACAACCTGGATAACACTATCGCGCAGCGCAATTCGCAACAAGCTTTATGCGCCATTTTTCTTTTTGGAGTTTCTTGCGGGTACTCACATCGCGACAAACTACGTGACACCGGTACACGCTGCCTGTGTAGCTCTCGATGGACGCGGTGTGCTGTTGTGCGGTGACTCGGGAGCGGGGAAGTCGACACTTTCTTATGCGTGCGCTCGTGCAGGCTGGACTTACATTTCGGATGACTGCTCATTTCTTCTGAACTGCCACAACGACCGCATGGTTACAGGTAATTGCTATCGCGTACGCTTTCGCCCAACGGCAGCAGAACTTTTTCCTGAGATCGCAGGACTTGATCTTACGCCGAGAGCGGCTGGTAAGCCTTCCATCGAGTTGCCGACAGATTCCATCAACTACATCAAGCGCGCCCAGACTGTGAGGGCCGATTTCATGGTCTTTGTTAACCGGCACAGCGGCGGGCCTCAGGAACTGGTGCCTTATCGCAAGGATGTTGCGCGTCAGTTTATGCGGCAAGTGCTTTATGGGACGAAGGAAACTCTTGCCGCACAGTATCCCGCGATTGAACGTCTACTGGAAGCGGAAGTTCTGGAACTTCGGTACACCGATCTGGACTGGGGGATTGAGCGGCTACGGAAGCTCTTACAGGAAGGCCGATAGTGATATCGCCGCCACAGTCCGAGGCCGTCGATAGGAATGCTGCGTCGTTTCTGAGAAGTCCTATTGCCTGGTTTCGAGAGCAGCAGCTCCGCCGAGACTTTTGGCTGTTCTTTGCCGTCGCATTCTTTTTTGACGCAGGATTTGCGATCTATGTCTTTCTGTTCAATCTCTATCTGCTCGACTTCCACTTTAACGAGCGTGCCATAGGACTAATAGGCGGAGCGATGACGCTCGGTTCGCTAATAGGAATGCTTCCGGCAGGTGTACTCGCGCGCAAAATCGGTTTACGTCCGCTGTTATTTTTCTGTCTGGTTGCGGCACCTCTCGTGTGTACATTGCGGGCTATATGGATGTGGGAACCTGCGCAACTTGTACTTGCTTTCGTTGCAGGGCTTGCAATGTCTAGCTGGGGAATCTGTTTTCTTCCCGCAGTAGCGCGACTCACAACCGAGAAGAACCGCACATCGGCCTTCAGCCTGATCTTTTCCGCAAGCATCAGTACAAGCGCTTTAGGTGGGGTCGTCTGCGGATATCTGCCTCAGTGGCTCAAGATGGCCGGTTTCGTTATGCAATCTGCGGATGTGAAGCGTCTGATCCTGCTGGCATCCTGTGGTATCGCGCTTTTCGGGTTGATTCCACTATTGAGGCTTCAGCTGCCGCCAGTCGAATCTGAGGAGTTCGCGGACCTATCGCCATCCCGCAAAGACTGGTTGAGTAGATTGAAAATTCATCCATTTCTACTGCGGTTCCTTCCTTTGATGGCGTTGTGGTCGGCAATACTCGCTGCATTCACTCCATTTTCTAATATTTACCTGGCGCGTGTGCTGCATATTCCGTTGACACGGATCGGACTCATCTTTTCTACGACGCAGATACTTCAGTTCTGCATGGGACTATTGACGCCGATACTCTTTCGAGCCCTGGGACTGGTCAACGGCATTGTCGCAACGCAGATTGTTACTGCCATCGCGCTTGCCAGCCTGGCTGGAACAGGGAATGGAGGCCTGGCGGTTGGACTTTACCTTACCTTTTCCGCGGCGCAATGGATGAGCGCTCCAGGTCTCTACAACCTATTGATGAATGAGATTCCGGATAAAGAACGCAGCACCGCCGCTGCGATGACGATGTTCTGCAACTCACTGGCAGGATCAGCTGCGACAGCTGGCGCCGGAATCCTGTTCACACGATTTGGGTATCCCTATGTTCTTGCGGGAATTGCATTCATGGCTGCGGCGATTGCAATTCTATTTCGACTTCTGCTGCCTCCTTCGAGCCGACGCGTTTCCGTGCCGCCTCCACTGGCGTCAGAACTTCTTTCATAAACTACGAGGAATACGAGATGAGACGAACTTGTACTGTGCTTTTCCTTTGGGCGGTTGTGTGCCCCGTTACACGAGCCGCGAAACTAGAGCCGGGCGGCGTGCAATTACTATGTCATCGCACAGCGAATGAAGATGTGCCAGAAAACACATTGGAGTCGCTGCAGCAGGCGGCTTTATTGGGGTGTAACGTCATCGAACTAGACATCCGGCGGACGCTGGATGGAGAGTTGGTGCTGAACCACGACGGAATCCTGGAGCGTCTTACAGACGGCATTGGTGATGTGGAGAGCAGCTACTTCGATGATCTACAGTTGCGCGATGCGGGAAGCTGGATGGGCGAACGATTCGATGGACTGCGATTTGTCAAATTGGAAGACGTGTTGCGATTCGCGCGTAAGTCTGATGTTCGATTGATACTGGACGTCAAGACGAAAGGCATTGGAGTCGATGTTCTGCAACTGCTGCAACGAGAAGGCATGCTGGAGCGGGTGCAGTTCAATGGGGAGTGGCAAGATGTAAAGCAGTTTTATCCTGCGGCGACAGATGCCGGCTTTCAGACAGCGTGGATGCAGCCTGGAGTTACGGCCGAACAAGTGAAAGCAGCACATCGCGAAGGGAAAGCAGTCGTCGTGAATTTTTCCGCCAATGGTCATGAGATGGATCTGGCATCGATGAAGGCGGCCGTGGCAGCGGGCGTTGATGGCATTAACGTCGACTATCCGCGTCTGGGGGCGGACGCAGTTGGCCGACCGGTGGAGCGCAAATTGAATGCACTGGCAAAGCAGGCGAACGCAGGCCCTGGCGATGATCGTGCGAAGGCGATTCTGGAGTTATCACGATATCGTGGCTTTACACTTGAAGGCGAATTTTCGCATTGGCTGCTAGATAGCGACGATCATGTCTCCCGCGCGGCCGCAGTGGCCCTGGTGATAGCACGCCCGCAGACATCGTCACAGGTGTTTGCAGAAGCGCTGCATTCGGAGCACGCGGATGCACGTGCAAATGCGGCCTGGGCACTGGGAGTGTTGAAGTATCCAGCAGATATCCTAGTGCCGTTGTTGGATGACAAAGAGCCGCGTGTGCTGCAGGAAGTGCTGCTTGCACTGGCACATATGCCAGGCGACGTGAGCGCGAACAATTTACTTCCGCTACTGGCTCACCCAGATTCCGAAGTGCGTGGAACAGCAGCTCTGGCGCTGGCGCGACATCAGCCAGAGTTGGCTGTAAAAGCTGTTCCGGAGCGTCTACAACTTGAGGTTCAGCAGGGCGCAAGACTAAATGAGGACTATGTGCGGCGCGGCAGACCACAACTCACACAAGCTGAAATATCCGAGATCACAGGCTATTTTCGCGCTGAGATGAAGATGGTACAGGCTATCTCAATGCTGAAAGGTCCTGGTGGGATTTCGGCGTTGGAGGAGCTTGCATTTCATTCGAGCGTGGAGTTCGCACAGATGAATGGCATGATCGCTGGATTCCAGCTTTGGGACCGTATTGGCGCCAATGCGGAGCCAGCAGTAGAGGCTCTGGGATCGAAAGATGTCATTGTGGCGGATCGTGCGGAGTGGATGCTGATACACGGCGGCCCTGCCGTGTTGCCGGCTGTTAGGATTGCGCTTGCCAGCGACAAAGATCCAGCGATACGCGAACGCGCCATCAGAATTGTGGCTTGGCAGGGCGATGCGGGGGCCCTGGAGATACTGCAATCGATGCAAGTGTCGGACCCATCGGAATCGGAGTTGGTCTTGTGGGCGATTGATAAAATCGAAAGTCTTCATCCGAAGATGTGAACTGGACTAAGCAGGGTAACTGCAAGCCCTGGGTTCAAGGTACAAAAGATATGCCGTGTCGCGAAATCGACACGGCATCTTTCTTGCGCTACTTTCTGCCTTATGGATTGAGGAAATGGAGTAGCTGTTCTTCATCCTGCTTGCTGAGCGATGCTCGAACGCGCATATGGCGTACGATCGTACCGGATATGCGTGACGAGAAGCCCTCAGGAGCATTGTGGCAGCGGGAGCATTGCTGCTGAAAGATCCGATCGCCCTCGTCTTGATGCTGTTGTGAAGGCTGTATCGTAGCAGCCGGTTTCTTGGCCGCCTGCTCGCCGGTTATTTGGTGCTGCGGTGCAGCCCATAGGAGTACTGAACTCGACATTAAGACGGCGGCGGCAAATGAGAGGCGCTTTAGACTCATGGCTATTTTCCTTTCCAGGTCGGGAAGAGAAAGCGATAAACGATTCCGGTTTCCCAGATGTTGTGGTCTTTATGGTCGGAGAACTGCCGTTCAAAGCTAGTCAGAATCCTGGTGTTATGCGGCAGGTTATAGTCCAGGCCAAGATCGACGCGTTGCGTGTTTGCCAGCGGCAAGCCGTCACTGAAGAGTGTGTCCCGACGGAAGGTCTGTTGCACGCGTATAAGGGGTTCGATGCGCCCAATCCAGCTATCGAGACCACCGAATGCCTGCGTACGATAGTCAGCTTCAACCCAGTAGCCCTGGGCATGATGACCGCGGGCAAACTCCGAGCGCAGACGGAAGGCTGTATCCTTTGGCTCCCACCACACATGCATGCCGTAGAAGTTCTCATGCGTTCCCTGAAGGAGGCGGTCATAAGAAAGCCCGATCTCTATGCGCTGCTCCGGAAGATAAAGACTGGTTCTGCCACCGGACGAGCGCTCAGAAGCAAACTGCTGGTTGCCAACGCGGCTTGAGAAGTAAGTAGCGTAATCGATCGAGTATTTATGACGCGAGATAGCCGAACCGCGCACCATGCCGCCGGTGCCGGTTCCGGTTGACATGAGGCCAAGGCTGGCAATGAGCGGTCCATCCTGAAAGTTGCTGATCCAAATGGGGGAAAGGCGTTCGTTATACGTTCCGAACGGAATCAAAAAACTGCCGCCAACTACCGTGACGTGTGGTGACACAATGTAATCGCCCTGAAGGTAAGTAAGGCCGATGAAGTGTGTGTGGTCATAGACACCGTCAGCACTGGGGGCGAAAGTCTCAAGTAGCGCAGCACGAGATTCAACAAGAAAATGAGAGCCGATTGGTGCTGCCAATAAGGGCTCGAGGATGGGGTAGTAAGTCGTTTTGCCGCCATTGGTGTCTGTGAAGAAGCCAACACCCCCGGAGAGGAACGGAGTATCCTGTGCAATCCCATACTGCACAGTGCAGAGCATGACCATGGCGAAGATGATTCGCCGCACGGACCATGCCAATTTGGAGATAGAAACATTCAAGAGAGGAGGCGCCATGCCACAAAGTTAGCGGTCGCCATACGTAGACGTGTCGCTGGATCGTCTGCTCATTGTCAATTGATTGTCACGATTGGTTCGAACAAAGCAGTGACAATTGGCTGACAACGATATGACACGCAGAGAACAGCAAGCTTTTAAAGTGCAATGATGCAGTCTTTGAGTAAGATCGATCAGATGCGCGAGGCTGTTCTGCTTACATTTTGTGAGCGCGTCCCTGATGAGTGCGATCGTCTGCGACATCTTTCCGGTAAAGATTGGCAGAAGCTGCTCTTTTGGCTCGATACAAGTGGGCTTGCGCTTTATTTTCTTGACAGGTTGGAAGAGATCAAGATGATCGATGTCCTGCCGCCAGTGGTACGCGCTCGTCTGGTACAAAATCGAATCGACAATAAGGCCAAGACGGAAGCTCTGATCGACGAGTCTGCAGCAATTCAGCGAATCTTTCAGCAGCAGGAATTTTCCTATGCTATGTTGAAGGGCTTTTCGTTGTGGCCGATTTCGGTGCCGAAGCCGGAGCTGCGATCACAGTTGGATATCGACTTCCTTCTTGCTGAGGAGCATGCAAATGACGCTCGAAAGATTCTTGAGAAGCGAGGGTATTATCTGCACGCTATAAGCGGCAGAAGCTGGGAGTTCAAATCGAAGCAAAGCGGTACATATTCATTGAAAGACCTCTACAAGCCGACGCCACAGCGTTCCATCGAACTGCACATCGAGCGACGTGGCGCTGGCATAAATTCGGTATTAGCCCGCAGGAAAAAGCTTTGTTTTCACGGCACTTGTATGTCGGTTCTTTCTCCGGTTGATCTCTTTCTGGGACAGGGCCTTCACCTGGCCAAGCACTTGTGCAGCGAACACACACGTGCGGCGCATCTGATCGAGTTTCGTCGTCATATAGTCACGCGTTATAGCGATGATGCCTTCTGGGAGCAATTGAAGACAGCTGCAAAACACAACCCGAATGCACCAAATGCGTTGGGCTTTGCGATGGGGTACATTTCCCATTTGATGGGCGATTTCGCACCCGAAGCGCTGAAATGCTGGACTGTGGATCACCTCGCCAGGGAAGCAAGGCTGTGGGTAGATTTATACGCACGACGTACTATGCTGCGAGGATTTCCGGGGAACAAGCTCTACCTGTTATTGGAACGGGAGTGGCAAGCAAATGCGCAGATGAAACACTCTCTGCGGCAATCGCTATTGCCTCTTCGATTGCCGCCGGCCATAACCCGCGCTGAACATGGCGAAAGCCTGGCATCCCGGCTTCGACGCTGGACTCGACAGAGTCGTTTCATTCTCTTTCGCCTGCATTTTCACAGTAGGGAAGGGTGCGTTTTCCTCGTCGAATCTGTCCGGTGGAATTGGCACTTGAAGAAATTCAGGCGCTGAAACTGCCCAACTGCAGAGCGACAAAATCGTGACAATTGCCTGACATAGGCATGACACCCCAATAGATGCAAATACCTAAAGTGAAATTGTTGAGACGCTGGCGCGCATGGCAAAAGGCCAGTTTATGCTATCTCGGAAATTTATAACGACAGACCAAATGGGAGATCTTATGAAGAGGATTTTGATACTGACTGCGACATTTGCTGCCATCCTTTGGGCCACAGGATTCGCCTACCGTGCGAGCGCTGCTGCTCAAGTCGCGCCGCATACCGTTGAAGTGACTGCCAGTAAGTTTGCGTTCTCGCCGGCAGAGGTCACCTTGAAGAAGGGTGAGCCGGCGGTGATTGTTCTGAAGAGCTCCGATGTTGCTCATGGCCTTCGCTTTCGCGAGCTCAATCAAGATGTGAAAGTGAACAAAGGTCAGACGATGGAGATGCGTTTCACTCCGGACAAAACTGGCGATTTTGTGGGTCATTGCTCCGTTTTCTGTGGATCGGGCCATGGTTCCATGACGCTTACACTTCATGTGGTGGAATAGCTATGCGCTGCCTGGTTCTTGTGTCATTAGGGTTAGCGCTTGCAGGTCTCGGAGGATGCAAGGCAACACCACCGAATAAACTTGAGAAGAGCGTCATAACCTCTGCGAAACACCATGTTTTTGTGCGGAATAAGGCTGAGAAAAACCCCCTGACGCAATCTTCTGCATCCATTGCAGATGGCAAAGAGGCGTTCGCTCATTTTTGTGCCGCCTGTCACGGATTGGATGGCCAAAATACAGGAGTTCCATTCGCCGATCGTATGTCGCCGCCAATCCCATCGCTTGCTTCGAAGGATGTCCAACAGTACACCGATGGTCAATTGAAGTGGGTTATCGATAACGGCATCTGGCCTTCTGGTATGCCCGGCTCCAAGGGGGTATTGAGCGATGACGAGATCTGGTCAATTGTGATCTACCTACGCAACCTTCCTCCTGCGGGCAGCCTGGGAGATCCTGAGATGTATACCCATTGAGTTGATGAAAACCGTATGAGCTCGACCGTCGCCATTTCGGATGAAATCTTCTCGAAGCAGGCGTCGCCGGGCTTTTCATTTGTCGTCGGCTTCTTTTTTTCATTTCGAGTCGTTATCGGGCTGCTTTCGGCGCGAGTTTTGGGTGCTGATCCACAGACAGGTACCGAGCTGAACCTCGGCTTAAATTTCCTTCTCCTCTTTGTCGTTGCATTCAATTGTTTGGGAGATGTCCGTTATTCGATCGGTTCGATGTTCCGGCTGTGGAGTATTCGCTGGGTTTTTTTCTTCCTGGTCTTTTCTTGTTGGAGTCTGGCGTGGAGTGGTACCGCTTCGCTATCGACGTCCATTGCCTATTGGGGCGCGATGGCCGCGGATGTCGCAATAGTGATCCTTCTGCTACGAACTGAGCCGGCGGAGAGGGTGGCTTACCCCTTTATGAGGGGTTTCATCTGGAGCGCATGCATGATCGCAGTGGTCGCATGGCTCATGCCCGTTCAGCGCGACCTCCGACTGGGGGATGAAGAGTTATTGAATTCAAATCAGATCGGAAATCTCTGTGCATTCGCTTTTTTCTTCTGCCAATATCTCATGCGCAGCCGAAAGGAGAAATGGGGACTTGCCGCGGCATTTCTCGGAGTTACGCTTCTTCGCAGTTTGAGTAAAACGACAATAATTGCCTTCCTTGTTAGCCAATGCTTCCTGCTCCTTCGAGACAAATCGATCAGTCGTCGGACCAAGATCC
>Ga0302316_10003062_pt1 | contig 11588 bp, 11 predicted proteins | sample III_Palsa_N3_2_FD_200456 | JGI IMG/M metagenome (GOLD analysis project Ga0302316, IMG submission 200456) | Peat permafrost microbial communities from Stordalen Mire near Abisko, Sweden - III_Palsa_N3_2 | ecosystem: Environmental > Terrestrial > Soil > Palsa > Peat permafrost | place: Sweden... | reverse complement strand
TCACGCCACCTTCGGCGAGACCGAAGCCTCCCTCGACGTCTCCCGCGAGACCCGCGCCGTCGTCCGCGTCCCCAACGGCGCCATCTCCAGCGATCTCGTCCTGCACCGCGACGGCCTCACCTCGAACATCCTGCACGCCAACGTAGGCGTTCCCATGGCCGAGGAGCTGCACCTGGTCTCCAACCCCGCCGTCGACGCCGACAACAACCTCTTCGCGATGGTCTCCGGCCCCCGCGGCGAGCGCGTCCCGGTCAGCATCTTCCGCATCGACCGCGACCTGCAGGTCCGCCCCTTCGTCCGCGATATCCTCAACGTCTCCGCGCTCGCCTTCGATCCCGAAGGCTATCTCTACGCCAGCTCACGCGCCGAGGGCGCCATCTACCGGATTTCGCCACAGGGAGCCGTCTCCACCTTCGCCGAAGGCATGGGCATCGCCACCGGCATCGCCTTCGATAAGCAAGGCTACCTCTTCGTCGGCGACCGCTCCGGCACCATCTTCAAGATCGGCCCCAGCGGCAGCAAAGCCTCCGGCGAAGTCTTCGTCTTCGCCACCCTCGAGCCCTCGGTCGCCGCCTACCATCTCGCCTTCCGCGACGACGGCACGCTGCTCGTCACTGCTCCCACCACCAGCAGTAACCAGAGCATCTACGCCATCGACCCCGACGGCAACACCACCGTCTTCTATCGCGGCCTCGGCCGCCCACAGGGCATGGCGCTGGACGTAGACAACAACCTCTATGTAGCGGCCTCGCTGCACGGCCATCGCGGCATCATCCGTATCGACGAAAACCAACACGCCGAGCTAATCGTCAGCGGCAACGACCTCGTAGGCCTCTGCTTCCTCGAAGACGGCTGCGCCGCGCTCGCCAGCAACTCCACGATCTTCCACATCGACCTCGGCATCCAGGGCCGCCCTCTCGTCTAAGCCACTCATCTTTCCGCCGTCATTCTGAGCGCAGCGAACGAACCCCCGTATTCTCCCGTTCTTCGTTAGCATGACACATATTCTTTTGGGTTCTAGCAAGCGCTAAAGGTCTGCTCTCTTGACACCCGAACAGCTATCATCGTTGCGTGTCCATTTCAAAAAAATCGCATGATCGCCTGCGACGCGACGCTCTATCTCTGACAAGCGCTTTTCTGGCTGCCGCGACCATCTGCGCTCTCTTGATTGCGACCAACTGCCAAGAGTTCTTTCAATCAATCAGCAGTGCTTATGTTTCCCTGCGAGCCGCGTTTTTACTTGTGTTCGTCGCATGGCTTATCACATTGCCGTTAGCTTTATTAGTCGCTAAAGCCACAGGATGGCGTTTCTGGCTTTTGGCCGTTTGCGGGACCATGATCGGTCCGGGGCTCGCGGCATGCCTTAATCTCTATATCCGGCTGACATCGGAACCACTCACTCGAATCTTCGAAAGCTGGAAGGTAGAGTTGGTCGTCACAGCCATATCCTTGCTCGTCACTGCCATCTATCTCACCCTGCTCAAACTTTTCTCCCGCAACCGCATCCAACAAACCACAACATGATCGCTGAAATCATCGCCGTAGGCTCCGAGATGCTCACCCCGCATCGCCAGGACACGAACTCCCTCTACCTAACGCAGGGCCTCAACGACCTCGGCGTCTCCGTCGCCTTCAAGACCATCGTCGGCGACAACCGCCAGCATCTCACCGACGCCATCCGCATCGCCCTCTCACGCGCCGACATCGTTCTGCTCTCCGGCGGCCTCGGCCCCACCGAAGACGACCTCACCCGCGAGTGTACCGCCGACGCCCTCGGCCTCGAGCTCCACACCGATCCTTCCACGTTGCTGGCGCTGCAAGCGCGGTTTACAGCCCGCCGCATGGCGATGCCGCCCAACAACGCCAAGCAGGCCCAACTCCTCGATGGCGCCACGCTCCTCCCCAACCCCAACGGCAGCGCCCCCGGCCAATATCTCGACACCACCGTCGACGCCCACCGCAAGATCGTCATCCTGCTCCCCGGCCCACCCAAAGAGCTCAAGCCCCTCTTCGACGAAGCCGCAAAGCCTCGCCTTGCTGCCTCGCTGCCGGCACGCTTCCTCGCCAAGCGCCAGCTCCGCATGGCCCTCATCCCAGAGAGCGTCGTCGACGCTCGCACAGCGCCCATCTACCAGCAGTTCCCCGACGTCGAAACCACCATCCTCGCCGGACACGGAGAGATTCAGCTCCACTTCCTCGCCACCAAACCCACGCTCGAAGAAGCGCAACAACGTGTCGATGAAGTCACCGAGCTAGTCGAGCACGAGATGGGCGACGACATCTTCTCCTCACACGGCGAAAGCCTCGAAGAGGTCGTCCTGCTCATGCTCGGCCTCCACAACCAGACGCTCGCCGTTGCCGAAAGCTGCACCGGCGGCCTGCTCGCCGAGCGCCTCACCACCATTCCCAACAGCTCGCGCACCTTCCTCGGCGGCGCCATCGTCTACACGCCCATCGCCAAGACTGCACTCGCCCACGTCCCCGCAGACCTCATCGAGCAGCACGGCTCCGTCTCCGAGCCCGTAGCCCGCGCGCTCGCCGAAGGCATCCGCCAAGCGACCGGCGCCACGCTCGGCCTCAGCATCACCGGCATCGCCGGCCCCACACTCATGTCCGGCGCGGACACAGGCAAACCCATCGGCCTCGTCTACATCGGCCTCGCGGATGGCGAAGACACCCAGGTCAAGCAGCTCCAGGTTCCCGGCGACCGCGACCGCATCCGCCTCTGGTCCACGCAACACGCCCTCGAGCTCCTTCGCCACCGCCTCCAGTAACCAATATCCAACCAAAGTTTTTGAATTGCCATCCTGAGCACAGCGAAGGACCCGCTTCCTCCCGTTCTTCGCCCATCTCACCAAAAATTCTGTCATCTCGACCGGAGCGCAGCGCAGTGGAGAGACCCCTGTATTGGCGCTTGCTTTTGCTGTTGCGTGTCCCCCGCTCTCCTCCGCGCCCATTGCCTCAGCGCCTTTCACACTACTGCCACAAGAATCCACTCCGCGACTTGTTACACTCACCCAAGAGATGAACCACCCCACCCTCATCCTCGCGATCGCCTATCTCCTCGGCTCGATCCCCTTCGGCTACATCCTCGTTCGTCTCTTCCTGCATCAGGACATCCGCGCCACCGGCTCCGGTAACATCGGCGCCACCAACGTCGCACGCTCCGGCGCCAAGGGCCTCGGAATCGCCACACTCGCCCTCGACGCGCTGAAAGGTGTCGCCGCTGTCCTCCTCGCAAAGTACCTGGCACCCGGCAATCTTGACATCGCAACCCTCGCCGCAGTCTTCGCCATCCTCGGACACGTCTTTCCTATCTGGCTCGGCTTCAAAGGCGGTAAAGGCGTCGCCACCGCGCTTGGTGTCTATCTCGCGCTCTCCTGGCCCGCGGCTCTCTCCGCACTCGCCGTCTTTATCGTCATCCTCCTCCTCACGAAGTATGTCTCGCTGGCCTCGGTCCTCGGTGCGATCACGCTCCCAATCTTCTTCCTCCTCTTCGTCCCGGACCACTCCCTCACCATCGTGTGCAGTGTTTTCTTCATCTCGCTGCTGGTGATCGCCAAACACCACCAGAACATCCGCCGCCTAATCGCCGGCACCGAAAGCAAATTCGGCAGCAACAAGCCCAAAACACAAGCGAGCAACGCATGAGCCGAATTGCCGTTCTAGGAGCCGGTGCCTGGGGCACCGCACTCGCAGTCTCGCTCGCCCGTCGCGGCGGCCACGATATCTCTCTCTGGGCGCACTCGCCCGCTCACGCCGAAGAGCTCACCGACTCCGGCGTCAACCTACGCTATCTTCCCGGCTTCGTCCTCCCCGTCGATGTCCGCATCACCGCCCGCCTCACCCACGCCATCGTCGGTGCCGACATTATTCTCAGTGTCGTCCCGTCGCAGCATCTGCGCGCCGTCATGGACGAGCTCGCCCACGCGATCTACCCCCAACAGGTCCTCATCTCCGCCTCCAAGGGCATCGAAGAAAAAACCTTCCTGCGCATGTCGCAGATCATCCGCGAGCACGCCCCCCGCAATCCCATCGGCGTCCTCAGCGGTCCATCCTTCGCGCAGGAGGTCGCCGCCGGCATGCCCACCGCGCTCACCATCGCGACCGACGATCTCGACACCCAACAACCTCTCGCTCTCAAGCTGCAGGACGCCTTCACCTCGCCTACCCTCCGCGTCTATCGCAACGACGACGTCATCGGCACTGAGCTCGGTGGCGCGCTAAAAAACGTCATCGCCCTGGCCTCCGGCGTCGTCACCGGCCTCGACCTCGGCTCCAACTCCGCCGCCGCTCTCATCACCCGCGGCATCGCTGAGATCACTCGCCTCTCCATGGCCTGCGGCGGACGCCGCGATACCCTCGCCGGCCTCTCCGGCATCGGCGACCTCGTCCTCACCTGCACCGGCGGCCTCTCCCGTAACCGCGCCGTCGGCATCGAGCTCGGCCGTGGACGCAAGCTCCCCGATATCCTCGCTGGGCTCAACGGCAAGGTCGCCGAAGGCGTCCGCAGCACCACCGCCGCGCTCGGCCTCGCCGCCCGCTACGGCGTAGAGATGCCCATCACCGAGCAGGTAGCCGCCATCCTCCACGAAGATAAATCTCCCCGCGACGCCATCCGCGAGCTAATGTCCCGCCCCGGCCGCACCGAGTAGCTCCACAAAGCTGCTCATTCTTCCAGCACCCTCAACCCTCCTGACCCGTTATCATCCTCGCAGCTAGCCTTTGAGGTCTCCGATGCTCCTGCACCCCAAGCGACTCGTCCTCCTTCTCGCGATCACCCTCTGCCTCACCGCCCACGCACAGGCCCCCACCACCGCGCCCGTCATCGTCGGCGGACAGCCGATCTTCACCGTCCGCAACATTCTCTCCTTCCCTGCCAGGGATCGCGCCACCATCATCACCGGACGAATCGACCACCTCACCAAAGACCTCGCCCTCAATCCTCAAACCATCTCTGTAACCGACAAAGAGCAGACCACCGAAATCGCCGACGCCGATCTGCTCCTCATGTCCGTCACCGACTCGGACGCCACCGGCACCGGCGAATCCCGCCACGACCTTGCCGTCGATTACGCCCATCGCATCAGCGTCGCCGTCCTCGCCGTCCGTAAGCAGTACTCCGCCCGCAGCCTCACCCTCGGCGCCATCTACGCACTGCTGGCTACCATCGCGCTCTTCATCGTCTTTCGTCTTCTGCGCCTCATCTTTCCGTGGATCTACGCAAAGATCAACTCCTGGCGCGGAACACGCATCCCCTCCTTTCGCATTCAGAACTATGAGTTCCTTACCTCCGACCGCATCGCCGATCTTCTTCTCGGCTTCGTCCGCCTCGTCCGGCTCGCGGCCGATCTGCTCGTGATCTACGTCTACCTGTCGCTGGTGCTCGGCTTCTTCCCCTGGACCCGCGGCTACGCCCGGGTGCTGCTTGGCTACGTCATCAGCCCGCTGAAAATCGTCGCCAGCACCATCATCGCGTGGCTGCCGAATCTCTTCTTCATCGCCGTCATCCTCTTCGTCGCCTACTACTTCACCAAATTCACACGCGTCATCTTCGATGAGATCGGCAAAGGCAACATCACCTTCACCGGCTTCCATCCCGACTGGGCCGAGCCCACCTACAAGATCGCCCGCTTCATGATCCTGGCCATCACCGCCATCGCGGTCTTCCCTTACCTGCCAGGCTCAAAGTCGCCCGCCTTCCAGGGCATCTCCATCTTCCTCGGCGTCCTCTTCTCGCTTGGCTCAACCTCGGCCATTGCCAACATCATCGCCGGCGTCATCCTCACCTACATGCGCGCCTTCCGTCTCGGCGACCGCGTCCAGATAGCCGACACCATCGGCGACGTCGTCGAAGTCTCGCTGCTCGTCACCCGCATCCGCACCATCAAGAACGTCGAGATCACCATCGCCAACTCCATGGTCCTCAGCAGCCACATCATCAACTTCAGCAACTCCGTCCAGCAGGGCGGCCTCATCCTCAACACCGAGGTCACCATCGGCTACGACGCCCCCTGGCGCCAGGTCCACGAGCTCCTGCTCTCCGCCGCCGCCGCCACGCCAAGGCTCCTCACCGACCCCAAGCCCTTCGTCTACCAGACCGCCCTCGACGACTTCTACGTCCACTACCAGATCAACGCCTTCACCGATCATCCCAGCGGCATGGCCGCCACATACTCCGCTCTCCACCAGAACATCCAGGACAAGTTCAACGAAGCTGGCGTAGAGATCATGTCGCCTCACTTCTCCGGCATCCGCGACGGCAACCGCATCGCCATCCCCGACAAGTACATCCCCAGCGACTACACCACCCCAACCTTCCACCTCGGCCTCGACAAAACCCCAACCGAAAAACCCCGCTCGTAAACCTTTGCCCGCACCACCACTCTGGGTGCCCTACCTTTTCCGCTTTTTGGAAGAGGTGGGGTATCGCGAAGCGACCGCTCTCCTTTGCACCACCAAAAAAATCTCCACCTTCCTGAAACTCCCTCCCACAATCCCCGTCCACCATCACGATCGACAATCGGGCCCGCTTCTCCTTACTTCCGAGGCACCCATGCAAGCCCACAAAAAGCACGTCCTCCTGACTCTCTCTCTTCTCCTCTTAGGTTGCGCCGCCGTCGTTCCCAGCACCACAACCACCACTACCGCCGTCACGCTCGCCAACCTCACACCCTTCTCCGACACCACCGGCATCGTCACCACCTACACCACCGACGGCCAGCTCGACGAGTCCACCCCCTTCTTCGTGCCTCTCGGCTCCAATCAGCGAAGCTGCGTCACCTGCCATCAACCCTCGCAGGCCATGAGCCTCAACGCAGCTACCGTCTCCGCGCTCTTTACCAGCACCAGCGGCACCGATTCCCTCTTCACTGCCATCGACGGCGCCAACTACCCCACCGCCCCCACCGGCGATACCACTTCCCACTCCCTCATCCTCACCAAGGGCCTCATCCGCATCCCCGTCGAGCTCCCCGCCGGCACGCAGTTCACCATCACCGCTCTCTCCGACCCCTACAACTGCGCCATCACCATAGACCCCGCCACCGGCCGCCAGATCATCTCCACCTACCGCCGCCCGCTACCCACCTCCTCGCTCGCCTACCTCAGCAACGTCATGTGGGACACCCGCGAGACCACCGCCGCTCTCACCGCCCCCTCCACCTTCGACACTAACCTCACCACCGACCTCACCGCCCAGCTTCTCAACGCCGTCAGCACGCACGAGCAAGGCACAACCACCCCCACCACCGCACAGATCACCGCGGCCCTCGCCCTCGAGCAAAGCCTCTACACCGCACAAACCACCGACACCACCGCCGGCTCGCTCCTCGCCAACGGAGCCACCGGAGGCCCCACCAACCTCGCCGCCGTCAGCTTCTACCCCGGGATCAACGATGCCTTCGGTGCCGACCCCCAGGGCAAGCCCTTCAACCCCGCCGTCTTCAACCTCTACACCGCCTGGGCCAACAGCAACACCCCGGCACAAGCCAGCATCTCCCGCGGCGAAAACATCTTCAACACCGCTCCCATGCAGATCACCGCCGTCCGCGGCATCAACGACAACCCCGCCGTCGGCAGTCCCACCAACCTCAAGGGCTCCTGCAGCTTCTGCCACGACACACCCAGCGTCGGCAACCACTCTCTCCCGCTCCCGCTCGACACCGGCGCAACCCGCCTCGCCGCCAGCGAAACCAACCCCCAGATCCTTGCCGGCCTCGCCCAGCTCACCGCACCCACGCTCCCCATCTACCAGATCACCGGCTGCAAAGACGCCAACAACAGCCCCGTCACCTACACCACCTCCGACCCCGGCAAGGCTCTCTTCACCGGCCTCTGCGCCGACGTCAACCGCGTCAAGGTCCCCATCCTCCGCGGCCTCGCCGCCCGCGCGCCTTACTTCCACAACGGCAGCGCCAACGACCTCACCCAACTGGTCAACTTCTACAACGCCCGCTTCCAGATGAACCTGAACCAGGGCCAAAAAACCGACCTCATCAACTTCCTCAACGCCCTCTAACCCACCCCAGCTCCGGGTGCCCCGGCACGCTCTCCGCTAAACTAAAATCTCCGCCGGAAACCACCATGCCAGCCGAGATCACCCTCAAACGAACACCCGAACAAACCGAGCTCCTCGTCCAGCGCGAACAGCTCGCCAGCCTCCGCATCACCCTCGCCGAGCGCGAGCTCGAGCTCACTGACCTCCGCGCCCAACTCAAATCCTTCGAAGGCCGTTACCTCCGCCAGGTCGGCATCCTCTACGCCGATCTCGACGACCTCGAAGCCCGCATCGCCGAACGTGAAGTAGACCTCTACGACTCCGAATCCGCCCGCCAGCGCGCCGCAGAAACCCGTCAGCGCGCCACCGAAACCCACGAAGCAGCCTTTGGCGAAGCCCACGAGGCTCCCGAGTTCGATCCACCACCCACCCTCAAGTCCCTCTTCCGCGACGTCGCCAAGCGCATCCACCCCGACTTCGCCCGTGACCCCGCCGAACAGGCCCACTTCACCCGACTCATGGCCCGCGCCAACGATGCCTACGCCCGCGGCGACATCCACACCCTCCAGCGCATCCTCGACGACCACCACGAGATCACCGCCGTTGCCGACGAAGGCCCCGCCGCCGAGCTCCTCCGCATCAACCGCCAGATCGAGCACGCCCTCCGCGACATTGTCGCCCTCGAACACGAGCGCACCACCCTCCTCACCAGCGAAATCGCCCAGCTCCACCTCGACGCAGCCGCCGCCAAACTCGAAGGTCGCGACCTCATCACCGAGCTCGCCGCCAACCTCCGCGAACAAGTAGCCGAAGCCCAACGCCGCTTCGACCTCATCAACCGCCAGATCAAAGGCTTCGGCAAGTAGCGGTCGCACTTACAACGCAAAAGCTTTTAAGCCGTGGCCGCAAATGAAGCAGGTTTGGCTTGAGGCTTCTTGCGCAGAATGGCCGCAGAGATCAGCGTGACGAGGAGGTCAACGGGAAACGGTTCTATGAAGGTGTAGAGGGCGTTGACGAAGGGGTTCTGGTAGAGCTGCTGGGAGTGACGGGCAGCGGCGACTTTGGCCTGGATGGCTTCGGGAGTGCCGGAGCTGGACTGGGCCTTCTCGATGAGCCTGGCAAAGTAGTTGTCCATGGAGTGGCTCATGAAGTTGAAGTAGACAATCTCCCACGCGATGACATAGATGACGCAGGAGATGAGGCTGATGCCGAGGCCGATGGTGAAGCCCCGGCCAAAGGTGATCACGCCCCCGGCGAGGTTGTCCCGGTAGGATCGGATGCCGAAGTAAACGAGGAGACCGACGAGGACGATAGCGGTGTAGCCGACGACCATGCCTTTACTGCCGTGTTCGAAATATTTGAGGAAGGGCAGCGTGGCGATCATGAGGGCGGAGGCGAGAACGCCGGAGATGAGGCCGAAGGTGAGGATGGTCTTCTTCATTGGGTGGCTCCTGGGTAGAAGTGTTTGAAGACACTTTGCGGGTCGGAGGCGGTGATTGTCGTCATGCTTTCGGGTGATTTTGCTGTCGAGGGGCGAAATCATGCTTTGGGATGAGGGGTCTAGGGGAGTAAATATACTTGAGGATCACCATCATGCCAAGAATCCCAAATAAGAATGCTCGATATAGAACGAAGGACAAAATTTGTGACGACATAGCTTTTGTCTTAAATTCCAATTCCAGCCTTTCTTATGGAGCCCAGTTTGCCGTGCTTAGCGAGGCAATGTGGGTTTGGACCGAATTCGATGGAAAATACGATGGATGCAAACTCTGGTCAGAAGAAGCATTGAAAGTCCGAGACCAGCGAAAGATGTTGATTCACGAACACATGGTTCCTAAAAGTATCGTGATTGAACGCTTGAAGAAACTCTCAAATCCGACAAGAGATTCTGTAAAGGAGTTGCTGGAGTTCTATTGCAAAGGTGCCGTCGTCACGAAAGATGAGGATCGCCGTCTCAACGGAAACGGGCTCCGCTCAAAGATGCCAACAGATTGGGATGAAAAAGACGTGGAGGCCAGATACGCATTGGTAGGGATCGTGCTTCGCACGCCAACTACCTAGCTGATGCAGCACTAACCTCTAATGCGTCAAGTATGTAACTGCCGCTACGGGATGAGACCCAGCTGTTTGCCCAACTGCACAGCCTGCGTCCGCCGCCGCGCGCCAAGCTTGTCGAACGCCCGGCTACAGTGCGTCTTGACCGTATTCTCGCTGACGAACAATCGCTCGGCGATCTCCCGGTTGCTGAGCCCCTGAGCGACGAGGCTGAGTATCTCAAGCTCGCGCGGCGTAATGCCAAGCGCACTAAGTTGGAGCTGGTTGAGGACGAACGGCGCATCGCCGGGCACGAGCACCTCTTGCAGGACAATCTTCTCGCGAGGCTTAGTGAACTTCATGCCAAGCCAGATGCCGAAGCCGGCGAAGAGGATCGCGACAAGCGCACCGTAGATCTCGAAGGAGTGCTCAATCACCAGGAACTGGTACTCGGACCAGCGGAGGACGGCGATGAGGATTCCGCCGACGAGGCCGAGGATGAGGATATGCCGCTTCATCTATGTTGGGTGGATTCTACTGCGGCCGTCCATGCCAGGGCTACCCCGCTGACCTGGCGCCACCGGATTAGCAGTGGGCTTTAGCCCACTGAATCAACCCCAACCAACAACGGGCTTTAGCCCTGGGCCTTCACTTGCTGCTGCACAAACCCTTTTTAGCATCCTCTTCAGCACCCACTAAACTAAAAAAGCATGTCCGCCTCCGACAAACCCGGCCTCCAACACATCCCCGGAGCCACCACGCTCACGCTCTCCCCGACGCGCTCCAGCATCTTCGCCCGCGCCCGCCTCGATCTCTCCAAAGACACTGACGGCACCTCCGCCGCAGCCCACTTCAAACTCGGCGTCCAGCACTACAACGGCAACGGAGTCCCGCAAAACTACGCCCAGGCCGCCATCTGCTTCCGCAAAGCCGCCGACCTCGGCCACGCCGAAGCCCAATACCAGCTAGCCACCCTCCACGACACCGGCACCGGCGTCCCGCAATCCGACGACCAAGCCGCCCACTGGAATCGCCGCGCCGCCGAGCAAAACCACCCCTACGCCCAGGCCGCTCTCAGCTTCCACTTCTACTCCGGCGCCGGCGTCCCGCAGGATTACACCGAAGCCTTCCGCTGGTGCCAGCGCGCTGCAGAGCAGGATCTAGCCTGGGCCCAATATCATCTCGGCCTCATGTACCGAAAGGGCGAAGGCGTCGACCGTAACGACGCGCAAGCCGCCCACTGGTACCGCAAAGCCGCCCACCAGAACTGGCCCGACGCCCAGCAAAAACTAGCCGACCTCTACTACTCCGGCCAGGGCGTCCCGCAGGACTACACACAGGCCGCCAACTGGTATCGCAAGGCCGCCGACCAGGGCAACGCCGAAGCCCAGTTCCAGATCAGCCATCTCTACAGCATCGGCCTCGGTGTCCCGCCCGACTACACCCAGGCCCGCGACTGGATTCGCAAAGCCGCCGACCAGGGCCACCCACAGGCCCAGCGCGAACTCAAAAAGCGCGAATACCGCGACCCATAGCAGCGACTCCGCTAAACTAG
>Ga0302316_10003057_pt1 | contig 11602 bp, 10 predicted proteins | sample III_Palsa_N3_2_FD_200456 | JGI IMG/M metagenome (GOLD analysis project Ga0302316, IMG submission 200456) | Peat permafrost microbial communities from Stordalen Mire near Abisko, Sweden - III_Palsa_N3_2 | ecosystem: Environmental > Terrestrial > Soil > Palsa > Peat permafrost | place: Sweden... | reverse complement strand
GGTGGAACTTGCCGAACAGCTTGGCGAGACCCTCGGGAGAAATGCCGATCCCGGTGTCGCTGACCTCCAGCACCAGGCCTGCCTCGCCGAGACGGCCGATCACACGAATCTCGCCGGTCTTGGTGAACTTGAGCGCGTTGGAGATCAGGTTGTAGAGAATCTGCCGCAGCCGTGTCGGGTCGCCGCGATAGACCCCGCGGGCGTCGGCGATGTCGAGGGCGAAGGACAGGCCCTTCTTGTTGGCCAGGGCGGTAAAGGCCTCATGCGCGCCGCGCGCCACCTCGCCGAGGTCAAACTCGATATCTTCGAGCTCGATCTGGCCCGCTTCGATCTTCGACAGATCGAGGATATCGTTCAGGATCGCCAGCAGGGCTTCGCCGGACTGATGGATGATGCTCAACCGATCGCGCTGCACACGGGTCAATTCGTCCCGATCCATGGCCTGGGCCATGCCCAGCACTCCGTTCAGCGGCGTGCGGATTTCGTGACTCATGGTGGCGAGGAAGGCGCTTTTCGCTTCGTTCGCGGCTTCGGCGGCGTCCCTGGCCAAGCTCAAGTCGTCCTTGAGAGACTGCAACCGCGTACGCTGCTGCGTCACGTACCAGCAGACCGGCAAGCCCACGACCAGGGTGATGGCGAGGGTGTTGATCGGCGTATAGGAGTGGCTGTCGGCCAGGAGAACGACGCTCACCAGATAGTCGGCGCCCATCGTGCCGACGAGCACGACGAGGAACAGGAGGGCCGTGTTCTTGAGCGTCCGCGAGATCATTTGTTCTAGGTCCAGAACATTCGATCACGACGTTATTCGAAACGTCCTTAACAAAACCCTGGCTTGGCGGCTTCAGGGCCTCGGCCGGGCCCCGTCGAACACATCCGCCAGCCACCGATAGGCGTCGGGCTGGGTGCGTTTCAGATCGGCGCGGGTGTAGGGCTCGCTGGTGATGGCGCCATAGAGATAGGCGCTGGCGGTCATGGCGAAATAGTCCGGGCCGTTGCGCAGCATGGTCGCGTCCATGGGCCAGACATGTTTGGCGATCGCCTGGGCTCTCAGCTGCTCGACCTTCGGATTGGCGAAGCCGCCGGGAAGCTGCTGATGCTCGTAGGCATAGAGAAGCTGGCGCAGCAGCACCGGGCGTTTGTCATCCAGCCCCTTGGCCTTGATGAACACACCCTTGCCCGGGATGTACCGGCCTGGGTCGACGGTCGCCGGCGGCGCGCCGATGATCGGGATCGTTCGCATGAAGGTCAGGATTTGAGGCGACAGGCCCACATGTTCGACAAGGTCGATCTGGGCTTCCAGCTTGCGCACCGTCACCGCCGGGCGCTCGCCCTTCACCGCGCGCGAGGCGTCCACCCGCCAGCCGTGATAGGCAAAGACCAGGCTGGGCTGCGGCTTTGTGGTGAACAAGGGCCCGAGCAGGCCAGCGTCCACTGGCGACGCGAGCGCGCCTGTGACCATCGCGGCGGCGATCGCGATCAGGGCCAGACGGCGAAACATGGATGGGGGGTCCCCGACACTTCTGGCGCCAGCATGCCCCGCCGCGCGCGGAATGTGGAGTAATATCGTCGCGCTGGACTTGGACGCCTCCACACGTTAGGGAAGCCGCCCTTCCGGCCCGCGCATTTTCGACGACCTGGGCCAAGGCCAAACTCATGCCCCGCAATTCCCATCGATCCACGCCAAAGCCGACCGGCCGCGCCGCCGCGACCGGACCCAGCCAGCGCCAGCTACGCGCGGGCGAGCTGGTGCGTCACGCCCTGGTCGAGATCCTGCGCGAGGAAGACCTGGCCGATCCCGATCTGGCCGGCGTCTCGGTCACTGTCACCGAGGTGCGGATGTCGCCGGACCTGCGCCACGCCATATGCTTCGTCGAGCCGCTCGGCGGCGAGCATGCCGGTCCAGTGGTCGCCGGTCTGGTCCGATCGTCCAAATTCCTGCGCGGCCGGCTGGGCCACATGATCGACCTGAAATTCACGCCCGAGCTGAAGTTCCTGCACGACGAAAGCTTCAACGAAGCCGCGCGGATGAGCCGGCTGTTCGACGACCCCAAGGTCCGCCAGGATCTGGCTGGCGACAGCCAAGCCGACGTCGAAAACCAAGCCAACACTGAAAGCGAAGCCAACCCCAAAGGCGAAGACTAGGCGTGGGACGCAAGCGCAAGGGAGACGCGGTCTCCGGCTGGGTCGCCCTCGACAAACCCGTGGGCCTGGGCTCGACCCCCGCGGTGGGCCGGGTGCGGCGCGCCTTCAACGCCCAGAAGGCCGGTCATGCCGGCACCCTCGATCCCCTGGCCGGCGGCGTCCTGCCGATCGCCCTCGGCGAAGCCACCAAGACCGTCTCCTATCTGGTGGATGCGGACAAATCCTATCGCTTCACCATCGCCTGGGGCGAGACCACCGCCAGCCACGATCGCGAAGGCGCGACGATCGCCAGCTCCGACGTCCGTCCGGCGCCCGGCGCGGTGGCCGACCTGCTCAAGGCCTTCGTCGGCGAAATCGACCAGATCCCGCCGGCCTATTCGGCGATCAAGGTGGATGGCGAGCGGGCCTATAACCTGGCCCGCGAGGGCGTCGAGCTGGACCTCAAGCCCCGCCGCGTGGTCATCCATCGCGCCGAGGTCACCGAAGCGCCCGACCAAGACCACATCGAGATCGAGATCGATTGCGGCAAGGGAACCTATGTCCGCGCCCTGGCCCGCGATCTGGCTGTGGGCCTCGGCGCCTGCGGCCATGTCTCCTCGCTCACGCGCACCCGCGTGGGGCCATTTGAACTGCACGCGGCGATTGCTCTGGAAAAACTGGAGACTATGTGCCATACGGGCGCCGGCTCGGAGGTACTGCTTCCGGTCGAGACCGCGCTGGACGACATCCCGGCGTTGGCCGTGACCAATGAAGACGCCTTCAGGCTCTCGCAAGGGCGACCGATTGTTCTGCTTCCCAGACAGGTCGAAACGCTAAAGACGCGCCTCGCCTCCCTCGATGGAGCTGAGTTCGCGTCTCGAACCGTTTTGGCGACGTCAGGTGGCGCTCTGGTGGCCATTTGCGAGATACGCGCCGGACAACTGGGTCCGATCCGCGTCTTCAACCCTTAAGATTACGGAGACACCGATGTCGATTACCGTTGAACGCAAGGCGGAGCTGATTACGGTTCACGCCCGCTCCGAACACGATACCGGGTCGGCCGAAGTGCAGGTCGCGATCCTTTCCGAGCGCATCGCCAACCTGACCGAACACTTCAAGACCCACAAGAAGGACAACCACTCGCGCCGCGGCCTGCTCAAGCTGGTCTCGCAACGCCGGAGCCTTCTTGATCACCTGAAGAAGTCCGACGAGCCCCGTTATACGGCGATCATCGCCGCCCTGGGCCTGCGTCGCTAATCCTACACCGTCTCCTCGGCGACAGGCTCGCCGAGGTGGCGTATACTCAGACTACCGCCGCCCCCTCTCGCAGGCTTTAGGGGGACCGGCGGCCTTAAGGGACCAAGGGTCCCCATCCGTAGAGGGTTCACAGAAATCCTCGTCTTGAGCCTGTTATCCGGAGAGGATTTCGGAAACGCCCACCGGCAAGGAAGCCAAAAGCAAACCGCCCCTGTCCACCCCGTGAAGGAATACGCCTTCGCGGTCGATCAGAAAGAAAACCCCTATGTTTGATATCAAACGCAAGTCCATCGAGTGGGGCGGCCGCAAGCTGACCCTCGAAACCGGCCGCATCGCGCGGCAAGCCGACGGCGCGGTTCTCGCCACCTACGGCGAGACCATGGTCCTGGCGACCGCCGTCTACGCCAAGTCCGCCAAGCCCGGTCAGGACTTCTTCCCCCTGACGGTCAACTACCAGGAAAAATTCTACGCCTCGGGCAAGATCCCGGGCAGCTTCCCCCGCCGCGAAGGCGCGCCGAGCCAGAAAGAGACCCTGACCTCGCGCCTGATCGACCGTCCGATCCGGCCGCTGTTCGTCAAGGGCTTCAAGAATGAAGTTCAGGTGGTCACCACCGTCCTGGCCCACGATCTGGAAAACGATCCGGATATCGTCGCCCTGGTCGCGGCCTCCGCGGCCCTGGTCCTGTCGGGCGCCCCCTTCATGGGCCCGATCGGCGGCTGCCGCGTCGGCATGATCGATGGCGAATACGTCCTCAACCCCACGCTGGACCAGATGAAGGAGACCAAGATGGATCTCGTCGTCGCCTCCACCAGCGACGCGGTCATGATGGTCGAGTCCGAAATCCAGGAACTGAGCGAAGACCAAGTGCTCAAGGGCGTGATGTTCGGTCACGCCGCGATCCAGCAGGTGATCGACGCGATCATCGAGCTGGCCGAACACTCCGCCAAGGAGCCGTTCGAATTCGCCCAGGACGACACCGACGCGGTGAAGGCCGACATCAAGAAGCTGATCGGCAAGGACCTCGCCGCGGCCTACAAGATCGTCGCCAAGGGCCAACGCCAGGACGCGGTTCACGCCGCCAAGGACAAGGCTCTGGCCAAGTTCGCCAAGTCCGAAGCCAATCCCAAGGGCGTCGACTCGATCAAGCTCGGCGGCGTGTTCAAGGAACTTGAGGCGGACGTGGTTCGTCGCAACATCCTCGACACCGGCATCCGCATCGACGGCCGCACCGTCGACAAGGTTCGCCCGATCGTCTCCGAAGTCGGCATCCTGCCCCGGGCCCACGGCTCGGCGCTGTTCACGCGCGGCGAAACCCAGGCCCTGGTGGTCGCCACCCTGGGCACCGGCGACGACGAGCAGATGATCGACGCGCTGGAAGGCAAGTACTACGAGAAGTTCATGCTGCACTACAACTTCCCCCCCTTCTCGGTGGGTGAAACGGGCCGCATGGGCGCGCCGGGCCGCCGCGAAGTCGGCCATGGCAAGCTGGCATGGCGGGCTATCCGCCCGATGCTGCCGTCGGCGGAAGACTTCCCCTACACCCTGCGTCTGGTCTCCGAGATCACCGAGTCCAACGGCTCGTCCTCGATGGCCTCGGTCTGCGGCTCCTCGCTGGCGCTGATGGATGCGGGCGTGCCCCTGAAGAAGCCGGTCTCCGGCATCGCCATGGGCCTGATCCTGGAAAAGGACGGTTTCGCCGTTCTGTCCGACATCCTGGGTGACGAAGACCACCTGGGCGACATGGACTTCAAGGTCGCCGGCACCGCCGACGGCATCACGTCCCTGCAAATGGACATCAAGATCGCCGGCATCACCGAGGAGATCATGAAGAAGGCCCTCGCCCAGGCGAAGGACGGCCGGATTCACATCCTCGGCGAAATGGCCAAGGCCATCGACGGCGCCCGTGAGGACGTCGGCGAATTCGCCCCGAAGATCGAACAGATCACCATCCCCACCGACAAGATCCGCGACGTGATCGGCACCGGCGGCAAGGTGATCCGCGAGATCGTCGCCACCACCGGCGCCAAGGTCGACGTCAACGACGAAGGCATCGTCAAGGTCTCGGCCTCCGACGGCGCCAAGATCAAGGCGGCGATCGACTGGATCAAGTCGATCACCTCCGAGCCGGAAATCGGCGCCATCTATGACGGCAAGGTCGTCAAGGTGGTGGACTTCGGCGCCTTCGTGAACTTCTTCGGCGCCAAGGACGGCCTGGTTCACGTGAGCCAGATCTCCAACGAACGCGTCGCCCGTCCGCAGGACGTGCTGAGCGAAGGTCAGATCGTGAAGGTCAAGCTCATCGGCTTCGACGATCGCGGCAAGACCAAGCTGTCCATGAAGATCGTCGACCAGGAAACTGGCGAAGACCTGTCCAAGAAGGAATCGGTGTCCGAACCGGCTGAATAAGCCGCGGCGACATTGTTGAGAGATCAGGGGCGGCTCGGAAACGAGCCGCCCTTTTTCATTGGCGGCGGAACACCTCTCCCGGAGGGAGAGGGAGGGGCCCAAGCGAAGCTTGGGAGGGTGAGGGCTTAGGGACGGCGCAGAGTGAAGCTGCGTGGTTGGCGCTCCATTCTGAACCAGCGTAAACCTCACCTTCCCATCCTGCGGATGGGCCCCTCCCTCTCCTTCCAGGAGAGGTGTTCAGCGCCTCACCATCGAGACCCCGCCCATGACCCGCATCCTGCTCTACGAACCCGGCTATCAGCGCATCAAGGATCGGCTGCCGCCGCTGGGCGCGGACGATGTGGTGCTGTTGATGCGGCCGGACGGGACGATCTGGGAAGGCGACAAGGAGATCCCGGCCGATGACGCGCGGCCCGAGGTCGCCTGGGCCAGCGTTGACCTGTTCCGCACCAAGGCGGGTCGGGACTATTTCGTCGCCCTGCTGAAATCCCCCGTGCTGAAATGGGTGCAAAGTTCTTCTGCCGGCTTCGAGAACCCTGTATTCGCCCAGCTGGTGCAGAAGGGCGCGCGGTTGAGCAACAACCACAGCCAGGCCGTCGGCATGTCGGAATATGTGCTGTGGGGCGTGCTCGACTATCTGCAGCGGGGCGGCCAACGGCGGGCCGATCAAGCCGCGCACACCTGGGAGCCCCAGCCCTTCACCGAGGTCAGCGGCAGCCGGTGGCTGGTGATCGGCTTCGGCGCCATCGGCCAGGCCGTCGCCCGTCGCGCCAAAGCCTTCGACGCCCACATCACGGGCGTGCGCCGCACCGCCGGCCCGCAAGAGCACGCCGACGCCATGGCGACGCCAGACCGAATTCATGACCTCCTGCCCGACTGCGACGTGGTCGCCCTGACGACCCCGCTCAACGCCCAGACCGCCAACATGGTCGACAAGGCCTTCCTGTCGCGCATGAAGCCGGGGTCGGTGCTGGTCAATGTCGGGCGTGGCGGGCTGGTGGACGAGGCGGCCCTGCTGGCGGCGTTGGACGCAGGCACGCCCGCCCATGCGGTGCTGGATGTGTTCGAGACCGAACCCCTGCCCTCGGACAGCCCGTTCTGGGACCACCCGAAGGTGACGCTCACACCCCACGCCTCGGCGATGGGTTCAGGCCTCTCCGCGCGGACCGATGCGTTGTTCGTGGAGAATTTGGGCCGCTACCTGGCCGGCAAGCCGCTGGTCAATGAGGTGGCGGCGGAAGAGGTGACGGGGGGTTAAACCCCAAACCTTCCCCCTCCTTCCCCGACAAGCGGGGAAGGTTTGCAGACTCAATTCACCGCCACGGCCTCGCTCATCGCTGGCCCGATCTCGTCGTGCAGCACCAGGTCCGCGTAGCCGTCCTGGTCCGTCGCCTCGCGATTGACGATGACCAGCCGCGCGCCGTTGCGCTTGGCCAGCAGGGGAAATCCCGCCGCCGGATAGACCACCAGCGATGAGCCCAGCACCAGGAAGAGGTCGCAGGCCAGGGTCTCGTCCTCCGCCCGCGCCATGGGTTCCTGCGGCATGGGTTGGCCAAAGGAGATGGTAGCGCTCTTGAGCAGTCCGCCGCAGGACCGGCAGACGGGCACGATCCCTTGCTCCAGAAAAGGCGCCTTCAGGGTCTCGAACTCGTGGCGCGAGCCGCAGTCCAGGCATTTGGCGTAGCTGGCGTTGCCGTGCAGTTCGATCACCTGATCGGCTGGCACGCCGCTGTCCTGATGCAGGTTGTCGACGTTCTGGGTAATCACCGACGAGACCTTGCCCGAGGCGACCAGCCGCGCCACGGCGGCGTGGCCCGTGTTGGGCTTGGCGCCCGTCCAGCCGGCGGTCCCGGCGAAGGTGCGGGTCCAGGCCTCGCGCCGACGGGCTTCATTGCCGACAAATTCGTCGAAATAGATCGGCTTCATCTTCGACCAGACACCGCCGGGACTGCGAAAATCAGGCACGCCGGATTCGGTGGAGATGCCGGCGCCGGTGAAGACGACCACGCGCCGCGCCTCGTCGATCATCGCGGCCAGTTTGGATCGGGTGCTCATGAGCGCGAACTTAAGCGCTCCGACCTGGGCTCGCCAGCCCGGCCCCGAACGGCAAAGGCCGCCGCGCTTGCACAGCGCGACGGCCCGCCTTGTTCGTCGTCAGATCGCGATCAGAGCAGGTGGCGCAGGATGAAGTAGAGGCCGCCCGCCAAGGTCATGGCGGCCGGCAGGGTGAGCACCCAGGCCGCCGCGATCGAGCCGATGGTCGACCACTGCAGACCCGAGCCGTTGGCCGCCATTGTACCGGCCACGCCCGACGACAGGATGTGAGTGGTGGAGACCGGCAGGCCGTACTGTTCCGCGGCGAGGATGGTGGCTGCGGCCACCAATTCTGCGGAGGCGCCTTGAGCGTAGGTCAGGTGGGTCTTGCCGATCTTTTCGCCCACCGTCACCACGATCCGCTTCCACCCGACCATGGTGCCGAGACCGAGTGCTATGGCGACGGCGATCTTCACCCAGATCGGGATGAAGCGGGTGCCGAATTGCAGGCCCTTCTGGAAGGCGTCCAGGGTCTTGGACTCATCCGCCGAGAACTTGACCGTCTTGGCCTTGGTCAGCAGCCGGACCGCGTCGCTGACAAGGTACATGTCGTTGCGCAGGTTGGGCGTCTCGGCGGCGGGGACCTTGCGGATGGCGCCATAGTTGGTGACCTGATTTTCGATGTCGTTGGAGACCACCGCCAGGGCGCCATAGACGGTGGGATCGTCCACCTTGCCGGTCTTCAGCGCATCGCCGACCCGCGTGCGGGCGACCGCCACTGACAGCGGCGCCGTCTGGCCGTCATGGGCGGTAAAGACCGCTTCAGCCTTGTGCGCCGAGGCGACAAAGGCCGGGGCGCTGGAATCCGGCATGGTGCGGTTCAGGGCATAGGCCGTAGGCGCGGCGCCGATCAGGATCAGCATGATCAGGCCCATCCCCTTCTGACCGTCGTTGCCGCCATGGCCGAAGGAGACGCTGGTGCAGGTGAGGATCAGCAGGCCACGGATCCACAGGGGCGGCGGCGCGTCGCCTTCCGGCGCGGTGTAGAGCTTCTTGCTGCGGATCAGGAACTTCATGACCAGCAGGAGAACGGCCGAGCCGACGAAGCCGACCAGGGGGCTGAACAGCAGCGCCTGGAGCACCTTGGTCGCCTGGGACCAGTCCACGCCCGAGGTGGCCTGACCGGCCGGCGCCATCAGCTGGTTGGCGAGACCCACGCCCATGATCGAACCGACTAGGGCGTGAGACGATGAATTCGGAATGCCCAGCGCCCAGGTGCCGAGGTTCCAGATGATGGCGGCGATCAGGAGCGCGAAGATCATCGAATAGCCGGCGGTCGAGCCGACCTGCAGGATCAGCTCCACCGGCAACAGGGTGATGATCGAATAGGCCACCGCCCCGGTCGAGACCATGACGCCGGTGAAGTTCCACAGACCGGACCAGACCACGGCCACCATCGGCGGCAGGGAATGGGTGTAGATCACCGTCGCCACGGCGTTGGCGGTGTCGTGGAAGCCGTTCACGAACTCGAACCCCAGCGCGATCAGCAGGGCCAGGCCCAGCGAGCCGAAGGCGGCGAAGGCGAGGGGCTCGCCCACCGCGGCGGTGTCCTTGAACACGCTCCACGCCACATAGCCGAGCCCCGCGATCAGCAGCGCCAGGAAGACGATACCGCCGGCGGGGTGGCTTTTTTGGTCGAGCTTGTGCCCGCCCTTATGCGGCGGGTGAATATCTACGGTGGCGGCGGCGTCGGACATGGCGCGTTCCCTTTTGTCTTCGACAAAACGTTAACGTCCGCGTTCAACGGTTTCGTGACGGTCTGGTCAGCCCTCGATCAGGATGGCCGCGAAGGTCTCCGGATCGAGGTTGCCGCCGGAAAGGATGGCGACGCTGCGATCCAAGGGCGCGTCTGTCAGAAGCAACCCGGCCAAGGCAGTGGCGCCGGACGGTTCGGCGATCAGCCGGGTCTCGGCGGCGATCCGGCGCATGGCGGCCTTGATCTGGTCTTCCGACACCGTGACGATCTCATCGACATAGGCCTGGATGTGCGGCCAGTTGTTGTCGCCCACCGACTGCGAGCGCAGGCCGTCGGAGATGGTCCGCACCGCCTGCTCGGCGCTGATCGCCACGATCTTTCCCGCCGCAAAGCTCTGGGCCGCGTCATTGGCCAGTTCGGGTTCGACGCCGATGATGCGGATATCGGGTCGCGACAGCTTGAGCGCCGCCGAGACGCCGGACACCAGGCCGCCGCCGGAGACGGGGATCGCCACGGTCGCCACATCTGGAAAATCCTGCAGAATCTCTAGCCCGATCGTCCCCGTCCCAGCGATGATCTTCAGGCTGTCGTAGGGCGGCACCAGGGACAGGCCCTTTTCGGCCGCCAGGGCCTCGCCCTTCTGGCGCCGCTCGTCGCTGCCGAGGCCGACCTCGACGATCTCCGCCCCCCAGCGGCGGGTGGAGGCCAGCTTCAACTTGGGCGCGCTGCGCGGCATGACGATGGTGGCGCTCACGCCCAGCACATGGGCCGCATAGGCGACGGCCTGGGCGTGGTTGCCGCTGGAATAGGCGATCACTCCCCGCGCGCGCTGCTCGTCGGTCAGGCTGAGGATGGCGTTGAAAGCGCCTCGGATCTTAAAAGCGCCGATGGGGTGCAGGCTTTCCGCCTTCAGCCGCACGCCGGTCGGGGTCATGGCCACCAGCGGGGTGGGATTGACGTAGGGGGAGATACGCTTCGCCGCCGCCTCGATCGCTTCCAGCGTGATCATCGCCTCACGTCCCCCACACTAGAATCCGCGTCGACAAGGCGCCGCGCCTCGTCTTTAACGGAGCCTGGGATCATTAGGCGATCCGCAATGGCGGACGCCACCCTTCATATTTTCAGGAGAGGATTTCGCGACCCATGGATAGGATTTTGCCACAGCCGACGCCCGAGACCCGGCATTTCTGGGACGGCTGCAAGGTGGGCGAACTGCGCCTGCAGCGCTGCACCGACTGCCAGCACAGCTACTTCCCGCCCCGGGCCTTTTGCCCCAAATGCGGCTCGCGCGACGTCACCGTCTACACCGCCAGCGGCAAGGGCTTCCTCTATAGCTATGTGATCAATCACCGGCCCCGCCCGGACCTGGGCAAGGAGCCCCATTCCATCGCGGTCGTCGAATTAAACGAAGGCCCGCGGATGATGACCAACATCGTCGGCTGCCCGCAGACGCCAGAGGCGCTGCAGCTGGATATGCCGGTGGAAGTGACCTTCGAGTCCTTCAGCGACGACATTTCCCTGCCCTTCTTCCAACCTGTGAAGGGGTAGGACGCATGAAGCCGAAATCCATCGCCGTCGTCGGCGCCGCCGAAACCACCCAGATGGGCAAGATCCCCGACGTGTCGGTGATCGGTCTGCACGCCGACGCCGCCCTGAACGCCATGAAGGACGCGGGCCTGAAGCCCTCCGACATCGACGGCGTCGCCACCGCCGGCATCAGCCCGGTGGAGTTGGCCCACTATATGGGCATCACCCCGACCTATGCCGACGGCACCGGCGTGGGCGGCTGCTCCTTCATGTTGCACGTCCGCCACGCGGCCGCGGCGATCAACGAAGGTCTCTGCAAGACCGTCCTGATCACCCACGGCGAGTCCGGCAAGTCCCGCGTCGGCGCGGGCCGGTTCGGCGGCAGCCCGGCCAGCCTGTCGGGCCAGTTCGAGGCGCCTTACGGCCCGGTGGGGCCGCCCTCGATGTTCACCATCCCGGTGATGCGCTACCTGAAGGCCCGCAACTATACCGTCGAGGAT
>Ga0302316_10003055_pt1 | contig 11610 bp, 9 predicted proteins | sample III_Palsa_N3_2_FD_200456 | JGI IMG/M metagenome (GOLD analysis project Ga0302316, IMG submission 200456) | Peat permafrost microbial communities from Stordalen Mire near Abisko, Sweden - III_Palsa_N3_2 | ecosystem: Environmental > Terrestrial > Soil > Palsa > Peat permafrost | place: Sweden... | reverse complement strand
CTGCCTTTCGACTAGCGGCGCGGATTCGCCCCTGGGGCTACCGCATAGAACTTGACGAGGGCTCTCCTTTACCTCGTGCCACCACAGCCGCTGTCCGTTTGCGCTTTGCACCCACTGGCTCCGGTGATTTGCTGGCTCGCTCAGACGACCTGCTTGAGTGGGAGCTGAGTTTGCCGCTCCACCTGGACGCCGATGTCCCAGATAAAGCCAAGCAGCTCACGGCCCACGGCCGTGACCGTCTGCTGCTTGCTTTTACCGCGACCTATCAGTCGCAGGTAACGCTGATGCAGGCGGTGCTGCGCCTTCCAGGCGGTTGCGATCAGGGCGGGGTCGCTGCGCCGCTGGCGGGCCGCGAGCGTCGTGCCCACTGCGGGGCGGTGTCGGTAGGCCCAGGCCGCCTCGATCACGATGCGCCGCAGGTGCGCGTTGCCCGCCTTGCTGATCGCTCCGCGGCAGACGCGCGGCCCGCTCGAGTGTTCTCGGGAGACCGCTCCGGAGTAGCCCATCAGCTGGCAGGGGTGTTCAAAACGCGAGAGTTCGCCCACCTCCGCCATGATCGTCACGGCGCTGATCTGGGCGATCCCGCGAAGGCTCTGCAGTGCCTCGATCACCGCACGCAGTTTCACCGGCAGCGTTTCGATCGTCGTATCGATCGAACGCTCCAGGCGCACGAGGCGCTCGGCCACATGCTCCACCTCGTGCAGATAATCGAGCAGCGTCGTCTCCTGGGCACTGTGCTCAAAATGCACGGTCTTGATCCATGCCAGATGCTTGTCCGTCCAAGCGCTCATGGCCTCGGGTGTGCGCCGGCCATGGCGCAGCAGGAACTTGCCCAACCGGTGCCGGGCCCGCAGCTGATCGCGCTTGGCCGCCAGGCGGGCGCGCACCAGGTCCCGCAGCGCCTCGTGGGCCGCATCCGGCACCCACACCGCCGTCAGATCTCCAGCGCGATAACAACGCGCCAGCTTCTCGGCATCGCGCCGATCCGTCTTGATCCGATCTCCGGCCTTCACCGGTATCAGGGTCGGGGCCAGCACCTCGCACTTCACGCCCAACTCGCTCAGCTGCCAGTACAATACGTAGCCGGTTGGCCCGGCCTCATAGCACACCCGCAGCTGCTCGGGCTTGCCCACCTTACGGATCATCCGGCCCACCGACTCGGCACGATTCGGAATGACCCCAAGGCTGCGCACGCTCCCATCCGCCTCCGCGACTGCCACCGCAATCGTCTCGGCATGGACATCCAACCCTACAAATATTAGGTTCTTCATGGCCGGCTCCCATTTGTATGCGGCTCTGCGCCGCGGTTCTTTCCCGATCCAAAGCGTAACCCGCGCTTTGCAAATCGGGAGCCGGTCGTTCCATTGTGACTAGACCAGGAACAGGGGCCTGAGCACTGCGGCGCGGGAGGCGGATTTATGACCGGTCCGCTTCCCGCTCCTGCACCAAGCACGACAGAGTGATGCATCGGCTAGACGAGGTAGTGGTCAGATCCGCAAAAAAAGTAGCGCTTTCTCGCGGCTTTGCCGGCGCGCCATGCACTGCAGTGCAGTACGCCAAGTTGCCGATGCTTGCGCCTGAAGGCTCTTGGAAGGGCGCCCGCCGACGTCTTTGCACGACTGGACTGGCTATCGAAGGCGTTGAGTCGATGTACTGTCCGGAGTCCTGGACCCCGATCGACATCCCCTATTCGGGTCGTGGGACCGAACAGGGGGAACTATGCGCAACATTCGGGCGGCAATTCTGGGCCGGAAGAGTTTTCCGCGGCAGCTGCCGGGGGAGCACGCAATGTTGAGTTTGGTGGAGGATTCCTGCGCCAGGAGGGCGCGCTTGAGGCTGCTGCCCAGGGTCCTGATTCTCATTGCGGGCAGCTTCGGATTCATTGCGGCAACGCCATATGCTGTTGCGGAGACGGGCGCTGCGTTTGCGTCCCCAGAGACAGAGCTTCAGGACCTGTTCGTTGCCGTCGAGCAGGCGCATATTCTCGGCGACAGCAAGGCTTTTGCCGATGCCACGCCGCGGAGTGCACCGAGCGCGATCCTGGCGGAGTTCCATGCACAGCAACCGGCGACGCCGGCCGCTTTGCAGGCGTTTGTCGAAGCGCACTTCGATGTTCCTGCGGATATCAGCGTCCCAGCGGCCGCGGGCACGGCGCAGCCGATCGTTGAGCACATTGACTCACTGTGGGATGCGCTGACGCGTCAAACCGGCAACGTGCCGGCGTTCAGCTCGCTGCTAAGTCTGCCGCAACCTTATGTCGTTCCCGGTGGACGCTTTCGCGAACTGTACTACTGGGATTCGTATTTCACGATGCTCGGTCTCGTGCAGAGCGGTCGTCGCGATCTAGTCGAAGACATGGTGAATGACTTCGCCTATCTGATCGATACCTACGGGCACGTTCCCAACGGCACGCGCACCTACTATCTCAGCCGCTCGCAGCCACCGTTCTTCTTTGAAATGGCAGGCCTGCTGTCACCACAGGATCCAGTGCAGGCCTACACCCGCTATCTACCACAGCTCAAACGCGAGTACAGCTTCTGGATGCAAGGTGCCGACAGCCTCAAGCCCGGTACGGCCGGGCGCCGCGTGGTGGCATTGGCGCCGGGTGTGCTTCTGAACCGCTACTGGGACGACAAAGACACGCCGCGCGACGAGTCTTACGCGCAGGACACTGAGCTCGCACAGTCCGTGCAGCGCAATCCGCAGCAGCTCTATCGCGATCTGCGCGCCGCCGCTGAGAGCGGCTGGGACTTTGGTTCGCGCTGGCTGGCCGACGGGCACACGCTGGCCACGATCAACACCACCGAGATTGTGCCGGTCGATCTCAACAGTCTGCTTTACGGACTCGAGAGCGCCATCGCAAGCGCCTGCCTCAGACAGCACGACAAGCCTTGTGCGCGCGACTTCCATAAGCGCGCCTCGATGCGCCGTGCAGCGATGAACCGCTATTTGTGGGATGGGGCCAGTGGCACATACCTGGATTACAATTGGCGCAGTTCGACGCGCGCCTCGCGTATGTCGGCCGCGGCGCTCTACCCGTTGTTCTTTGGCGCGACCTCGAGCGGCCAGGCGCGGCGTGTGGCTGCGGCTACGCGCCATTATCTGCTGGCCGCGGGCGGCCTGTCGACGACGACACTGCGCACCGGACAGCAATGGGACCTGCCCAACGGCTGGGCACCATTGCAGTGGATCGCCGTAGCAGGGCTTCGAAACTACGGCGAACGCGCGTTGGCCCGGACAATTGCCTGTCGCTGGATGGTCACCGTCAATACGGTCTACAACCAGAGCGGCAAACTGGTCGAAAAATACGATGTCACCACTTCGGTCCGCGGCGGCGGCGGCGGCGGCGGTGAATATGCGCTCCAGGACGGCTTCGGCTGGACTAACGGCGTGATGAGGCAACTCATCACTCTGTATCCGGCCGAGGCTGCCTTTTCAACTGCAAATCAGTGTCGAAGCGGGTCCTAGCCCGGATGACGCTGGAATGGCGCGGCGCACTGACGGCTCGAGCCCCTATGCAGACTGATTCAACACGCTCGACGCCCAGGCCGCAGCTAAGTTGTCACCGCTAAGCTGCGAATGGAACTTGGCAATACTTCGAATGTGAAGTGGTTTTCGGGTATTGACGAGTACGTGATCGATTGGGGCCCGGGTTACCGGATATATCTTGCGAAGGATGGCGACGCGCTGATCATGCTATTTGGCGGCGGTACCAAGCGCTGGCAGCAGGCGCATATAGAGCGGGCGAAGGCGCTGCATGCGGAGTACAAGGCGAGTGTCGCTCGCGATCGGCGCCGAGTCGACGCAGGTCCTTGCGCGGTCCGCCCTGATACGGGAGCAGACTGGTGGTTTGGGCCGATGCTCTGTAGCGCACCACCAGACGTCGCACGGAACGCGGCGAGAGACCCAGAGCCTTTGCGGCAGAGTCCGTGCGGGAAGCCATCGAGCCTTCGCCGCTGATCGCTGCACTGATGATGATTTCGCGCCGCTGCGCTTCGCTCCACGCCGACTCATCTAGGGCACGCTGACGCTCGAGCCGTTGATCCCGGTCAGCAGGCGCAAGGCTCGGCAGTCCGCGCAGCTCAGCGACCGGGACTTCACGAAGTTGCCCGGAACCGGAATCCCGAATCCGAGTTCGATCGCCCAAGAGCGCTTCAAATCGATGGACACGTCCTTCCCACAGTACGCATCCGCCGAGTTGTAGCTCTAGACGAAGCGCCGAATCGGAAAGTTCTGAAGTCGCTAGCGTTCTCCGCGGATCTGGACGTGGAATAGCTGTTAGGGATGCTTCTGGACGAAGAATGATCGAATGTTTACTGCACCATTGCCGTTTCTGGCCAAGCCCGATTTCGTACCGGATAACTGAATTTGCACAACATGATCAGCAGCTTACGCGCATTTGAGACGAGCGTGAGCAATCCTGTGAAATGGCCAATTTCGGACAGGAATGAGCAGTGTCGACACATAGATTCAAGCTAAGAGGTGATCAGCCGATAGCCCAGACATGCTCACGTTGCTGCAGGCCGACGACGACGCCCAGACCAGTCGTCTCAGGCAGCTGCGGTCACTGTTGGTAGTGAGCGGGGCAGCCTTGCTGGTCCTCATGTTGGCCGTCGCTACTTCTGGGACCTTTCTGACGCGAAGCTTTGCGGTCGTGGAAAAAGAAGCCACACTGCAAAAGGCTGACCAAGTCTACAGAGCATTTGAGGCCGACCTATTGCAGTTGGCCATCGCGAATCGCGATTACGCCGAATTTGACGACGCGGCACGGTTTGTCAAAACTAGCAACCGGGAGTTCATAAACGCAAACCTGACGAAGGAGACGCTTGGCGGGTTGCATGTCGATCTGGTTTGGATCATTGGGCCCAGCGGCGAACCGATCTACTCCGGACTACTCGATCGCTCTACAAATCTGCTGACTACGCCCGTTCCGGAATTTCTCCTCAAAGAGTTCGTTCCTTTCTTAGCCACAGTGCACAGCGCCGATGGGCGACCGGTCTCGGAGCAGCTCCTTCAAACTAGCCGCGGCGTGGCCGCAGTGGCCGCAAAAGAAATTACCATGACGGATCGGTCTGCTCCGACCGGTGCCATCATGTTATTCGCAAGGTTCATAGGAGCTGATGATCTCGCGCGCATCAGCAAGACCAGTCAACTGCCCTTCACGCTGACAAACTTGCCGGCGCCGCTGGCATCGTTGCCGCCGTCTGTCGTATCGTGGCTTAGTGCTGGAGAGATGACGCCTTCCTACACGCTGCCACTGAGCTCCTCGCTTATTGCAGGCTACGCACTTTTACGCGACATGGACCATCGGCCTGTGGCGCTGCTTACCACCCAGCAGCCGCGACGCATCTACAGTCTTGGGCTGCAGACGACATGGTGGCTGCTGGGAAGTCTTGCCGTTCTGGCTACGCTATTTTTCTCCCTTTTGTTGCTACTCTTGCTGCGACTTAAGCGCAGCTTCATAGCTCAGGAGGCGGCCCGCAATCGGCTGCGGCGCATCACCGGGCAGCTTCAGGAGCTGATCTTGGTGGTCGACGCCGCCACGCTGCGGATCGTGGATGCCAATGAGCCTATTTTGCGCTCGCTGGGCTGCACGCATGCTGAGCTCACCGAACGGCCCTTGCAGCAAATATACCCCGACGTCGATACCCAAGGCATCATTCGGCAGGCCGGCGCGACCGGGGCCGCCAAGACCTTTACCTCTCGCCTGCAACGCGATGCCACTCATACGATCCCGGTTGATATGTGTGTCTCCCGACTCGAGGAGGGCGGGCGGCAACTACTATGCTTAGTGGCTAGGGATCTCAGCGAGCAGCAAGCCGCGGATCTTCAAAAGCGCGAGCATCAACGCAAGCTGTTTCATTTGGCCTACCACGACGCGTTGACCGGGCTTCCAAACCGCCAATGCGTGACGGCCCGCATCTCCAAATTACTCGGCCCGGTGACGGCCTCGAGCAAGCTCACCGCGGTCATCGCGCTTGACGTCGACAACCTCAAGAGAATCAACGATTCGCAGGGTCGCAGTACAGGCGATCAACTGCTTCAGCTGGTTGCGAAGCGGTTGCGTAGAACGCTTTCTGGCGCGGATCTGGTGGGCCATCTGGGTGGGGATCAATTTCTGATTGTAGTCCCTGGGCTTTCCGACGTCCCTGCGGCCGAGAAACTGTCGGAGCGTATCCGACACGTCCTGCAGGCGGCCATCACACTAAACCACGAGTTGATCAGCATTACCTTGAGCGCCGGCATTGCATTGCACCCCGACCACGGTATCGATGCAAAGACCCTCCTCAGACATGCCGATATTGCTCTTGAAAATGCCAAGGCAGCTGGCGGTAATTGCCAGCGATTGTTCTCGGCTGAAATGAATCTTCAAGTCAGTGTAACCATCGCCTTGGAGCAGGCGTTACGCTCGGCCATCGGCACGGCGCAGATCTCTGTCGAATATCAGCCCGTCATTGCACTACAGTCCGGACTGGTGGCGTCACTTGAAGCCTTGGTTCGTTGGCATCATCCTTCGCTTGGCGATATTGGTCCTGAGCAATTCATTCCTGTGGCAGAGCAGCTGGGCCTGATCCCAGAGCTCGGCGCGCAAGTACTTGCCTTGGTTCTGCGGGATATCCGGCAGTGGATTGATGGGTCAATCGCGCTCATACCGATCGCCGTAAATGTTTCCCCGTACCAGCTAGAGCGGGCGGACTTTCCGGCCGTCGTCGCTGCTCTGGCGGCCGAGGCTGGCGTGGATCTCAAATGGATCCATTTTGAGATTGCCGAGACCACGATGCTCAAGGATCCAGAGCGGGTGATTCGAGCACTGGGAAGTCTCGGACTTGGGGGATCCCGCGTTCTGATTGACGATTTCGGTACCGGCTATTCGGGCTTGAGTTATCTGAATCGACTGCCAGTGGATAGTTTGAAAATCGGCCAGAGTTTTATCTCGGACCTTGCCACCAATCCAACTCGCCCGCCCATCGTGCGATCAATCATTGACCTGGCACGCAACCTTGGACTGAGCATTGTGGCGGAAGGTGTAGAGACCAGCGAGCAACTGGTCATTCTGACCGAGCAGGGCTGTGACTACGCGCAGGGATATTTCTTAAGTCAGCCCTTGTCCGGGCGACAATGTCGATCAATGCTGGAGCAGCTAAGCGACTCGCAGCCGCTCACGGGCACAATCATGACACGGGCGCTCACTCGAAGGTAACTGCGAATACCTGCGACCGATGGCTCGTTCGTGGCCATTACTTAGCGCCGAACCGGCGCGCGCCTGTTTGGGTGGCCGCTCCTTACGCGCAACTTCATGCAAGAACGCCGCCCAGGCTTGGATTGGCATTGATTTCATCCGGGGTGGGGAGCGGCGGTAACGATAAAGCGCCGTTGCCGGAAGTATAAGCTACCGCTGCTCCAGAGCGCTCGCACCTTGAACTAACCGGACCAATCCTTGCAGTTCATCCCAGGCCGTATCCGATACAGCGCAATAGTCCAGATCGCCTGCTTTCCAGCAGGCGAAGTGATAGCCATTGCGGGTTGCTTGAGCGGGCAGTGACCGCCGACTGTCAGCCCAGCTGAAGACATTGATGACATGCAAGCCGTGTTGATAGACAACAACAGCGGCCCGCTGGTGCTCCAGATAATCGACTCGACCGCCAAGGAGCTTGTAGCCCTCGGCGTCAAAGTCTGCGACTAGCGGGGAAACATCCGTGTGACCGGCAAACCATGGCTTCACGGTGTGCTTGTCCGTGGACACCACGTCAATCAGGTGTGATGACATAAGCGAGTTCACGTGGGCACCCAGCAGTTCATCCACCAGAGGGCTCGTGATGGGCGGCGCAATCAGCACAAAGGCCAGCGCGGCTGCGGCTGAGGCCGCAACGAGGCCACTGACAGCACCCATCCAGTATGAGCGTAGACGCCAGATGCCAGGCGTGCGGCGTGGTAAATGCGCAGCGCCGCTCTCCTTATCCAGGGCTCGCATGATCTGCGCACGCAGCGCCGGTGGAGTCTGGGCGTAGGGCAGCTCGCGATGCAGAGCGGTGTGCAGCTCGAGCAGATCCCGATGCAGCGCGCGACACTCGGCACAATTCTCCAGATGCTGCTCAATGGCCGCAGAGGCCATGGCATCGGTCTCGCCATCGACGTAGGCTTGCACCTGCAGGGATTCAGCGCACGGCACGCGGTGTTCCTTTGACCTGTTGTAGCCAATTCTTTCTCAGCGCCGCACGCGCGCGCGCCAGCCGTGACATGACGGTGCCCAGCGGTACATTCACGACAGCGGCAATCCCACGATAATCCATGTCCTCAACTTCTCTCAGAATCAGAATCTCTCGGTAATCCTCAGGAAGCGCTGCCACGAGCTGCTCCAGCGAGCGGGACTCGTCCTGTCGGATCAAGGCACTTTCCGGGTCGGGCTCAGCCGCGATCAGCGCCTGCCCATCCTGCGGATCATGCTCCTCCGGCAGCGGCACCTGCGCTCGTCGCTGCTGTTGCTTGAGGGCGGTCCAATGACAGTTCCTGACAATGGTCAGCAACCAAGCCTTGGCATCCGAGCCCCGCAGGGCGTCAAAACCCCGATAGGCCCGCAGCATGGCCTCTTGCACGACATCATCGGCGCCCTCGGACGACCCGGCGAGCCAGCGGGCAAACCGGTAGGCATCGTCCAGATACGGTAACACCTGGGCCTCAAAGCGCCGGCGCCTGTCATCCATGCTTCAGCCTGCGCCCATCAGTCACGGCATCCGACCCATCCTTACTAGAGATAGAGGACTCTCGGCGCGTACGTTTTATTCCCAACGGCAACAAGAATGTTTTGAAGCACTTAGCTGGTGGGCTGGCATTCGCGCCTAGCGGCAGTCTGGCAGCCCATACCATGGGCGTCTACTGCTCGCTGGCCACGATCCGCGCCATCATCCTCCGTACACCGAATTCGCGTGGCGGCCCAGATGGGTGAGGCACCACCGGGGGTGGTGGTGCCTCGACCAATGTATTCGTACCGCAGAATTGCTTCAGTGCTCTTGAACGGTGGGATCCATCACCTGGCTGCGATGCGTCCGAAGCTCGTCAGCGCCTGGGGTTCAGGGAGAGAGGTTTTCCAACTCCTGACGCTTCCTCCACATCTCCACAGCCGGTCGCCGAATCAGGTACAGACCCGTATCGGTGAGCAGAAACGTCGTTCCTGTATCCTGCTTGGTGAGTGCTTCGCGCACCTTCTTAACATCAATCACTTGGCCTGCGCCCCCCAGGAGGGTCGTATCGACCACCTGGTAGTCGCGAGCCACATCCCTATTCGCAGCGGTATCACTGGCTACGGTGAATCCGCCGACTCCGATGTCGGTGAGCGGTCCCGTCAAGGTCAGTCCCGGAACGGTCTTGAGGCGGGGCAGCGTGGGTTGCTGCAGATCCAGTACCGCCTCCCTGTTACCCTCCCGAAAGCGGACGAGCTCTGAGTCATGACCTACGGGAGCCACAAAATCGAATGCTGCCGAAGCCTCAAGCTGCACTGAACCTTCGCTGCGAATGCGACTGGGGTCAGTCACATCAAGAATGGCCATCCGCGCGCCACGATCCTGCTCTATATAGAGGAACGTGTTCGCACCGACCTCCTGAAGAAACATCGCCTCGCCGGCCTGGCGGGCTGATTCAGGAAGATCTGCGGGCGGCACCAAGTCAAGATTGCCTATGGGATTGGCGAAGGCGGCAGGAACCGCAATGGCTCCGCATGCAGCAACTGCCAGTGTCAGTCGACGCACGGACGCGAGCTTCTCGTATTTTTTGTTCGTAGTCATGATTCATCTCCTCGAGGTTATCGTTAAAGGCAAAAACAGTGTTCATCTCTTAAGTGGCTTACACCTTGTTGCTCAAGAGTTCATTTGCTCTGCTGGCCCATAAGACCTGTGCTCTGCCGCTTTTATTCCCGCCGCTTGCTGACTTAGCCGACAGGGCTTTATTTGATTCGTAATTTCGCATCCAGTGCCAGCCAGAGTGGCCGGTAGCCAGAAAAATCATTCCGACTTGGGAATAAACCGGCCCGACGAGAAGTCTTCTTGCCGGAACGCACCACCGAAGGAGACGGACATGTCGGATGAAAAATTACTGCAATCGCGTCGCAACGCCCTTAAGTGCATGGCCTATGGGGGTGCGGGGACCCTGTTCGTGCTGGCCGGAGGCGTTTTTACGCCGGTCAATCTGGCGATGGCAGGCGAGTACGAGAAGGGCGGGACGAAGCCGGGCAAGCCATTATTCGTCCAGATCAGCGATACCCATATCGGCTTCAACAAGGAAGCCAATCCGGACGTCGACGGGTCCCTGACACAGACCATTGATCTAGTGAACGGGATGGCCGAACAGCCCGCACTGATCATTCACACCGGGGATATTACTCATCTGTCGAAGCCGGCCGAGTTTGACCTGGCGCAGCAGCTGCTCTCGGGGCTGCGTACCACAGAGTTGCACACGGTGCCCGGCGAGCATGACACCACCGACCCAACTGTAACCGAGTATTTCAATCGTTTTGGTAAGGCCTCGGACAACAAGGGCTATTACAGCTTTGATCACGCCGGCGTTCATTTCATCGCGCTGATCAATGTCCTGGAGTTCAAAGCAGGGGGCCTTGGCACCCTAGGCCCCGATCAGCTCGCCTGGGTGGCGGCCGATCTCAAAGGGCGCTCCTCCAGCACACCAATCGTGGTGTTTGCCCACATGCCGCTGTGGACCATTTATGAGCCCTGGGGCTGGGGCACCGGCGATGCGGACCAGTTGATGAGCCAGCTGCGTCGTTTTGGCTCAGTGACCGTACTCAACGGACACATCCACCAGATCGTACAGAAGGTGGAAGGGAACATGACGTTCCATACGACCCGCTCAACCTCTTACCCCCAACCGGCCCCCGGAGAGGGTCCGGGTCCCGGGCCCCTCAAGGTTGCTGCCGATCTGCTGCCCAAGATGCTGGGCATCACCAGTGTCAGTGTGCGGGCACATCCGCGGGTATTGACCCTCGCTGACACCGCACTCGCCTGAGGTGGAGAAGAAAATGAGATTCAAGCATTTCCAAATGCCCTTGATGCTGCTCGGATTGGCGGCACTCGGATTTGCAGCGGCATGGCCACCGACAACGGCCTGGGCGGCTGAGGAGACCCAGACGCTTATCAAGGACTTTAAGTTTACGCCGGTGTCGGTCAAGGCCGGAACCAAGGTCACGTGGGTCAATATGGATGATGAACCACACAACGTGGTCAGCGATGCCGGATTGTTCCGCTCGAGCGGCTTGGACACCAATGAGAGCTTTTCTTACACGTTCGACAAGCCGGGCACTTATCAAATCCACTGCTCCATTCATCCGCGAATGGTCGCGACCGTGGTGGTCGAGTAAGGATCATGGATGCTGTTAAACACATCGCTCTGGGCTTCGCCGGCATGCTGGTGGTCTCAGCCCTTGCCGCGGCGGCATTCGTCTATTCCGGCCTTTACGACATCGGTGCCGATGACCATCACACCAAACCGGTATTGGCGCTGATCGAAACACTGCGCGACCGTTCGATCAGCGTGCGGGCCGAGTCGATCAGCGTAACGAGCCTCGAGGATCCGGCGCAGATCGCCGCGGGCGCGCTCCGTTACTCG
>Ga0302316_10003054_pt1 | contig 11614 bp, 8 predicted proteins | sample III_Palsa_N3_2_FD_200456 | JGI IMG/M metagenome (GOLD analysis project Ga0302316, IMG submission 200456) | Peat permafrost microbial communities from Stordalen Mire near Abisko, Sweden - III_Palsa_N3_2 | ecosystem: Environmental > Terrestrial > Soil > Palsa > Peat permafrost | place: Sweden... | reverse complement strand
CGGTGCAGCACCGCTCCCCCAAGCCACAGCAGCAACAAAAACGGCAGCATCGCCAGCGTGATAAGTCCACCCCCCAGCAACCCCATAAATAGCCAATCCTTCCATGTATCGCGCTTCGGCGCGGCCAGGCTCCGTTCCAGCAGATGATAGTTCCGCCGGTTCGCCCTCCAGCCAATATCGAACAGATTCCCCAGCACCGGCACCATCCCCACGCCCACCTCGATCCCCAGGTTCACCACCATCCGCGCAATCGTGACCATCGGCACGCCGCGAAAGAACGCTGCCAGCACAATAATGCAGCTCGCCGCCCCCGCAACGAAATCGCCAATCCCCGGTATGAATCCGATAATCCCATCAAGCCCAAAACGAATGCTCGTCCCCGGAATCCGAAACCACGTATCCAGCACGCGCGACAGCAGATCGAGGTTCTCATCACGAAACACCCCTCCCGCTCCACCCATGCGCGGCCGTACCCCCTCGCGAGGGTTGCCGCCAGGTCGTAGTATCTCCGGTTCGATCGTCTTCGCACCCATAGCTGCCCCGCTTCCCTTCTCTTGGATGCTACAATCTACCTGATACGGCGGCTATAGTTCAGTGGCAGAACGCCGCTCTGTGGCAGCGGATGTCGTGGGTTCGAACCCCACTAGCCGCCCCAATCCTTCTCTTGGCAATCCCACTTGCCCGGCGCTCCAACTCTTGCATACCCGCGCCCTGCGTTATGCTTTGACGATAGATATTAATCCATTATCTTGGCATCAACTTCGCCTGGGGGACCTGGTTTGCCGCGAGCTCCGAAATTCATCGCCGTAGCCTCCGCGTCGCTCGCGCCTTCGCCCCGTAATCTGTTCACCGGAACCTCCGGCTGGGCCTATCCCACCTGGAAGCCCGGCTTCTACCCGGCCAACATTCCGTCCAGCGCCTTCCTCCACGTCTACGCTTCGCGCCTCACCTCTGTTGAGGTCAACTACACCTTCCGCACCCTCCCCACTCCCACTCAGCTGCAAGGCTGGCTCAACGCCACACCCCCCGGCTTTCGTTTCAGCTTCAAGGCCCAGCAGCGAATCACCCACTTCCAGCGCCTGCGCAATAGCCATGACACCGTAGCTGAGTTCGTCGCCGCGCTCGAACCCGCGCGTAGCGCCGGCAAGCTCGGCCCACTGCTCTTCCAGCTCCCGCCCAACTTCGTCGCCGATCATACCCGCCTCGCCGATCTCCTCGCCGCGCCGGCCCTGCGCGACAACTCCCTCCAACTCGCCCTCGAGTTCCGCCACCCCAGCTGGTTCACCGAAGAAACCTACGCTCTCCTCCGCCATCACAACGCCGCGCTCTGCATAGCCGAAAGCAACGACCTGGCAACCCCCGACATCGCCACCGCAACCTTCTTCTGCTATCGCCTCCGCCGCGACGGCGGCTACACTCCAGCCGAGCTAGACGTCTTCGCCGCACGCTTCACCGCATTGGCCAAACAAGGCGAAGTCTTCATCTACTTCAAGCATGAAGACGAGCCAACCGGCGCCCTCAACGCCGAAACCATGCTGCATCGCACAGTTCAAATCGACGCAGGTGCCCACTGATGCCCGACCCCTGCGGAACCGCTCCATGGCCTGAAGGCTATCCCGAATTTCATCCCCGCCCCTGGCTCGCAAACGGCCATCTGCAAACCATCTTCGGCAACTTCCTGCCCCGCCCAGACCATCTTCCCGCACCCACACGCCAACTCATCACGGTCGCCCCGGCTCACGGCTCGCAGATCGCCAGCCAAGTCCTCTGCGAGTGCCACTGGCAGCCCCTCCCCGACCGCTCCTCACGCCCCACCGCCATCATCGTCCACGGCCTCGAAGGCTCCTCGCGCTCCCAGTACGTCATCGGCAACGCCAACAAGTTATGGCGCGCCGGGTGCAACGTCGTCCGCATGAACATGCGCAACTGCGGCGGCCGCGACTACGAGATGGCTCGCCTCACCCCCACCCTCTATCACTCCGGCCTCTCCACCGACGTCGACCGCGTCATGCGCTTCTTCATCGAAACCGAAGGCCTAGCCTCCATCTCTCTTATCGGCTACTCCATGGGCGGCAACCTCGTCCTCAAGCTCGCCGGCGATCTCGCCCTCACCGCTCCGCCCGAGCTCCGCAGCGTCATCGCCGTCTCCCCCGCCGCCGATCTCGCCGCCTCCGCAGACGCACTCCACGAGTGGCAAAACCGCCTCTACGAGCGCAAGTTCCTCCGCGCCCTGCTCAAGCGATTCCGCCGCAAGACAGTCCTCTTCCCCCGCGCCTTCGATCCCCAGCGCGCCGCCTCCATCACCTCCCTCCGCGAATTCGACGACCGCATCACCGCTCTCTACTCCGGCTTCCGCTCCGCCACAGACTACTACCACCGCGCCGCCGCCGCCCGCGTCCTCCACAGCATCGCCGTCCCCACCCTCCTGCTCCACGCCTGCGACGATCCCTTCATCCGCTTCAACGCCGAAACCCGCGCCACCATCTCGGCCAACCCACACATCACGTTGCTCGAAACCAAACACGGGGGCCACTGCGCCTTCCTCGCCAAACCCGACCGCACCGCCAACAACGACGGCTACTGGGCCGAACACACAGCCCTCCGCTTCCTCCTCACCCAGGCGTAACCTCCGTGCTCTTGCTCTAAGCTCAAACGCTCATCCCTCTATGCTCGTTCTACCCTGCTCTTGCTTTTCCTACCCCCGAATCCCTTATCCCTTATCCCTAATCCCTAATACCTAATACCTGCCGTATCCTAAAGAGATGCTCGCCGACTGGTCCGCCGAATGCTCTGCCGACGACCCTCACCTCGAAGTCCCCTGGTCGGATCCCGATAGCGGCGCCCACTTCATCAACCTCCGCGCCGAGCCCTACGACATTCACGACATCCACGAAGCCGAGCACTACCCCGCCCTCAGCCGAGCCCTCCGCGCCCTCAACGCCACGCGCAGTCCCTTCCTCACCGCCAAGTGCGACGCCTGGCCTCTCACCCCCACCGGCCCTCACGCCGAGACCCTCGAAGCCCTCCGCCTCGAACTCGCTCTCGACCCAGACCATGCCCACGTCGGCTTCGCCAGCTACATCGATCTCCTCTGGCGCGAGCGCACCGTCTTCGCCTCCGCCCACCAGCAGCAGGACCGCCTTGACCGCATCGTCCGCCGCGCCCAGAAGCTCTCCCACCCCCAAGCTGCCCTCGAGTGCGTCCTTCGCCCCGCTATGCTCGACCTCAATGGCGCCCTGGAAGGCTTCAGCATCACCCTCTATGTCACCGCCCTTGGCGCGGACGCCGAATCCGCCTCCCATCACTGGGCCGCCGCGCTCGAAGAGGTAGTCCATCTGCTACGGGCCAAAGACCTCGAAATAACCCGAGGCTCCGCTACAATCGACTAGGCAGCTTGGCTTCGCCTCATTCGGTATGGCATGGCTTTAGGGACTGCCGAAGAAGTCACGTCGCATTGGAAGAAGTCACGTCGCGTTAAGGGCACGGATTCATCCGTGCCGTAAGTGTTCGATTGCAATACGGCTTTAGCCGCTGAGGCAAATGTTCTAGCACGGGCGAGTAGCTCAATTGGATAGAGCACCGACCTTCTAAGTCGGTGGTTGCAGGTTCGAGCCCTGCCTCGCCTACCATCCCCGCCGGTATATCCTGTGCCCATGCCAACAGCCCAATCTCAGCCGCGTCGCCGCCAGCTCCTCTGGCTCCTCGCGCTCACCCTGGGACTCCTCCTACGCCTCTGGTTTCTCCACCACCCCATGCCTCTCGACGACGACACCGGCGTCTACGCCGAACTCGCCACCAACCTCTTCCACCACGGGGTCTACGGCCTCGCAGGCGACTCCGGCATCGCTCCCACGCTCATCCGTCTTCCCGGCTATCCCCTCTTCCTCGCCCTGATCTTCTCGCTCTTCGGCACTGGCAACTTCACAGCCGTCCTCCTCGCCCAGATCGCCATCGACCTCCTAAGCTGCTACCTGATCGCCTCTTTCGTCAGCGAACAGTTCTCTCCAAGAGCCGGCACCATCGCCCTCTTTCTCGCCACTCTCTGCCCCTTCACCGCGGGCTACTCCACCATCGCCCTCACCGAATGCCTCTCCATCTTCGCTGTCTCCCTCGCCCTCTGGTCTTCAGCACGCCTGCTCCGTTCTCTCGACGCCGAAGGCACCGGACAAATAGACAGCAAAGCCCTCCTCCTCACCTCCCTCGCCATGGCCATCGCCGTTCTCCTTCGTCCCGACGGCGCACTCCTTACCGTCGCCGTCCTCGCGGCCATCCTCTGGTACAACCGCACGCGCCCTCGTCTCGCGCTCACCGCCGCACTCCTCTGCGGCACGCTCGCCGTCCTTCCGCTCGCACCATGGGCCGCCCGCAACTGGATCACCTTCCACGTCGTCCAGCCGCTCGCCCCCCGCCGCGTCAACGACCCCGGAGAGTACGTCAACTACGGCTTCTACCGCTGGATGAACACCTGGGCCATCGACATCGTCTCCACCGGCAACGTCTTCTGGCAGGTCGGCACCGCCAGCATCGACGTCAACGACATTCCCTCCCGCGCCTTCGACTCACCCGCCCAACGCCAACAAACCGCCGCGCTGCTCGCCCAATACAACGTCGCCAAGATCATCCCACCAGCTCTCGACGCAAAGTTCGACGCGCTCGCCCGCCAGCGCACCCACACCCACCCTCTGCTCTGCCATCTCTGGGTCCCCGCATTGCGTGTTGGCGACATGTGGCTCCGTCCCCGCACCGAAACCCTCGGCCTCGACGCCGACTGGTGGAACTACAGCAAGCACCATCGGGAATCCATCGAAGCCGCCATCCTCGGCCTGCTCAACCTCGCGCTTGTCCTCGCCGCAATCATCGGCTTCGCCCGCAAACGTGTCCCCTACGCGGCGCTTCCCATCATTTACATCATCCTGCGCTGCCTCTTGCTCAGCACCATGGAAAACTCCGAACCCCGCTACACCATCGAGGCCTTCCCCATCCTCCTGGCCTGCGCGTCTGTCGCGTTCATCAAATCTGAGACTCAGCAACCCTGAGCCTTACGCAGGTTCCCGCTCGCCCGCCGTCAGGTGTACTTCCTTCACCCTGTGATGCCGGCTATACCCCGTCAAATGCCGCAACCCCGCCAGCGCGATCAGGCAAAGTTGCAGCCCGCACACCCCGTCCCACTGCCACCGCTCCCACGCCATGGCCGCCAGCGCCGACCCCGCCGCCCCGCCTATAAAGTAGCTCGTCATATACACCGTATTCAGCCGGCTGCGCGCCTCTGCGCCCAGCCCGAAGATCCGCGTCTGGTTCGCTATCTGCATCATCTGCGCCCCGGCGTCCAGCATCACCACGCCCACCACCAGCGCGGCCATGTGCCATGCCGTAGACATCGTCAACCTCTCAGACGTCCACAGCCACACATACGACACCGTCAACACCGCCCCCGCGGCCGTCACCACAAACCGTGTCCCCCGATGGTCGGCCATGCGCCCAGCCAGCGGCGCCACCAGCGCGCCCGCAACACCCACCACGCCAAACGTTCCCGCAGTCCCCGGACCCATGTGATAGTGCTGCAACAGAAACGTCAGCGTCGTCCAGAAGCAACTGAACGACGCAAAGCTCAACGCGCCGATCACACTCGCCTCGCGTAACAGCGGCTCATCGCGAAACAACCCCCACAGCGAGCGCATCGCCTCCTTGTAGCTCAACGCCTGGCGAGGCTCCATGCGTGGCATCGCCCGCCACATGATAGGCACAAACGCAGCGTTCAGGACCGCCGCGGTCACAAACACCGTCCGCCAGCCACCCAACCGGCTCAGCCAGCCCGCAAAACTCCGTGCCAGCAGAATCCCCAGCAACAGGCCGGTCATCACCGTCCCGATAGCCCGCCCTCGCCGCTCCTGCGGCACCAGGTCCGGAGCCATCGGCAGCGCCACATGCGTCACCGAAGCCATCAACCCAATCAACACGCTGGCCACGATCATCCACGCCAGCCCCTGCGCGAAGGCCGCCAGCAACAGAGCGACCGCCACCCCCGCATACATCCGCATCATCAGCGCACGCCGTTCGGCCACATCGCCCAGCGGCACAAACAACAGAATCCCCGTCCCATAGCCCAGTTGCGTGGCCACCGCAACCAGTCCGATCGCCCGCGCCGAAGAGCTTCCCAGGCTCTTCCCCATCTCCAGCAGCAGCGGCTGATTGAAATAAATCGAAGCCACGCCCACCGCACAGGCCACCCCCAGAAACGGCAGCGCCCATCTGCCTGTCATTCCGGATTGGTTTTGTTTATCCATTGAATGAGCCAGAATCCAGTCTACAACCTGTCTGACCTGTTCATCATACCCGCTCCCAGATTCCGTCCGAAACAATCACTCCAGAAACTATCCAGAGACTATGATTAAACTGCTCGTTTCATGCCGCTCAACAACACCATCGCCGTAGCCATGTCCGGAGGCGTAGACTCCTCCGCCGTCGCCGCCCTCCTGCGCGCCGAAGGCCACGACCTCATCGGCCTCACCCTCCAGCTCTGGAACCAGCGCCGCCTCGCCGCCAACTACGCCAGCCTCGGCATGCCCGAAACCGTCCCCCAGGGCCGCTGCTGCTCCATCGACGACGTCTACGACGCCCGCCGCGTCGCCGAGCACCTCGGCATCCCCTACTACCTCGTCAACGCTCAAGACCGTTTTGAAGCCGAAGTCGTCCGCCCCTTCGTCGCCGAGTACCTCGCCGGCCGCACTCCCATCCCCTGCACCCTCTGCAACAACCACCTCAAGTTCGACGCTCTCCTCCTCACCGCCCAAGGCATCGGCGCCGACCGCATCGCCACCGGCCACTACGCCCGCAACCACTTCGACCCAGCGCGACAGCGCTGGATACTTTCTCGGCCTTCAGACAAGTCCAAGGATCAGACTTACTTCCTCTTCGGCCTCACCCAGCACCAGCTCTCCCGCACCCTCTTCCCGCTCGGAGAGATGCAGAAGCCCGCCGTCCGCGAGATGGCCGCCAACCATGGCCTCGACCTCGCCCAAAAGCCCGACTCCCAGGAGATCTGCTTCATCCCCGGCGGCAATTACCAGGACTTCCTCACCGCCTACCTCGCCGAGCAGCACCGCGAACTCCCCGACACCTCCGGCGAACTTGTCACCACCTCGCCCTCCGGCGAAAGCCAAGTCGTCGGCCATCACACCGGCATCCACGGCTTCACCGTAGGCCAGCGCAAGGGCCTCGGCATCAGCTCGCCCAACCCTCTCTACGTCCTCAGCATCCACCCCGACTCCCACGCCGTCCAGGTCGGCACAGACGACCAACTCCTCTCCACCGCTCTGGTCGCCGACCGCCTCAACTGGGTCTCCATCCCCGAGCCCACCGGCCCCATCCGCGTCGCCATCAAGATCCGTCACCGCCACGAACCCGCAGCCGCCACCTTACAAGTCATCGCCCCCGACCGCGTAGCCGCCATCTTCGACGAACCCCAGCGAGCCATCACCCCCGGCCAGTCCGCGGTCTTCTACCAGGGCGACGAAGTAGCCGGAGGCGGCTGGATCGTCTAGCTCTTTCGCCCGTCATCTCGACCGAAGTGGAGAGACCCCTGTATTGGCAGTTGCTCTTGCCGTTGCCCGTTCTTCCTCTAAGCTCAAACGCTCACACGCTCTAAACTGATTCAAACCCGCCCTTGTCTTTGTCTTGCCCTTAACTCGCAACTCGAGACCCGCAACTCGAAACTCATATCGAAAATCTTGCCATTGCCTGTTCTTGCCGTTGCTCGTTCTTCCTCACGCCTCATCCCTCAAACCTCTACAAGGACCCGCCGTTGCCCTTACTTATGCGTTACCCGCCTAAGGAGCATCCCCGACCTTCATCGTCCTCACCTTCTGATCGGCCGTCAAAATCGTCACCATCGTAGCGCCCTCGCGAAACAGCGCATACCGGATCGGATCGCCCAGGTGGTAGTGTGCGAGTTCTTTCCCGTCCGCGCCATACACCATACCCTCGCCGATTCGATTGGCGGTAAACACCCTCGCCGTCACCGGATCGAGCCCCATCACATACCCAATCAACTGCCGCACCTGCTTGCCCGTCGCTATCGAGTAAACCGAAGTACGGTCATCCACGCCCCTGACATACAGCAGATCCCCCGCTCGATCCAGCCCACCCGTCCCTGCAAAGTTCGGCGGCAGTTCCACCACCAGCGACCCATCTTCATCCCCTGTACCCCCATCCAGCACCTTGATCAGCCGCGCCTTCTTCTTGTCGCTGATTGCCTGCGCCTCGCTCGCCAGCTTTGCATCTGCCTTGATCGCCTCTTTCGCAGTATGGCTGCTCAAATCGAAGTTGAAGATCAGGTCACGCGCTCCAAAGCTCGGGGTGTAGGAAAAATAGCGGTCGGGAAAACTCTTGCTCCACAACACACTGTCATTGGCTGGATCGTGCATCGAGAGCGTCCACGTCTTCTTCTTCTCATCCAGCTTCCAGTTCGTCATTCGCCCGTAGCGCATCACCGTATCGTCGTCCACTTTGTAAGCCACATCTTTAAGCGTCTTCGCCGTCAGCGATAGCTGAGCGATATGCCGCTCCACTCCAAGGTCCTTCGGCACATCCATGTACAACGTATCGTCGTCCGTCCACGTCGCATCGCTGTAACCATGCAACACGGCGATCCGGTTCCCCGTCGCCACCTCCCATACCCCGCCACGCCGCATCGTCGCCATCGCAAAGTACTTCCCGTCCTTGGATAGGACAGCCCTCGGGAAGAACGGCAGCGGACTGATCGGCAGATCGATATGGTGCTGCTTGGTCGCATCGGCGCCCAGTATCCCCACCACAAGCGCCCCGCCCGGAGCCTCGCCCACCACTGTCCCAGCGTATTCGTCCAGCGCCCACCCCTTGATCGCCATCAGAAACTTCCCTGCCCCAACGTCGTTGATCGCGACCGTATCGTCCTTCAGCCCATACACCAGCATGTGCAGGTTGTCACCGGAGTTGCTCACCGATCGGATCGACTGGAAATTCATCGCGGTATCCTTCTTGATCAGTTTGCCCTCTGGAAAGCTGAACACCCCCGACTTCTCAACATTCGTCAGATTCACGCCCGCGACCTTGTCATTGCCCACAAACGCATAGTCGCCTGAAATTGCCCCCTTTAGCCCAGAGCCCGTCTTCATCACAGCGCGTTGCTTCAGATCGAACGCCACCTTCTCATCCCCACCCGCGAACAACAGCGTATTCCCGTCGCCCGAGTAGCTTGAGACAAACACCGGCGTTGGATCTGTGAGCAGCCTCCAAGCCAGCGAAGGGTCAGGGCGCATCCACCACTTCTGCTCCCACAACACCTCCGAACTCGTGCTGTCCAGCAACGACAATCCCAGCTCCCACATCTCCACATCGAACTGCACGCAAACCATGCTCCGCCCGTCCGGCGATAGCCGCGTGTCGTAGCAAGGGTCCTTGGGCAACATCTCATGGGCCGCCAACAGCTTCTTCTCCTGCGCGCTCCACTGCTCAATATGCAACCCCGGCGTACTGAACGTTACGCTCTGCGAATCCGGGCTAAAGTTCGCCGGCAATGCATTATTTGCGTCGATGCGATACCGCAACGCCAGCGGCTCGCGCCCCAGCACAAAGATCGAGCTCTCGTCCTGTGCCAATATCGACTTGCCATCCGGACTGAAGCGCACCTGGTCCAGTTGCATTCGCAGCGGCGGCGTCAACGTCACCTCGCTCAGCGCCGCCGATCGTTCCAACTCATTGCCCTTCTGGTTCGCCACCACCGCCTCATGCCACTTGGCAAACTCGCTCTCGTCCGGCGTCGCACCCTTCCCGCAACCCGCCGGCATCGCCGCCACCATCGCACTCACCGAGCGCAACCGCTTCTGGTCCGGCTTCGTCATGCGCAACAAATCGCTAAGCTTATTCCCGGTCTTGCCGCCCAGGAAGAACACCCGGTCGAAGAACTCGGCAATCGCCTGCGGTCGATATCCCGCCGCCGTCATCGCATAGATGCCAATTCGGTCGGCCTCCGCCTGCTCGCTGTCCGTCTCCCGAAGCTCAGGATGTTTATCGTGGTACTCCGCGTCCAGCATCGCCTCATATTTGGTTCGTATATCCGCCTCGTCGCCTACGCCGGTCACATTGGACAGCCGCTTCAGCTCGCGGGTGCTCTCAAACGCAAACTGATGCGAGATGATATGCCCTATCTCGTGACCGATGACACCCGCCAGTTCATCGTCGCTCTTCGCCACAGCGGCCAACTTCCGCATAATGTACACATGACCGCCCGCGATACTGAAGCCATTCACCTCCTCCGAATCCACCAGGATCACTCGAAACTGAATCTTGGTCGGAGGCAGCGTCGCCACCAGACGATCCGCAATCGCCTGCAAATGCGCGGATAAAGCCGGATCGCGCATAAAACGCACCTCCGACTCCACTAGGTCCGCCGTCACCTGCCCCAGCCACATCTCCTGCTGGTCGCTAAAGATGTTCGCCTGCGACGTCGCACTCGGAATCGGGGCGACACCGCACGCCGATTCCACCCCTTGCCCTCCCGCGGGCGCACTCCAGCAAATACCCACTGTGAAGGTAAAAATCCATACTGCTCGACGTAGCATCCGTGTTGGGTCCCCAGGCTAATTTCGGAGCACAATATCATTGATAATACCGGGTGGCCCATTCATGCGCGACGCTTCATCAGCGCATGGGTGGGGTCGCAAGCTTCCCGAACCACCACCCGCAACTAGCTCACTTACAGGCTGCGACGAAAAGTGTAGCGAACCACACTCCCAAAGCGCATAATCTCCACAGAGGTTCAATCATGGCGACCACCCCCACGCTGCTCTCCATCGACCAGTATCTCCACACGAGCTACAAGCCCGACGTCCACTTCGTCGACGGAGAGATCGAGGAACGCAACGTGGGCGAACGCACGCACAGCTCCATACAAAAGTTCATTACCGACCTCTTCACTAAAAACGAAGACATCTGGAAAATGGAAGCGATCTTCGAGCTTCGAATCCGCATCGGTTCCAGCCGCGTCCGAGTGTGTGACGTTACTATCGTGAGCAACGACGCTCCCTGGGAAGAAGTCGTCACAACTCCTCCCGTCGCCTGCATCGAGGTCATGTCGCCGGAAGACCGCCTCTCCCGTGCGGAGAAGGTCCTTGCCGATTACTTCGAAATGGGCGTTCAAAACATCTGGCTCATCGACCCCTACAAACGCAAGGCCTATACCTTCACCTCAACAGGGTTCCACGAAATCGAGCCCACTATCCTGAAAGTCCCTGCCTCGCCCATCCAAATCGACCTCACCGACCTCTTCGCCAAGCTCGACAAAAAGACAGCCACCAGCCGTCAGTAGTCGACCCAATCGCGAGCGACAGCCAAAAATGTTGTCAAGCCCCCAAACCTCTGGAAAACCCACAAACCCCTCGTAAACATTGGCGAAAATAATTTCAAAAACCTTGCATATGTATTATTTCCAGCCACGTACAATTGATACAGAGATCAAAAAGGCTGCGAGCCAACACTCGCAGCCTTTTCCATTTCCTGAAACCTACAACCTGAAACCTACAGCCTGAAACCTGAAACCTGAAACCTGAAACCTGAAAACCTGAAAACCTGAAAGCAA
>Ga0302316_10003052_pt1 | contig 11618 bp, 5 predicted proteins | sample III_Palsa_N3_2_FD_200456 | JGI IMG/M metagenome (GOLD analysis project Ga0302316, IMG submission 200456) | Peat permafrost microbial communities from Stordalen Mire near Abisko, Sweden - III_Palsa_N3_2 | ecosystem: Environmental > Terrestrial > Soil > Palsa > Peat permafrost | place: Sweden... | reverse complement strand
CTCAGCGGCTTTTGCCGGCTCGTCCGACAAGAAGGACGAGAAAAAGGACGACAAGCCCGAATCCGCGCTGGTCAAACCGCAGACCTCGATGACCGACGGCTCGGTGTCGGTAGAGGGTCACAGCATAAGCTACAAGGCGATAGCCGGCACCCTGGTGTTGCACGGCAGTGGCGACAAGGAGGACGAGCCGCAGGTCAGCATGTTCTATGTTGCCTATATGAAGAAGGGTGCCGAGCCGGGCAAGCGGCCGATCACCTTCATTTACAACGGCGGCCCGGGATCGGCCACGGTGTGGCTACATATGGGCGCGTTCGGCCCCAAGCGCGTGGTCACCGCCGACGATAGCCACACGCCGGCCGCGCCGTATGGTTTGGTCAACAACGATTACAGCCTGCTCGATGCCACCGACGTGGTCTTCATCGATGCGCCGGGCGCAGGCTTCAGCCGTCTAATTGCAGCGGATGAGGACAAGTCCAAGCGCGACGAGCAGATGAAGGATCGCAAGAAGGCGATCTACAGCGTCGACGGCGACGGTCACGCGTTTGCGCAGTTCATCACCCAGTTTCTGTCGAAGTACGGCCGCTGGAATTCGCCCAAATACCTGTTCGGCGAGAGCTATGGCACGACACGCTCGGCCGTGCTGGCCAATATCTTGGAGAACGAGAACAGCGTCGATCTCAACGGCGTGATCCTGCTCTCGCAGATCCTCAGTTTCGATACCAGCATCGACGGCCCCGAGTTCAATCCGGGCATCGATCTGCCGTACGAGCTGGCCTTGCCGACCTTCGCCGCGACGGCCTTCTATCATCACAAGCTGCCGCAGCAGCCTGCGGCGCTGGAGCCGTTTCTCGACGAGGTAAAGCAATACGCGCTGGGCGATTACGCGCAGGCGCTGATGGCCGGCTCGCGGCTGGGCGACGCACAGAAGCAGGCCGTGGCGCAGCGGTTGCATCAGTACACCGGCCTACCGGTCGATTATCTGATCAAGGCCAACCTGCGCGTCACTGGAGGCATGTTCGAGCACGAGTTGCAGGGGGAGAGCGATATGACCACCGGGCGTCTGGACAGCCGCTTCTCCGGTCCCGCGCTCGACCCGATGGCGAAGGATTCCGAATACGACCCGCAGTCCTCGGCGATCAGCTCGGCGTATATCGGCGCCTTCAACGACTACGTGCGCAACAAGCTGAAGTTCGGCGACGGCCTCCAGTACCGCGAGTACGCCGACATCGATCACTGGGACATGTCGCACAAGGCGCCGGGCGTCAATGGCGAGGCGCTTCAGTCGTCGACCAACGTGATGCCGGATCTGGCGATGGCGATGAAGACCAACCCCAATCTCAAGGTCTATTTGAACGGCGGCTACTACGATCTCGCCACGCCGTTTTTCGCGGCCGACTACGAGATGCACCACATGCCTATCCCGGCCAGCCTCGATGCCAATATCAGCTACTCGTGGTACCCGTCCGGCCATATGGTCTACGCGCACGAGGCGTCCTTGAAGCAGCTGCACGACAATATCGCCCGCTTCATCGAGCAGACCGACAACGTCAAGCACTAAGCGTGCGGCCGCCGGGCGCTCAGCGCTTCGGCGGCGTACTTTGCCGCGGTGCCGTGGAGCCACGCACCACCAGCTCCGGACGAAAGCCTTCGTTGACTGTGCTCAGCGCCTCGCCGTTGGCCTCGCGCTGCAGGTCGTCGATCAGCCGCTTCGCCGCATGGCGGGCAATCTCTTCAGTAGCCTGGCGCGCCGTGGTCAGCGCGGGCCACGACTGTTTCGAAAACGGGCTGTCCTCGAAGCCGGCGATCGACAGCTCGAACGGCACATTGATGCCGTCCGAATGCGCCGCGGCCAGCACGCCGGCCGCGATTTCGTCGTTCGAGCCAAAGATCGCGGAGGGGCGATCCTTCAACGCCAGCAGCTTGCGCGCGCCGCGAAAGCCATCGTCGAAGGTGAAGTCGCCGGGCAGGATCAGCTTGCGATCCAGGGCGATGCCGTAATCCTTCAGCGCATCCTCGTAACCCTGGTACCGCTCGGGGCTGGAGCGATGCTCGCGCCCGCCCCACAGAAAGCCGATGCGCTGATGGCCGAGCTGGATCAGGTGCTCCGTGATGGCATAGGCCGCGTCGCGATCGTCGACGTAAACGCAGGGATAGCCGTCTTTGGGATCCTGCCGCGCCGAGATGATCCGCATGAAGGGAATCTTCGCCTCGGTCAGCGTGCGGATCAGCTCCGGCTGCTCGGACATCGGCGGCGCCAGCACCAGGCCGGCTAGACGCGAACGGCGCACCAGCTCGCACAGCTCGTCGGCCAGCGTGGGCGACGACGAATCGCAGGGATGGATCTGCAGACCGAAGCCGCTGGCGCGACACACCGAAAGCACGCCGCGCTGCATGTTGATGATGTAGTGCGCGTTCGGGTTGTCGTACACCAGGCCAACGGCGTAGGCCCGCGTGCTGCGCAAACTGCGCGCCGAGGGATCGGGCTGATAGCCAAGCGCGTCGATTTCGCGCTGGACCTTGGCACGCGTACGCGCATGCACCGAGGGCTCGTTGTTGATGACGCGTGACACCGTCTTCAGCGAGACGCCCGCCTTTTCCGCGACATCCTTGATAGTGGAGCTACGCAACCGTGAAACCTCGTTCGCCGATCATGGTGGCAGCGCCATTGCGCCGACGACGCCGCACAAAGTGTGCGGCGTCGCGTGCATCCTAGCCTATGGCCATGACCGGAGCGACAGCGCCGACAGCAAACGGCTCAGCGGCGCTGGCCCACGCGATGACCGGCGAGCCCGTAAAACAGGATATAGAGGTAACACGGCACCATCAGCAGCATGAAGGCGAGCTGGAAATCGACATGCTCTTTCAGATGCACGAACAGCTGCGGGATCACCGCTCCGCCGGCAATCGCCATGATCAGCAGCGCCGAGCCGCGCTCGGTCAGCGAACCCAGTCCCTTGATCGCCAGAGGAAAGATCGCCGGCCACATCATCGCGTTGGCAAAACCCAGCGAAGCGACGAAGCCGACCGATACGTAACCCTGCGTGAGAAACGCGCCGATCGAAAACAGCACGCCGAGCACCGCCGAAATCGCCAGGTAACGCTGCTGCGAGACAATTTTCGGAATAAGTAAGAGGCCGGCGACATAGCCCAGCAGCATCGCGCCGAGGGTAAAGGCGGTAAAGAACTTGGTCTGATCCAGCGGCAGATGGAAGCCGGCGCCATAGGTGCCGATGGCATCGCCTGCCATCACTTCGACGCCGACGTAGACAAACAGGCAAAGCACGCCCAGCCACAGATGCGGAAAGTGCATGATGCTGCTCGATGCGATGGCATCGCCAGCGCGAGCTGGCGTGCTGTTGGCCGAAGACGCTTCGATATCAGGCAGCGAGGAGCGCGCAATCCAAATCGCCAGCAGCACCAGAATGCCCGCCATGACGAGATAGGGCGCGTGGATGCGCGAGGCGAATTCGTTGAGCAGCGCTTCGCGTGTGACTGGATCGGCGGCCTTGACCTTCTGATCGAGATCGCCGATGCCGTGCAGCACCAGCGTGCCGATCAGCACCGGCGCGAGAATGCCGGCGACCTTGTTGCAGATACCCATGAAGGCAATACGCTGCGCCGCGCTGTCGATGGGTCCGAGAATGCTGATGTACGGATTCGACGCGGTCTGTAAAAGAGACAGGCCGGCACCGATGACAAACAGTCCGGTGAGCGCGCCGGCGAAGACACGCATGCTCACGAACTGGCCGAACAGCAGCGCGCCGACGGCCATCACGAACAGCCCGAGCGCCATGCCTTTCTTCATGCCTGTGCGGCGGAGTACCAGTGACGCTGGCAGGGACAGAAAAAAGTACGACAGATAAAATGCGGAAGGCACAAGAAACGCGTAGAAGTCGTCGACTTGAAACGCCAGCTTGACGAAAGTGATCAACGGTCCGTTAAGCCAGGTCACGAAACCGAAGATGAAAAACAGCATGCCGATGATCATCATCGGTCCGAAATTCGAGCGTGCGGCAGGCGCCGCCGTGAGTGTCGCTGACATCGATGATTCTCCCCGGGTGCTTTGATCTGGATGATCTGGTGTTTCGCGGCGCCATCGCCCGAGAGGCGAGGACATCGCGAATGTCTCTTTATTGGCCGTAAAGTGCATCGTTGTCAATTCGCGTCGCACAAAAGCCACTCGATCGCTTGGCGATTCGGCTGAGCCTGCGATTGCGCGGGATCGCTCTTGTGGCAGTGCGGTAGCCGCAATCTGACGCCGGATTTACACGCGTTTGGCGCCATATGGGGCCATTTGATGGCAAAGCTCATGTCGTGTCGCGAAGGATTGACGGCCCGATGCTGCGTCGCCATATTGGCGCAAAAATAATTTTTTGACGCGTTGTTGACAACGTTGTCATTTTGACCACAGACTCCGCCAATCAGGCCGTCCGGTGCTTGCGGTGATCCACCGCGGCGCAGACAGCGCCAAACGTCGTCGGGAGAGCGGAGTGGGGGAAGTCGCTAATCAGCGCCACGCATCGGAGCCATCGGCAGCCATCCTGCCGGGAGCGCCGGTGACTACCGCAGAGGGCCAGGTCGTGGACGTGGCGCATCGTCCATTTATCGCTGCCGATGTCGGCGGTACACATGCGCGCATCGGCCTGGTGATCGGCGGTGCGATCGGCAGGACGCCGGTGGAAGTTCTGCATTACCACCGTTACAGCTGCGGCGAATGGCCAAATCTCGTCGTCATGCTGCAGGACTTCGTTGCGCAACTGGCGACGACACCGCATGCGGCGGCCGCGCAGCATATTGATCGCTGTGCGCTGGCATGTGCCGGTTACGTGCTGGACGACACCATCGTCAACGAGAACCTGCCGTGGCCGGTGCCGATCGCGCCGATTCGCCAGGGCCTCGGCATCGACCAGCTAGCCGTTATCAACGACTTCGAAGCTGTCGCGTATGCCGCGCAGTTTATCGACGCCGCGGCCAGCCGGGCGATCATCGATGCTGCGCAACCGCCGGTCGAAGGCCCCACGCTGGTGATGGGCCCGGGCACGGGATTGGGCGCGGCGGTTCTGCTGCCAGGTCAGCCGCGCGCGCATGTGCTACCCACCGAAGCGGGTCTGGTGGCTTTGGCCCCAGGCAATGAACGCGAGATCGAGATCCTGCGCGTGCTTCAGCGCGATCGTCCGTACGTGGCGTATGAAGACGTGCTGTCCGGCCCGGGCCTGCTGCGGCTGTATCGCGCGCTGTGCGAATTGCGCGGCAGCGCGCCAGATTTGCAGACGCCGGCACAGATCACCGACGCGGCGCAGGCGGCCAGCGACGCGGCTGCGCTGGAATCGCTGCACGTTTTCTGCGGTCTGCTCGGCAGCTTCGTCGGCGACCTGGTCTTGCTGTATCGGGCCAGCGCCGTGTATCTGGCCGGCGGCATCCTGCCGCAGATCCAGCTTTATCTGCAGACCAGCACGTTTGCCGAACGCTATTTCAACAAGGGCGTGATGCGCCCCTATCTGCAGCAGGTTTCCGTACGACTGATCGAGCACGGCCAGCTAGGCGTCATTGGTGCCGCAGGCTGGTTTCTGGACACGAAGCACGTAGAGCAGGCGACATGAAGTGACATGCAACTGATCGGGTAACACGAGATCCGGTAACACGGCACCAAGCCGCAAACGCATACACCAGGACTTACGTAAACCAGGGACTTACGCAAACCAGCCCAATGCCGCGCACCACGCCGGTCTTGATTCGCATCACCTCTGAGGGGAGGACATCATGAATTATCGCAAGACATTGCTAGCCGCCAGCATCATCACCAGCCTGTGTATGTCCGCCGCGGCGTTCGCTGCGGATGGCACGCCGGCAGCAAACGCTGCGGCAACTAGCGCACCAACATCCGCATCGGCGACCGCACCCGTGCAGGACACGTCCGGCACGACCCCGCCGGCAACCACCGAGCAAGCCAAGGAAGCGCAAGCTAAAAAAGTCACCAACCTCGTTGGCGTGACCGTCACCGGCATTCGCGCCAGCTTGCAAGCCTCGATGGATACCAAGCGCAACGCCGATGCCATCGTCGATGCCATCACGGCGGAAGACATCGGCAAATTCCCTGCCACGAACGTGGCCGAAGCGTTGGCGCAGGTGCCTGGCGTGACGCTTGACCACCTGCTTGGCGCCACCCAGCGTGTGAGCATCGACGGTATCGATCCGAGCCTCAATAATGCCTTTCTCGATGGTCACCCCGTGGCGCAGGCGCTGTGGCTATACGGCGACAGCCCGAACCGCGGCTTCAACTACTCGCTGCTGCCGCCGGAAATTCTGGGGCAGCTTGAAATCTTCAAAAGCCCCGAGGCACGTCTACCGGAGGGCAGCCTGGGCGGCACGGTATTTATGCATACGGTGCAGCCGCTGGACGTGCCCTCCAACACGCTGAGCGGTTCGTTTGGCACCAACTACAACGACATGACCCGTAACACCCGCCCGAACGGGTCGTTGTTCTATAGCTGGCACAACGACGACAAGACATTCGGCGTTGATGTCTCCGCTCAGCACTACGAAGAAAATACCTCGCGCGAGGGCCAGGAAATCTTCGGCTACGCACAGGCCGGCGGTGTGGCGGCCAGCAACCCGGCGGTCGCGGCGCAGATTGCCTCGGGCGCCGTCAATCCCAATTCGCTGTTCCCGAGCGAGCTGAACTCCGCTGACTTTCAGCAGACCGAAAAGCGCAACAGCATTTTTGTGAATCTGCAGTACAAGCCGAACGAGAATTTCGACAGCACGCTTAGCTTGATGTACATGACCGACCGTCTGGACAACCTCAATACGTCGCTGTATCCGATCGAGTCGTGTGGTCCAATCACCTCGCTCGGGCCGGCCAACTCCAACGGCATCATCAATTCCGGCACGGTGGGTGGCACGGCATGTGCTCCCGGGGTAACCCCTTGCCCGCCGGGTGCAAGTACATATGAAGATAACGACGCGCGCGGTGCTTACATCAAGACGAAAGGTGCCGATTGGCGGGGCAAGTACAAGGGCGATGGCTGGAGCCTGGGTGGACAGTTGGGCGTGAGCACCTCAAGCGACGACATTTCGCAAGCCTTGGAAGAATTCCTTTATACGGGTCCGTTCAACTGGAATACCAGCAAGGGGTTCACGTTCACCGACCCGGCAACGGCTGACAACCCGAACTATTGGCCCGAGAGCGCCAGCGGCATCAACTACAAGGAGTACAAGTCAAAGGATTCTTACGCGCAGCTCGATCTCACAAAGGATTTCGACGGCTTCTTCAATGAAGTCGAAGTCGGTGCCCGTTATGCGTCGCACTGGGAAAGCCAGAGCCTGATTGCCTATTCCGGCCTCGCCGACGGCACCCTGGCCGATGTCGGTTTCGGTGGTCTGAGCAATCTGCATGGCGCGTCGAGCATCGGGCTGGGCGGCAGCACGGTTTCTCACGTGGTGACCTCGGGTTACCAGGCGGTGATGAATGCGGTGCTTAACCCCGCCAACGGCCTCATCGCCAATAATCCGTTCACGACCTATGACAATACCTTCAACGTGCAGCAGCAAAACAGCTCGCTGTACGCACAGGTTGATTTTGGAAACGATAGCCTGCATGGCAACATCGGCGCGCGTTATGTCCATACGCAAATCACGGCCTACGGCTATACCGGCTTCTCCGAGTGCTCCCAAACCACCTACGGATGTGATTTCCCGCCGGGTTTCGGCTATGTCGGCACAAAGAACAAGAGCAACGATGTCTTGCCCGCGTTCAACATTGCCTGGAACGTTACGCCTGACCTGATCTTGCGTGGCGCAGCGTCCGAAACGATTGCCTATGCGCCGTATAACGAGTACGCGCCTTACTTCGAATCGAACGACACGATCGCGCCGCTGACTGCAACAGCCGGCAATCCAAACTTGAAGCCATACAAGTCGGTCAACTTCGATTTGTCCGCCGAGTACTACTTCAATCCCGAGTCGGTCATCGCGGTTTCCGGTTTTTACAAAAATGTTCTGAACTACGTCGTCAACGCGTCGACCGTGCAGTCCGTCATCAACCCATCCTGGTCGACGATCGGCAGCGGTGCCCAGGGTCAGTTGCTGGTTAATCAGGGCCTATGCACCACGGCGGGTCTTTGCCAGTACAGCGTATCGGCACCGATTAATGGCGGCCACGCAAAGGTCAAAGGCGCGGCGGTCAGCTATCAGCAGGCGTTCGGTGACAGCGGTTTCGGTCTGCGTGCCAACTACACGTACTCCGATTCCAGCACCGCCGCCGGTGGACCGCTGCCTTACAACTCGAAGAGCTCGTACACCCTTGCACCGTATTTCGAGCGGGGCGCGTATAGCGCGAGCGTTTCGTACAACTACCGTACCAAGTATCTCGCTGGTGGCTACGTGGCCGGTGCTCCAGATACGTACACGGGCAGCTACAAGGAACTGGATTCATCGCTCGGGTACAAGGTCAATCAGAACTTCACCCTCTCTTTCAACATGCTGAATCTGCTGAACTCCGTCTATAAGCAGTATTACGGAGAGAACGAACAGCAGCTGGCGAACGAGTATGTGAGTGGTCGCGAGTACATGCTGAGCGCGCACTTCAAGTTCTGATTCACCGCTCTGATCGACAAGCACTGCTTTATCTGTAACGTTTCATCATCAGGTTCTCTTTGAAGTTTTCTTCCCCCACGGACCTGGCACGCTTGCCAGGTCCATTTTTTTTGGGGTATGGATCATTCACCCGACCGCTCAGCAGAACGGCCGTTACCGCCCATTGCCGCCGAGATACGCCATGAATCTTGCACGCCTCGTTGCCCATCTCGGTTTTTGCACGGCGCTTACTCCGGCCGTTGTGACGGCGGCAACGATGCCGCCTCCGCTGATTCCGCTGCCGGCGCAGATCAGCTATGCCGACGGCGCATTCCGTGTCGATACGCATACGCCAGTCGTGGTAGCCGATCGCGATGCCTCGACGCGCCGAAGCGCGGAGTATCTGGTCGCGCTGATGGGGAAAGACCGTGGCCTGGATCTGCAGGTGGAACAGCACGCTGCGGCGCCGAAAGCCATCGTACTGCAGCGCGATCCGCAGGCGGCGGTGGCAAACCCCGAGGGCTATACGCTCGACGTGACGCCGCAGGGCATCCGCATCAGCGCGCGCGACGATGCAGGCCTTTTCTACGGTGCGATGACGCTGGCGCAGCTGCTCACGCCGGATGAAAGCCGCGGTCCGGTGAGCGTGCCGGTCATGCATATCAGCGATCGGCCGCGCTTCGTCTGGCGCGCGCTGATGCTCGACTCGGTGCGCCATATGCAGAGCGTCGCCGAGATCGAAACCGTGCTCGACCAGATGGCCCAGCACAAGCTCAATACCTTCCACTGGCATCTGGCCGACGATCAGGGTTGGCGCATCGAGATCAAGCGTTACCCCGAACTCATGCGCATCGGCGCATGGCGCACGCCCATCGATGCCGGGCACGACGGCCAGCCGCTGCGCTATGGCGGTTTCTACACGCAGGATCAGATTCGCCAGATCGTGGCGTATGCGGCGGCGCGCTACATCACGGTGGTGCCGGAAATCGACATGCCCGGCCATGCCCAGGCCGCGGTCGCTTCTTATCCGTTTCTCGGTGTGACCGGCCAGCGGCCGCCCGTGTCCGAGGACTGGGGCGTGCACCCGTATCTCTACAACGTGGATGACGCCACGTTTGCCTTCATCGATCACGTGCTCGATGAAGTGATGGCGCTGTTCCCCTCGCGCTACATCCACATCGGTGGCGACGAGGCGGTCAAGGATCAGTGGAAGGCCTCACCCTCCGTGCAGGCCAAGATGCACGCGCTGGGCCTGAAGGACGAGGACGCGCTGCAGGGATGGTTTATCAGCCGGCTTGGCAGCTATTTGTCCGCCCACGGCCGCCGCCTGATCGGCTGGGACGAGATTCTCGAAGGCGCCGTGCCGGCCAATGCCACGGTGATGTCGTGGCGCGGCGTGCAGGGTGCGATCGACGCGGCCAAGCAGGGCCACGACGTGGTGCTTTCACCCTCACCCGATCTCTATCTCGATCAGCTGCAGAGCGATCGCGCCGACGAAAACGCGGGGCGTCTCCCGGTCAGTGACCTGGCCAATGTCTACGCCTTCGAGCCGGTGCCCAAGGCGCTCGATGCGGCGCAGGCCACGCACGTGCTGGGTGCGCAGGCCAACCTGTGGACCGAACACATGCCGACTATCGCGCACGTCGAACACGCGATATTTCCGCGCCTCGACGCGCTGAGCGAGGTCGACTGGTCGCCCGCCAAGGCGCGCGACTGGAACAGTTTCCTGGCACGCCTGCCGGTGCAGTTCGCGCGCTACCGCGCGCAGCAGATCGGCTATGCCGACAGCGCGTTCGCCGCGGACATCACGGTGGATCGCATGGCCGCACTGACCCGCAGTGCGTCGTCGCTGAAAATTACCAACCAGGTCGGCAGCGGCGACCTGCACTACACGCTGGACGGCAGCGTCCCTACCGTCACCTCGCCGCTCTATCGCACGCCGCTGACTGTAAAGCTGCCGCTGACCGTGCGCGTCGCCTCCTTCAGCCGAAGTGGCATGCCGCTGGCTTCGTCGCGGCAGCGCGTGCTGAGTCGCGCCAGTCTGCTCAGCGTGAGCGGCAATGACATGCCCAACTGTCCGGGCAGCGATTTCCGCCTGCGCGTGCAGCCGATGCCGGACGCGACGTCGCTGTCGCCGAACTACAGCATCAACGTGTTCGACAGCTGCCAGCTCTATCCGGCCACGCCGATGAACGGCATCGCGCATATCCATGTCGATGGCGTGCGGCTGCCGCGCAACTATCAGCTGGCGCACGATGCCAAGCTGGTGGTGTCGCGTCCGCACAGCACGCCTTTCGGCGAACTGGTAGTGCATCAGGATCGCTGCGACGGCGCGGTGCTGGCCACGCTGCCGCTTCCTGATCCGGCGCGCAGCGCGCGACGCTTTGCGCTCGACGGTGCGCTACCGGCGGCGCACGGCTCGCATGCGCTGTGCCTGATCTACACGGCACCGATCGACGGCGACCTGTACGCACTCGATCGCGTGAGTCTGCTCGGCGAAGAAAAAACGCCGCCGCTGCATTGATGCGCGTGGTGATGAAGCGACTGGCATCGCTCGACGCGCTGCGCGGCTGCACCGTGGCAGCGATGCTGCTGGTGAATGATCCGGGTGACTGGAGTCATGTCTATGCGCCGCTGGATCACGCCGTGTGGAACGGCTGTACGCCCACCGATCTGATCTTTCCGACCTTCCTTTTCCTCGTCGGCGTTTCGGTGGCGCTGGGCCTGCTGCCGCGACTGGACCAGGGCGCCCCGCATGGTCCGTTGATGCGCGCGGCACTCTGGCGTGCGCTGCGCATTGTTGCGCTGGGCGTGGCGATCAATGGGCTGGCGTGGCTGCTGATGCCCGGCGCGCACCTACGCTTCCCCGGCGTGTTGCAACGGATCGGCGTCTGCTTCGCGGCTGTGGCGCTATTGGCGATTTTTACCAGACCGCGCACGCAGTGGGCGGCGATTGCGCTGCTTCTGGTCGGCTACGCCACGCTGCTGTGGTGGGGCGGTTCGCTGGCGCCCTGGGTGAACATCACCAGCCGCATGGACAGCGC